>OJIY01000014.1_pt1 | contig 355127 bp, 306 predicted proteins | sample 1596061 | NCBI WGS metagenome assembly OJIY01 (sample SAMEA4350111, study PRJEB24818) | metagenome | biome: human; feature: gut; material: faeces | place: Denmark | collected 2013-09
ACATAAATAATCCTCCTACAATGGAGGAATCCACTAACCAATTAAACCATATCACAAATCGTGTAAGAGTAAAATCATCAAACACGAATTTAAAGGGTGAAATAAGAATTAACTAATACATTTTAGGCTATATCCAGCGGCTGGTATTGACTTTGACGCGGCGTCATAGTGTAAGCTATGCCTGTGGTTCGAACCCTATCTAAAAATGAAGGAAATGAGGATTTGATTATGAATATAAAAGCGATCCGCTCCGATGTGCTGTACCGCCGGATGGCGGCAGCATCTGAGAAAGATAAAGAAACGATCTACCGTTATGAGCTTATGAAACCCTTCGCTTACAAATGGAATTGTATCGGAATACCGTTGCAGGCGGAGGACGGCGGCTGCGATGTGGTGTCGGTAAGCCGCATGAACGGAGGTTATGCACCGTCCGGGATTACGGAGGCGCTTCTGCCGGAAATCGATAAAATCAGCAGCAACGCTTTCTGGAACGCCTGCGAAAACAGTATCCGTACATCACTCAACGGCTTTGAGGGGCATGGCATCCGGCTTCCGGTACAGGATTATTTATTTACCGTTCTTCTTAACGATCCCGGTAATCCCATGTCCCGGATGACCGGCGATTACTGCGGGGACGGCGGTATTCCCGGCTATATTTTCGGCACGATTATTCCCAGGGAACACTCCCTGCAAATGCTGCCGGTGGCTTTGGCCCATGAAACAAACCATAATGTCAGATGGCAGTTTATGCAGTGGAGTCCCGCCGTTACCCTGGCCGATATGCTGGTATCCGAAGGTCTTGCGGAAAACTTTGCGGCATATCTGTTCGGAGAATATAACATAGGTATATGGGTAAAAAACACCCCCGCTGAGGTATTACAGAACACCATTAAACCAGCAATTAAAGCCCATTTACATGAAAAGGACTTTCCGGTATTGTCCTCGTATCTGTACGGCGACGATATTATAGCCCTGCAGGGCGGTATTCCTGTGGGAATGCCCTACTGTGCCGGATATGCCTGCGGATACGCCCTGATCCGGCATTACCTGAAAAAGACGGGCCGGAATATATATGAGGCAACGCTTCTGCCCACCGGGGATATTCTGGCGGAAACGGAGGATTTCTGGTAAAAAAATATATAGGTTTGTTCGCTTTCCGGGGTATAAGCCTGGAAAGCGCCGGTAACAGGGTATAATTGGCAGAACGGCATTACATACAAAAAGGGGAAAAGGGAAGTTTCCCCAGCCCACAGCAGATTTTAGTATCGAATACCATTCAAAGCAGTGGTAATGCTTGCTAAAATATTGTAAAATAAATTCAGATATTCTCACAACGTGGCACTTCTAATTATATGTGTTCAGGGGAAATAAATTTATGATTCTAAAAACATCATCAGGATTAACTATTATTATAAGACCGGAAATAAAGGCGGAATATGAAGTTGTCAACCAATTAATTTATAAGGCATTTTCCGAAAATTACGGCACAGCTACAGGCTCATTTATGATGGAACATTTTATAGAAGAACGAAAGAAAAAAACTTTTATACCGGAACTTTCTCTTGTGGCACTAGCGGAAAACAAAACGGTTGTTGGTGAAGTCGCGCTTCATGAAACTGATATTGTAACAGGCTCGGACCGAAATACGCAGTTAACGCTTTCCCAGACTGCGGTTTTACCTAAATATAGAATGCATGGTATTATGAGAGAACTTGTAAATTATGCTTTAAATAAAGCAAGAGAATTGGGATATGGTGCTGTATTCCTGGGTGGCAATCCTGCTGTTTATGGCAGATTTGGATTTGAACCGTCTTGTAACTATGGCATTTATCATGAAAACAGAAAAAAATGGGGAGATGAGGGGTTTATGGTTTGTATCCTAACCCCTGGTGCGCTTGATGGAGTCACCGGCACTACTTCCTATTATGGGGGATGAAGCTTCCCTGCAAAATAAACGGCAGCGATTGGATCATACACAAGGAGTGCCGCATCCTCTATAGTTCACCGACTGATAAAGCATAGAATATTATACACGTTACAAAGCATATACCAATAAATAAAAGTTTTTAACAGGAGAATTTCATAATGATTAAAATATCTTCTATGAAAACCGAAAATATACCTGACGCAGTCAACCTTTGGAAAGCACAGTTTACCCATTATTGCCATTGCCCATCCTTTCCGGATTTTACGGATGGCGGAGACAAAATAATCGAAACTTATTTAAAAGAGCAGATAAATAAAGGAAACGTAATAGCTGCAATAAAAAACGATACGGTTATCGGTTTCATGGCATGGTTGTATTTTGATTTTCACAACGAAAGAACTGCATTTCTGCCTGCTGCCGGTCATGCAGCTTCCTTACATAATGAGGACAGAATCTATGAAGGAATGTACGGTTATGCTGCTGAGAAATGGGTATCTGATAACCGATTGAATCATATGTGGATGACATATTTCGATGATGAAATTTTGAAAAACAGCTTATATGATTTAGGGTTTGGATCCTATGTAATAGATGCCTGCCAATCGTCCGGGTTAGCGCCCCACAGTGCAAAAACAAATTACAGAATATCGTTTGCTTCCGTAAACGATGCGGATAGTCTGCTGGAATTTGCTGACACAACAAACGCTTATTATGCTGAAAGTCCCATATTTCTAAAACGTGGCAAATTCACAAAAGATGAAATTATGAACTTACTTATTCAGGACTATGTCCTGCTTGCATGGGATGCCGGTAAAATTATCGGTGTAATGAGTTTTTCCATCCATCAAGATTATCACTTTGAGCGTCTGACTACTCCTGACAGTGCATATATAAAAACAATTGGTGCCTTTATTCACCCGGATTACCGGGGAAAAGGCATAGGAACCGTCCTGTTAGAACAAGCATTTAACTTTTGCCGTGTAAAAGGGAAATCTCATATCCATGTCAGTTATGAATCTGCCAATCCAAATGCCCGTTGTTTCTGGCCGAAGTATTTCAAACCGGCTATCCGATCGGTAAGAAGAACTATAAATAAGGATGTGCCAGTGAAGTCGGATCTTTAACAGCTTCCGAACAGAAATAAATCCTCCCTGTTAGAAATCAACGTTGCCGCAGTCTTGCTTTCCAACGGGGAGGATTTTTTTGTTCTTCTCAGAAAGGCAGTAAATAGTTATTTTCTCTGTCAGCCACTTGCAATGCTTTCAGTTTATATGTGGCGTATCCCTCCAGGACAAGGGGTTCCAGCTTACAAAGGCTTTCGGCCTCCTCATAGCTTTTTGCCCTGATAATATACATACCGGCAACGCCGGTATAGCCTTTAAATACTCCGCACAGCTCCAGAAAACCCTTGTCATCCAGGCACTTTAAGTTTGCTACATGCCGTTCAATTACCGCTTTGGTAACCTTGTTGTACGTTTTGTTTTTTTCAAGAAATACTACATAGAGCCATCTGTCCATTCTTTTTCTCCTTTTTTAGGAGAATTATAACATATCTAATGTGACACCTGGCTGTCGCATTAGAAAAATTATTCTTACCCGCACGGCCGGTTATCCCACACTATTCGGATCATAATCCACCCCCTTATACTGTTTCGACAGGGATACCAGGGATTTGTCCGACCGGTCGATTTCCACCTGCACCTGATTGCCGCCCGCATCCGTAACCAGAATCGTTATATAAACATAGGAAGCCGGTATTTCTTCTCCCCAGGGAACCAGGATAACATCCGGATCGGCAGTCTTTTCCTCCGGTTCCATGGTCATAACCGCACCCTCCGGCATTTCGTAATCATATCCCGGTGCCAACAGCGCTCCTGTTGTCAGGAATTCGGCTTTTACCGGTTCTACGGACAGCAGTTTTCGGGCGTAGGTTTTGGCAAGTTCGTTGTATTCGTCGCTGTTGGCACGATAGTATTCCTCTATTTTCTCTTCCTTGAAAAGAATGGTTTCCTTGCCTTCCGCCGGGAAATCCTGGCGAATAATGGATTCCGGTTCACCGGAAACCGCCTCGATACCGAATCGATAGGGCGCTTTGTGCCTGTCTCCGCCTTCGGTAATCACATCCCCGTACCAATAACCGATTGCCCGGGAAGGATCCATGAAATAATACATATATAGCGTACAGCCTTTCAAATCAACACCGAACACCTCCCATAGATAACGGGCACCGATTTCCGCTGCTTCCTCCGCCGAAACAGCGTTGGAATTGGAGGCATGATACATCGGATCCACCTGCACTTTATAGTCTGCTTTCGTATACCCCACTGCCTGAGGCGCCGCGGCTGCCGGTTCCTGCCAGGATGCCTGCAGCTTTACCGGCTTGTCATGGGCGGCCGCAAATACATAGCGGTTAACGGCTGCAAAGCCTCCTCCAAACAGGCATAACGCAAGCCCTCCCGCAAGCAGCCCTCTGTAAATTCCTTTTTTCCTGCGCTTTTTCTCTCTCATCCGTAAAAACTCCTTTCTGTTTTTAAGAGGGGACATAGCCGTTTTGTACCTCGTGGTTACGTTTTATGCTTTTTGTCCCTTCTGATAAACGCAGTATAAAACAGCGTTTGCAAGAAACGGTCAATAAGTTGTTACGGCAATGTAAATATTACTTTAACGGTAGTCCCGACCTGAACCTTTGACTCAAATATCATTTCCGCGCCGTGGCATTCCGCAATCTGGCGGCATATGGCAAGTCCCAGGCCCGCGTTTCCAGACTCCCTGTTCCGGGACGGATCCACCCGGTAAAAAGGTTCTCTTATCTTATCCAGCTGGTCTGCCGGGATCCCCTTCCCCTGATCCGATACGGAAAGGATCGCTTTATCCCCTTCCCGGTATGCATGCCAGCGGACAGTGCTGCCGCAGCTGCAGGCATCTGCGGCATTATTGGTAAGGTTTACAAGAAGGCTCTGCAGCAGATCCTCATCTCCATACAGACAGCCGCAGTCGTCTTCCCATAAAAGCCGGATTTTTTTCTCCTCCAGCCTCTTGTGAAGCAGCTTTCCCACTCCGTCAAACAGTTCCCGTATGAAGCATTTTTTCTTTTCACAGGAGCCGTTGGTCAGGGTTGCCAGTGTCAGAAGCCGATCCGCAATATTCAGGATATACCGGCTGTCCTCAATGATATATCCTGCCATGGTTATCCGTTCTTCTTCACTTAATACGGATTTCTGCATATATTCCGCAAAGCCGCAGACGGAGGTGAGAGGGGTACGTATTTCATGGGAAAAATTATCTATGAACTGCTGTTTTTGTCTGGCGTCCCGGGAAAGCTTTGTCACGGCCTCTTGTACCTTTTGGGCCATATCGTTGAAGCTGTCCGCCATCACGGCCAGTTCCCGGTTACCGGGCACCGGTATCCTTTTTTCATAATTGCCCCCGGCGATTTCCCTGGAGGCTGCCACCACCTGGGAAAAAGGCCGGAAGGTGAGATTAAGAAGAAGCAGAAGCAGCACCCCCGCCAATGCGGAAAAGCCTGTTCCAATCACCAGCAGCGTGTTGCGCAGCTTTTCCCACATCCCTATCATGGAGGTAATATCTGAAATATACTGGATTTTATATTCCTGCTTTGTATGGGGAAAATAACCGGTCACAATAATATACTCTTTTCCGTCCAGACGTTTCAGGACCGCCGTTCTGTCATTTTCCCCGTTATCCGAATACAGCTTTCCCTTCCAGGGAAAGGGGAAGCTGCTGCAGAGCATTTCGTTTCCCTGAAATATTTCAAGATATCCCTTTTGTCTGGCATAATGCTCCGAATAATAAGTAAACAGATATTGTATCACCTCTTCTTTTTTTGCCCCTCTTTCCATCAGGCTTTTCAGTTCCTTCCCCATGGAGGAGGATATCAGATAATGTTCGTTTCCTCCCCGCTCCATGGCGGTTTCCACCTGCATCCGGAAAAAGAGGGCGGAAATGAGCGTAAGGCTGGTAAAAAAAACGGTGAGAAAAAGGAGAAACGTCACTGTAAATGTCCTAATTTTCATTGGAAATCTCCAATCGGTACCCGATTTTATATACGGTCCTGATATAATCCTCCAGCCCCAGTTTGCTTCTGATCCGCTGGATATGCACATCCACCGTCCGTGTTTCCCCCGCATATTCGTATCCCCAGACCAGCTCCTTCAGCTTGTCCCGGGACAACGCGATATTCCTATTGCGGATGAGGATTTCCAGCAAATCAAATTCCTTGGGTGCACAGTCCACAGGTCTGCCGCCTTTATAGACCGCCCGTGCCTCAAAATCAACCTTTACATCCCCGATAAGGAAGATCTTTTCCGTTTTATGGAACCTGCGCAGAACCACATCCACACGGGCCTGCAGCTCCAGGAGTTCAAATGGCTTGACAATGTAATCCTCCGCCCCCAGGCGCAGCCCCTTTACCCGGTCCTTCAGATCGGATTTCGCAGTGAGGAAGATAACGGGCGGATGGGGATCCTCCAGGCTGTCCAGCACTTCAAAGCCGTCCATCCCCGGAAGCATTACATCCAGGATTATCAGATCATATTGCCGCTCACAGAGCCTTTCATATACAGCCGGACCGTCGTACAGACTTTCGCAGGAATGGCCTACCAGGCTCAAATTGCTGCATATTAATATATTCAGACGTTTATCGTCTTCTACCACCAGTATTCTTGCCATAGGATTACCGCCTTTGTTCCTTTTTTTCTATGATAACGGATCCATGTAAATAAGTTGTTAACACCCGGAAAGGCAAAAGGCCTCTTCCCTGCTCTCCTTCGCATATTATTTCCGGATTGCAAGACCGCTTTCCATAGATACCGAACGATCAGCTGCCGCCGGATAACAGCCATTCCTTTGCTTTTTCAAAATCTTCCCTAAAGGCTATGACAAACCCGCTTTTCGAGAGGGCCTTTTTCAACGCCTTCTTTTCCGCTCTTCCCACTCCTACAAAGGCAACTCTCGTAATCCTCTTCTCCCCGCTCATAAATAGCCGGGCAATTTCCGTTATAAGCGGGGCGTTCACACGGGTTCCTTCCAGATTGACAGCTACGGCTCCGGGCATTGACGGCCGTTTAAGCCTTGCATAATCTTCCCGCAGTTTCAGGATAGCCGCATCCGTTGCCTCATGAATTCCGTCCAGATGCTCAATCCATAGTTCCCCTCCCCCATAAAATAACCGAAAAGACTCCTTCTTTATTCCTGCCATTTCTTCTTCCCGCATCTCGTACACATCCCTGTCCTTTTTTCTTTTTAGTTAGGTACCTTGACATTTTGTTCATAAAGTGATACGTTATATTTTACAAGGTACCTAGCGTTTTTTCCGGTCAGCAGTTACGGCAACAGTACCCGCCTTCCGGAACCCCTGTATTATCAGCAAAGGAGATAACATCATATGGAACAAACTTATCCTGTCTTAAATAAAAATACCGGCCGTGACGCCCTCGGACGCAGAACCGGCTGGCTGGGACTCTGCGGGAATCTGCTGCTGGTCCTGATAAAGCTTACCGCGGGTTATTTCAGCAACAGTATTGCCATAACCGCGGATGCCCTGAATAATCTTACCGACTGCGGTTCCTCTCTTTTGACCATAGCCGGCTTTACCTTGTCCGCAAGGGAAAAGGATCGGGCACACCCTTATGGTCATGGACGCATGGAATATGTATGCGGTTTTCTGATTTCCATCCTGATACTGCTGACTGCAGTGTCCGTTGGAAAATCCTCCCTTGGCCGGCTGCTCCGACCGTCCGTCGTCCTGGTTTCCCCGGCTATCCTGCTGCCTCTGATCCTGGGCATCGGGATCAAGCTTGCCATGGCCTGGTACGTAAACCGTATCAACCGGACAGCAGCTTCCGCTGCGCTGAGGGCCGTGCGAAACGACAATCTTTCAGATTCCCTTGTAACTGCTGTGACGTTGGCCGGTATCCTGCTGATCCCTTTCACCCGCCTTCCGCTCGACGGTATTCTGGGAATTCTGGTGGCACTCTCCATCCTTTGGTCCGGCATTTCCTCCTTTGGGGAAAATCTGGTTCTGCTTATCGGGGAAGGCGCCACTCCGGAAACCGAGCGGCAAATCCGTAAGATCCTGTCGGAATATACCATTTTTGAAGAGACCGCAGAGATCAACCTGCATGATTACGGGCCGGAGGAAAAACTGGCATTCATCAAAGTACGTTTTTCCGGTTCTCCTCATTCCCCGGAGACATTCCATACTTTGAAAGAAGTAAAGCAACGGCTGAAGGAAGAACTGCAGCTGGATGCCACGTTGTATGTGGACACCCTGGACAACTGCCCGGAAACAGACTGATGAACGCACACCAATACGTCCTTTCTCCGGCCTCCGAAAGAGGAAAATAAGAAAAATATAGTCTAACCTTATTATAAGCAGATCCTCCTGTCAAGGCAGAATAAATGACAGTGCCGTCTGTATTTCCTGTTAAGCGCCAGTACCCATCTTTCCACAGATGCTTCTTTCCAGGCGATATGCAGAAAAGCCGCCGATTTCCCTCCAGCCGGCGAGAGCCTTACCGCCCTGAAAGCAGAGTAAATGACCGGAATCGTTCTTTGCCCAGCCGTTGGCCGTGGCCGGGTCAATTACCACTTCTATAAACCGGCGCAGCATTGCCGATGCTTCGGCGCGGGTGGCGTTTTCCTGCGGGTCGAAACGATTCCCGTCCCTGCCTTTGCTAATTCCGGCCCGCTGCATGACGGCGATTTCCTTTGCCGCCCATGCGCTGCTTTTATCGTTGTCCGCATAGGTGACAGCCGTAAGCGGTGTGGGAAGGGAATAACCCATCTGTCCGGCGTAGTCTGCGATGATAACCGCCATCTGTTCCCGTGTCACAGGAGCGTCAGGGCGGAACAGCTTGCCGCCCCAGTGCGGTGACGAACATCCCCCGCGTCATTGGACCGTCCGGAGAGAACAGGTTATTCCCTGTACCCGGGGATGCTCCGCCTCCTTCCGCGCTGCCAAAAGCCCGGCGCATTCCTCCCGGATGGGAAAACGCTGCCGCTTTGACAGACCGCCGGATTTTACTGCCATCTCCAGGATATAGGCCTCCTTCCGCCCAAGGGGAAGCCCCCGGCCTCCTCCCTCAAACAGCGTATGGCTTCGGCAATCGCACCGAAAGATGATACGCGTTTTCTTTAATACCCATAAGATATCACCGTCTTATACGCAAATACGAATGTGATCCGCAATGGCACAAAAACAAAAATATGTGCCGCTTTTCTGCGGTCTCCTTGCAAAGAAGCCGCGGGCGTAATATACTGTACTCATCTTAACTCCAGGGTCTGTTCCGGACAGCGGGATCCCCGCCCTGCGAGCTTTTATTTTACAGGCCGGTTAGCCAAGGCTAATCAGCGTCTGACAGAAGGAGGCCCCTGTGATGACCCTGAAAGAGAATTATATGCAGTTTACGAAAGCGGTACCCTTACGCACCGCCTATTTGAAGCACGGCACGTTTACCTACCGGTATTATAGGAACAGCCGACGTTTGGCCCCGGACGTCACCCTGGTATTTCTGGCGGGCGGTACCGGGCTTGGAGACAGCTTTTTTTACATGTATGAATCCCTTCTGCCCAATTACAGCTTTATTTCTTTTACTTATCCCATGGATTTTCCCACCAACGCCTCCCTTGCGGATGCTATGGCGGAGTTATTTGAACAGATCGGCGCCCGGAACATCTACCTGGTGGGCCAGTCCTACGGAGGGCTTCTGGCCCAGGTAACCGCAAGACGCCATCCCCGGCTCATAAAGGGCATGATCCTGTCGGGCACCTGCTCTTTATCCAATGACCTTGACTTTGAAGGGATACAGAATCTCGTACACATGATTAACCCGGATAAAACCAGGAAAAGCCTGCGGATGGATACCTATTTGCCCATGTTTCTGCTGTTTCCGCTTTTTAAATGGATGTGCAGGCGCACGATTGCCGACAAAAAGGCGGCGGAACTGTGCAGCGGTATTTTCGATTTGTTGAAGGGGGAGCTGTCCCATGCATATCTGGCCCATATGGATACCCTGCTGGGAGACCTGATCACCGAATTCGGTACTCACCGGCCGGAAGATTTTGAACCGTTCCGGAACGAAGTGCTGCTTTTCTTTTCCCGGGACGATCAGATATTCTGTAACAGCCTGAAGGACGCCCTGATCCGGCTGATGCCCGATCCTGTTATTGTGCCCGACCTGAAAGGCGGACATCTGGCTATGCTGCTCAGTTGTGAAGATTACCTTTCCGCATTGGATTCATTCCTTGCAGAAAGAAATGTATGAAAGGAAAAAAGATGGATAAAACGGCGGATACCTGCCCTTACGGCAGCCCGGATAATGGATGCCGCAAAACACAGGCTTTTGTTACGCGCAAAGAAAAGCAGTCCGGACAGTGTATCAGCAACGCACTGTCCGGGCTGCTGGAGCAAAAAGCATATCATGATATAACAATAAGCCAAATCGCCCAGAAGGCTTATATCGGCCGCAGAACGTTTTACCGCTATTTCCAGACTAAGGATGAGGTGATGAGATATACCATATCCCTGCTCATGGATGATTTTGCTGATACGCTGCGGAAAAACCATGCAGAGGATCTGAAAGGAATTTCCCAATCCTATTTTGCGTTCTGGGAAAATCACATCGATATGCTGCTTCTTTTACAGAAGCAGCATCTGCTATACTTCATTGAGGACGATATGCCCGAACTCATCCGCGATGTGGCGGTAAAAATAAACCATATCCCCCCGGAAACCGAATGGAACCCGCCGCCGGCGGAAATGGAAAAATACTTGTATATGTTCCATTTCCGTCTGGCCGGTTTCTGGAAGCTCACTCTGATCTGGTGTGCGGAGGTTCCCCGGAAAACGCCGGAGCAGATGAGCGCGCTGATAGAGGAAATCCTATAGGAAACCAAACAACAATCCCTGGGAATAAGGGCTTTCCGGCTGTATCTGACGGGCGGCTGGTTATGCATAGAGAATTCTCTTACGACTTCCCTGTCCCAGGTACCATTTCATCAAACTGAAAGCTTTTCCCCCGATCCTCCGACCGGTATCTTGCCAGCGCCCATGCATCCCCTCCGTCATAATCGCCGTCGGCTCCCTGGCCGCAGAGTACATAGAGAACGCCGTTTTCCCAATAGGGCATGCGGGGATAATCATAGGGGGCGAAGGTCCCTCCCCCTTCCAGGGTCACCAGCTTCTCTTCCATGTCCGCCGGGCTGTAGGAAAATCCCCCGTCCTCCGTCACATACAGCTGTGCGCTGTCGCCTCCGTTGTGCGCAAGGGCGGCAAAGCCAAAGTCCTCATCCAAAAAGGTAAAATCAATATCCATTCCCGTCTGGGAATTAAAAGGATCCGTTCCCACCTTATACCAGGTTTTCCCGCCGTCATAGCTTTTCGCCAGCCCGTAAAACCGGCTTCCCAGTGCTGCATCCAGCACCACCATACGGAAGGTGATCCCCTGCTCCTTAAGCACCATTTCCCTGGCGAAATCCCCGTTATAGCTGTCCCAGCGTACTTCCCCTTCTCTCGGCCCGCTTCGCCTTTTCCCCGGATCCGATGTATCCCCGCCGCTGTTTAATGGGAGTTCCGCCGTCTGTGCGTTCTCCGCCGTTTCCCCCACTGCAGCAATGCCGGTCATTCCTCTCTTGATGACGGCCTGATAGACTTCCTTTGTCTGCAGCCTGCTGTCCGGCTGCAGTTCCGGCGTCTGTGACTGCACCATGCGGTAACGGTAATGCAGACAATCCTCCGTGATTCCGTCATACAGCAGATACAGAGATGCCTGGCCGTCCAGCCGCATGGCAGGGGACTCCTCATAGGTGGTTTCCACAGCAGCCGGATACCGTCCCTCCAGCATTTCCTTGTACAGCTCCCGCATCCCTTCCTCCGGCGCTTTGGCAAATCCGTATCGGTCCGCCGTATCATATTCCCCGCTCAGGAAATACGAATATTCTTTGTTATCCGACAATACATATATTTCCCCAGGCTCCCCCTCCGGCCCCCAGACATCGTCTGTTCCGAAGGTACGGTACACATAGTATCCCAGCGCAGTTTTCACCATCCGGAACGTATATTTCATTTCCACCCGGCTTCCCTCCGCCACCTGGCCGGCAATCCCCGGGGCGGCGATAAATTCTGTGGTATGCACCTCATACATGCCGTCCTCCTGATAGCCTGCCAGACACTGTATAGAATTCATCTGAACCGCACAATCATACCCGTTTACCCGGTAAGTCTTTGTAAACTCCTTCAGGATATTCCGTACATTCCAGCATTCCTCCGTGTCCGCTGCCGCCACAAAAAAGATCCCGTCCTGCTTCGGGGCATACCCTTCTCCGGATGGATTGTTTTCCGCCAGGAAATACATTTCTTTAACAATGGCTTCTTCCGTATTCTGTTTTTCCCGGCTGTTTCCCCAAAGATACTGCTTCAGCTTTACCCAGATTTCGTTCTCTCTTTCCCCTTCCGAAGCGCTCTCACTTCCGTTCCATGCTTCCCGTTCATCCGTACTGCTAAATATAACAGGCTTCGTTTCCCCCATATCTGCCGCACAAAGGGTCAGAGTCCCTCCCTGTGCGATTCTTCCGTCATTCAGCCGGCAGTCCTGATTCATAACCAGACTCCACTGTACACCGGTTCCTTTCCCGAGGGTCACAGCAATAGTCCCATATCGTTCGCAGTCGCTGCTGTCAAAAGTCTGCAGGCCCTCCGGCGTTTCCAGCTGCGCCATACCGCCTATTTGCAGACGCCATTTCCCGCCGTCAACTTCCGCTTCCCAGCTGCCGCTCATGGCAGCCAGAGGATCCCTATAGGAAATCCCATCTCCCCGCTCTCCATAAGTTGCCAGATACTGATGAAGAACTCCGTCCCCATCCCTCCCGGTTACTGCACAGACATCATTCTCCAGCCACTGGTATTTCAGCGCTTCCAGCCTCTGAAACGGCAGCATATCCTTCTCCCGTTTCCAAAATCCATAATATATCCGGGCAACAGCCAGCGTATGGTTCTCCCTGTCTTCCACTATCACAAGGGTATTCTTTTCATCCGGGGATTTCCGTACGCTGACCGTTTCCGGGAGGAGCAGCGTAACGCAGACTACCGCCAGCACCGCAGTCAGAAGCCCGCAGCCTGCCAGAAGCCCCTTCGCTTTTTTCCCAACCGGCAGCCATAATACCAGAAGCAGCGCCGCCGCCAGAAGCACGCCCGCAATGACCGCCGGCTCCATCCACGGAAACAGCCAGCTCAGCCCCCTCGGAAGCACCACTTTCCGGTAAAGCACAGCCCCGCTCCCCAGCACTGCCCCTGCAAAAACCAGCAACACTGTACCTGTTATCCTGCCCGCCCGATTCGTTTTCCTCTTCTCCACAGACGTTTCCTTTTGCACATCGGTGGTGTCCTGTTCTTTTTTATCATCCATTCCGGCAAATCCCCTCTATCATTTCCGGCCCGATACCAAAGGGCATAAAACAGTTTCTTTCTGCATTATACCCCCTGTCCCTCCCGGCCGCAATCAAATCCTCCCGGAACACCCTCATGCCGTCAAACGGCCGGGAAGGGACAACAGCGGTAACAGTTCAGACTTGTCTGAACTGTTACCAACAGCCTGTATATAAAACATCTCCGAAAAGGTTTTGCGTTGCTTTACTTTCACCGCAGTGTTATTATGGATACAGAGTCTGAGGGAACAGAACGCCGCCATATTGGGAGAATCAATAGCATGTCACCTGCAACAAAGGCCCTTATCCGGGCATTTTCTTTTTTTATCCTGCTTCTGCTTTGTCCGCTGCCTTTGCCTGTTTCAGCGGAAGAAACGCCGCCTGTCCGTGTGGGCTACTATGAAGACGGCGATTATATGTATTACAATGCCCAGGGGGAATACGAGGGCTATAATTTTGAATTTCTCCAGGAAATTTCCAAGCTGAGCGGCCTGCGCTATGAAGTGGTTGATACACAGAGCTGGCAGAATGCGCTTCAGCTTTTAATTGATGGTGAAATCGACATTCTTCCTTCGGTTTACCGGACAGAGGAACGTATGGATCAGATGTTTTTTACGGATCAGCCCATGTGTAATATCTACACCACTCTGAATGTGCGAATGGATGATACCCGTTATGATTATGAAGATTTTGACGCGTTTCAGGGAATGCGGGTAGGAATCATCCGCGGCGGCGAGGACGGGGAAAACTTTAAGCGTTACTGCGGGGAGCATGACGTAGAGCTGGATATCGTGGATTATGACGAAACCGACGCGCTGCTCACAGCGCTGGAGGAAGGGGAGCTGGACGGCGTGGCTATCACCCATCTGGGCCGCGGCAGCATCTTCCGCAGTGTGGCCCAGTTTGCCCCCAACCCGCTGTATATCGCCGTTTCCAGGAAGAAACCGGAGCTGCTCGCCCGGATAAACCGGGCCATTAACGATATCCTTCTGCGCAATCCCGGCTACCAGATGGATCTGTATGATAAATATCTGGCTCCCAGCGCCAATCAGAAGCCTGTGCTTACCAAGGAAGAACGGGAATATATCCGCACGGCGGAGCCGATCCGGGTCTCCTATGATCCTTCCTTCGCACCGCTGGCTTACCGCAGGCCTGACGGAAGCTTCGGCGGGGTGGCGGCTGATATTTTCAGCCTGATTTCCCAGGGAAGCGGACTTGTCTTTACCTTTGAAGCCCGCACCGCGGCGGAATCGCTGGAAGCGCTGAAGCGGGGCGATACCGATGTACTCAGCGTGGTTGACGGGGATTATCTCTGGGACGAACGGAATCAAATGAACACCACTCTGTATTACCTGAATGCGCCCGGCGTGTTAATCACCGGCAGTGACGGAGGGGTCGTGAAAACGCTGGCTCTGCCGGAGGGCTACCAGTTATCCGAACGGGTTGCCCGGAATAATCCGACATGCACGGTCCTCTATTTTTCATCGCTGGAGGAGTGCTTTGACGCTGTGCTGGAAGGCAAGGCCCAGGCCACCTACACCAATACCCATGCCGCCAATTATTTACTCAGCGATCCCGGATACGATAAGCTCAATGCCACCACCCTGACCCAGTATCCCAGTGATCTGTGCATCGGGGTATCCAAATCCGCCGATTCCCGCCTTTTTACCATATTGGATAAATATATCCAGTATATGGCCAGTGAACAGGTGGATGATTTGCTGACCAGGAATTCCACGATTTCCAGGCCGATCAGCGTGGACGCCTTCGTCCGGCAGCATATCTGGCTGGTGACAGGGCTGGTGACCGCCGTGCTGGGAAGCGTTATCCTTCTATTGTGTATTAACCTGTTTACAAATTCCAGGAAAAACCGGCGGATTCAGAATCTGCTTTTCAAAGATGAGCTGACAGGGCTTAATAACCTGAACCGCTTTTATATCCGTTCCGGTGAACTGCTCCGGGAAAAGGGGGAAACGCCTTATGCGGTTCTCTATTGTGATATCGACCGTTTCAAGCTGATCAACGATAATTTCGGCTTTGAAGAGGGAGATCGCGTCCTCCGCGCTTTCGGGCTGCTTCTGCAGCAGTCCATGGACAGCCGGGAATGCTGCGCCCGTCTATCGGCGGACAATTTTGTACTGCTTCTGGAATGCGGGGACTGGGATAAACTGGCATCCCGCCTGAACCAGCTCGGAAACAGGCTGAACCAGTGGCGCAGGGAAAAAGGCGTGATTCCCTATGAAATCGGACTGTCCTTCGGCGCTTACCGGGTGGAGGCCGACGAGAACCACGATCTCCAGCAGATGCTGGATCTGGCAAATTACGCCAGACACAGCGCCAAGGATGCAACTGCCGGAGGGATTGTATTATACGATGAAAAAATGAGGCAGAAGGCCCTGCTCGACCAGGAGCTGGAGGGCCGCCTGTCCGCAGCGCTGGAGCAGCGGGAATTTGTAGCCTATTACCAGCCGAAGGTGAACATGGAAACCGGAGCTATCATCGGCAGCGAAGCCCTTGTCCGGTGGAACCATCCCGAACACGGCCTGCTGATGCCCGGCTCTTTTATCCCTTTTTTTGAGAAAAAGGGGCTTATCGTCCAGGTTGATCTTTTCTTATTTGAATCCGTATGCCGGACCATCCGCAGCTGGCTGGATCGGGAGCTGCCCGTATCCGCCGTCTCCTGCAATTTTTCCCGTCTGCATTTCGGCCGTCCGGGTTTTGCGGAGCAGATCGCGGCGATTGCGGATCAATATCAGGTTCCCCGCGCGCTGCTGGAGGTGGAGATCACAGAAAGCGCCATAGCCAGCGTGCCCGACAGCATTGCCCCTGTTCTAACGCAGCTGAAGCGGCTGGGCTTTCAAATCGCCATCGACGATTTCGGTTCCGGGTATTCCTCTCTCGGCCAGCTTCAGCGGCTCCGGGCCGATGTTCTCAAGCTGGATCGCAGCTTTGTGGGCGACGGGCTTCAGGGCAAGCGGGAGCAGATCGTAATCGAGAATCTGGTGAATATGGTCAGGGCGCTTGGAATGTCCGTCATCTGCGAGGGTGTGGAAACCCAGGAGCAGGCGCGGGAGCTTCTGCGGATGGGATGCTGCCTGGCCCAGGGCTTTTACTATTACCGGCCCATGCCGGCCGAATCGCTGGAACAGCTTATGCGCTTTCCTCCGGCTTAGGAGAAGGGTCATCTATCTGAAAAAAAGGGCGGGAACACATTACCGGGAGGTCATGCGTTCCCGCCCTTTGGCGAGTTTGTCGGCATATTCCTTCAAATATGCGGCAAAGCTTTTTGCCAGAGGCGTTTCGGGGCTGTTTTTCCTGCGTATGAGCAAATCCAGGTTATAGACCCTGGCCATGGAACTGGAACGGACAAGCATCCCCGCCTCCTCCAGGATATCCTCCGGAATAGGCGACGCCCACATATAGGCTCCCGGCAGTGTTTTAAGAAGGTCGATCTGGCTGCCTCTGTCATAGACATAGATCCTGCGTGACGGCGTTTCATGCAAAAGCGGATCGATACGGGCCATGGTCATGGAAGGGTTGCGGTGATCGCCGTGTACCACCTCCGTATAGGGTCTGAGCCTATCGGGCGTAATATCCGCCTCTTCCGCCAGCGGATGATCCCGGCGCATGACCAACAGCATTTGAAAACGCATCAGCTCAGTATAACACAGGTTTTTATTAGCCAGAAGCTGCCCGTAATAGCTTTCATAAAATGCAGGGATACGGATAACGCCCAAATCGCTTTCCGCCCGGAACACCTGATCGATTACCTTCTCGGTATTGGTTTCACAAAAATGCAGGGAAAGCGGCTGTTCCGGGCGGATTTCCCGATTCATCCACAGAGAAAGCGCCTGTGTACAGTAGGAGGCCCGGGAAACGGATATCCCAAGGGATGCGGGAAGTTCCTCCGGTTCCCTGCCGATAGTCTCCAGCATCTCCACCTGCGCCATGATATTGGCCGCATAGGAAATAAAGGCTTCTCCCTGCGGGGTAAGCTCCACACCGTTGGGCGTGCGGTCAAATATCCGTATATGGAGTTCGCTTTCCAGGCTCTTCAGGGCGCTGCTCACATTCGGCTGCGCGCAGAACAATGCATGAGATGCTTTGGTGATAGAGCCTTCTTTATAGATAGCCAGTACATATTTTAATTGTTGAAGATTCATTTCTGCCTCCCTGCACAGAAAGAACAAATGCCTTTAGCAGTCATATTCTTTTTATATATCCTGATAGCCATTTTATATGATACATTTACCGGATGCAAGCGTTACAATGAATACAGTAAAAAACAGCAGTTACAGTTACAGGAAAGGATGTGTGTATATGGCTATAAAAGTTGCTGTATTAGGAGGAGGAAACGGGGGACATGCGGCGGCGGCGGATCTGACCAACCGCGGCTTCTGCGTACATATGTATGAGGATGCACGTTTCGCCGGAAATCTCCGCAAGGTCTTTGAAACCCATGAAATCACCATGGCAGGGGCTGCCGGGAACGCCACCGTACGAATCGATATGGTGACTACCGATCTGCGCGAAGCCGTTGCTGACGTTGCGTTTATTTTTGTGGCGGTTCCCGCCTTCGCCCATGACGTTTACGCCGTACAGCTCGCAGAACTGGTAAAGCCCGGCCAGACGGTGGTTGTGCTGCCCGGGACCTTCGACAGCCTTATTTTCTGGAAGGAATTCAGAAAAAGAGGTATAGAAGACGTGGTGGTGGCGGAAACGAATACCCTGCCCTACGCCACCCGTCTGCAGGGCCCCGGAAACACTTTGATCATGAGCCTGTTCAATCCCCTGAAAATCGGCGTGATGCCTGCCTGCAAAACCCGGGAAACCGTGGAGAAGCTCCGTCCCTTCTACCCTTCCCTGGAAGCGGTGGAAAGCGTAATCGCCTGCGGGCTTTCCAGTCTGAATCCCATTATTCATGTTCCGGGCTGTATCCTGAACGCAGGGCGTATTGAATATGCAAAAGGGGAGTTCTATTTCTATACGGAGGGCTTTACCCCCTGCGTTGCCCGCACTACGGAAGCCATTGATAAAGAACGTATCGCCCTGCTGGACAGCTTTGGCTACGCAAGTGACATCGTCGCCCACGGCGTGGGCGGCTCGGTTGTAACGGATGATATCGGAGAAGCCATCGCCAGCGATCCTAATTTTGCCAAAATCAAAGGACCTGCCGACACTAAAAACCGCTATTACGCAGAGGATATCCCTTACGGCCTGGCTCCCTGGGCAAAACTGGCCCGGGCCATGGGCGTGTCCGTGCCGGTTATTGATTCCATGATCACTATCGGTTCCGCCCTTCTGGGCTACGACTGCTGGGAAAAAGGGCATTCCCTCCGGGATCTGGGAATTGAAGGACTCACACGGGAAGCGTTGCTGGAATACCTGGATACAGGATCGCTGTAAAGGCACAGAAACGTTACAGAACCGGAAAGTATACCATTGAATAAAGGAGTCTGAATCATGACATTTCATTCTATCAAACCTGCCGATCTGACAGAAAATATATTTACCTTAATCAGTAAAGACTGGTTTCTCATGTCCGCCGAAAAGGAAGGACGTGTCAATCCCATGACGGTGGCATGGGCTACAGCAGGGATACTGTGGCAGAAACCGGTGGTGATGTGCGCAGTGCGCCCGGAGCGTTTTACCAGGGAATTCCTGGATTCCTCCGATGTATTTTCTCTCACCGTGTTTGACAATAGCTTCCGGAAGATGCTGGGATACTGCGGCACCGTATCCGGCCGTGACCAGGATAAAGTAAAGGAAGCCGGGCTTACCGTGGCCCATGCCGGAGAAGTCCCTTATTATGAGGAATGCCGCATGGCCCTTCTATGCAGGAAGCTCTGCGTCACCCCTCTGAAGGAGGAGGATTTCCTTGGGGATCACGTATTTACGGAGAAATGGTATGGCGGTGAAAACCACGCGGACGGAACCGGCGGCGGGTATCATCTGCTTTACATTGCGGAAATAACCGATATTCTTGTGAAGGAATCCTGATCAAAGGGAGGAAACCGCCGTGCGGTTTCCTCCCTTTTTGCTGTCTCCGGCCTTTTTACCGCCGCTGTCAGAAGTTTTTCCTATGTTGCTTCCTTCCCTCAAAAATCTCATCGATCAGCCCATATTGCAGCGCCTCCTCTGCGGTCATATAATGATCCCGATCCGTATCCGCTTCGATTTCTTCCACTGTTTTTCCCGTATTTTCAGCCAGAATCCGGTTCAGCTTCTGATTGGAACGCTGTATGTGATCCGACAGGATGCGGATATCACTGGCCTGTCCCTGTATGCCGTTTCCTCTCACCGCCGTCTGATGGATCATGATTTCCGCATGGGGCAGAGCCATCCGTTTTCCCTTTGTGCCGCCTGCCAGAAGAAAGGCGCCGAAGCTGGCCGCTATCCCCACACAGACTGTGGATACATCACAGGAGATATATTGCATGGTATCATAAATCGCAAAGCCGGCCGTGACGGATCCGCCGGGGCTGTTGATATACAGCTGGATGTCTTTCTCCGGGTCCTGCGCTTCCAGGAATAACATCTGTGCCACAATCAGTTCTGCGGAAACGTCATCCACTTCCCTTCCCAGAAAAATGATACGGTCGGATAAAAGCCTTGAAAAGATATCATAGCTTCTTTCCCCATTCCCCGTTTTTTCTACCACATAAGGTACTGTCATGCTCATGCCGCCATCCTCCTGCTGTCTATTGTACTGCTGCCGGCACGGAAACCGCCGCACAGGGATATTTCCGCCTGCTTCGGGACAAAAACCCCCTGTATCCGGTACTCCTGGGGCGTACACCCATACATCTTATGAAAAGCCAGCGTAAACGCCTGCTGGGAACCATAACCGGCTTCATACGCGATTTCCACGATAGGCCCGGCCGTATTTACCAGTTTTTCTGCGGCTAAGGTAAGCCGCCGTCCCCGGATATATTGATATAGAGTACAGCCGGTGCGTTCCGCAAACGTCCTGGCCATATAGAATCTGGAGTAATTGAGTTCTTCTGCCATTTTTTCCAGTGTCAGTTCTTCATGGAGGTGATCTCTGATGTAGCGCAGCACACTTGTAACAAGTGAATCCTTACTCATAGCTAATTGCCTCTTTCCTTTTTATTTTTATTCTTATTGTAGCACGTCCGGTGACGGTATGTCTTAATAGAAATTGCCCAAAGTCGCTGACCTGCCGTATCCCTGCATTGATCCCGTCAGCCGCCTGTGCTAATATGAAAAGCAAAGGTAACGGTGGAGGTACGGAATCGTTACAGGCAAAGAAAACAAAGGCGGTGTTTTATGCAGAAAATCATGATTATAGAAGATGAACCGGATGTACGGGAGGAACTGGCATTCCTGCTGAATAATGAAGGCTACCGGACAATTGTGATCCAGGATTTTACCGGAATACCGGAACAGATCGCGGGCAATACTCCCGATCTGGTTCTCCTTGACCTCGGGCTGCCCGGACGGGACGGTTTCTCCCTGTGTGCGGATATCCGCAGCAAAACCGCCGTGCCGGTTATCTTCGTCACAAGCCGCAGCACTGCCATGGACGAGCTGCGCGCCCTGAGCCTGGGCGGTGATGATTATATCACAAAACCGTACAACATACCTGTCCTTCTGGCCCATATCAAAGCCGTTCTGCGCCGGAGCGGCGGGTTGCAGGAGCCTGATGTGCTCACCGCGAACGGACTCAGCCTCCATCTGGCAAAAGGCGTGGTTTCCTCCGGGGGGAGGACAGCGGAGCTGACACGAAATGAAATCAAAATCCTGGCGCATCTCATGACCCATCCCGGAGAGATCATTTCCCGCAGCGATTTGATAGAAACCCTGTGGAACAGCCAGATTTACATTGATGACAACACACTGAGCGTCAACATGACAAGGCTCCGGACAAAGCTGGAGGAACTGGGCTTTCCCGGCTACATTAAAACCCGGCGCGGAATGGGGTATCAGATATGAAGATAAGGGAATTTCTGTCCGACCGGCTGGGGCGCTTTCTTTTCCTGCTGGTGTCCATGGCCGTCATGGCTTTTTTTCTGCGGGTAACAGGAACGCAGCCGGGTATACTGGCGATTCTGCTTATCACCTGGGGCCTGCTGTTTTTCCTCCTGCAGGTATCGGATTATCTGAAATGCCGCTCCCATCTGGAAGAATTGGAAGCTGTCATGAACGGTCTGGACCAAAAATATCTCTTCTGTGAATGTGTGCCGAAGCCCCGGAATGCATACGAACGCAGATTTTTCCAGCTGATGCGCCGTTCAGGAAAAGCCATGATAGAAGCCGTATCGGATGCCCGGTCCGCCCAGCGGGATTACCGGGAATATATCGAAAGCTGGGTCCATGAAATCAAAACCCCCATCACAGCCGCCCAGCTCATCTGCCGGGGCGCCGATCCCCAAATCCGTTCCCGGCTCGCCCGGGAGCTTGCCGAGATCGACAACCATGCGGAACGGGTGCTCTTCTATGCCCGGGCGGAAAGTCCGGAAAACGATTTTTTAATCTGCCAGACAGCGCTTTCTGAAATCGTTGATCAGGCGATAGCGCATCACCAGACGCTTCTTATTCAGAGCGGTATGCGTATTGAGACTGATAACCTGGCACATACCGTGTATACCGACGGGAAATGGGTATGCTTCATTTTAGGGCAGCTTCTGCAGAATGCGATCCGCTACCGCAGCGAGACTCCCGTCATCACCTTGTCCGCCAGACAGCTCGGCCGGCAGATACAGCTGGCCGTCCGCGACAACGGGATCGGCATCCCCTCCCATGAACTGCCCCGGGTTTTTGAGCGGGGATTTACCGGAAGCAACGGCCGTTCCCGCGGCGGCTCCACCGGTATGGGGCTGTATCTTGGCCGCCGGCTGGCCGGCTTTATGGAAATTGATCTGCAGCTTGCCTCCGAGGAGGGGCGCGGCACCTGCGTAACCCTTACGTTTCCTTCCAGAGAGGCCATGGACCGTAACAAGCTTACAAAAATGTAAGAAAAAGTAATAGGAATTCGATACCGCCAGGCCTTCGTTTGAGGTATCCTTAGGCAAAGATAGCTGTAACGAAGGGAGACAACATATGCTGCACATAGAAAACATAGAAAAATATTATGGAAGCAGAAACAATGTGACAAAGGCGCTGGACCGGATCAGCTTTGAGGTGGAGGACGGGGAATTCATTGCCATAATGGGCGCTTCGGGCAGCGGAAAGACCACCCTGCTCAACTGTATCTCCACCATTGATACCGCAAGCGCCGGCAGCATCCTGCTGGACGGGGTGAATATTACGGAAATCCCCCCCAATGAACTGGCCCGCTTCCGCAGGGAACGGCTGGGTTTTGTGTTTCAGGATTTTAACCTTCTTGATACCCTGACCCTGGAAGAAAACATCGGCCTTGCCCTCACCATCAACCACGCGGATTCCCAAACAGTCCGGAAAATGGTATCCGATGTGGCCGGGAAGCTGGGAATCGAAGATTCCCTCGGGAAATTCCCCTATCAGGTTTCCGGCGGGCAAAAGCAGCGGGCCGCCTGCGCCCGTGCCATGGTAGCGGGGCAATCTCTGATTCTTGCCGACGAACCTACCGGCGCCCTGGACTCCAAATCCTCCAAAAACCTTTTGGAAATCATGACACGGATGAACCGGGATATGAACGCCACCATCCTTATGGTCACCCACGATGCCTACAGCGCAAGCTACGCCTCCAGGGTACTGTTTTTAAAGGACGGACGGCTGTTCAATGAGCTGATCCGGGCCGGGCGGACACGGACGGTCTTTTATCACGAGATTCTGGATGTCCTTGCTTTGCTGGGAGGTGATATCAGTGACGTTATCTAAACTCTCCCTGCGCAACGCCAAACGGCAGGCCCGTGATTACCTGGTTTATTTTGTCACCATCGTCATGGCTGCCGCCCTGATTTACGCGTTTAACGGCCTGGTATTTTCTGAGGAAATCCGCACGCTGTCAAGCATGATGGAAAGTATGCCCCTGGTGATTGTGCTGACCAGCATCGTGGTCGTCTGTATTATCGGCTGGCTGGTGCAGTATACCATCAGCTTCATGCTGGTACGGCGCGGCCGGGAACTGGGCACCTATATTCTGACCGGCCTGGAAAACAGACAGGTAGCCAGAATGTTTTTTATGGAAAACCTCATCGTAGGCGGAATTGCACTGGTATTGGGAACGCTTCTGGGGAACCTTCTTTTCCAGGCTCTGCGGGCGGTTCTGCTGGCACTGTTCCGGGCCCCCTATACCTTCCGCTTTTCTTTTTCCTTCCAGGCTGTGGGACTGACTGTTATTTATTTTTCCATGGTCTATCTGTTTGCCCTCCTGCGCAGCAGACAGCGTATCCGCACCATGAAAATCCACGACCTGATTTACTTTGATCACCAAAACGAAGAAGAGGTGATTAAAAAAAGCCGGATCCGGCGGAAAATCTTTATTTTCTCCCTTCTTTTCGGCCTGGCCGGAACGATTCTGCTGATCCTGCGTAATCTGGCGCTGGGTATTCTGGGAGCCGCCTTCCTCATTATGTTTTTATACGGCTTTTTTATCAGCTTTTCCTCCGGTGTCCCCGCATACTTTGACAAGCGGCCGGAAAAAAAATACAGCGGGCATGTGCTGCTTATTTTCCGCACGCTGTCTGCCAAGCTGGCCACAATGGGCGTGGTAATGGCGACAATCGCCCTGCTTTTTACTGCAACCCTCATCTCGGAAGGTACCGGGATGCTGTTTCATACCCTGCTTCAGAGCAGGAATGAACAGACTACCAGCTTTGATCTGTATATTGCTTCTACCGGAAGGGACGAGAACCGTTTTGACGACTACCTTGCCTATATTGACTCCCATGTGCCGATCCGGGAATCCCGGCAATATAATATTTACCGGGGTGAAACCATGCAGGTAACCAATTATGTCATAGCAAACGAACGTTATTGGGAGTCCTTCGGTTACGACACGCTGATGAAAGAAAGCGATTACCGCGCGCTGCGGGCTATGCTGGGCTATTCCCCGGTAACCCTGGAGCCGGGCCGATATCTGATTCACTGCATGGCCTATCTGGAAAAAAGCATGGAAAGCTACACGGAACCGCTTACCATCGGCGGCCGGACTCTGCTCCCGGGAGGCATCCGCACGGAAAATTTCACCCAGTCTTTGTGGGACGGCAACGGCCGGGGTTTTATTCTTGTTATTCCCGATGACGCCGCCGCATCCCTTCCGGTCAGCCACAGCGTATATGCCGCAATGACGGCGGAACCCATGCGTATGGAGGACTATACCCGGATAAGTGACTTACGGGATGTAAAAGACGAAGGTATCGATGGCTACGATACGATTTTCTGTAAAACAGCGGTGGAAAATGAAAACGCCTCATCCTACGCTATCACGGTCTTTCCGCTCTTTTATCTGGCGTTGGTGCTCACCATGGTGTCCGCCACCATCCTGACCATCCAGCAGCTCAGTGAGACGGCACGTTACCGGCGGCAGTTTGCACTGCTGCACAAGCTGGGAATGGATCGGGAGGAGATGAAACAGACCCTGCGCAGGCAGTTTATCCTTTTTTATACCATGCCAGCTTTACCGCCGCTGCTAATCGGCATCCCTTTTATCCTGGCTCTCGGAAGTGCCTTTGATCCGGGTGTCGTTACCGGGCCGGGGCAGCTTCTGGGTATTCTGGGAATCACTCTTGGCCTGTTTTTATCTATTTACCTGCTTTATATCGCAATGGCTTATCACAGCCTGAAACAGAATGTGCTTCCTGACGAGGATTGAGAAGAGGGGGATGAAATGGAGAAAGGAAGGCCTCTTCCCCTCTTCAGAATGCCCGTCCTGTTTCCCTATGGAACAGATGAATTTTTTCAGACAGCAGACGGACATATATCGGCTGGCCAGGCCGGCCGGGAAAATCAGCCCCCGTTACCATGGTAAGTCTTGCCATTCCGGGAGCAGTTAGAAAAACCGCCACTTCCCGTCCGGTATTTTCCACAATATGGATTTCCATCCGTATTGCACCAGGATCCTCCGGGGCGGCAGGCTTTATGTGCTCCGGACGGATGCCCGCCGTTATTCCGCCTTGTTCAGAATCTGAAGGCAGCTTCCTTTTATCCACAGGAATCCTTGCCGCTCCCAGGGTAAGAAAGCAATGCCCCTGTTCTGTAACAAGCTCCGTATTCCACAGGTTCATATTGGGAGAGCCAATAAATCCTGCAACGAATAAATTGGAGGGATTCCTGTATACCTCCTGCGGCGTGCCAAACTGCTGAAGGACCCCTTCATTTATGACAGCGATACGTGTTCCCATCGTCATCGCCTCTGTCTGGTCATGGGTAACATAAATCGTTGTAACACCCAGTTCCCGCTGCAGGGTTATGATTTCTCTGCGCATTTCTGTCCGAAGCCTGGCATCCAGATTTGCCAACGGTTCATCCATAAGAAAAAGCTTCGGTTTTCTTACCATAGAACGTGCCAGGGCCACTCGCTGACGCTGCCCTCCGGAAAGAGCACCCGGTTTCCTTTCCAGTAAAGTATCCAACTCCAGCTTTTGCGCGACCTCCGCCACCATGCTTTTGGTTTCCTGTTTTCCGGTATGCCGCATTTTAAGGGGAAACGCAATGTTATCTTTTACTTTCATATTGGGATAAAGAGCATAGTTCTGGAATACCATGGCAATATCCCGGTTCTTTGGAGGGATCTTGTTCATGACTCTGCCACCCATAATCATCTCTCCATCCGTAATACTCTCAAGACCTGCGATCATGCGCAGCAATGTTGTTTTTCCGCATCCGGAAGGGCCGACAAAAACAATAAATTCCCCCTGCTTTATCTCCATATTCATATCGATAACAGCGTGAACATTGCCCGGATACCATTTATTTACTTTTTGCATTTGCAGTTCTCCTGCCAAAACTTCTTTTACCATAATTGTTCCTTTTCCATTTCAATCCGTAACCGTTCCGTTCTGCGTTAACCGTTCCCTCAATCCTTCATTCCGGAAGATATAATTCCCTGTTCGAGATACGTTTGTCCGAACAGAAAAATCAAAAGAGGAGGCATCAGAGTAAGCAGTGATGCAATCAGCGATACTCCTGCATTGTCGGCAGTGATATTTGCCATATACAGAGAAAGCGGCCAAAGCTCCTGGTTTTTTAAAAATGCCTGCGGCGCTTCCATTGCATTCCAGTATTCCAAAAAACCCAATACCACTGCCGAAAGAATCCCCGATGCACCTAACGGAATGCCAAACCGCAAAAATATCTGAAGAGGGGAAGCGCCGTCCACAGCTGCCGCCTCCATAACCTCCTCCGGTATCGCCATAAAAAAACGGGTCATGATGAAAACGGGAAAGGTAGATGCTGCGCCCGGCAGAATGACGGCCCAGACCGTGTCGATTAGTTTCAATTTATTCAGTACCAGATAACTGGAAACCATGGTTACCTGAAAAGGCATCAACATCAGGACAATATATAAGGTATAGAGTATCTTTTTCCCCCGGAATTGAAATTTCGCAAAAGCCCATGCTGCAGGAGCACCTAAAAAGACATGCCCAAGTACAATAGGTATAACCTGCCTGCAGGAATTCCAGAATACCGTAAAAAACTGCGGCGTGTCCAGCAGCAGCTCCACATAGGCCTGTAAAGTCGGATACTGCGCAATCACAGGCCATACAGCATTCCCTTCGCCTCCTTCCAGGACCGGAGCAAGATTTTCAGAAAGTTCCGCACTTCCCATAAAAGTGCCGGATAAGAGCATCCAAAGAGGCATCCAGACAAAGAGGGCGATAAAAATAAGAACAAACCCAATCAGCCATTTTTTCATGTATTATTACCCCGGTTCATCATTTTCTCAAGCATTAAAATTAAAAGGAACACAAAAAGCGCCATCATTACGGCTCCCGCACACATTTTATCCACATCCAGATTGCTGTACCAGTTATTGAACAGATGCTGGAGCATATAAATACTGTCATCCGGATAGCTTCCGGCAATTAAATAAGCCTCCCTGAACACCTTAAAGGAATTCAGCATTGACAGCACGGTAATCGTAAATAACACAGGCACAAGATTGGGAAATGTAATCTTAACAAATCGCCGGACGCTTCCTGCGCCATCCATCTGTGCCGCCTCATATAACGCCGGATTGATGGCACCGAGTCCTGAAAGCCACAGTACCATATCATACCCGAAGTTTTTCCACAGATAAGCAAAAACCAGTACCCCAAAAGCGGCTTTACTTTCCATCCAATCAACCGGTGCCATACCCATAAGCTCACAAAAGGCATTGAGAAGCCCGTTTTTATGAAAGACCACACGCCACAAAAGGACGATTGAGGCCACAGGGATTGCCATAGGTACAAGAAACGATGTTTTAAAAATACCGAGCCTTTCCCTAAAAGCGGTCAGCAGCAGGGAAACTGCCAGAGAGATAAACAGCAAAAGCGGGATACATATCATAACAAATTTTACCGTATTTCCTGCTGCAAGCTGAAACGCCTTATTGCCAAATACCGCCAGGTAATTTTGAAAACCCACAAACCGGTCACTGGCAGCCTCAAAAAATGACCGCCGCAGGACATCCAGAAGGGGAATCCATACCATGATGTTTACAAAAAGCAGGCTAGGTGCCAAAAACAACCATGGCACGATACGTTCTCTCAGGGGCACAAAATCATCCCGTTTTTTCCTGGCTTTCCATCTGTGCTGCAATTTTCTTATCATCTGAATCCTTCCTTTCATCAGGAACAAAGGTAAGCCTCTTCTCCTGCCGGTAAAACATAAAATCTGCACAAAGCCACAAGCAGGGCATCAGATACATGGCTTTACAAAATGTCATATTGCGGTTCGGTGCCATAAGGAGGGACAAAAGGCAAAGCAGCAGCGTATACCCCCCACATCCCAGAATCATACGTCTGAACGTATGTATCGATCCCAAATGTGCCGCTATTGCGATAAAAACAGAAGCGCCTATGGAAAGCAGCACTGTCAGAAACGCGGCAAACACAAGCTTTGCATCCCGAAAGTTGGAGGATACCGACATCCATGCGAACAGATTCTTCCGATACCCCGCAGCAAGATTACTCCAAAAAGCAAAGTCGGACCACCTCGTGGGAATGAATCCGGCAGGAATTTCCGGCAGATCCATACAAATAAATAATCCTGCAGACAAAACGAGAACAGAGGGCAGATATAAAAGAAACAATACCGGATAATGCCAAAGCTTCTTTCCGCGCCTTAGGATACGGACAACGATACCAACGAAAAGGACAACGGCCGGAAGCCTGAACAGCATGGTAAGTGCCCATTCCAGCAGCGGCTGCTCCAGAATCATCCCACCCGGGAAATCTGCAGTCACAAGATATCTCTCTGCCTTTTCCCGGGTTCCCGTCCCGGAAAATGTCAGCTGCATATTAGAAAGGAGTTCTTTCGACTCATTCCGTGCCTGATGATATAATCGTGGTTCTTCCTCCTCAAATACGCCGCGGACATAAAACATTCCGCCTTCCATCTCTATCGGCAGTCCGCAAACATCAACGCTTCCCCAAAGAGAGAATGCCAGACCTGAACTAACCGCACACCCTGACCAGTCTGTTCTGGCCGGAAAAGCACCCTGAAGCATGATTGCTGAAGTAATATCTCTGCAATCTCCAAAAACAACAACGGTATCCGCAGTCATGCTTTTCTTATGTTCGTTCCTAACCTCCTGATCCGAATGTGTCTGCCACAAGGTAACTTCCGGTTGTTCCGATGCACCATCCTGCTTTGCGCAGGCCTGCTGCCTGCTGAGGGCGATTGGACTGACACCGCCGTTTTCCCACTTAATGCCCACACTTGAACAAAGGCTTACAGCCGTATTATAGTAAGAGCATGCGGTACACCAAAAGAAAACTGCCAGCAATGCGGATGTCACCAGTGCCCGGTTATGAACAATCTTGTTAGTTTTCAATGCGAACCCTGTCCCCTTCCGATATCGTCTTATCCGATCCTGTTATTACCTGATCCGAATAGGTAAGCATACTCTCAATGCTCATCATCTGGCTGTCTCTGTCCTTAATTGTAATATCGATCCTTGAAGTGACCCACTCCGTTCCCATCACTGAATTTTGTTTGCGCAGCACAAAAACATGATCACCGCCGGAATCGCTTCTAAGCGCTGTAATGGGCAGACAGCTGTCATAATTCCCGCTTTTTTTGTTCAGGGAAATTTGCGCAGGTACGCCGGCAGGATAACTCCCCTCGGGCAGAATTGCAGTTACGATAACTGTATTTTCTTCATCAGATGTACGGATCGATTGAATTTCCGCCTCCGCCTTTTGTGTACTTCCATCCAGTATGTAATGAAGTTCTCCCTTGTCTCCTGCTGAAAAGTGCTGTGCAGACTCTATATCAAGGACTCCTTCAAAAATAAAACCTCTGTCATCACAGGAAAGTATGACCATCCCCTCATCTGCTTCCGTTTTAGAGCCTTTTTCCATAGTACTTAATACCGTTCCGGAGGCCGGGGAAGGAAAATACCCTTTGTTGTCTAAAATATCCTGCAGCATATTCCGTAATTTTTCTTTTTCCGCCAATTCAAACTCGCAGGTAAGTCTTGTGATTTCGCCCTCTTTCTGTGACACTGCCGCCTGCCTCTGTGCATTTTCCAGTGCGATTTGTGCTGCTTCAATCGCTCTTTGTGCCGTATAAAGTTCTTCCTCTCCCAGATATTGATTATCCTCAAATTCGCGTTGGGAATTGTTCAATGCCCCCTTCGCAGCCTCAATAGCTTCCTGCGCTTCGATGACTGCAGCTTCGTTTGAAAAATCAGTACGTTGTTCCGCTTCTGTAAGCACAGCTTTTGCATCATTAAGAGCGGCTGCTGCTCTGTCCGTTTTATTTTTCCAGCGTTCCTTAACGGCATTCAGGTTTTCAGAGGCACTATCATAGGATGACGTTTTATATTCTGCTTCAGAAAGATCTTTTTTGGCCCTTTCAAATGCCTCCTGGGCCATGGAAAGAACTTTTTTTGCTTCATTTAACGCTTCTGTATAATCGTTGCTGTCATCAGGGTCCTGTCCTGCAATCTCATTCTCAATGTCACTGACTGTCTGCTGTGCATCATTAAGATCACTCTCCGCCTGCTTGTATCTCTCCAATGCCTGCTGATAAGCGTTCTTTGAGGCATCCAGAGTTTCCGAGGCATCGTCAAGCTCCTTCTCTGCTGCATAGATTGCACTCTCTGCTGCTTCTTTCACATTTTCCAGATTTTCTTCTGCTTCCTTAACAACTGCTTCCGCTCTCTCAATCAGCTCCTGCCTTGTTACAGCAATTGTTCTGTCCTCTTTGTTCTCAGCATCTGTAAGCTCCTCTTCCCGTTTTGTATAATCTTCCTTCCATCTTGCGTCCGTCCGATTATATTTAGCAGCTAAACGCTCATACGCCTTTTGGGCATCCTCAAGAGCATGCTGTGCCGTAATCACATCATTTCCGCTCCCGCTTTCAGAAAGTTGAATTTTTAGAGTAAGGATATGGATTTCATATTCCAATTTTTTCAGCTGCTCTTCCAGGGAAGGAATATCAAATGCAAGCAGCGCCTCCCCCTCATTTACACGGCTCCCCTTTTCTGCATTGACTTCCACCACTTTCAGCCCCTCCGGCAGAGGAATCCTTTTGTCCGCTGCCGCCTGAATCGTTCCCTCCGCTTCGGCTCTCTTCGTCAGTGCTCCGCTTGTCATGGCAGTAACAGATACACTGGCAGTCGTAATGGAATGGGAAACATGTGATATCATTGTACAGATAAAAACCACTGTAAAAAAAATAACCATAAGACGTACAGCTATGCGCTGCACTCGATTTTCTATGAGAGGTCTGTATTTCTCACCGGAAGCGAGCATGGCTTTTTGCTGTGCAATAATCCTATTCATTTTTTCTTTGATAGATAAGCGCATAACTGTACTGTCTCCTATCAGGTTAATTATAATTAAATGTAATTACAATGATTCTGTCTGCCAGATAAGTACCATCTTCCTGCTGTTTCCCGAAGCATAATATATAATCATTATCCTTCGGCTTATCTTTATCGCTGTCCTCAAGAGAATAGCTGCTCCCATCCGATTTTATCGTTCCCTTTTGAAATACGGTTTCTTCTGTATAAACAACATTTGTGCTGCCCTCTCCCCTGGAAGAAACAGAACCATCATCATCTACAGATGCAAAAGAATCGGGATTAATCGTGCAGCCTGTATCCGTACACCCGCTGGCCGGACCATACAAGTCGGCAGAATTCATCAAATCATTCCCATCAACAAATGTATCTTCCTTCTTCTCATCCGCCGCAGCTGGATGATTTGCAGCATTACTGTCTTGAGTATTGGATACTTCCCTTTTTTCTGCATCTGTTTTCACCTCTGTACCTGTTTTTACCTCTGTACCTGTTTTTACTTCTGTACCTGCACATCCGGTAAATAAAAGCCCTCCGGCACAAATAATTGCACAAAGTCCAATCACATTTTTTTTCATAACAAATTTCTTCATCGTTCTAAGTCCTTTCTATCTTTCCTATTTTCACATTTGTTCATTGATATAAAGAGTGACGCGGTTTTGCATTTTTTCGGCCGCTTCCTGCGCGCTGCTTGCTCCTGAAAAATATTCCTGCGCTTCGGTTAATACCAGATTTTCCAGAATCTGGTTGCCATTCGCCACATAATCTGCGCTGCTTAAAAGCATTTTTGTAAGCTCTGCATCCTCTTTTGTTGCCTTTCCCTTTTCATAAAGCCATTTCCATGTGGATTTTCCGTCAATTGCAGCCTGCATTACCGTTTCAAAGGCCCCCTTATGGATAGGAAGCATAGTGCATGACTTCTGGTGTTCCTCTGACAGTAATGTCCTGACAAATTCCCATGCCCCCTCTTTCTTCTGACTGGCCGAAGATATTCCTATCCTTACTTCGGGTATGAGCGCTTGGTACCCGCCGCTGCCGCCTGGAAGACCGAGCACTTCCAAATTCCCATGATAATAGTCTCTATATTGGGTAATATGGTAAATACTGAGTACCGCCTGATAAGCCGCCGCATAGGTGTCACTTAACTCTTCGCCGGCGCTGTTTTGGCTTTTATTCTGGATTTCTCCGGCTAATTCCAGCAATTTTATGAACGCAGGGGAATCAAAAGAACATTTTCCTGAAGTCCAGTCCACAAAGCTGTCGTCCGCCCGAAGCATGACTTTGAGAAAAAATGCACCTGACAGATTGCTTATGGAATCTGCCCCGTAAGTGTTCAGGACCTCCTCCAGATTCGGAAGCGTCCATCCGGTACTGCCGCTTATGATGTCTGCATCAGCCAACATTGTCGATATCCCCGCCCCGTCCGTAATATAAGGCAATTTCCCGTCAATGCTTATCGCTTGAAAAACATTTTCAAAATAATCGTCCATATGGATGTCCGGATCCTTCTCCATATACGGATAAAGATCTTCCAGCAGCCCTTTCTTGTGATAAACCGGAACCGATAAATCACTCATATCCAAAATGTCCGGCATATCGCCTGAAATAATCCGTGTGTTAAGGTTTATAACAGCGTTGTTCCATTCTTCATCGGACACGTTTTGCTCATACGGAAAATATTCCGTCAGTTCAACTTTATACTTACTGTTTGTTTTATTAAAGTCAGAAACGGCCTGAACGACCCCCGGACCTGCCGATAAACTCACCATACTGAGGACGGTGCGTTCATCCTCCCCCTGAGAGAGGACTGCCATCTCATACGAAAATGTCCCCGTCTGATCGGGGGAAGCCGCTAAGACCATCAAGCGTCCATCGGAAAGCTCACCCAAATGAATATCCGATGTGCCAAGTCCCATATCTGACCAGTTGAAAACATGCTTGCCTTCCTGTACCCCTGCAGAATAGCGATACAGACTGGAGGAATCAAAACGATAAAAATTACTGTCGGTCCCTCCGTACAGCCCCGCTGTTGTTCCCAGATTAATCGTGTCCTTATTCCAGTCCCTGCTTTTCATATCCACAGTGAGCAGATTATAATCCATCCGTCCTACGCAAACGCCAATCTGTCCTTCTGCTGTCGTTATTGTAGTCAAAAGATTTCCCTCGTTATGAAGAGAAAACAAAAACTGTCCGCTGCTGTCAAACAGATATGCTGATGTACTTCCGCTTTTTTCTGCTATGCAGATATTTCCCTCTGCATCTATACTCAGAAACAAATTTCGGACGGCCCCGGAAATGGCAGAAGGCTCCAGTATCTCCGTCAAAGCAACGGATTGTACGGCCTTCCCGCTTTCATCAAATTTGTTAAGACGATAACTGCCTGCATGATCTGTGCAAATCGTCCATATATTGCCTGTTGAATCAAATGCAAAGTCAAGAAGCGAGACGGAGTCATCCACTTCTATCGGCTGCTTTTGAAAATCCCCGCCGTCTGCTGCCATAGATGCCAGATAAGAGGCACCGTTTTCCTCTATACAGCATATATAAGCTGTATCATCTTTTATCAGAAGCCTTGAAATACCTGTTACTGCATCAGGGACAGCAAAGTAAGCGGCAACGTAGGATGTATCGTTCTCTTCGGTATCGGCCTGCTTTCCGCAGGCTGTTGCACCCATAAGCAGGATTGCCAAACCCAGGGCTGTAAAGCTATGTCGTATTATGTTTTTTTTCAATATTTTACCTCCTGCTATTCCTGATAAGCCCCTCCGGCGTTAGCTGCCAGACAAAAAGAGCAAACACTTTCCTACGCAGTCTGCGTCTTTGCATACAGCGCAACGGGCAATCACAGTTTCCCATTTTTCCATTCCCCTTTCATAAAAATTGCCCGTTCCTTCAGGCATTTTCAGAATACCACTGAGGAAAGGGCAATGTTTTAATTTCGTATAAGAGTTTTTCTAATAAACGGCAAATATTTTCCTAAGAAATCATTAAGACATAGTTATTGGATTTTCTTATAAAATCAGCACAATCCGTCTGCCACATAAAAGGCAACCATTTTTGTCATTCTTAGCTTTTCTTTTTCAGCGGCAGGGGCTTGACCCAAATTTCCATACAAGCCATACCCTCTGAGTCACGATAATACTTTTCTGCGGAGAAAGGCTCCGTGGTTAAATTGTGGCGGGGCAGCCATATACCAAATAAATATTTGCCGGCCTGATCCAAAGCAACCGTTACCAAATCCTCAAAATTTTCTGCTTCGACTCTGCAAACAAGGTATTCTCCCGCCGAGAGTTCTTTCTTAACAAAACCATTCTGAAGCCGATCCGGAATAGTTTGAACAAGGCCACCTGCAAAATAAGTGAAAAGATTTTGTGCCGTATCTTCCGTATGGGACATTCCCATTTCTACAGTAGTATTTAAATTGGCGGCGATTGAAGCCTTCTCCATGTGATAGCGTTTCCAAAGCTGTCCCGGCACATCCGCACCTGTGCTTTCACCAACCGGAATTTGTTCAGAAATGCGGACTTCCGTTTCCAGACCAAGGTAAATTTCCGGTTTTTCCAACATCGTTCTCTGGATTTCCAAGACGATATTTCCTGTCACCAGCGGAACCCCTTCGTCTATCAAAACGTAATTCATAGCAACTTCCGGTTTTTCGAATGTGTTGAGCATTGGTAAATTTCCCCTGTAGTCTTCGGGTGTGATCCCATACGTTTCCTTGAAAGCCCGCGTAAAATTCGCGTGACTTGAAAATCCATAGTCCAGGGCAATGTCAAGAATCTTCTGTTCCGTACTTTTCAGATTCTCGATCACTGTTGCCAGACGACGGAGTTTTACATATTCCTGAACCGGTTTATTTACCAGCCGCTTGAACAAGCGCTGAAAATAGAATGGAGACAAACCGACGGTGTTTGCCAGCTCCTCCGTCGAGATTTCTCCTGTCAGGTGTTCCTCGATATAAGTCAAGGATTGTTCGATTGCTTCCCATGCGTGCATTGCGGCACCTCCTATATTTGATGTTCACAGCTATGAGCAAACCAATGCTTGGCTCATCCCTATGATGCTCACATCATACCACGTTATTTTTTAACTGGCTTTTCCCACAATGCCCTTTTGTACCGCTGATTGAAAATTTAGAAGGTTATCATTCTTCAGGAGCTTTTTGATGGAATCTCAATGATAAAAGATGTATGCCCGTTGCTGCTCTCAGCCCTTATCTGACCGCCATGTAAGGATACAATATCTTTTGCAATAGCAAGTCCCAGGCCGGATCCTCCGGTTTCACTTTGTCTTGCACGATTTAAACGATAAAATTTATCAAAAATCAGGCACAGCTTATCCTCCGGTATCTCCCCGCTGTTCTCAAATGCAATGACCGTCTTATCTGGAAATTCCCTTGCCGATACCGATATAATACTATTTTCAGCACTGTATGATATGGCGTTTTTCAGAATATTATTAAATACTCTGGCTAACTTTTCAGAATCACCATAAACAGATATCTCCTCCTCCACATGATTTTCAATATGTTTGTTACAGGCCTTCAGCTGTGGATACAATTCCTCTGCGATCTGTACAAGCATATAATAAAGGTCAATTTTGGTCTTTTGAAGTGGAGCCTGATCCGAATGACTGCGGATAATCTCAAAAAATTCATTAACCAGTGTTTTAAGACGGTTAGCTTTTTCCCATGCGGTGTGTATATATTTCGATTTTTTCCCGTCGGGCATATCAGGGTTTTCATCCAAAAGACTCAAATATCCGATTACAGAGGTCAAAGGGGTCTTTATGTCGTGAGCCAGATATACGACAAGATCGTTCTTTTGCTGCTCTGCTCTTCTGATTTCAACTTCTCTTGCTTCAAGCGTCTGTTTAACATAAATTAATTTATGTTCTACCGTTTCTAATTCCGGAGACAAGGAAATCACCCCTCCATCCTCCATGAGCTTATCAATCCCCGATACTACTTCATCAAAATATTTTTTATAGGAATATAAAAGCATACGGAACAGCAAAAACACAAAAATAATAATTACAATTGTAAGAAGATACTGCATATTATTTGTTACTGCTCTGAAATATACGAGATCCGCTTCCTTTTCACTTATAGAAAAACTCCGCGCAATCCATCTGACAATAGCATCCGCCAAATGTCCCCTGGTCAGCAGACGCAGGAAAAATACGGCCGCGACTGCTCCCACTGTAATCCATCCACCTCTTATAAACGTAACAAGGCTAAGCTTTGAATATTTTCTAAATCTTTTCAATTTTATACCCAATCCCCCATACGGTTTTTATATATCTAGGGTTTTCACCAGTATCTTTCATTTTTTCACGGAGATGGCGAATATGCACGGTAATCGTATTATTGCTCTTGGTATAATATTCTTCCTGCCAAACTTCATGAAATAAATCCTCCGACCGAATTACGCTGCCCATATTCTCTAAAAGAATCCTTAAGATCGAAAATTCCGTAGGAGTAAGTGACAGACTTTTTCCATCAAGCTGGCATTCATAGGTTTTCAGATTCATGACCAGCCCGGCATATTTAAAAATTTTCTCTGATCCCGAAATAACGGAATTCACATTATATTTCTTATATCTGCGCAGCTGGGCTTTTACTCTCGCCATCAACTCAAGCGGAAGAAAAGGCTTGGTAATATAATCATCTGCCCCGAGTGTAAATCCGGTAAGCTTGTCTATCTCTCCATCCTTTGCGGTAAGAAAGAGTACCGGATATGTGTATTCCTTATTTCGTATAGTCTGACATAAAGAAAGGCCGCTTATATCCGGAAGCATAATATCCAAAATAGCCAGGTCGAATTCCATACTATTGATACAAACAAGAGCATCTTCACCAGAATAAAATTTATATACATCCATATCTTCATTTTGAAGGTATAGTTCAATCAAATCCGCAATCTCTTTCTCATCATCAACAACCAGTATTTTTTCGTTCACAGCATGGCTCTCCTTTTCCTTTACCTTTTCCTCTTAAATTATATTGGGTCTATATTAGCAATGTATTATTTTTTGATAACAATTTTATTAATTATTTCCTAAGATATAGTCTGTAACTTTCTTCGCATTATGTGCTATCTGCATTAAATAATAATTATATACGGCCAATCGGGCAATCATTCTCTCCATTGGTATTTTCTATTCTTCCTATGTAGTATTATAAAAATCCCGTATATGGCATATTAAGTTTTCATCTATTCCTATGAATCTGTTTCTTTGAAATTGTTGTCCGATCCGGACAGAAATATTGAGTTAGATATTTGATTGAAATTATGAAAATGTGAAAATACAAAGCAATTACAAAGTTGATATCGTCGGGCTGCGGCAGATAGTCTTTTACACATCACAAGCGGGCATCTGTGTAACCTTCAGACAGGTCTGAACCGTTACCTGTCTGACTCTTTACCGTCCTCTTATTTACTTCCATAACGGGTCATGAAGGCTAATTTTCATCAGGCATCGGTCATTCCCCATCTTTATACTTTTCAGCAGCTTTACATCGGCTTTGCAGGCAAACGCCTTTTCGAAAAGGACTTTGCTGTAGCCGGCCGTACACTGGCACCATGTATTTGTCTCCAATTGTTCCACATCCGCCAGCATGGGGCAGGGACAAAAAGAAAACTGTAAAAAAAGCTCCCCGTCTTTGCAGAATAGCCCGGCCGACTTTGCTTTCTCTGTATCCGCAAATTCTTCGATATTTGATGCTGCTGCCTTAAGTTCCTTAACAAGAGCCAGTTTTTCTTCCATTCCGTACCCGCATTGGCAGTTCATGCGTATCTTCTTTACCGTATCGCAGTCAAACCGGTTTTCCAGGCGGTGCATTGCAGATGCCACCCACGCCGGATCGCTTTCCTTTGCAGCAGACTGATCCTTACCGTATACAACCTCTCTTGCTATATCTGCGCTGCTTTCCGCTTCCACGGATTTATAAATTACATTTTCCTGGATTTTTCTAATATCAAACATCGTTTTTCTCCCATCCTTTTATCCTTCTGGTACTACGTCGGCCGTTCTTCCTGCGGGCAATAAATATAAGGAACGCACAGGTTTTGCCGGAACCTTCTGTATTAACCCTTCTCTATTATAGAAAGAAAGCCATCCCGCCGGCTTCTGAATTCTTGCTGTTATTGGATGGGGATACATAAATCCATTGTAACCGTATGGTTATCCCGGTCAATACGGCGATACCTGTTTATTCCATACCGCCGTGACATGCGATATCCGCTGTGAGGCAGCCAGACAGTAAAAATCCCCTGTAAGGTTTCATAGATATCTTTGATTTCCCCGTCGAAACGGTACACAATCCATCTGCCGCCTTTTATCCGCATAACAGGCTCCAAACCGCAGCCCTGTTCGACCGTCATACAAATATCACAGATACATTGTGTCGGACCGGTGACAGCCGGATCGTGGAAAAAGCGCTCTGCCAGGATTGTTTTCTCATTTATGTACGCTTTGTATTTATCCAGAAACCGGTACCAGTTTTTTTCCAAATCTGCATATGTTCCGATATAGCGCTCATATAGCACAAAAAGATCATCAAATTCCCGGATTTCGATTCGGGAAGCATATTCCTCAGCCGTTTTAAAAGAAACAATCCGCTCCGGGGCAAAGGGAACAGACGTGCATTGAGTGGGTATGGACTGCCGGAACGCCGTGGGGGACGCAGCGTGGTGTTTTTTGAATACGGAGCTGTAATTGGAAGAACTATAGCCGTAATCCAAACCAATATCCGTAATCGCTTTGTCCGGATTTATTTTCATGTCTACTGCACTTTGGTCAATCTTACAGCGTTTTAGGAACGCATAAACGGATTCGCCGGTTTCTTCCTTGAATATCCGGCTGAAATGGTATTTTGATATATAAAAGTGATCCGCAACCGCATCAAGCGATAAATCCTCCTCTAAATGTTCCATAATATAGTCAATGCTTTCATTCACGAGTTTTTTCCTGTCCATAGCACGGCTCACCTCCTTCCCTATCATACACCAACCCGGGCCTTTTCCCTTCCGGTATTTTCACCCTTTCTTGTCACAGGTTCCCATATTCCTCTCTTAGTATGGAATAGCACAGAGTATCCCCTTTGTCACGGGCATGTCTGCGCAGCCTGCCCTCCAAAGTAAAGCCGCATGTTTCCAGCACATGGGCACTTATAGGATTGGAGGAATGGACCCATGCCGAGATTACCGATAAACCAAGTATACGAAAGCCGCAGTCCAGCATACCTCTGACCGCTTCCGATGCATACCCCCGGTTCCTGTATTCTGCCGCTATGGCATATTCCAGTTCTTTATATCCTTCATACCGGCCCATATCGTTTAATCCGATTATGCCGATCAGTAAAGAATCCTCTTTTCTGCAGACAGCCTTCATTTCCTTATTCTTTATCCATATATCCAGTATCTCCCCGCACTCCTCAACGGAGGTATAGAAACCGATACCGCTCCGCCGCAGCTGCGGGTCCTGGCAGATTGCAAACAGCCCGGGCGCGTCCGATTTCTGCCACTCTCTTATAAGCAGCCGTTCTGTCTCTATCCGTTCCATTCCGTCCTCCCGTCCTTCTTACTTTTTTCCTTACCTGTATCGTATCACACTTCCGTCTTGTTTGCCGTCCCTTTTTTCTTCCCCGTAAAAAACAGGGCCGCCGGAATCGATACAAATGCGCCCGACAGCTTGGCAAGAAACAGGGCGGGAAGCATATCGGGCGCTTCGCTCACCGTAAATCCCAGGTGTGCCGCAAGCATGGAAGCGGCGCTGACAAGGAATGCCGCATTGACCACCTTCCCTCTTCTGTCCATATGCTTCAGCATAGTGATTGCCGGTATGGCGCTGACAATTCCTATCAGGAAGCCGGCTATGCTCATGCTGTTCATGCCGCATTTTTTTCCCAGCCACAAAAGGGGCCTGTGCAGGATGCGGGTCAGAAGCTCCGCCATCGGGAGGCTGCCCAGCATGACAATGCCGATGGATGCCACCACAGACAGCGCATCCTCCAGAGGCGTCATGCCGGGAAGGAGAGTGGACCCGGTCAGGGAAGCCACCGCGGCAAGCACCAGCCCGGCAGTAATGAGGATCTGGATCCCGGAGGCAAAAAGGGTGAAGCCCTTTATCATAATCGCCGGAGCCTTTTTCAGACCGATGAGCAGCAGGAGGGAAAACAGCAGAATCGGAAGATTCTGATGCAGAATGCGCAGAACCGGCAGGCCGCAGGCCAGGCCTCCCGTCAGAAGCGAAACCGGCATCACCATAAGACCAATCATAATCCCTTCCGCAAAAAGCGGCTTATCCTCCGCCGTCACCAGCTCCATCCCCACCGGAACGGTGAACACCACCGTACAGCCGAATACTGCCGAGATAACGATCCCTGCATACTGCCCCATAAGAGGGTCACGGGCCAGGCTGCAGGCCAGCTGATAGCCGCCCATATCGATAGCCAGCATTCCTCCGAACACGGCCGGATCCACTCCGAGCAGACCAAAAACAGGGATGATCCCTTTTCCCAGCGTCTGTGCCAGCACCGGCGTCAGGCAGATCATCCCTGCCATGGAAAGCGCAGTCGGGCCCAGGAAAAAAAAGCCCTCCTCAAATTTCTTTCCATACCCCTTCGGGCTTCCGAACATCCTGTCAACACCGCCCAGCACGACACCTGCCGCCATAATCCCCAGGATTATCCGATTCATATCATTCCTCCCAGTACTCCATCCAGCCAAAAACGCTGCCGACTTGTTTTGCGAAGCAAAATGCGCCCCGTCTTTACAAGACTCCGGCCACGCTCACCAGCCCCTTTTTCATGGTTTCCTCGATAGCCTCCACCGTACGGGGGGTGACGGCGGAAAGGTTCTCACAGCCGTTTTCCGTCACCAGGCAGTTGTCCTCCAGCCGGAAGCCTATGCCCCATTCCTCATGGTAAATGCCAATATCCACGCAGAAAACCATCCCGGGCGCCGTTTCCTCCACGGCAAAATCCACGGTATCATGTACATCATAGCCCACATGATGCGCTCCCCCGTGCCACATATATGTACCGATATCCTCCGTACGGGAAAGGACACCCGCTTCCTTGAGCATCTTTGCATTATAAGCCCGGATCGTTTTGTCCACATCCGCCATCTTCATGCCAGGCCCGATGACAGCAAACATATAGTCCGAAGTCCGTAACGCGCACTCGTACAGAAGCCGCTGCTTTTCCCCGAATTTTCCGTTGCAGGGCCAGCCTCTGGAAACATCGTTCATCAGGTTGTCATACCAGGCTCCCACGTCGTTGAGCATCATGTCCCCATCCAGTGCCTGCCCTTTGTACTGGTAATAATGGATGCAGAAATTATTCCTGCCTGCGGAAATAATGGAGGGGAAAGCCGGTCCCTGGGGGCCGTGCTGTCCCAGCGCGTAATCGAATTCCGCTTTATACTGGTATTCATACATCCCCGGCCGGGATGCCTTCATCATGGCTACAATCCCGTCTCTTGTGATTTTTTCCGCTTCCCGCATGGCCGCTATTTCACAGGGCTGCTTGATCGTGCGCAGGCTGCGGATGAGGATGTTCGCATTTTCCATCCTTAAATATGGGTATTCCTCCCTCACGGCTGCCGCAAGCCGCTGTGCCGGGCTATCCCTGTCCGTGGGGGATACCCTGAATAAATCCAGGTACAGATACGCATAATCCCCGCTCACCGCCCAGGCATGCATCTGCTGCGCAAACTGTCCGTTCTCCCGGATATCCGTGATCCCCGACAGCTCCGCCACCTGTTCCGGCTTCAGGCGTTCTCCCGTCCACCGCTCCTGCAGGGGATCCGGAGGCAGGATAAACACACATTCCTCCACCTTTCCCCCCGCATCCTTCCTGGCCGCCAGCACAAACTCCCTGCTGTCCAGACCGGTCAGATACAGAAAATTGCGATCCGTATAAAACGGGTAATCTTCATCGTTTGTCTTTCTGACCTGCGTCCCTGAAAAAAGAACGAGAAGGGAATTTTCCTTCATCTTTTCATAAAGCCTTTTCCGGTTTCCGCTGTGAAATGTCCTGTCCATATCCTCTCCCGTCCGCGCGCCTGAAGGCGCGCTTTTTACTACAGTTCAGACAAGTCTGAACGTCACTCTTTTTACCCGTTTCCCCCAACCCGTATCAATGTGAGCTGTCCGTTCCCGGGACGCCCTGTCCACGGTTCATATTCCCGGATCGTCTCACCGCTTTCTTCCGTCCGGTAATCCCCCATAGCTTCCGTCCGTATCGTTATGTTTCCTCCGGCGTTTTCCTCACAAAACCGCAGTGTGATCCGTTCTCCGTTCCCTGCGAACAGAATGCTGCCGGTATCCGCCAGCCGCAGTCCCTCCAGCTCCACATGGACTTTTCCGTCCTTTCCCAGGAAATGGAAACGCCTGCCCACACCATCCCTGCAGTCCAGCAGATACCCGTCCTCCTGCTTTGTCAGCGCCGCGCCGTAGGCTGTCATGCCGAAAAGGGGATCCTCCGCAAGCACCGCAGCCGCGCCGCGGATGCCGCCGCAAAAACCCAGATCGATCTCACAGGAATAATACCAGGCACCTCCCATACAGGGCTGCTCCAGCCAGGTTTTATGGCCGTACAGCGGCTCAAAGCCCCCGCAGGCACAGCCGTCGTTCTCTTTTCCCGGGAACCACCAGCCGTAATTGCTTTCTTCATCCCCGCTGTTTAAAAGCGCCCAGGAACTTAGCAAAGAACCATAGGCTAACCGCAGAATCCCAAAGGGATCCTGTGCGTGGTAGCAGGCGTAATCCAGCAGCGCCCAGCCGCCCATCTGGGACATATAGCTGAGGGTGTAATGCATGTTGTTGCCCCGGTAATCGCTTCCGTACCAGAAATAGGCCGGCTCCAGCAGCCCGCGGCAGGCCACGTTGCAGGCGATCTGGTTTTCCATGAAAGCCGCCGCTTTTTCATAAGATATCTCTTTCCGGAAGGGATCGCCGCTTCGTTCAAAGGAGGCCAGGCGGAGCGCTTCCTTCGCCAGGATGTGGGTGGATTCAAAGCCGGTGGTATCAAAGGGATATTCCGATCCGAAGATATCCCTGCATTCCTGGGCAAACCAGGCCGCCTTGCGCTCCCAATGGCCGGCGAGGCGGCCCGCCTCAAACGTACAGCCTTCCCTGTCCAGCGCTTTTGCAATGCGGGGAATGACCAGCTCATTATAGAGTCCGGTCTTATAAGCGGACCAGCCGTCCAGCTCCTCCGGCACCTGAAACATAGCCAGCGCCGTCCTGTAGGCCCTGAGCAGATAGGTTTTTCCCGGAAGCCTGGTCGTAATATGAGGATACAGCCTGGCTGTTTCATACATATTATAATACAGGAGCGCGATATGGGGATAATCATAAATCCGCCACAGGTGCGTCCTGCCCTTATTTCCCGGATCCGGGGAATTGCGCAGGGTATGCCAGTCCGGTATTCCGTAGATGCCATAGGGATACGGCTCCTCCTCCGTCTGCTGCAGCCCGCCCCAGACAAAATAACGGATATAGTCCTCCAGCGCATCCACCTGCTCCTGGACCGGGGCCACCGTCTGCTTGGAGGACAGGAAGGCCGGTTTGGAAAGGCCCGGATCGTCACAGCTCACCTCATAAATGCGCCAGCCCCGGATCCGGTCATAATTATCCGGGGTCAGCTCCACCCCCGTTTCATTGTTCCATTCCGCAAACAGCCCCCGGTACCATTTGTCCGCCTCCCGTACCTGATGTCTGGTCAGAAAAGAGGCCCTTTTTTCCAGCAGGGTACGGATCGGCTCCGTGATGAAATAATACAGATGCGTCCTGCGCCCCTTGCAGGAAATGCAGATATCCCGTTCTCCCAGACCGGAAAAATCCAGGGTATAAAAATACCGCCCCTCCTCCCGGCGCAGCAGCCGGATATTCACATCGCCGCAGTCCGCCGTTACCTCAGGCTCCTGCATGCAGGACAGGCACAGGGATACCGAAAGGTCCCGGGGCACCGTGTAACCGGGAATGCTTTCCGCCTGCACCTGCCCTCTCTCCGCAAGTTGTCTGCCACAGTCCGCATAATCCCGGGCAAAAAAGAAATCACAGGCCGTTTTCCAGCGTTCTTTCCCCATCAGCGTATAGCCGCTGCAGGGGATCCGAAGCCTGGCTCCTTTTTCTTCCGCCGTCCTGCCCGCAAAGCCATTGAGCGGATACACGGTAACCGTATCCTTTTCCTGGACCTGCCTGTGTGCATGCTCCGGACAGTCGTAGTAAATCCACCGGCTGTCCCCGGCAGGAAGCACCGTCAGCACAGGCCCGTTTCCGTCACAGCGGTAATAAGTGGCATGGGAACCATGCTCCGCAATAAAATAATGGCCGATCACTTCCCCTGACGCGTCCTTCCCCCATCCGAAATCCGTATGACAGGCAAAGGTGATTCCGAAATCCTCCAGCTCTATGGGGAATTCCGTCCGATTCTCCACAGTCAGCTCCTGGTGCAGGGTATTTCCCCGGAGGCAATAATCCACGGAAACCGACAGACATTCGTTTTCCGTACAGCAGCGGTAATACAAATCCCTGCCTCTTCTTTTCACCCCTTCCTCCTTAAGCGTCCCGGAAGACAGCGGTTTCCAGGCGGTTCTTTTCCCGTCCGCCACATAAGTCAGGCCCAGCTTCCCAAAGCCCTGTTTTTCATTGATGTATTCGGTCCGCCTTCCATCCCTGACCGCACCGGCGGAATAAAGGATTCCGTCCTTTACCTGAAAACGGCAGATACCGTTTGCCAGATCATATTGTTTTCCCATACTGTCATCCTTTCACCGCACCGATTGTGATGCCGCCGACAAAATATTTTTGTAAAAAAGGGTAAATACAGACGATTGGAATCGTCACAATCATAGTCGTTGCCGCCCTGATGGAGGACGTTGTCAGATTCTTCATGAAAGCGTACTGCTTTTGTTCGCTCAGAAGCCTTGACGCCTGTTCCGATTCCAGCAGTATCTTACGCAGATATACCTGCAGGGTATCCCATTTGCCGCTGGAATTATAAAGCATGACATCAAACCAGGAATTCCAGTGGCCGACCGCAAGCATGACGGCAATCGCTGCGATTACCGGCTTGCACAGAGGCAGGATAACCTTAAAATAAATCATCAGCTCGCTGGCCCCGTCCAGACGGGCGCTTTCCGCAAGGGAATCCGGAAGGCCCTGGATGAAGGAAGCGATAAGGATCATATAATAAGCGCTGAACAGTGTGGGCAGCCAGTATACGGTGAAGGTTTCCGTCAGCCCCAGCTGGGTGTACAGCAGATAGGTGGGGATCAGGCCGCCGCCGAAATACATAGTGATGACAAATACAAGCCGCATAAAATTCCGTCCCACGAAATGACGGATCGTTGTCACATAGGCTAAAAGCCCCGTAAAGAAAATGGTAAGCGCCGTACCTGCGCCGGCCCTCAGCACGGATACCACAGCGCCTTTTCCGATGCTGCTGCGTTTGAATATGTAGGTATAATTATCCAGCGTAAACGCCCGGGGCCAGAATGATAACCCTCCCTTAACCGTATCCGATCCTTCGTTGAAGGAGATAACCAGTTGGTTCCAGAACGGATATATCATAACAAAAGCAAACAGCAGCATAAACAGCACATTGCATACATCAAAGATTTTGGACGCCGTACTCGTTTTGATTCGGTTCGTTTTCATAATCCTGTCGCCCCTTCCCTAAAACAGTCTCATATCCGTCACTTTGGCGGAAATCTTATTTGCTATCATTACCAGCGCAAAACCAATCACCGATTTCATAAGGCCCACCGCGGTGGCAAAGGAATATCTTCCGATCTGCACCCCGTAGCGGTATACATAGGTATCGATGTTTTCATACACCTCTTTGGTCAGCGGATTTCCGATGAGCAGCTGCTGTTCAAAGCCCGCATTCAGGATATTCCCGATATTCATGATGAAAAGCAGAATAATGGTGGGTGCGATCCCCGGCAGCGTGATATGCCATACCTTGCCGAACCGTCCCAGGCCGTCCACAGCCCCCGCCTGATACAGCTCCTGATCCACGCCCGCTATGGCCGATATATAAATGATAGCCGACCAGCCCAGATCCTTCCAGATATTCGCACTGGTGAGGATCCCCCAGAAATAGTTCTTTTCGTTCAGGAAAGAAATCGGTTTTTGAATCCATCCGAAATGCATCAAAAGGGAATTGATATTTCCCTCCGTTCCCAGCAGGGTGAACAAAATACTTGCCACTACCACCCAGGAGATAAAATACGGCAGATAGGAAATCGTCTGGATGACTTTCTTAAACAAGGTATGATGGATTTCGTTCAGCAAAAGGGCAAAAATAATAGGCATCACAAACCCGATTGTCATGGACAGCCCGCTGATCACCAGCGTATTGCGGAAAACCCTCCACATGTCGGGAAGGCTGAAAAAATCTATCCAGTTTTTGAAGCCTATGAAATCACATTCGAAAAGGCTTCTGCCCGGTATATAATCAAAAAAGGCAATGATATTTCCCATCATGGGAATATAGCAGAAAATAAGCACCCACAGAAGAGCGCCTGCACAGATAATCCACATCTGTTTTTGTGTACGGAAGGATTTTATCACTTCTTTTGCCGGGATCCGGTTCTTATTGGGACTTTTATTCTTCTTATTTTTCATCGGGCTTCCCTCCCCGTATATTCAAAAATACGTGTTATTTGGCAGCAATTTCCTTATTTTAAGGACAAAGATGGGAGGCAGCGTACCATGCCGCCTCCCATGTGCGTTATTCCGTCAGCATAACGGTCCGGCCGGAACCGCAGCCCGTCAGCCTTCCTGTCCTTCAAACCTGGTGACATTGGCTTCGTACTGGGACTTCACATATTCGGTCAGTTCTTCCAGCCCCAGGCCGTTGCATTTTTCTCTTGCTTCCATAAAGATCTGCTCGCATTCCTCCGCCGAAGCCGCGGTAATCATACGGGCCCACTCCGTTTCCAGCATATCTTTTATGGTCTGTTTCGTAATGGTGATTTCCGCATTGGGATCATAGGTCACATTATACATGGAAATATCCTTCGCCTGGGCATTGTAATACCCCCAGCTTAAACGGATTCCTTCATCGGAAAAGGTTCCGTCCTCATTCACGGGCCAGTAATCATATACCGATACTCGGTCCACCCGGGGATCGATATTGTCAAAATTCTGGGTATCGTCGGTGCGCAGCCACTGTCCGTTCAAAGCGATCATATAGGTACCGCCGCCGTTCTGGCTTTCCCTTACGGTATGGAACGTGGTTTCCTTGGTGTCCACGTTAAGGATAGCATCATCCATCAGCCAGGTTCCGTCCTCGTCTATTTTCCAGACATTGTCTTCATCCGGGGCACCCCAGCCCATGATAAAGTTGCCTATTTCGCTGTTTTCCCAGTTCAGGTAACGCATTACCATACCCAAATCCTTACATTTATCGGTAATGATACAGCGGTAGCTTCCCAGGAAATTGGCGGTCAGCAGGGTGGTATCTTCCATTGCCACATCCTCCGCATGGACGGATACATTGGCAAACCTTTTTTCCACGGTAAAATTGTCGGGATCCTGGGTTGCCCAATACTGATGGCCGCCGGTCCATCCGTACCACCAGGTTCCGAAGTTCCCAAGGATCTGCTCCGACTGCATTTTCGTCATCAGGGTTTCATAATCCGTGCTCAGGAAATCCGGGTCAATCATACCTTCCGTATACATCTTGTTCACGAACTTGGCGATTGCAAGCCCTTCCTCCGTATTCAGCCAATGTGTGAAGGTACCTGACGCCTCGTCGTGCTTATATTCATTGACAAACCCGTAGGCTGCCAGCATGCTTTTCAGGAAATTCTGCCCTTTATCCGTACTGGAGGCTGCATAGGTAGTCTGACCGTTGGCATTCACAGGATGGTTGGCAAGGACTTTTTGCAGCGCCTCATAGTACCCCTCCGGCGTGGAATACATCTTGTCTTCGCCAAGCTCCTTCCAATAATCATAACGGATACCGAAATCATAACCTGCCACGTTGGGATTGTAGCCATAGAGATTGGCAAGCTTATAGATACGGCCGTCCTCGCTCTTTAACATATTCAGGTAATTCCCGTACCGGCGTGTGATGTTGTCCCCATACATTTCAAGCGCCTCGGTCAAATCCAGCGCCTTCCCCTGGGCGATGAATTTATCCGCCATTTCATCCGTCATGTTGGTGATAACAGCCGGATAATCACCGTTTGCCAGCATCAGATTCAGTTTTTCATCCATGGCCGTGCTGTAGAACTGCCAGTTGACCTGTACATTCAGGTTATCCTTCATCCAGGTGTCAAGCTTGGCTTTTCCGCCGTATTCGTCCTTCATCAGCTTTTCCTGGTCCCCTTCGCCGCCGTATACATCCAGGACCAGCGTTTCTTCAGGCACCACCCAGCCCCATTCGTTTTCTTCGCCCTCCAGCTGTGCGTTCGACAGATCCGCAGATGCGGAAGGCTGCCCTTTGCCTCCGCCGCAGCCCGTGAGCAGGCCGGCCGTCAGGACCGTACAAAGTGTCAGCGCCATCCATTTCTTTCCATGCATTTTCTCTTCCTCCATTTTCCTATTGTCTTAAGAACCGCAGACGGGCCGGTTAACCCTTGTCTGCCTCCGAACGGCTCCGGAAGCTTTCTCTCTCCTTCAGACAGCAGGACAGCTCCCTGTGCTTGTTGGTTATTTCCCTGCCGCCAATGAGATCCACCACAATCTGGGCCGCCTCCCTGCCGATTTCCGTCATAGGTAACTCCACGCTTGTCAGCTGCGGCTCCACAAACCGGCACAAATCAATGTCATCAAAGCCGGCGATTTCTATTTGCCCCGGTATTGCCAGGCTTCGTTCCTTCAGCGCCTGCATGGCACCGAGGGCCATCCAGTCATTCATGCAGTAGATGGCGGTGGGGGGATTTTCCAGCGCCAGCAGCTGCATACATGCCGTGTAGCCGCTTCCGTCGCTCCAGTTGCCATACGTGATCAGGGCGGGATCGAACGGGATTCCCTGCTGCATCAGCGCTTCCTGATACCCCATCATACGGCGGTAGGTGGGAACGGAATCCACCGGCCCGCTGATCAGGCCAATCCGCCGGTGCCCTTTCTGCGCCATTTTTTCCGTCAATTCCCTGGAGATCACCTGGTTGTCACAGTCTACGGTAATATCCCCCTCTTCCTTTGTATAACAATACGCATATACCAAAGGCATATCGGTGTTCAGCAGATTGCTCACATCCCGGTTATGCATACCCACATAGATGACGCCGCTGACGCCCGCCGCCCGGAAGATATTCAGCTTTTCCCGGATTTCCTCCCGGTAGTTGACCACCTGGGTATAATCCTGGATGCGCCCGTTCCAGATCTTATCGCTGAGCGCCAGATCTCCCAGAATAATCTGGTATTTCATTTCATCCGCCGCCTGGTTGATCCCCTTCAGGACACTGCTCACCTGAAATGTCGTGACATCCTCGGAGAGAACCCCTATTATATTGGTTTTCCTGGAACGCAGCGCCCTCGCCATCATGTTCGGCTGATAATCCAGCTCCTTCATGACTTCCCGGATCCGCTCCGCCACCTCAGGGCTGACCTTATCCAGCTTATCATTGAGCACGTAGGAAACCGTAGCTGTCGATACCCCTGCCCTCTTTGCAACATCCTTTAATGTAGCCATATTATCCTCCGCCGTATCCTGCTATTCGTGGTTAGTTAATCGAATAACTAAAAGTTTTAAAGAAATGCCATATTATCGTATGGCATAACAGAGCTTGATTTTTCAACATTAAATTTATTCCTATATTATTGCTGATTAATTACTTTTATTCGTATGTTTTAATTATTTTTGATTATAACTAACTTTTAATCAATTAGTCAATATGTGATTTTATATAAGTTAATCGATTAATTTTTGTGCAACAAGTACATTGCTTTTCCTTCTTCCCCGCTTTTATAATCAAGATGTAATTTTCCGGCAATTATAAGGAGGAGAAAGATTATGACCGTGCATCAGACACTTCACGCCCCGCCGTCCCTGCATTACGATATGAAGGATATATCCGGAACCATCGTGCCGGATGTTTCCGGCAGCGGTTTTGCAGGGGTCATACGGGGGCAGGACAGAGGAGGCGCTTTTCTGGAACAGGAAACGGTTTTCGGCCATTCCCTGCCGATCCTAACGCTTACCGGCGGCTCCCGGGGCGGTTATCTGCAGCTGCCCGACGGCTGTATCCGGCAGGGCGGCGGCATTACCGTCAGCTTTTATATAAAGGTGAAGGAGCTTGCCGGGTACGGCGCCCTCTTTTCTTTCGGGAAAGACAGCTGCTTTTACCTGTCCGCACAGCCCTGCCCCGATGATCCGGATTCCATCCTCCTGTCCCCGGGAGCCACCACCGGCGGGCGAAGCCAGGAGGCGGCTCTTGCCGAATGGGTTCCCATGCGTAAAAACACCTGGTTTCATGCGGCTGTTACCTTTGATACCCGGCTGCCGTCCGCCCTTTCCTTCTATGTGGACGGCAGCCCTGCCGCCGAAGCCAGCCACCGGCGTATGAATGCGGAGGCTCTGGCGGGCTGTACGGACTGCTTTTTTGGTTTCGGATCGCTGTCGCAGAATGCGGTATCCATGTCCGTTACCGATATCCGTGTGTTTTCCCGTGTTCTGGACAGCAAAGAGCTTTTTTCCCTGTTCCGCATTTCGGATCCGACCCGCCTCGAACTGGAAATGGAAGCGCTCTGCCGTCTTTTTTCCGACCGGATGACAGAACTTCCCGTCCTGCCCACTGCCGGATCCCTGGGAGCCGGTTTCCGTTTTAGAAGCCTGACCCCGGATAGCATTACCGGCGATCTGCGTCTGATCCGGCCCGCGGCCGGCAGTCCGGATCAGACGGGCCGTTTACAGGTTACCGCTTCCTACCGGGACAGCAGGCTGGAAAAAACCATTTCCTTTCTTGTCCCTGCCCTGCCGTCGGATGCGGAACGGCTCCGGGAGGATCTGGATGCGGTTACCCTCCCTTTCCCGGGCCACGTTGCCGGAGACCTTTCCCTGCCAACAGGCGGGGCAAACGGCTCCCGTTTTACCTGGAGAAGCGGCGATCCGGCCCATATATCCTCCGCTGGAAAGGTTATCCGGCCGGAAAAAGAACCGCTGTCCGTTACGCTCTTTCTGGAAGCCGGGCTGGGCATGGCAAAAGGGGAACGGGGATTTACGCTCACCCTGTATCCGGTTTACGGCCAGGAAAAGCCGCTGCGCATCCGTTTTCCCCAAAAAGGCGGCCGTCCGGCTGCCGGAATTCCCCTTCCGCGCGCCAAAGCTGTCCGTCTCCGGGAAATCACCCTGCTGGATTCGTCTCTTTTTGGCGGCAACCAGAAGCGCTGCCTGGATTACCTGCAGCTGTTGGACTGCGACCGCATGCTTTACCATTTCCGCCGGACCTTCGGGCAGGACACCCTGTCCGCCCGGCCTCCGGGAGGCTGGGAAGAGCCTTCCGGACTGCTGCGCGGCCATTCCACCGGCCATTTTCTCTCCGCCCTGGCTTATGCCTGCGCCTCCACGCATGAGGATTACTGGAAACAGAAGGCGGAATATATGATAACGGAATTACGCAGGCTGCAGCTGTTGTCCGCCGGCGATCCCGCGGCGTTTGCCACCGCCTGCACGCCTGCCGACGCCGCCCAGTCCCTTTGGAGCCGTAACCCGGCCGAATGGGGCGAAGGCTATCTGGGGGCCTATCCCCCGGATCCGTTTGCGCTGCTGGAGCAGTTCACCCCCTATGCCACTATCTGGGCGCCCTATTATACCCTGCACAAGCTGCTGGCCGGTCTGCTGGACTGCTATCTGCAGCTGGACAGCCGGACCGCCCTGGATTGTGCGGAAGGGATCGGCCTCTGGGTTTACAGGCGGCTTTCTGCCACCGCCCCGCAGCAGCGGGATAAGATGTGGAGTATGTATATCGCCGGAGAATACGGCGGCATGAACGAATCCCTGGCCCGCCTGTACCAGATAACCGGGAAGACAGAATTCCGGGAGGCTGCGGCCATGTTTGACAATACCCCGGTCTTTGACGGACTTGCCCGGGGGCTTGACACCATCTCCGGGCTGCATGCCAATCAGCATATCCCCCAGATGATCGGCGCCCTGCAGGAATTCATCACCACCAGAGAACCCCATTATTACCAAACCGCCAGGAATTTCTGGGAGCTTGTGACCTCCCATTATGCCTATTCCACCGGCGGCGTGGGCAGAGGGGAGAATTTCAAAGAGCCGGATATCCTGGCAGGCAACATTGAGGGCAGCCGAAACTGTGAAACCTGCGCCGCCTACAACATGCTCAAGCTCACCGGTATGCTTTCCTTTTATGATCCGCAGGACAGCCGGCTTATGGATTATTACGAAAGGACCCTTTATAACCAGATCGCGGCCAGCCAGAACCCGATCGTCCGGCCGGACGCCCACCACGGCGTTACGTATATGCTGCCCATAGGCCCCGGTGCCGTAAGGGAATACAGCAATGACTATGATGATTTTACCTGCTGCCACGGCACCGGCATGGAGAACCATGTCCGTTATACCGAGCACATATACCATGCGGGGGCCGACGGCAGCCTGTATATCCAGCTTTACCTGTCTTCCTCCCTGTACTGGGAGGAAAAAGGGATCACACTGACCCAGAAAACAGATTTTCCCTCCTCCTTCAGTGTGTTCATACCCGACAGGAATGCCCGTCTGAAGCTTTTCTTCCGCATTCCCTTCTGGTGCCGGGAGGACTTTTGCATCTGTGTCAATGATATCCCGCAGCCCTTTGTTCGTACGGCAGAAGCAACTCCCCTGTACGATACCTTCTGCGGCGCGGACTCCCTGACCGGACAATCCGGCGGCTATGCCCTTCTGGAGGGTGATTTTGCCGGAGGCGACCGTATTACGGTACATATGCCCTGCCGTCTCCACCTGTGCTATACGCCCGATCCCCTGGAAGGGCTGCCGGCAGCCAGCCTGATGTACGGCCCTCTTGTAATGGCGGCCCTGCATCCCGGGACAGACTGGATTACCCTGAACCTGCCTCCTGTCACGGAGGATGCCTTTGTCATGAAAAAAAAGGCCGGCATACCCGTACTCTGGTATGACGACCTCCCATTCGTTCCTATGTATGCGGCACACAACACACCGTACCACACGTATTTTAAAATCAATCTCCTGTAAGCGGGGGCGGGGCGGCCGTCATTTATGCATCAGCATAGGCATAAAGATACCGCCTTGCACACTCCGTGCAATAAAATGACAGTATTCCCCGGAAACGGTGTCATACCAGTCGGAAAAAGGCACCCGGGACGGCGTTTCTTTCACATAGGCCGCCACAGGGGCGATTAGCGCATCCGCCTTTTCCCTGTCCTCCGCCATTGCGGCACACCAGAGAATCCAGTCGCTTTTGGTATAATTCTTTCTGGAATCCAGCGGTACCCCGTACGTATTTTGTTTCTTACGATAATAGTCGATTTCCTTTTGAAAAACTTCCTCCCGGAACAGGCCGCTTCCGAAGAATTTATCCCATACCATATTATACTTCAGGCTCCAGGTATCCCCGGCACCGAACGACAATGCCATATGATCCCCGGCATTCCCGCGTTCTTCCCAGTCCTGCGCCATTCTTACAGCCTTCCTGTGGTATTCTTCCGCCATTTCTTCCTGTCCCAGCCAGCCTGCCAGCAGGGCAAACGCCTCAATCCCCATAATGGCCTTGGCGGACAGATTCACATTGTGGGCCAGATGCCCCGCAAAGTCATCGGTACACAGCTGTTCTCCCGGATCCGCCCCATAAGCCAGCAGATATTCACACCATTTCTTCAGCACCTCAAAATAAGGCGCCGCGAAGTCCGGCGTACCATCCTGTTTGCATACCGCCGCAGTAAGTATCAGCATATTGCCGCATTCCTCCACCGGCATCTGGTATCTGAGATCATAAATTCCGCTGCCTGCAGGATACTGATAAAAGAACGGGAACACACAGCCGTTGCTTCCGTCATACGCGGTACCGCTCTTTTCCCCGTCCAGCCCGTATACCTGGCCCGTGGCATACGGATAACGCCCGACATCATGAGGGGCGAAGTCAAACTCCCACACATCGCAGGCGGCAAACGTAAATACCGGACGCAGCATTCCCTTTACATATTCCGTATTGTAAAGCAGATACAGCGGCGCTGACGGATAGGTGATATCAACGGTGCCCAGACAGCCGTTGGAATCGTTTTCCTTGGAAAGGAATATCAGATTTCCCTCCTTATCTGTGATCAGCTTATGGGCCGCAAGGGAATGCCGGTAGCTCAGGCAGCAAAGCAGCGCATAATCCTGCCCTCCGATGGCAGACGCCTGTTCTTCCAGCCGGGCATCCTGCCCCGCGCATTGCTGCTGCACCCGTTCCTTATCCGCGAAGCTGGCCCCGATGGCATCCAGAATCGTGTCATAGGTTTCGGTCCAGTAGGCTTTTTTCCATTCCCCGAAATAATTAACAGACAGCAGATCGTCATATGCCACCACCAGTTCCCCGTGTCCGTACTGCGTCCCCAGCTTAACGGAAGCCGTCAACTGTTCCCCTCCCCGGTCAAAACCTACCCGGGAATAGGCATCCTGAACCGCCAGATACGCATATCCCCAGTCAATGGTAATGTTATCGCCGCTGTTTCCCAGCGGCTTCTGATCCGCCTTTCCCATAACCGCATAGGAAAAGCTGTCCGTCCGATAAGCCCCTCCCACTACCGCGCCCGGCGTATAACGCACCAGATCCGCAGAAAGCTGTAAATCGATGGTCACATCGGCCGTCTCCGCCTTCCTTACCACATCAAAGTCCACATAGGTACACGGCCTGGATACCAGAACCGGATCCTCCAATAAAAGCGGGGATGTAAAGACAGCCCTCAGCTTTATTTTGTCATTTTCAAAGGTATAAGCCGTGCCCGTCGCCGTAATCTCAAGCCCTGTCTGCAAAATGACCTGATGGAATTCCCTGTCCCCCATAAAACAGAAGGTTTCCCCGTCAACCGTCAGGTAACCTCGGATCCTCTGCCTCTTTCCGCACCAATGCACGGTATCGGATTCATAGAGCTTATCCGTTCCCGACCAGATACTGAAATAAGGATCGTGCAGTACGATTGGTACGCTTGCCACTCTGTCTACTTTCATAATCTCTCCTTTTCTCTCATCCCCATCCATCCTGGCAGGGGTGTAGATAAAAAAAGTTGGTGCCGCCATGGTTTTCCCCGGCTGGATGGATCACTGGTATGCCATTTACTGAACAGTTACATTTTACCGCCATCCATTGCTGCAAGAAATAGGGTTTTCCCGCAATTCAGTGAGGAATACACGCATTTTAGACTCTGGGGGACACCCTTCTTTTTCCTCTTGCCGCCTTTCCCGTAACATGATGCAAAAATGATGCATCTTTGATGCTATTTTGATGCCCGCACACACTAAGCTATTCATAAAGGACAGGAGGGCCTGCTCCGGGCTGCATCCGTCACCGGCCCCCGTCTTCAAAAAACATCACAGACTGCGGTTCCTGCGCAAGGATCCGTCGGAACGAATGAGGGGTAATCATCATGAAAAAAAAGAAATACCGGTTTTGTATCCTGTCCCTGCTGCTGCTTTTAGGCGCACCTGCCATGGTTGTCCGTGCATCGGAATACGATGGGGATCCGGACGCCGCCCTTGCTCCCTACTTTCTTATCGACGGTATGGAGTCCTCCACAGAACGCTTCCCATTGAAGGAAACCAATGTATCCACCACTATCAACGGCGTCTTTGCCGAAACCTTCGTCACCCAGACCTACGCCAACGAAGGACAGGAACCGATCAACGCCAGCTATGTTTTCCCGGCTTCCTCCAGAGTGACCGTACACGGCATGAAAATGGAAATCGGCGATGAGATAATCACGGCAAAGATAAAAGAAAAGGAAGAGGCCAAGCAGGAATTCGAACAGGCCAAAAGCGAAGGGAAAAGCGCTTCCCTGCTGGAACAGCAGCGGCCCAATGTCTTTACCATGGATGTGGCAAATGTCATGCCGGGGGATACGATCCGCATTGAGCTGCATTATACGGAACTGCTCACTCCCACGGACGGTGTTTACCAGTTCGTTTTCCCCACGGTGGCAGGGCCTCGGTATACCAGCCCGTCGGTTCCCTTAAGCCTGGATACGGAAAAGTGGATTGCCAGCCCTTTTTTGAAATTCGGGGATACGTCGCCGGAGAAATATACGATTGATGTCAGCCTTTCCGCCGGCCTCCCCATTACACAGCTGGAGTGTACTTCCCATGATATTGACGTGGCATGGGATAACCAAACCCGCGCGAAGGTCAGTCTTTCCCATCCGGAGGAATTTGCGGGAAACCGGGATTTTATCCTGGATTATAAACTAACCGGCCAGGAAATAAGCAGCGGGCTTATGCTGGGCACCGGGGAATCGGAGAATTTCTTTATGCTGATGGTGCAGCCGCCGGAACGATTTACACCGGAATCCATTCCTCCCCGGGAATATATATTTATCCTGGATGTGTCCGGATCCATGTACGGCTTTCCTCTTGATACCGCAAAGGCGCTCATAAAGGATTTGGCCGGAACCTTACGGGAAACCGACCGTTTTAATGTCCTGTTGTTTTCCGATACCTTACAGCAGATGGCCCCTGCGTCGGTACCCGCCACCGCCGCCAATGTACAAAAAGCGATTGCCCTCATCGATCAGGAAGAGGGCGGAGGCGGAACCGATCTGGCCCCTGCGATGGAAACGGCACTGTCCCTTCCTGCCGCTGCGGGAGCCGCAAGAAGCATTATCGCCATCACGGATGGTTACATTTCCGGGGAACAGGAGATTTTCGATATTATCCGCAGCAACAGCGGGGCTGCCAGCTTTTTCTCCTTCGGCATCGGAAGCTCGGTCAACCGGTATCTGATAGACGGCATAGCCAAGACGGGGCTGGGTGAATCCTTCGTGGTAACACAAACCAGCGAGGCGGCTGCGGCGGCGGAACGGTTCCGCACGTATATACAGTCTCCTGTGTTGACGGACATCCAGGTAACCTATGACGGCTTTGAGGTTTATGATATAGAGCCGCCTGCGCTCTCCACCCTTTTCGCCAGCAGGCCTGTCATTCTTTTCGGGAAATGGAAGGGGCAGCCGTCGGGGACCATACACATCACCGGGAAAACCGGGGGCCGCGATTATGCAGAGGATATTCCGGTATCCGCCGCCGTGCCAGCGGAAGCAAACAATATCATTCAGTACCTGTGGGCGCGCACCAGGGTGGAACGGCTTACCGACTACGGGATTACAGAAAATCTGGAGGGAGCCGCCAAAAAAGAAGTAACCGAACTAGGCCTTCGATACAGTATGATGACCCCCTATACTTCCTTCATTGCCGTAACGGAAAAGGTCCGCAATACGGAAGGCAAAAGCACGGATGTGAAACAGCCGCTTCCGCTTCCCATGAATGTTTCGGAGCTGGCTGTGGGGGGCGGGTATACCGTAGGCTCCGAACCGGCAGGCATCCTTCTGGTTCTCCTCATGGCCGGGGTATTGCTCCTGAATACCTTGTATCAGGCGGGAAAAAAGAAACCTGCAATCGCGGAAGGGAACACGCATGACAATAGCTGACATCAAATCCATGGTACAAAAAAACGGGATATTCTATCTGACCGGCTTCTTCCTTCTTCTTGGGATAAAATATTTTTACAGCAGAGCCGCTGTTTCGGATCTCAGATGGATCCTGGCCCCCACCGCAGGGTGGGTCAGGATCCTGAGCGGGATTCCTTTTGTATACGAACCCGGAGCCGGGTATGTAAACCATTCCTTCCGGTTCCTCATTGCCGCTTCCTGCTCCGGTGTACAGTTCCTGCTCATTGCCTTTGCCACGCTTCTTTATTCCTTCGTACACCGTATGCCCACAAAGGGGAAAAAGATGTGCTGGACGGCATGCAGTTTTCTCTTTTCTTATGTATATACGGTGCTGGCAAACGGGATACGGATTGTCCTTTCCCTTTATCTGCCCCTTTCCCTTCCCCGGGAGCTGTTTTCCGGGGGATGGCTGACGCCGGACAGGTTTCATACGATTACGGGGGCCGTTGTCTATTTCACCGCCCTCTTTATCCTTTACCGCCTGGCTGCAGCGTTCACCGGACAGCCCCCGCTTACGAGACAGCCGGCCCGTTCCGGCTGCGTTCCGGCCTCCGCCCCCGTCCTCACTTTCCTGCGAAGATGCCTCCCGCCGCTATTCTGGTACTTCACCATCGCTCTGGGCATTCCTTTTCTGAACGGAGCCTTTGGGAATAACCAAAAGGCATTTACAGAATATGCCCTGATCCTAGCAGGCACAGGCCTTCTGCTCCTGCTTCCCGCCGGCCTCGCCACCCTGTTTCCGGGCCGCAGGCATAAAAAAGAAGGGGATTCGCCCGGCCGGGGGTAACCCCCTGGTACCGCCCGGCGTATTTACACCGGACGGTTCTCAACCGCACAGGCGGAACTTTTTTTACTTCGGGACTTAATATTTGCCGGCAGACAGCCGATAGAATAACAGGATTGTAAAAATTTATACTTCCGGAGGTAACGAAAGTGCTGCCAATTAAAAACTGCCGAAAATGCTACCTTCTTCATCCCAAGAACAATTCCTTTCTCTGTCAGGCTGACGTGGAATTTTCCGGCGATGAGGAAATCACACTCTCTTTTACGGACTGGAACCCCAGAAAGAAAAGCATCTGCGGGCAGGCCGTGCTTTTTTATGATTCCGTAAACGGGCTGGTAACCTGTACCTGCGACCTGCTGGATATCCGTCCGGATCCGGAGAAGAAAGGTTATCACAAGGCCCTGTGCCGGATACAAAGCATACAGGATCTGGTAAACCGGCATGAGGATTTCCGGCTTTCCATATCCTTGTCCATCCGTGTGACTTATTCCGATGCGCAGGGGAAGAAGCCGGTAACGGTGGCCGGTATTACGACGAATCTTTCCGCAGGAGGGCTTTATTTTATTACCGCAGAGCCTCTGCCTGTTCCTTCCTTCCAGATCCGCTTTTACCATAACATCCTTCCCTTTGTGTTTCAGGCCCGGGTTCTGCGCAAGAATGAACTGGGGAATAAACGGTTCGGCTACGGCTGCTGTTTTGAGAATCTTTCCTCCAATGCGGAAAGCATGCTGCGGGGTTATATTTTTCAGATGGAAACCCGGCCTAAAAATTAACTCATTCTTTATCCTCTTCTTCCGTTTCCCGTTCTTTTCCGGGGACGAAATGAAGGAAATACGCGTAGATATCCACAACGGCCTGGTATAGTTCCTCCGGTATACGGCTTCCCAGCTCCATCTGGGTGAGGATGGTTGCCAGGGAATCATCCTCATAGACCGGCACGCCGTTCTGGGAGGCTACCTCCACGATCTTTTCTGCCATATATCCCATGCCTGAAGCGACAATAACCGGTGCACCCTGCCTTTCTTCATCATAAGTCAGGGCCACCGCTTTTTTATTCAAGGTCTCCTTAAACTCGGACATTAACTCCACTCCTTTTTTCTGTAATCTGGGGAAATGCTTCCGTAATGGGTATGGACTCCCTGCTGGATCCGGTCACCAGATTCTCCAGACGTATCCCGTTTTCCGATAAAATACGTCCCACATTCTGCCGGATTTCCTTTTCTTTCTCCAGCAGGCTGTCCGGGATATCCAGCTGCATTTCCATCTTCCCGTCCCTGTAAAGCAGAAACATATCAAAAAAACCAAGCTGTTCGATATCAAATTTAATAAGTGCCCTCACCGCCGGCCCGTCCTCTTCCTCCGCGGCGTTTCCCCTGTCATCGGGGTCAATCCACAGTTCGGAATACATCAGCTTATCCTCCACCACCATAGGAAGCATGAGATGGAGCACCGGCATGTACACGCTTTCATTCAGCAGGATGGACTGGATCACATTCCGGCTTATCTGCTTCGCTTCCATACTGCTGTCGCCGTTCATGCCCGAACGCAGGATGTCCAGGAAGCCTCTGTTCCAGTCCGCCTTTTCTCCTGCCGCCTTGTGAAGCACCGATTCCACCAGGGATTCGTCCATATCCCCGAAAACCTTCCTAACCCCCTGATAGCCCAGCAGCTTACGGAAGCTCTGCATCAGCCCCTCCATGCTGCCGTTTTCATACCGGGCGAGCTGGTACGAGATATGGGCCGCAAAGTTGCGCAGCTCCCCCCTGTCATGGGTCGCGGAGATATAACGGTTCAGAAGCGGAAGGATTTTTTCTTTTAAAAGGGCTGTATTTTTCTGTGTTTCTCCGTTTGCATGCTGTTTTCCGAAAGCAAGGCGGCCGGTCATCTGTTCCAGCTCCCCTGCCTGTTTTGAATACATGTATTTTCCGGCTTTGTGCAGGGCATCCACAATCGTCTGCATGATATGTCCCCCGGATGCCATATCGCCGTAGCGCCTGACAAAATCCAGGATAGAAGCTTTCAGATCCACGGAATCCGTCTGCTCCATCACCTGCCGCAGCAGGTCGAACAAAGGCCCCTTAAAGCGCACGCCCATATCCGCCTGCTGCTTCAGGAAAAGAGCCATATCTCCTTCCTTCAGCCCTATCATGGAAAAGAAACGCGCTATTTCCTCCGCCGTATTCCCGTCCATGCCGGACTGGATCAGCAGCTCCCTCTTCTGCATCAGAATGCGGGTCAGATCCTCCACCTGATCCCCGGTGGACTGCAGCATCTTGATAAAATTATTGTAATTGGACTCATAATTGAGCTTCAGCTGTGTATTTTTATCCTGTCCGGCGTCATTCCTGGCATCCGGCCTGAGTACCTTCTGCGGCTCAATGGGGGCCTGGACGCGCTGCAGCTCCCCGCTTGAGGTCGGATTCATTTTCATATTATTCTTGTTTTCATACCCTCCGACGGGCGTGGTGACCTTCAAAATATTAGACATTTTTTGCAACTCCAATTATTTTCTGTATTTTTTAGCCGATATATAAAATATGTCATAAACATAAAATATCTGATCAGATAAGGCGGTGTAAAAGAATTATGGATAACACTCTGGATAACCTACTGGATACTTATTTATTCGAAACCAATTCCCTTCTGGAACAGCTTGATGAACTGCTGATCAATGCAGAAAAAAATGCGGATTTTACCTCGGATGATGTGAATGAAATCTTCCGTATCATGCATACGATCAAAGGCTCTTCTGCCATGCTTGAATTTTCTTCCCTCATGACCATTGCCCACCATATTGAGGACGTTTTCTTTTTCATACGGGAGAATGGAATCAGCAGTCTGAGCAGTTCCCATAAATCAGAGCTGTTTAACCTCATGTTTAAATCCACCGATAAACTGCGGGAAGAAGTCCGCAAGGTGGAAAAAAATGAACCACTCAGTACTAATATCGACAGTATAATTCAAGAAATTAATAGTTTTCTGGATAAAATCAGTAAAGACGGCGGAGGAAAAAAGGCTTCCGCGGCCCCGCAGGCCGCCGCCCCCGCTCCCTCCCCTGCCGTACAATCCCGGAACGGGGCCTCACTTCCCCCGGATCCGGGGATTTGCTTCCTGCGTGTCTTTTTTGATGAGGGCTGCGGCATGGAAAACCTGAGAGCTTTCATGCTGGTAACCTCCCTGAAGGATGCCATCACGGATTTCCGTTTTTATCCGGCGGACATCGAGAACAACAGCGGCACGGCTGAACTCATTATACGGGACGGTTTTTTTCTCGCCTTTGACGCGAAGGAAATGGCGGAAACCGCCATTGCGGTCATCAAGGATATCAACAATCTCCATTCTTACGAACTGCTGGACAACCCGGAATACCGGGAACCGGAAACACGGCAGGCCACGGCATCCGGCACAGCGCCCGACACTCCGAAGGCTTCTCCCGCCCAAAAGGCGGCTCCCGGCGCCGCCCATAACGCGCCGGTGAAACAGAACCTGATCAGCGTGAACCTGACCAAGCTGGACATGCTGATGGCGGTGGTGGGGGAAATCGTCATCACCGAATCCATGGTGATTTCCTCCCCGGAGCTGCACGGCCTGAAGCTGGACAGCTTCCTCAAATCCGCAAGGCAGCTGCGCAAGCTCACCGACGACCTGCAGGATATCGCCATGTCCCTGCGGATGGTGCCTATCTCCGGCACCTTCCAGAAAATGAACCGGATTGTCCGGGATATGAAGCAGGAGCTGAATAAGGATGTACGGCTGACCATTGAAGGCGAGAATACGGAAGTAGACAAAAGTATCGTGGACAACATCAGCGATCCCATCATGCATATAGTAAGAAACGCCATGGACCACGGGATTGAAAAAGCCGCGGACGACCGTGTCCGGGCCGGGAAAAACCCGCAGGGTGAGATCGTCTTGGCGGCGCGCCATACCGGCAGCGAGGTCATCATCACCATAACCGATGACGGCCGCGGAATCGACCCTGCCTCCGTCCTGGCCAAAGCCAGGGAGAACGGGCTGCTGGTAAAGCCGGAGGAAGAATACAGCCAGAAGGAAATCCTTTCCCTGCTGATGCTTCCCGGTTTTTCCACCAATAAAGAGGTTACCGAATACTCCGGCAGAGGTGTGGGAATGGACGTGGTAAAGAGGAATGTGGAAGCGATCGGCGGTACGGTGGGTATATCCAGCGAATACGGCAAAGGTACCTGCATGACTCTGCGCATACCGCTCACCCTTGCTATCGTGGACGGAATGGAGGTTTCCGTGGGAGGCACTATTTTCACTATCCCCATTTCCAATATCCGCAAATCCTTCAAGGCTCTGCCTGAGGATATCATTTATGATTCCGAAGGGCATGAACTCATCCGCTGTATGGGGGATTTTTATCCTCTGGTACGCCTCCATCAGCTCTATGGAATTGATTCGGCGATTACCGGTATCACGGAGGGCCTGCTTATGTGGGTGGAAGCCAGCGACAAATCCTACTGCCTGTTTATCGACGAACTGTTAGGAGAACAGCAGGTGGTGGTCAAGCCGCTCCCCTCCTACCTGAACAATTTCAACATCAAGAATTCCGGCATCAGCGGATGTACGATCCTGGGAGATGGAAATATCAGCATCATCCTGGAAATATCAAATGTATACCAGGCGGCACAGGCCCTTTTCTGACCCCCTGCCTGAAACGAATACGGAGGCTTTGACAATGGCTAAAATCCAGACCAACGAAGAGAATGAAAAAACAAAGAGCTACCTTACCTTTATCGCCAACGGCCTGACCTACGGCGTGGATACCATGAATGTGGTGGAAATCATAACCGACTATTCCGTCCGCCCCCTGCCCATGGTTCCCGATTATATTAAAGGAATCATCAATCTCAGGGGACAGATCATCCCCATCATCGATTTCCGTCTGCGTGTGGGCGGAATGGAAAGCCCGGAATCCCACAGTACCGTGATCCTGCAGATTCTGTCCACCACAATCGGAATGATGGTTGACAGTGTGTCCCAGGTACTGGACATCGATCTGTCCGATGCTTCCCCCATCCCTGTGGAAAACAGGCAGGAACTGACCAACGGCATGGTTTCCCTTGAGGACGGGACCGTGATCCTCCTGCTGAATTACGAAGCCCTCATTGAATAACCAAAAACAGGAGTCAACAGGATGTTAACAATCAGTGATAACGATTTTAAACGCTTATATACTTTTATCAGGGAAAATTACGGAATTGATCTTTCCCAGAAGAGACAGCTCATCATGGGAAGGCTGTCCAACGACATTATGGCAAAAGGCTATCCCGGCTTTACGGAATATGTAAATGATATCCTCACAAAAGCCACCCCGTCGGATATTGACGGCATGCTGAACCGGCTTACCACAAACTATACCTTTTTTATGCGGGAAGAAGAGCATTTCACCTTCTTCCGGGACACCATCCTCCCTTATCTGGAGCAGAAAAAGAAGGATCACGTGCTCAGTATCTGGAGCGCAGGCTGTTCCACCGGCCAGGAGCCTTATACCATCTCCATGCTGCTAAAGGAATATTTCGGAGGAAAGGGATACTGGGATACCCGGATATTGGCCACCGATATTTCCCAGAACGCATTGACCGCTGCCCAGAATGCCCAATATGACGAGGAGTCCCTCTCCAGGCTTCCTGCGGCCTGGAAAACCAGATACTTTGAGCATTCCAGGGACACCGGACTGTGGACGGTTAAGCCGTCCCTGCAGTCCAACGTCATTTTCAAAACCTTCAATCTGATGGATCCCATCCGGTTCAAGCTGAAATTCGATGTGATATTCTGCCGGAACGTGATGATTTATTTCGATCAGGCGACCAAAGACAGCCTTGTGGATCGTTTTTACGATGCCACTGCCCCGGGAGGTTATCTCCTTATCGGCCATTCGGAAAGCCTGAACAAAACCTCCACCCGATATGACTATATTATGCCGGCCACCTACCGTAAACAGTCCGGCAGTTAAAGAAAGGCGATGAAAAAATGCTTCTAAATGCTACAATCCGAGTCCTGGTGGTGGACGATTCCATGGTTTTCGGCCAATTTCTCACCAGCAGCCTTCCTCAGGCAAACAAGCTGATCCAGATCGTGGGCTATGCGGCCAATGCTTATGAGGCCATGGAAAAAATCCCTCTTTGTTCTCCCGATGTCATCACCATGGATGTGGAAATGCCCAAAATGAACGGAATCGAATTTCTCAGGCAGGTGCTGCCCAGACATCCGATTCCGGTAATCATGGTATCCGCAGTGAATATGAACGTGTTTGAGGCGCTTTCCAACGGCGCCGTGGATTTTGTCAGGAAACCGAACACCGCAGGGAATTACGGACGCCAGGAATTTATTGACAGCCTGGCATCCAAAATTGTCATTGCTTCCCGTTCGAAGGTGCATGTGGCAGGCCAGACTCCCGTGAAAAAGGAGTTCCTGTCGCCTTTAATCCCCCGGCTGTCTCCCATAAACTCCGCCGTCCTGCAATCCACGGTCATAGCTATCGGCGCATCCACGGGAGGGACAGAGGCCACGCTTCAGATCCTCCAGGAGCTTCCGGAAAACATGCCCGGCATTGTGGTTACCCAGCATATGCCGGAGGGCTTTACCCAGATGTATGCCCAGCGTCTTGACCGGCTCTGCAGGCTGCAGGTAAAGGAGGCCGCTAACGGCGATAGGATAGAACCAGGAAAAGTGCTGATAGCCCCGGGCAGCCAGCAGATGAAAGTGGTGCGCCTGGGTACTTCGTATACGGTTTCCTGCTTTAACGGGGAAAAGGTAAACGGCCATATGCCCTCTGTGGATGTCCTGTTCCATTCTATGGCCGACGCTGTCCAGAGCAACGGCGTGGGGATCATCCTCACCGGCATGGGACACGACGGCGCCGACGGTCTGCTGAAGATGCGCAGGGCCGGCGCTTATACCATCGGCCAGGACAAGGAGTCCTGTGTGGTGTACGGTATGCCTATGGTCGCCCATAATATCGGCGGCGTATGTGTCCAGTCCTCCTGCGCCAATATTCCCAGGGTACTTATGAATTACCTGAATAAAAAATAAGACAAAGGATAACGGAAATGAAAGAACTGAAAAACACCAAAACAGAAGAAAACCTGAAGGCCGCTCTCGCGGGGGAATCCCTCGCCCGTTCCAAATATGCCTTTTATGAGGAAGCTGCCAGAAAGGAAGGGCTTTATCGTGTGGCCGATCTTTACAAACAGATGATACGCAATGAAACCTATCATGCCAAAATATGGTACAGTCTCCTCAACGGCCCCCTGTCAGATTCCTCCGGCAATCTCATGGAGTCCGCCTCCGGTGAAAATTCGGAGTGGCGCAGCATGTATCCCGGCTTTGCCGCCGTGGCAAGAGAAGAGGGTTTTGAAGAGATCGCCGGCATGTTTGAGAAGGTAGCCGCCATAGAAAAAAATCATGAGGAAGCCTTTTTACGGGCGCTGATCCAGCTGAAAAGCCAGCCGGCAGCGGCTGAGGAACAGGAATCCGCACAGCCTGCGCCCCCCAGGCCCGGCTACCGCTGTATGTTCTGCGGAGCGATGCGGCAGGAACCTATGGATGTGTGCGACGTGTGCGAAGCCATCGGCTCCTTTGAACCGATTCCGGAAGAAACGTAATTATTTTCTCCGCATAATAATATCCAGGAAAAGAAGAGAACCGGACATGCCGCTGTCCGGTTCTCTTCTTTTCCTGGAAGGCTTTGCTTCCTATCCCAAAGTTCTCCTGTTATTTATTAAAGTCCATCCCGTCAGACACCGTTTCCCGACACCGCCGCCGGTGCCGCCTGGCTGCCGATTCCATATACAGAAAAGTGCCTGACCTCTGATACCATCCGTTCTTTACCGGCATCATAATAGGAATTCTTAATCCAGTCCAGCGTGTTATCCGCCCCCACGTAGACAAGATACAGCTTTCTGGCATCTTCTGCAGAGGGTTTGCTGTAAGGGATCATCAGCTGAACCGTCCCATCCTCAAAGGAAACGCTGCGCACGGTTTCTTTTCCCCCGTCCTTTTCCACGATCTGGATATCATACACCGGCCTGTCCGCTATGTACTGTGCAGCAAGGGGAAAAGCGGGGCCTATGGTAAACGGACGCACCCGTATCGTCACATCCCCCCTGGTTTCCCGGTACAGCTCCCTCACCGCACGCCAGTCCATAGCTATCTGTACCATCCTGCCCTCTATGGCAAGATCCTGTTTTTCTTCCGTCATCTGTTCCAGCATATCATAGGTGAGTACGGCTTCCATTATGTTTTCCGTCTCCTCAACCGGGATCGTTCTCACCTCTCCGTCTGCGGAAACATCTTCCGCCGGCTGTTCTTCTCCGTCTCCGCCGTCCGCTTCCTCCTCTTCCGATGCAGAGGATGCAGAAGCTCCTGCGGTTCCCTGAAGGACCAGCCTGCTTCCATTTCCGCCCTCCAGGGCCAGGGTCCCGCTTCCGGAAAGCTCCAGATCCGCATCCTTGTCCAGTACGATCCGATCCGAAGCACTGCCTCCGCCGAACCGGTTATCCCCCTCCAGAAGCAGCTGTACCGAAGCGCCCTCCCCAAGAGTCAGCGCACTCTTACCTGTCTCCGGGTTAAGGAGCACCTCCTTCAGAGTACAGGTCAGTGAAAGTCCTGCCTCCACATCGATAGAAGCGGCGCTTTCCTCCCCTTCCCCGAAAATGGTATAGCTGCCAAAGCCGCTGTCGTCCGGAAAAAGCATCCCGCTTTGTTCATAGCCTTCCTTAGTGAAGCGGACGCTTCCATTCGCCAGGTAAATATCACGGATATCACGGGAAACTACCGGATTCCCGGTAATTCCCACCTCATCTGCCAGCTGTTCCCCATAATCATATATCTGTCCCTTATTGTCAAATACTCCCGCTGTCTTCAGCGTTCCGTAGACATACATATCACCCTTGTTCACGCATTTGATATCTGCCGGGATTTCCAGGTCACTTTCCGGAGGGATGGTAAACGTCTGTCCCGAAGCGATTTCCAGCGGATAAGACAGAATTACCGACCCGTAAACCACACCGCTTTTTTCCGTAAAAAGGATTCCCTCTTCATAGGTGCTGTTGCCGATAACCTCCGCAGCAGAAAGGATTCCGTTCCCGGAAAGGGTAATTCCTGCCGTCCCGTTTCCTTCCTGCGGGCAGCCCAAATCCGCAGCTCCGGCACCTCCATAGGCACTGACTCTGCCTCCTTCCAGCCGGATCCTGCCGCCGGATCCCTGGAAGCCGTTACCGATGCCCGCCGCTTTTGCGCCGCCGGTAGCCGTAACCGTGCCGCCTGTAATTTTTATTTCACCAAAGGCTTTGTCCTTTTCACTGCCGATTCCGGCAGCCTGGCTTCCCCCGAACACGGTAACGCTGTCCTTCCTGCCGCCGGAGATTTCCGCACTTGTGCCCTCCGGCACCAGGATGCCGGGATATTTGGCCCCGCTTTTCAGATAATTGGTCCCGCTTAGCTTTATGACCGCCGTCTCGCTTCCCGCATCCAGCGCACAGCCGCTTACCCTGATGTCCACATTTTTTAATGTAATCCTGGCGTCTGTCCCGCTTTTTACCTGTATCCGGTCCTTCCTGCTCTCTCCCGAGACGGTAAGCGCCGTATCCGTCAGTATGACAAGGGTATTTTCCTCATAACGGTAATCCTTGCCGTAGGTTCCTCCGCTCACCTTCAAATCTCCGGAAGAGCGGTTCTGTGCCAGTACGGACAAATTCCCCAAAAGGAAAGCGCCTGTAAGCAGTATGAGTATTCCTGTAAAAATCGTAGGTTTCTTCCGTATCATTGATCTTGGTTTTCCTTCTGTTTCTGCAGCATACCTGTAAGCGCCTTTACCGACCGGGGATCGGCCTTGGCTGCTTCCCGGTTTGCCTGCGCCGCCTCCGCCAGTTCCGAACGCAGGATATTGACTTCCCGCGGCGCGTCAATTGCCAGGTTCACATAATCCTGCCCGATATTCGTTATGGTCACCGTTATGTCAGGGCCTATCCGGATGGCTTCTTCCTTTTTTCTGCGAAGTACCAGCATATCAGGCCTCCTTTCCTGCAAATTCCGAAAGGGAATGCCGGAATCCGTAAGTATTGTTTTCCAGGATCACCTGCACGGCCCTTCTGGTAACCGTATTCACCACCACCGGGCATTTCAGGTTTACCGTACTTTCCTCCGGCGTATCCCGGAGCACACAGATGACATAATAAGAAAGGTTTTCTTCCTTTGCCGTACCCAGTTTGCGGTAATCCACCTTGCCAAGCTTGGGTTCATACGCAGGATACAAACGGAAAGGATTCATAATGAGAAATGAGATATCCCTGTCCGAAATACTCTGCAGACAGAGAACCGCATCCTCCTCCCCCTCAAAGGGAACAGGAAGAAAGTCTTTCTGGCTTTCAAAACCAAAAAGACCCTCCTCAAACCGGATGAGTTCCTTCTTATCGAACTCTATCCTGCCAAAATACATGGTATCAGCCTTCATACGTTCCACTCCGTTTTCTGATAATTCATCCTTATGCTTTCACATCAATAAATTCCCCGTTAAAATGCTCCGCCACACTGGGGGGTACATATATCGGCTTACCTACATACTGAATGATCACATCCGGATATTGTTCTATGGAAAGCTCAATATTTCCCGGTATAAATTCCACCTGGCCCTTATCCACCTTCAAATCAAAATTCAGCTTATCCATCTCATATTCGATGGTAAGAGAAGGGGGCACACAAGAAAGCTGTGCCTGTGCGGTGGGAAGAAAGGTCATTCCGAAATCTCCTGTGGGCTGTGCCGTTCTTTGTTCCAGAATCTGATTCAGCATCTCATTTCCCTGCCCTATCTGTGCTTTCAGCATCAGTTTTCCTTCCGCCGCATACTGGGCCGTCGCCTGATAGGAAGCCATCTGTCCCTTCTGTGCCGCCTGCCTGATGCTGGTGGCCGTGGTTGGCAGGATGGAATTCCTGGCCTCAAAAGAATCAATATTTACCTTTACAGGGCGGCTTTTGATATGCATACCTCCCTTGTCCCGGCTGATTTCAACCTCCGCCGTCCCGTTCCTTCGTTCCAGCCTTGCATTCTCCACCTTCAGCTCATAGCTGATGGGTACCGTTTTGATCTGTAAAAGCTGTTCCATGACACAATGCCTCCTTACACCTGACTAGCTTATAAAATCCAGTAATGATGCCGAAATGATGTTCGTGCCTACTTTAAGCGCTGTCGTATAGGTATAATTCGCCCAGGAATAATTCATCAGCGCCTCCGCCGGATCCACATTTACAATACTGTCAATCTGCGTGGACAAAGCCAGATCCAAATCGGTCAGTCTTGTCTGGGTGGATTCCAGAAGAGTGGTTTTCGTTCCCAGCTTGGTAGACACATCCGTGAGCGCGGTAGCCCCTTCCCGGAAATCGGTCCAAAGGGCGGAATAGGCATCTTTGTCAAACGTTTCCGCTTCCAGAAGATCTGCCATTTTCCCAATTGTGGTTATCAGGTTTTTATCGCCGTAACCAATCACATTGATTCCGGGCAGCGAGGTATCAAAGGCGCTGGAGGACACCACGCTCTTCTTACCGGATGCGTCTGTCTCAAAGCTGAGCCCGAAGCCAATATCCACAAAAGTGCTTTCTTTGGATAATTCCTTCAGCTTGGCCTGATCCGCCGGATCTGTGGAATTGACATCAATCCCCTGGTAGGTAAGGGTTCCGTCCTCCTTAAGCTCAAAAGGAACCTTCATCCCCATCGCCCCGCCAAATACAAATTCCTCCCCGTACTGGGCGTTCAGGCTGCTGACCATGGAATTCTGGAGCTCGCGCATCGCGGTGGCATAGGTTTTACGGATGCTCTGCTCCATATTTGTCCCGCTCATGGCACTGACCGAATAATCGCGGTCAATGGTCTGGCATATCTTATTCATCTGCATGACTGCATCTTCCTGGGCATCCTGACGGGACTGAACCTCTTTTATCGTGGTAAGATAAGACTTGTTCCTCACATACTTGCGTTCCAGGGAAGAAGCCGACAAGGCTCCGCTGGGATCCTCCGACGCTTTGGTAAACCGGCGCCCGGTAAGTACCGCATTACGGGAATCCGACAGGCCGCCGATACTCTTGCTTAGACTATTCTGGTAATTTCTCATCAGCATATTTGTAGTTATGCGCATCTGTCAATACCTCCTGTTATCTTCCTACCATACCTGTATCGTTAATCAGTTTGTCAAGCGCTTCATCCATAACCGTCATCAGCCTTGCCGCCGCACCGTAGGACTGCTGATAGCGCATCAGGTTCATCACCTCTTCGTCCAGGTTTACGCCCATGACGGAATCCCTGGCATCCGCCGCGTTGGCAAGCACCGTGGTATGGTTGTTTAGGATTGCCTGGGTGGACTTTTTCTCAATTCCCTGCTCCGCCTGGATGTTGGCATATGCGGCGGGCATCGTTCCTTCGAACACGACAATATCATTGTGGGCGGCATCCTGAAGCCTGTTTCCATCCTTATCCAATGCGTAAAACGTAATGGTATCCGTAGAAAGCAGGGCTTTCATCTCCAGTATATTATCCGGATCCGTGTTTCCTTCCACATCGGCATGCTCGGAAGCGATCAGTTTGACTGTCCCGTTCATCCAGCCATCGGATATTTTGATGTTGGAAGCGGTAATCACGCCTCCGCCAGTCGCCTCAAACAGGTTTCCTGCACCGGTTACGCCGGTATACTGGCTATTTAGTTTATTCATTTCTGTGGCGAGAGTATTTACAAAGGAATCGAACACTTTCTCATAATAACCAATCCCCTTTACTGTGGAACCGTCGAATGCCCCTTCCTTATTCAACATATCCAGGTTGCCCTTGAGAATACCGGACGGCAGCTTATCCGTCAGATCCAGAGTCGTCATCCCATCAATCCCGGTATATTCAAGCTTTCCTTTTCCATCCACGGTAGAATAGGAGAATTCCCCTTTTTTCCCATCCTTTATCAAATAGATATCATTTCCGCCATTCGTCACCCCTCTGAGCTTGACGCTCAGGGTTTCCACGTTAAAGCCTCCTCCCACATTCTCCGTCCCGTAAACCACATCGATAGGCAGATACGTGGCAAGGTCATCAAGCAGGGCATTCCGCTGATCCTTCAGTTCCAGTGCCGGATTCCCCTGCACCTGGCTGGCCTTGATGGAATCATTCAGCTTCTGGATGGAAGAAAGGATTTGGTTTACGTCCGGAACCACGGTTGTGCCCATCTTGGTTTCCAGTTCCGTGCGCACCTTTTTCAAATCCGTGGCATTCTGATGGATATAGGACAAAAGCACTTCAAAGGAAGAACGGACCAGATTGTCGTTGCCTTTCTGTCCCACCTTGGTGGAAAGAACCTGAAGCTGATCCACCACATCATCCAGGGCATCCTGTATAGTGGAGACATCCACATTGTCAAAGACATCCCCAATCCCTTTGAGAATCTCGTTTTTCGCATCTTCCGTACCTACCTTGGTCAGCTGGTTCCGGTACTGGATATCCAGAAAAGGATCCCGTATCTGGCTGACTCCCGTCACCATAACCCCCTGTCCTACCTTCGCTCCGTAGACCATGTTGAAATAGCTGGCCCCGCTGGGACTGATGCTGGACTGATCCAGCCGCTGTCTTGTATAGCCGCTTGTATTGATATTGGTAATGTTCTGTCCTGTCACATCCAGGGCCTTCTGACTGGCGTTCAGTCCCAGAAGAGCCATGCTCAGGCCTGAAAAGGTTGACCGCATAGTATAGTTCCTCCTTTATGCCTTCCGGCTTGTAAAGTGTCTTTCTTTTTCCTGCTGTGTCCCTTCAGGGGAATACGGGCCGTTCTTCCCTGTCAGATTCTCCACCACACGCAGATTGGTCTTGAGCACCATATTGGTGTCTTCATTCACTTTCCGGAACATCCGGAAATTTTCCGTCATCCGTTCAAAGGAAGGCTCCAGCTGGCCCCTCTCCTCCCCCGGCAGGAATTCCAGAATCTGACGGAAGCTTTTGTCCGACCAGCCTTTTTGGGCCAGCCAGGCTTCCCTTTTCTGATCCAGTCCGCGTATCTGCAGTACGGCGGCCTGTTCTCTTTTCATGCATTCTTCCAGCTCCACCACATTATAATTGGCAGCGGCCGAAAGCTTCCGTTCTTCTATGGGAATCAATCCCTCCAGCACATCGTCCAGTTCCAGAATTATCTCCTTAAGTTCCATCATCCGCCATCTCTCCTTTGCCTGTAAGCATCACTCTTTCAGCAATCGCCGCGGCGTCAATCCCGTAGTCCCCCGCCTGTATCCGTTCTTTCAGAGATACAAGCCTTTCCCCGGATACTTCCTGACGTATCTGTGCAGAAAGCTTTGCCGAAAGCGTTCTGGCCAATTCGGTCTCCTCCAGAGCAGACTCCGCTGCCGGGCTGATTTTTATTTCATCAAAGTTTTTTTCTTTTTTCATTTCCGGCAAGGTATCTTCCCTCTTAACAGATTGTGAAGCGGCGTTTTGACGGTATATAGTAAGAATATTATCCATTGATATCTTCATATCCATCACTCCTTTGCTTTACATATCGTCATATTCCGTTAAATGTTAAGATATCTTTTCCGTTTTTCTTTTATTTCCCAGTTTGGTCTTCAGACAGATAAAAAAGCTGCGCACCAGCCTCCTCAGCCAGCATAAGGGAAGCAAAATACGGTATTTCCCCATCCTGGGATAAAGAAGAAGCATATATTCCTGTGCGGGGAATATCCATCTCTGTATTTTTTTCCTTTTTTCCCTCTTCTGGACCTTCTTTTTCCTGCGGATCTTCTGCTTCAGCAGCGGAAGTATCCGCATAGCGGTTTCCACACCCTGTGTCCCCTTGAAAAAGATATATTTTTCAAGTTCCTCATAGAATTCCGTTTCTTCCCCCACGCCTCCGCCGCCGAACCAGAAATCGGTGAGCATCAGTATTTTGCTGGTAAAATTCCACACGCCAAGCCTGCTGAGACGTTTTATAATATATTTCCAGGAATCCCCCCTGACCACGGCCCGGTAATACAGCCAGATATCCACCATATCCCGCAGATCAAATTCCCTGTCCGTAAACCGCTGGGCCTTGCTGCACATAAGGAAAATAAACAGGCCCGGTTCTTCCATTTTATGGACATAGTATTTTCCCTCCGCTTTGGGCAGTGACTTCACCGGCATGCGGTAGCCGTGTGACAGCCTGCGGTTTCCGAACTGCAGTTTTTCATAGAACACGATCCGCAGGCCGGCTCTGGTATACAGATAAACCCCCGGCTGCGGATTATCCTCCGGTATGAAGTCCAGCCGGTACATCATCAAATCCACTTTATCCCGCTGCCTGCCTTCCACCCAGAATTCGGCCCTGTCCGTAAGACGCATCTCCGGCATGGGATAAAAAGCAGGGTAAATGGCGTTTTCCAGAGCCATGATATGCAGCCCATTCTGTTCACAGTCCCAAAGGATCGCCTCCACCAGGTTTCTGTACTGCTCCTCCAGTATGACCGCTTTCCGGTATCTGCCTGCAAACTGCCTCGTCCATTCCCGGGGAAGGGACGGGTGTATTCCCAGTGCCGCATAATATACCATGTTGGAGATGTGGTGGAAATCGGCAGTCTTATAAAACAGCTCCCAGTTAAGGCCCACATCGTTGGAGGGTAGTTTCTGTTGGTTAATAACTGCCTTTAAGCAGTCGATCAGTTTTTCTGCTTCCGGATAATTGCCTTTCATTCCGTATTCTTCTCTCTTCCAATATGTCTGATGCCATCGTATTATAAATGGCTCTTCGCTCATCCGCCACAATCCTGCCCGCTGAGAGGGTTATCACCCTCTTTCGCATAACGCTTACCATCTCCCGGTCATGGCTGGCCGCCAGAACCGTCATGCCGCGCCGGTTCAGTTCCTCCAGGAGGCACATGATATCCCAGGAGCTGTCCCCGTCCAGATTGGCCGTAGGTTCATCCAGCACCAGAATCCGGGGACTCCCGGATATCGCCCTTGCCAACAAAACCTTCGCCGTTTCCCCGCCGGACAGTTCCCGGGGATAGGCATCCCTTTTATGGGACATCCCCGTCATTTCCAAAGCACCTCCCGCCACCCGGTTAAGCGCTCTTCCCCAGTGCCCCGTCGCACGAAGGGAAAAGATAAGATTCTCCCACACGGTCCTGTCGGAAAGAAGCCCCAGCTCCTGCCGCATAATACCGAACTGCCGGCGGAAATAGGGAAGCTTCCGCCGCCGGATGGCATTGACGGAAATGCCGTTTATGTAGATTTCGCCGGAGGTAGCTGCCTCCTGTCCCATCAAAAGCCTGAATACCGTACTTTTTCCCGCGCCGTTTCTTCCTATAAAAAAGAGAAACTCCCCCTGACCTATCTCAAAGGAAGCGTGCTCCAGCGCAATGACATCTTCATCAAACACCTTGCTTACATTAACAAAACGTATCTCTGCCATTCTTCCTTCTACTTTCCCGGTGCCCTGTCTTATTTATTTCACAATCCGTCCGATAATTTATATGTAATTGATTAACAAGGAGAGTAGCTGCATGCAAAAAAAAATCCGAATAATCCCGGCAGCCCTGGCGCTGTCCCTGATCCTTACCGCAGGGGCCTTTCCTTTTCATGCAGCCCCCTGCAGCAAACTGAAAAAAAACAATACACAGGTTTCCGGCCTGTTCCTTTCCCTTCATTCCCCTTCCGCCCTGTCTTTCTGTTATTACAGCCAGATCGATCCGGAATGGAAGAATTATTTGTATGGAGGAAGGGATCCCATGTCCAAATACGGCTGCGGTCCCACCGTACTTGCAATGCTTGTGGCAAATCTGACCGGTGATACGCCAACTCCTCCGGAAATGGCGGACTGGGCCGCGCAGCATGGCTATTTCAGCCCCGGAGGCGGCAGCCGGCATGAACTGATCCCGGAAGGGGCGGCCGCTTTCGGCCTGAAGGTGGAAAGCCTTTCCATCCGCTCCCCGGAAGCCCTGACTATGCCTTTGTACTACGATAAGCTGGTTGTCCTTCTCATGGGTCCGGGACATTTCACCAGAGGCGGGCATTTCATTATCCTCACAGGCGTGGACTCCCAGGGAAATATCCGCGTGGCCGATCCCTTCAACGAAGAAAACAACCGGGTGGGCTGGCCGCCTGAGCTGCTCCTGGAGGAATTGTCCGAAAACGCCTCTGCGGGAGGGCCGGTCTGGGTCATTTCCCCCGACGTTTCGCCGGAAGAGAAACAGTCCCATTATGATACATAATAGGACTTTTCTCCTGCCAGCCTTTTACTGAGGACCTTATCAACCTCTACGACAGCCTTTAATATCCCCTTTATTTTCTGATGCATGTCTGAAATCTGGTTCAGGAAGGAGCTTTCCTGTCTGGTCAGCCCCTCCTCCATGCGGATTACCTCAGGCTCGGCACACAGCAGCCGCTCCATGCGCTCCCGATCTTCCTCTTGTACATTTTCTGAAAGGATCCGGATATTTTTCCTGCAGCCGTCTGCCTCCGCCATCTCTTCTCCCCGCATCCCCAGCAGCAGCTGGACGGATACCGTATCGTTACGCTGAAGAGCCGTCTCCAGCTCTCTGGTGATACGGCTGATCTCATTCACATGATTGTATTGCTTTCTGTACTGCTTCAGTATTTCCAACAACAATTCTTCATTCATTTTTCATGCCCCGTCTCAATAACGTGTCATTTTATCCGCTTCCTGGAAGGCTTCCCGAAGCTGGACCACCAACGGCCTTATCTCCCGGATAATCTCCTTTTTCCTGCCTGCCTCCAGCCGGCTGAGTTCGTATAAAAAGAATTCATACATCCTGCGCAGCTCATTGGAAATAGCATATTGGGGATCCAGGCAGTCCTGCAGATAACAGACAATATCCCTGCAGCGTGTCACCGCTTCCCCGAAGGCTGTGTAATCCTCCTGATTCAATGCCAGCTCCGCCCGCATAAGCCTTTTCAGCAATTCATCAAACAGCAGCAGCAGCATTTCCCCCTGTGTCATGGTATATACCGACTGCTCTTTATATTGCTGGTATCCGTTCCTGTTCATTTCCCTTTTCCTTTTCTTTCTCTGTCAAAATGAAGCTACGCGCCAAATGCGTTGGATAACCAGCTGCTCTGGCTGTTCATCTGTGAAATCAATGTCTCAAGGGTGGTAAACTGGGAAATATATCTGTCCTGTTCCATTTCCAGCTTATCCATCAGCCGGTCAATCTCATCGTCGATCTCATCCATCTGCTTCTGCATGGAATTGGTGAGGATTGAGGTAGGCGCATATTGGGAACCCGCCCTTTCGATCAGAATGCCTTTCGTAGCCCCTGTAGTGGAGGCATATTTGTTCACCAGTGTCTGGAGACGTACCATCAGTCCGCCTTTATCAACGGTCTTTCCGTCGTCATTCGTGGATTCAGGTCGGGTGAAGGCATCAAGCACAGCCTCCGGATCCGTTTCCAGGGCGCTCTTAAAGGCTTCTTCGTCAAAAACCAGCTTCCCGTTATCGGCATAGCTGGTGGAAACCGTTATGCCCATCTTCTTCATAACCGCCGCGTCCTGGCTGATCATGGAACGCAGGCCATCCGCCAGGCCCCGGACATCACTGTCGTTAAAAAGCAGTCCCGCCTTAGCTTTCTCGTTCCAGGCCTTGATTTCGCTTTCCGACATATCGTCTTCCTGCTCGGAAGTCAGCGGCGCGTATTTACGGTTTGGTTTGGTGGATACCTCATCGTTTATCAGCTTCACCATCTCATTGAAAGCCTCAATCATTTCCTTTACCGCCGTAGTGGCAGGCTCCGTATCCATTTTTACATCAAAGGTTACCCCTTCGGCAGACGTATCCAGCGTCCCGTCCGCAGCATATCCGAACAGCCCCTTTGCCGTAATGGTAAGGCCGTTTACGGCGAAGGAATTGCTTCCTCTGGTGACCTCCACCGCTTCGTCCGATCCGTCGTATTTGATTGCCACAATGGCATCCTGGCCCCTTTGTATGGTATAGTCCCCGTCGGCTTCCTTTCCGAAGAGCAGTTCCCCGATTTCCCCTTCAATGGAAATAGAACCGCTGGCACCGTCCTGTGTGGAGGTTACCACAAACTTATCCGCATCGGAAAGGTAGCTCATCTTTACCCCCGCTTCCGAGCTGTTGACGGCATCCATGATTTCCCGAAGGGTGCTTTCCTCCTTCACTTCAATATCCACGCCGTTGATCGTCAGTTTCCCGCCGGTGGGAAAAGTCTTTCCTTCCGCCGTTTTCAGGCCGGACTTTAACAGGGCTGTATCCAGGTTCAGCCGGTTGGAATCTCCGGCGCTCAGGCCGGTCAGGGCCCCGTATCTGCCCAGAAGCCCTCTTTCTCCCGATCCGATGGCAAGCACCGAGCTTTTGTCCTCCAGTCCGGTTTTCGGATCGGTTGTCATAAAGGACAGACTGCTTTCCCCTGTCCCGGCTGCGTTTCGTCCCACCTTAATCCTGCCTTTTCCGAAGGTTTTGTCCAGCTTTGCCTGCAGGTCGTCCGTCAGGGATTCCAGGGTATTTCCCTTGGCGCTTTCCCTCAGTTCCTCTTCCGTCGCCAGGGTGATCCACTCTGTCTTTCCGTTATAGCTCACCGCAATCTGTTTCCCGCCGATTTGGGCGGCTATGGATTTATGTTCCGTAAGTGTGGCCGCACTTGCCGCCTCAACGCCGGTGTCCGTGATCTCGATTCCGCCGGTAGTTTCCGTAAAACCGAGATTGGTAAGAAGCTTCCCCGTACTTCCCGCCAGCTTAATGGTATTGCCCGCGGTATCCGTGTTTTTGAAGGTGAGTTTCCCCCCGCTTTCGGTTACGGATATGACATCCGCCAGCGTTTTGTCCTCTCCTATGGTAATCTCTCCCATCGCCTTGTTCAGGGCTTCTGTAACCTGGGTCAGATTATCATAGCTGTAGTCCTTGTTATCCTCGGGAAGGGATACGCTGTAGTATTTGTTTCCGTATTTGATGGTGAGGCTGGTGCCGGCAATGGCGTTGAAATCCTTCTCTGTGGATAAATCATCAGGGATGCCGCCGCTTTCCAGCTTCCTGTCGGATGCATTTCCGGAAAAGCTGAGCTTCGCATTGGAGGCCAGCTGCTTCACTCCCACGATCGTCATGGAATCCGCTGTGGATGAGGTTCCCGTAACGCTTATGCAGCCGCTGTTTACCCCTTTTGGAGTAACGCTGCCTGCCCGGAAAAGCTTGCTGCTGAGCAGGCTCTTGGAGGAGGTATAGGAAATAAAGCTCTGATTAAAGGAATAGACACTATCTGTAATCCCTCTCATAGCCTCCTGTGTCCAGGCGACCTTCTGTTTCGCCTGCTGCTTCTGTTTGATTTTACTTGTGGTGGCATAAGTCATATTTTCAATCAGGGTGTCCCGGTCAAGGCCGCTGGCCAGCCCGCCATAGCCCCTGATTGAAGAGGCATTGCTTGAACTACTGCTTAATCCGCCGATTGTAGCCATATGTACACTCCTTTTCTCTGTCGTATGTCAGTTGGTTTTCTACTAATAGTATCGGCCGAAGGAAACCAAACTTAACAAAAAGACGGAATTAAATCCACTCCCTGTTGTGTCGGGGATTCCTGTTTACCGTGATACAGGCCTTGGTTATTTCCACAATAATCTGCCCTGCATAGTGATCCTCATAAAAGTTCAGAAGAGGGGAAACGGAGTCCTTTTTTACCACCACATATTTAGGAGGGAGCATGCTCAGCGCGAGGGCGATGGTATCGGCTTCGCACCGTTTACAGGTGCAGTTTCCGAACTGCTTCATATATTTCATGGCTTTGTCCTGTACGATTTTTTCCATGATATTATAGAAAACATAACCTTCCATCTCATCCGGCTCCGGTTCTGCTTCCGGAGTTTCCGCTCCTGCCTGCGCCGGTTCCGGTGCCGCCGCACTTTCCTGTTCCGGCGCAGGTTCCGCCACGGGCTGTTCAGGCTCGGCGGCAGCCAGCCTGGCAGCTTCCTGTCTGGCGGCTTCCTCTCTGGCTGCTTCCTCTCTGCGCTCCTTCTCCTCCTGCTGCTCCAGCTCTGACTGCAGCTTTTCTTTTACCGTTTCCGCAACCGGATCGCCGTTACCCCCTGTTGCCATTACCACATGGACATTCCCCTGGTGCTTCACGGACGGCGCTTCCGGTTCTTTTTTTTCGCCATTTTCCAGGGTTTCCCCCTCCGCTCCCGTCAGTATACTGAGTACGTGATCCGTCTTATTTGTTTTTCTGGTCATTTCTTCCCCTTTAACCGATCCTTTCGATAACTTCCTTCACAAACCCGCGATAATCCTCAGCCGGTTTGGATCGGGGCGCATACCGGTAGATACTCATGCCATGGGCCGGCATTTCCGATACGGCCACTCCGCTTCGGATCTCATTCGCAAACAGCGTAGTGCCCATCTGCTTTGCCACTGTTGCCGCCATTTCTTTCACTTCCCCGGCCAGCCTTGTCCTGCGGCTGAACTTGGTCAGAAGGATGCCTAGTATCTCTATGCCGGGATTCAGCGCGTTCCGTACCGAATCCACCGTATCCTTCAGCTGGGCCAGACCTACCAGGCTCAGGATCTCCGAGGACATGGGGACAATCAGGTAATCGGCCGCAGCGTAAGCATTGATTGTGAGAATATTCAGCGCCGGAGGCGTATCAATAATTACATAGTCATAACTCTTTTCCACGCAAGCCAGGGCATCCTTCAGCAAAAGCTGCCTGCCCTGCTCGTAGAATTCCTTCACCCCCGCGCTCAGGGTGATGTCGGAAGGAATGATATCCCCGTATTCGGTCGTACAGATGATATCCTGGATCCGTTCCCTCCCCTTCATCAAATCATATATGGTTCCATCCGATTCCCCCGGCAGACCCAGGCTGAAGCCCAGATTCCCCTGGGGATCCAGATCCAGGGCCAGCACCTTTTTTCCTTCCAGTACCAGACCTGCAGCGAGGGAAGCCGCCGTCGTTGTTTTTCCCACGCCGCCCTTCTGGTTGGTCAGCACGATTTTAACCGCCAAAGCTTATTCCCTCCCTGTGGCTCCGTCATCCTTACGCCTGAAATCTGTGGTGAGCGCCTCCCAGATCGTATTGACATCCTGTATGCAGTCCATATATATCTGGGCCAGTGTATTGGAAGCAATCCCCAGCTCCCCTGCCAGTTTTTTGCTTTCCTTCCAGTCGGCCTTTTCATAAGCCAGGATCAGAAGCATCAGTTTTCCGGCTTCCCCTTCATGGCTGGTAAGGGCCTTCTTCACCTCATCCTTGATGGGGATTTCCTCCAGCAGCTCTTCCAGGGTGGCATCCACCATATATTCCAGTCCCGAAAACATTCCCATCATATAAGCTTCCGCTTTGTTGATGGGGAAATCCCGCCGGTTGATAAGGCCTGTAAGATCCTGGGCGAATTTCGCCCGCAGGAAAGACATCTTCAGGACCTCTTCCGAACCTCCCGTGGCATTTTCCTCATCCAGGCTGAGCATGTACACCCATTCCTTCAGCCGCCCGATACCCATGGTGATAATGGCCTGCCTGACCGACGCGGTCCGTTTACGCAGGGCGAAATAGGCGGAGTTCACCAGTTTCAGCAGGGCATAGGTCAGGCCGGCGTCCCTGGATATAATATCTTCCAGCTCGTCAATTTCCGGCTCGTCCTTGGATATGGCGATAACCAGCTGGAAAAAGGTCCCCTGCAGGTACTCCACTTTGTTGGCTTTCGTCACCAGAGTCTCCGCGATGTAATTGCCCTCCATGTATTCCACCTTCAGATCCGCAGCCAATTGGAATTCCTCTTTGCTGTTCACTCCTGTGGCTATGCATTTTTTCCCGAAGGCCTGTGCCATCTTTACCACATTATCCAGGGAGGCTTTCTCTTTCTGCTGCCTGCCGTTTACCGATATCCGGATGAAATCCGCATATTCCAGCATGTCCAGATATTTGGGGGAAAACTGGAAATCGTTGATAGCCAGCCGGTAACCCTCTCCCTTATATTTCTTGATCATTGGCAATGCCAGGGGATGGACGATCAGATTATCCTCTATCTGGATAACCAGCTTATCCTTTTCAAAGATTTTCGGCAGGTTCCGAAACAGCAAAGCCGGTGTGAAAGTGAGAAATGTAGGCAGTTCTGAAAATATCTTGCTGCTGTTCTGCATCATGAAATTGATGATGGTGTCTGCGGAAGAATATTCCGTCTTGGAATAGAGGTCGTCGCTGCTTGCCTGAAACAGAATCTCATAGCCTATGACGTTCTGGCTGCCGGCCTCCTTAATCGCTTGTCTAACTACACATTTGTCCATTTTATGCCCTCCTCTTCTGCTTATAAAACAATCTCAGGCCTGCCGTAGGACCTGATCTTAACTATCCCGGTTTCCACCTCCACAGACATGGTCCTGGCATAGTTGGCGCCCACATCCTGGCGTACAATACGGATACCTTCACGGCGCATGGTATTCTGTACGCTTTCTATATTCCTCTGTCCGATATTCCCCAGGCTTCCCTGCATTTCGAACATTTTGGCCCCACCGGCAATTTTGCAGATATACCGGCTTTTCATCCCGCCGAAAATCTGCATTTTACGGAGCATTTCCTGTATCCCCGTATCCGCAAATTTATAGGTATTGTCCACTGCTATATTTTCTGCGGAAGGAAGCATGATATGAAGCAGCCCTCCCAGCTTGATCACCGGATCATACAGCGCTACCCCGATACAGGATCCCAGCGCATAGGTGATCAGAAGCCCCTGCCTTCTGGCCACCTTTAAATCGGCAATACCGACCTTGATTTCTTTATCCATTATTATTTACCAGCTTTTTCATAAGATAGTTTAAGGACTCCACATCCGGAAGCATCAGCAGGTCGCTGTCCAGTTCCTTGCCCTCTATAATGAATTTCCCCCGGATCATCATCAGCTTATCCGTCTGATAGCCCAGCTCCGCCATAGGTACGCTCAGGATTCCTCCCAGCATGTTGACCGCAATCTCCGGGACGGAAAGGGATACCTCCACATCCGCCAGGCCGGATAAGGCATTGACAAAAGAGGAAATCATAATATTTCCCACTTCATTCACCGCGGATATATCCATTTCCCCCAGCATGGTATAGTCCTCTATCTGATGATCCAAAAGACGTCCGATTATGTCATTAATCAAATCCAGCTTCAGGATAAAGAGCATGATTCCGTTAATTTCCTGGCTCATTTTCACCATGACCGCAGCGACGATGGATTCCGGATTTCCCACCGTATTCAATGCGGTGTTGAAATCCTGGACCGTCACCTGGGGAAGCACCATACGCACCTGTGTCCCGAGCAGGGAAGAAAGGGCGGAGGCCGCGTTCCCGGTCCCGATACTGCCCACCTCCCGAATCACATCCATTTCCATATAATTCATATCATCATAGCTTTTCATCTTCATTCCCACCTTTACCGCAGGCTGTTGATAACCTGCTCGATTTCATCTGAGGTCTGAATCATTTTCAGCACATAGGAATATGCCCTGGAGGCTTCTATGGTCTTACTCATTTCATCACTTAAATCCACATTGGACTGTTCCAGATACCCCTGGTTCAGCCTGGCGTCCGCCGCCGGCTGCGGTTCCCCGTTCCCCAAAACGGCTTCCAGCTCATTGTTCCCGACACTGCGCATCCCGTTTTCAATAGGGAAGGCAAAGACGCCTACCCTTGTCTCTCCCATGGATCCCTCCTCATCCAGACGGATGGGGTTGCGGTTCTCATCCAGCACAAGCTTGCCGGAATCATTTACGAGATAGAACGCATTGTCACGCAGAGACAGGCTGAATTTTCCGTTTCTTGTATAGGTAAGAGACCCGTCCGCCGGATTCTGAAGCATGAAAAAACCTCTTCCGGTGATGGCGTAATCATATGCCCCGCCCGTTGGGTTCATGGGCGATTCCGAAAAGTTGGTATCCGTCCGCCCCATGGCGATGCCGCTGCCGGCCTTCACGCGGCTGTCCGCTTCCGGCTCACTCTGCATGTTGTAATACATCAGGTCGGAAAATACGGCGTTTTTGGCGCGGTAGCCGTCCGTATTCACATTGGCGATATTATTGGCTATTACATTCATCTTTTCCTGCTGCCCCATGGCTCCCAGGGCCGCCGTGTAAAATGACATATTCATAGGTTTTCTCCTTTCCGGCTTATACCGGCCCGAGCTGGGTAACTGTCTTGTCCATCAGGTGATCGTACATTTTCAGCACCTGGGCGGCGCTCTGCAGGGAACGTTGTCCGCTCATCATGGCCGTCATCTCATTCAGGGGGTTGACATTGGAATCTTCTGCAGCCCTCCAGTGGACAGCTGCCGCTGCGGGAGTCCCTTCCTCCCCGGAAGAAAACACGCCTCCCGTGGTTTTCACCAGTGTGTTCCCATAGTCCTGGAAATCCACTATCCGCAGCGTTCCGTACAGCTGCTGCCCGTCGCTGCTGTAAATATTTCCCTGCCGGTCTGCCGTCACCGCATCCGTTGGAAGCTGGATAGGGCCGTTTTCCCCCAGGACCCTGCCAATCGTGGGAAGGATCAGATAGCCTTCCTCATCCAGGGAAAAGGAGCCGTTCCTTGTATAAACGGTGCCGTTTCCCGACTGGATACAGAAGAAACCCGCATCCTCCAGGGCAAAATCAAGCGGGCTGTCCGTCTCCCGGATAGCTCCTCTGGTATAATCCGTAACGGTTTCGTCCGCCGTACGGATCATTGCCAGTTCTCCCAGCAAAGCAGGAGAGTTATCTGCGCTTCCCCGGTATCTCGCCATAAGCTCCTCCCGGAAGGTGACTGCCTGGAAATCATCCTTTTTGAAGCCCGGAGTAGCCACGTTCGCCATATTGTTGCTGATTACATTCAGATTTCTGGTCTGGCTCAGCATTTCCGAAGTAAGATTGTAAAACCCCTGAAACATTGCAATTTCCTCTCTTTCTTTACTTCAATTTTTCATTTATGTACATTCTCAGTTTACGGATGGCACCGGAGTGTATCTGGGATATCCTGGGTTCGCTGACCTCCAGGATCCTGGCAATTTCCCGGGCGCTTAATTCTTCCATATAATAAAGAGAAATCACTGTCTGCTCATTTTCCTTCAGGCTCTTTATCCCATCCATCAGGATTTCCTTAAACTCATTGCCCAGATAACTTTCCTCCGGCTGTTCACCGGCATTCATGGAAGGGATCTGCACATTTTTGGGATTCCCGTTTTCTGTCTTTTCTTCCATCAGCATATCCAGGGATAAAATATAAAACAGGCTGGCCTTGCTCAGGGTTTTTTCATATTTGTCCAGAGGCATATTCAGATATTCCGCGGTTTCCTCCGCCGTGGGCATCCTGCCGTTCCTGCCGTAGAGCTTCATGACCGCCTCATCAATATCCTTTGCATTTTTCTTTACCGTCCGGGGCACCCAGTCCTGCTTTCGCGCCATGTCTATAATCATTCCCCGGATCCGCTTGGAAACAAAGGTTTCGAATTTTACGTTCATATGGATATCGAACTTATCGATGGCGTTCATAATCACTATCACGCCTTCATTGACGATATCATCCAGCTGGGCAAAGCCGACATATACGTTACGCATCTGGATTGCCACATTGCGCACAATATACAGATAACGCAGCGCAAGCTCCTGCTTTATCTTCATGCTGCCGGTGGCCGCATATGCCTCCCAAAGCTTTTCATCCGTCCAATTTTGATAATCGTTTTTTACCGTTTTCACTTCTGATACCATTTCTTCCCCCGGCTGTTATAATGTAATATTCCCAATTGACTGAATCTGTACATTGTTGGCAATTTCCTGAAAAGAAAGAACGTAAACATTGGGATAGAACTGCTCCAGCATCCGGTACAGATACACCCGGATTACCTGGCTCGTCAGTATGACGGCATCCTGGGACAGTTCATTGAATTTCTTAACGCCCTCATCCACCTGGGTGATAAGCCGCTGCATGATGTCAGGGCTGAGAGCGGAGTATACCCCCTGCTCGCCTTTGGTCAGGCTGGCTACAAAGGTTTTTTCCAAATCCGCATCCAGTGTCAGCACACACATCTGCCCGCCCTGGCAGAACCTTCTGGTAATGGTACGCTTCAGGGCCACCCGGACGGCTTCGGTTACCTGGGTAAGATCCTTGACCGCGGCCCCCACATCCGCTATGGTTTCCAGTATGGTTTCCATATCCTTCACCGGAATTCCTTCCTTAACCAGGCTGACCAGCACCTTCTGGAAGCTTCCGTAGGTCATGATACCCGGAAATACCTCATCCACCAGTTCCTGGGAGGACTTCTTCACATTTTCCAGCAAATGCATAACCTCCTGTCGGCTTATTACCTCATATGCATGGGATTTGATAGTCTCTGACAGGTGGGTAATCATGACGGAGAGGGGATCGATAACCGTATAACCGTATATTTCCGCCATCTCCTTGTTATCCGGAAGGATCCACTTGCTGGGTATGCCGTATGCCGGCTCTATCGTTTCAATACCGTCCACCTCCCCTGCCGGATCGGCAGGCTCCAGAGCGAGGTAATAATCTACCAGGATTTCTCCCCGGGCGACCTCTTCCCCTTTTATCTTGATAATATATTGGTTGGTATTCAGGCTGCTGCTGTCCCGGAGACTGATGGAAGGGATGACCACGCCCATCTCCTGGGCATACTGCCGGCGGAAAATGACAATTCGGTTAATCATCTTTCCGCCGCTGGACTCATCCACCAGGGGGATCAGGCTGTAGCCGAATTCCATCTCGATGGGGTCTACGCCAATCATCGAATACACATTGTTGATATCCTTGAAATATTCCCCTTCATCTGCCGTTTTGCGCTGCTGCTCTTCCTCCTGCTTCACCGCCTGCACCTCCTGCAGACGGGCCGCGTCCCGGGTTTTGCGGGAAAGGGTATACCCGGCGGCAATCAGGGCGCCTCCCAGCACAAGCATCTGGATTTTGGGCATCCCCGGAACCAGCATCAGTATCAGCATGATGAAACCGGTAATCATAACCGCCTGTGGCTGGGCCATAAACTGCCTTGACACATCGTCATTCAGGCTTCCCTCGGAAACCGCCCGGGTTACTATCATGCCGGTCGCCGTGGATATCAGCAGGGCAGGGATCTGGGAAACCAGGCCGTCACCAATGGTGGCGATGGAATACATGGAAAGGACCTCTGTAAAAGCCATATCCGACATCACCATACCGATGGCGGTACCGCCGATCAGGTTGATGGCAGTAATGATAAGTGACATCACAGCATCGCCCTTTACAATCTTGGTGGCACCGTCCATGGCGCCGTAAAAATCCGCTTCGCGCTGTATTTTCTGCCGGCGCATACGGGCATCCTGTTCCGTAATCAGCCCGGAACTCAGATCGGCATCGATAGCCATTTGCTTTCCCGGCATGGCATCCAGGGTGAACCTGGCGGCAACCTCCGCTACTCTTTCCGCTCCCTTCGTGATAACGATGAACTGCACCAACACGATAATCAGGAAAATGATAAAACCTACGACAGGATTCCCCTGCAGCACGAAGGTACCGAAGGATTTGATTACCTGCCCCGCCTGTCCCTGATTCATCAATATGTTCCTCGTGGAAGAAACATTGATTCCCAGCCGGAACAGGGTGGTAATCAGAAGTAAGGAAGGGAAAATGGAAAATTCCAAAGGCTCACGGATGCTCATGCTTATCAGCAGGATTACCAGGGAGATGGAAATATTCATGATAATAAACACGTCCAGCAAAAAGGGATTCAGCGGTATGATCAACAGCAGGACTATTAAAATGACAAATAAGGATACCGCATATTTGGTTAGCTTTTTCATTGACCGTTATTACTCCACTTCTGATTCATCTTAAAGACATAGACCAGTACTTCCGCAACCGCACCGTAAAACTCCACCGGAATGGGACGGTTCAGCTCACACTGGGCATACAGCGCCCTGGCAAGGGGCCTGTTTTCCACCACCGTTACGCCGTGCTCTTCTCCTGTTGCCACAATCCTGAGCGCCAGCTCGTCCTGCCCCTTGGCTATCACCACCGGCGCGGCATGTTTTTCGGCATCATACTGCAGGGCTACCGCAAAATGGGTGGGGTTACGGATAATGACATCGGCCTGCGGGACGGCCTGCATCATCCGCCTCTGCGCCATCTGGCGCTGCAGGGTTTTGATTCTCCCCTTGATTTCCGGATTTCCTTCCGTTTCCTTAAATTCCTCTTTTACCTCCTGTTTGCTCATTTTGATACGCCGTTCATAATCCCATTTCTGGTATAAGAAGTCGAAGCCGGCGATCACCGTAAACACCAGGACGATGGTCATGATCATGTCAAATACCATGTTCAGCATAAAAGCGGAGGAAAGGGCCAAATCCATATCCATGGTCTTGACGATCTCCAGAAAATCCTTTTTTAAAACGGTGTATAAAATAAGAATCAGGATAATCGTCTTGAGGATGTTTTTTATAAGCTCCACCATGTTGCGGAGGGAAATGATTTTTTTAATTCCCTCCAGCGGGCTCAGCCTGTTAAATTTGGGTGTGAAATTCTTGGCGGTAAATAAAAACCGGGTCTGGATCCCCACCGCGATGACCGGCAGCGCCATAGCTGTCAGAAGCAGCGGCAGCCCGGCCTTAAGCACATTTATAAAAAAACGGTAGGCCATGTTTCCCAGGCCCCCTGCTGTAAAATCCGTCAGAAGGCTGGATGCGGCAAACATTTCCTTGGCATACCCGGCGATCACCTGCAAAAGTACCGGAAAATACATACGCAGCAGAACGAACATTCCCAGAAGCCCCAATATAACCGTCACTTCATTGCTTAAAAATACATTTCCTTTTTTCCGTTCATCCCGCCGCTTTTTGGGTGTGGCTTTTTCGGTTTTGGAATCGGCCGCCATTCTCTCACTTCCTTTATCCTGCCGCCAGCCTTACTACTTCCTGTATGGTATTCATCATCTCCGTAATCATCCCGCTGAAATAATCCCCTATGGGCGATATCAGGAACAAAAGGACCAGCAGCCCTATCAGTACCTTCAGCTGGATGTTCAGCACAAACAAATTAATCTGGGGAATGATTTTCATCAGAATCCCCACCCCCACCTCCGTGAGAAACTCTATGGCAATGAGGGGAAAGGCCATTTTGACAGCCAGCTCCGTACACCGGATAAATATCTCCAGCATGGCATTCCAGCACCCCGTCCCGAAAGCAATCCGCCCGTAAGGGACGACCCGTCCGGAAGCGGTCAGAATCTTCATCAGGGCCAGATGGCCGTTCACCGCAAAAAAAAGAAGCAGATAATAAAGATTCATTATGGAGCCGGACAGCGCTGTCTGCGCTCCGTTCTGGACATCATACACAGTCGCCATGGAAAGCCCCATCTGGAAGTCCAGGATAGCCCCCGCGCAGGTTACCGCATAATCAAACAGCTGCATGGTAAAGCCTATGAGATACCCGAAGGCAAATTCCTTCAGCAGCAATACCAGTAGGGCCAGCGTGGAAGCAGGTTCTCCGCCTTCCAGCACCGCCGTGGGATAGATCATAACGGAAAGGGCCATTATCATCCCCGCTTTTGCCATACCCGGTATCCCTCTGCGTCCCAGGACGGGATTCAGCAGTATGAAACCGGACATCCTCATTAAAATCAGGGAAAACAGCACCACCTGTCTTGTAAGTTCGCCGCTCATCCTCGCCCTCCTGTTAACCGGCGGCTATCATGGCAAAGATATCACTGGTAAATTCCTGCAGGGACTGAAGCATGTTCGGTCCGGCGACCACCAGGATAATCCCAATAACCAAAAGCTTCGGCACGAAGGTCAGCGTCTGTTCGTGAATCTGTGTGGCTGCCTGCAGGATGGAAATAATGATTCCCACCACCATGCTTATCACCAGAATCGGCCCGGCCAGCTGAAGCGTCATAAGAAAAACCTTGTACATTAAATCTGTTACTTCCCCGTTTGTCATTTCCGCAGACCTCCCTTAAAAATTGAATCCCTTCACAATGCTGGAGAACAGAAGCTCCCAGCCGTTAACCGTCACAAACAACAGCAGCTTGAAGGGAAGGGCTATAGTAGCCGGCGGAAGCATAATCATACCCATGGACATCAGGGTGCTGGAAACGATGATATCAATCAGAAGAAAAGGAACATATATGGCAAAACCTGCCATGAACCCTCTCTTCAGCTCGCTGGTCATGAATGAAGGGATGACTACCGTCATGGGCAGATCCATCGGTTCCTCCACCTCTTCTGTTCCTGATAAATCCGTAAACAGCTCCACGGCACTCACGTCGGTCTGCCGCAGCATGAAACGCTTCAGAGGCTCCTGCATCTGCGAAAGTGCTTCCTCCTGGGTGATTTTTTCCTCCAGGTAGGGTTGATAGGCATTGGTATTGATCTCATCCAGCACCGGCCGCATGATAAACAAGGTTAAAAAAAGGGCCAGGCCCACAAGTACCATGTTGGGCGGAGTCTGCTGTATTCCCAGTGCGTTCCGTGTAAATGACAGGATAATGATAATCCGGGTAAAGGAGGTCATCATGATTACTATGGACGGCAGAAGCATAATGATTGTCATCAACAACAAGATTTCCAGCGTGGGGGTTTCCCCGCCGTTTATACTGATTAACGAATTTTCTTCCATACCTATTTTTTCCTGTCCTTCAGCTTTTCCATAATGGAATTGAAATCAATAGCTTCCTGCTTTGCAGAACCTTCCTCCGTAACCTCGTCACAGGGAACCTCAGCAAGCAGGGAAACCTGGGAAACGGCAATCCCCAGAAGCAGATACCGGTCCCCCACCTTTACAAGTGCAACCGCCTTATCCTGGCCCAGGGCCTGCCTGTCCAGAATGCTTATATATTTTCCGCCGCCCGCTCCCATTCCCAGCTGTATCTTTCCTATTTTCCGCGTGGCAACATAGCAAAGCGCCAGGATAACTACAACCAGAAGCAGCGTACCGGCTGCCGAGACAATCCCTTCCAACATGCTCTCCCATCCTTATGCAACCGGGATATCTTCGCTCACTATCTGCGTGATCCGGATGCCGAAATTATCATCTACCACCACCACATCGCCTCTGGCAATGCACTGCCCGTTGACAAATAAATCCACCTGCTCCCCTGCCAGCTTATCTAACACCACCAGGGAACCCTTATTCAATTCCAGAATATCCTTAACCAGCTTTCTGGTCCTTCCGATTTCCACGGAAACCTCCACCGGTACGCCCATAATCAAATCCAGATTGCTGTCCGGATCGCTGTCCCCGCCGTTTTCCTCCCGCAGGGTGGGCTCTACGGAGGAATGCACCCGTATCTGCTTGGGCTTTCGTTCCTGTCTGGCTGTCTCCATCTGTCTCATATGCTCCATAAGCTCCATCTGCATCCGCTGGATTTCCAGTATTTCTTTGGAAAAAACCGATGCATCGGCTTGTACGGCCCCGGCCTGTGCCGGCATCACCGCCTGGTTCTGCGCGGTATCCATTCCCGGTACCGATGCCAGGTTCTGCGCCGCATACTCTCCCGGTACCGGCATCTGATTCTGCACGGCATATTCCCCCGGTACTGCCGTCTGGCTCTGCGCGGTATATTCCCCCGGTACTGCCGTCTGGCTCTGCGCGGTATATTCCACCGGTACTGCCGTCTGGCTCTGCGCGGTATATTCTTCCGGTACTGCCGACTGGCCCTGCGGTGCATATTCTTCCGGTACCGGCATCTGGTTATGTACCGTATATTCCTCCGGTTCTGCCGTCTGGTTCTGCGGGGCATTGCTCATTCCTGCCTCTTTCGCCGGAACCGTCTGTTCTTCTTCCTGCATATCTTCCTGCAGTTCTTCCAGCATCCCATCCGGGAAGAACCCGGATACCAGCTCTTTAGCCAGCGTAATCGGCATCAGGTTCATGAATTCACTTTCCAGCTTTTCCGCAATATTCAGCCGGAAGCTGATGACCACCATTGCCGCGTTGCCTTCGGTAAAGTATTTATCTTTGAATTGTTCATCACTTGTTATTTCAAATGACTTTGGCGTGGAAATATTGACAGGCTTTCCCAAAAGCTCCGAAAGGGCGGTTGCTGAAGCTCCCATCATCTGGTTCATCACTTCGCAGATCGCGCTGATGTTCATTTCGTTCAGTTCGAAATCCTCATCCGCTATCTCCATCCCCATCAGCATTTCCACTATGGCCTTCACGTCCTGCCTTTTCAGCAGCATCACATTGTCCCCGGTAAGACCGTCAATATAGGTAATTTCCACCCCTACCGCCGGCTCCAGATTGGAAAAGCTGAATTCTTCCCTCTTTTCCACATGCACTACCGGAGTAGTGATGTCCACTCTGGCATCAAGCATTGTTGATGCGGCAGTTGCGGAAGCGCCGAGGCTGATATTGAGTATTTCGCCTATGGCGTCTATTTCTACCGGACTAAAACTATTCGCACCCATTTATCCAATCTCTCTTTCTGGTCCTGTTATGCTTATTTTCCAATTTCCAATGCTTTCTGCATCATCAGCTTCATGGCATTGAAGGCCGTTATATTGGCGTCATAGGATCTGGTTGCAGACATACTGTCTATAGTTTCCTTCACCAAATCCACATTGGGCATCTGGACATAGCCGTTTTCATCCGCATCCGGATGCGTGGGATCATAAACCGGATTCAGAGCGGTTTCATCTTCGGCTATCCGGGTCGCCTGTACGCCTGCCGGCTGCCGGGTTCCTGCCGCCGTCAGTGCCTTTTGGAAACTGTTTTCCCCAGCCTCATGCAGAACTACCATTTTACGCCTGTAAGGGCCTCCGCCTTCCGTTCTCGTGGTTTCCTGATTGGCGATATTTTCCGCCGCCACATCGAGGCGCAGCTTCTGGGCAGCCATCCCGGAGGCGCTTATATTTAATGAATTCAGAAAAGACATTGCCTTCCTCCTTTATGCATCCACGATACTTGATACGGTTTTCAGTATCCTGTCCGGTTTGAAGGGCTTAACAATAAAATCCTTTGCCCCTGATTTAATCGCATCAATTACCATGCTCTCCTGTCCCATTGCGGAACACATTACCACGGTGGCGTCCGGATGGGTCTGCTTGATTTTTTTCAGAGCCTGGAGCCCGTCCATATTGGGCATGGTAATATCCATGATCACCAAATCCGGAAGCAGCCGTTCAAATTCCTCCACAGCCTTCGCTCCATCCTCCGCTTCATACACATCCGTATAGCCGCCTTTGGAAAGCGCATCCTTCACCATCATTCTCATAAATGCCGCATCATCAACTACCAGAATTTTTGCCATTTCTGCATACCTCGCTTTTTTTAACATCTTTGAACGCTTCAGGTTCTATCTACATAACAGATGTGAAATCATCCGCTTGTATTTCTTTTCTTTCCGCCTCCGTCTGATCCAGACGGTTATTGATTTTCACAGCTATCTTTTTATTGCTCACGCCCAGCTTTCCTGAAAACCAGGGCTGTTCCTCCACATACAGCATCACCTCAGAATCATGAGGTTTATTCAAATCAATGACATCTCCCACCTGCAGATTGTAGATATCCGCCAGGTCAAGCTCCGCTTCTCCCAGATCCGCTTTCATTGTCATTACGGAGCCTCTTATTTTATTCATAATTGTCTCGTGGACATCCGGAAGAACATTTTCATATTCATCCTCCGTCCGTTTCCGGTTATCGATGATATCGAATATGCCGGACAGAAGATTCTCCGGAATACAGAAACTGATCTTTCCGGAGCCTCCCTGCATCTGGGCATTCAGCAGGATAATTACCACAGTCTCATCCACAGTGATGTCCTGGAAAAGGCTGGGGTTTTCCTCTATACGTTCCAGCCGGGGCTGCATCTTGATATAGCTGCTCCATGCATCCCGCAGAATCACGATGAAATAGTCCATGATTTTACGGTACAGGGGCATTTCCAGTTCCGTGTAGATGTAGGAGGAATCGATATCAGTGGTGTCCTCATTCCCTCCCAGCATCCGGTCAATCATATTGACCATCAGCGTCTGGCTGATATGAATCAGCAGCGGCGGATATTTACTTGTGCTGTCGGCGCATTTCACATCCACCAGGGTCAGAATATCGTTATCCCCAAGGGCATTGCTGAACTCATAGTAGCGCTGCTCCTCCACGGTGACCGCCTCTACTTCGCAATTGACCCGGAACAGGCTGTTTATCTGGGAAGAGGCTATCCGGCAGTAATTATCATAAATACCCTTCAAAAGCTTCAATTTATCCTTGGTGAACTTCTTGGGGCTGTTAAAATCGTAATAACGGAAGGTTTTCTCATCCGTTTCCACTGCCGGCTCCTCTTCCCCGCCCCCGCTCATCATGGAATTTAACAATGCGTCTATCTGACTTTGCGACAATACCTCAGCCATGTGCCTACTCCTGTTAATTTATTCCTCATTTTTTTCCTCCGGCGAATTCTGGCCATCCACCCACTCTTCGTAGGTTTCGCTTCCATACACCTGTTCGTAGTAATAGCTTAAGCTTCGTTCCACGGAACCGTTTTTGGTAATCAGTATTTCCGCCCTACGGTTATGTGCCCTTCCCTCCTGGGTCTGGAAGGTATCTATAGGCCGGAACTGGCCGAAAGCCATACTGATCAGTCTGGCCGGCTCAATAATATCCTTTTCCTGGATGTAAGCCACTATCTGTGCGGAGCGTTCCGCCGAAAGCACCCGGTCCGTGATCACCTCATTGGGGATATTGGGATCTCCCTGGGAAGTGTGTCCCAGCACTTCTATTTCCTTTATCTCCTCTGCTGCCGGGGCGATAGCCTCCGCAAACATATCCAGTACTTTTTTCCCTTCTTCCTTCAGAACAGGGCTGTCCCCGTCAAAGAAAACCTTATCCTTAAAAGAAATGAAGGTATAGCCGTCCCCCTGGGTAATGCTCACCTGGTTTTCAATTCCCAGATCCTGCGCCGCCTGCATCAGGGAATCATAGATTTCTTCAAAAGCATCCGCATCCGGAAGTTTTTCCAGGGTTCCTTCCGTTTCTGTCCCGTCGGAATGGGGTTCATTCAGCGCTTCTGCGGCATCAGGATTCAGGCTTATAACCAGGTTTTCCCATTTGCTTTTGTCAACCGAGGAAATGCTGTAAAGTAAGACAAAAAAGCACAAAAGCAGTGTTACCATATCCGCATAGGTATTAAGCCAGCCGCCCTCTTCCGATCCCTTTTTTCTTCTTTTCATATAGACACCCGCCGTCACTCTCATAAGCCGTTATTGTCTGTCCGTTTACTGTCCTTTGTCTTTGCCGCCTTTTTTCCCGGCATTATCGGACAAAAGCTTCTTCTGCTGCTTCTGGCTCAGGCAGGATACCAGCTTTTCTTTCAGGTTCTTGGGGTTATCCCCGCACTGTATGCCTACCACGCCTTCCACAATTATCTGCCGGTAAAGGATTTCCTCTTCATTCCGGATATGCAGCTTTTTGGCCATGGGCAGAAAAAGCAGATTTGCAAGAATACAGCCGTAGAAGGTCGTTACCAGGGCCGTCGCCATGCTCAGTCCCAGCGAGGAGGAGGCCCCTTCATCCAGGTTCATTTCTGCGAGCATTTTTATCAGTCCTACCAGCGTTCCGATCATACCGAAGGCGGGGGCGTAAATACTCGCCTTTTCATACAACTCTGCCCCGGCACCATGCCGTTGATCCATGGCTTCAATTTCCCCTTCCAGCAGGCTGCGTACCTTATCCGCTTCCATGGCGTCCACCACCAGAAGCACTCCCCGCTGGAAAAACGGATCCTTGATTTCCGCCGCTTTTTCTTCCAGTGCAAGAAGCCCGTCCTTTCTGGCCAGCTGGGCAAGCTCCACCAGCTTGTTGATAGCGGTTTCCGGCTTATATTTACTGCCGAACAGAAGTATTTTGAAATGCACCCCGATTTTCGCAAGCTGTCTGAAGGAAAAGGATGCCAGGACAGCACATAGGGTACCTCCCACCGTAATTAACACGCTGTCTATATCTATAAAGTTTCCCAGGGATTTCGTGCCGATCCCCCAGACAATTACGGCAAAGCCTAAAATAATGCCGAGAAGTGTTGTAATATCCATGGGTTAAACCTCCTCCTCCTCAATCGAAGGCTCCGCCTCCAGCGGATTACAAAGGCCTGCAATGTTCTTCAGCAACTGATCCCCTAACCCGTTAAAGCCTTCCGCCACCTTCTGTTCATAAGCGATTACCTTCCCGACTATCTCCTCGGCAGGTTCCTTCACTATGTGGTATCTGCCGTTGAGCATAATGATTTTGGTTTCAGGAATGGCAACGATGTATTCAATCAGGCGGCTGTTGATTATAATTAGCTCACCGTTAATTTTTGTCAGCTCAATCACTTTGTTTACCCCTCATTCCTGGCGCGGAGGGAGTTACCCCTCCGCGCTGAAAGTTATCGTTTCATGTTCACAAGCTCTTCCAGCATCTGATCCGTTACGGTAATGATTTTCGTATTTGCCTGGAAACCACGCTGGGTGGTGATCATATTGGCCATTTCCGTGGACAGGTCGGTATTGGACATTTCCAGATAACCTCCCAGGATTTCGCCGGTGGCTTTGTTGGCAGCCCCCATAGAAACCTTTCCCGCGTTGGGACCGATCCGGTAATAATAACCCTGTGTTTTTTCCAGACCGCTGGGATTCTGGATACTGGCTACGCCTATCTGGCCGATCGGTGTCACATCACCCTCATTACCAGCGTCCGACCTTACGCCTGTAATCGTTCCGTCTGTCTGCACGGTAAGGGAGGAATAGGTCTCCCCGGCTCCCACCTTTATTGTCTTCCCGTCGGCGCCTACGATGTAGTTCCCTTTATCATCGGTCAAATAACCCTGATTATCGATTTTAAGGATACCTACCCTGGACAGCATCACGTTTGCATTACTTATATCTGTCAAACCACCCGAAACGTCCAGGTCTTGTGCCGTTGTCACCACAAAAAATCCCGGGCCGTCAATCATACAATCCGATCCCCATCCCGTAGGATTCCGGTTCCCTGTCGTATAATTAACCGTAATAGAATTCACATTGGCACCATAACCGACCTGGGAAGGGTTGACACCGCCTCCGGTGGTCGCTGTCCCCGCCCCTCCGGCGATACTGGTACGGTAAGTAGCGTCCGCAAAGTTTGCGGAATGGGACTTAAATCCCCATGTATTCACGTTAGCGATATTATTTCCGATAACATCCATCTTGCTCTGATGCGCTTTCAAACCTGAAATCGCAGCAAACATTGAACCAACCATTTTATGTACTTCCTTTCTTTTGTATAAATAACTGCTGCCCTCCGCTGTCTGTCTGGCAGACGGATTAGCGCCCGGCAACCGGTCCGGCTAAATCAAAACAACACTGTCAATATTAGTAAAAATGTTTTCTTTCATCTCCTGGTACGGGACCATCGTTACCACAATATTGTTGGGGACATTAACGATGTAAGCGTCCCTTCCCTGCAGGATAACCGTATCTTTGGATCCTTTTTGCCTGGCGGTATCCACGGCCCTGTTAAGGCTTTCCAGCAATCCTGCATCCATCTCCACGCCCCGCTGCGTAATCCTTTCCGCCGCGTGCCTGGAAAACTGTACGCTGCTTTCCTGATTCAGTGTTTTACGCAGGACATCCGAAAATGCGGTATCCTGGTTCCGGCGATGGGCTTCTATCTCATGCTTAAGCTGAAATCCGCCGATTCCGGAAACCGGATTTCTTATGTCTGTCATAAGCTTTCATCTCCCTGTTCCGGCGGCTTCTGTGTACCGTCTCCCGTTCCGCCGTTTTCTCCGGACGGGGGTACGTCATTACCGCCCTCTCCCTCCGGCGGCTGAGTAGCGGATCCTCCCTCTCCGGGGACTTCCGGCGGTTTGGTATCATCGCCTTCCGCTCCATCTGTGGGACCGGGGCCTTTGCCATCCTCTCCGGGACCATCTGTGGGACCGGGGCCTTTATCGTCCTCTCCCGAATCTTTATCTCCGCCGTCACCCTCCGGCTTTTCCGCCCGGCTTCCAAGCATGGTCACCTGGGACAGGTAATAACTTTTACCATCCACAAACAGCATGGGGGATTCTCCGAAAATAGAAGCGCCGGTTACTGTCCCGGTTTCCGTTTTACCGCTTAACATTCCTGTTTTTTCATCAATAAGGGCTACCGTCACTTCCTTCCCAATCATGGAAGAGGCATAGGTAATAAGGGAAATCTGGTTCATCTGGTTGATGGTTTCAATCATCTGGGTCTGTACCATCTGCGCCATCATTTCACTGGTATCCATGGGGTTGTCCGCATCCTGGTATCTCAGCTGTGCCGCCAGCAGTTTGTAAAAATCCTCTATCGACAGGCCCGCATTCCCGGAGCCGCTCACTGCCCTTGCAGTACTCCACTGGGACTCCTGCCCGGAGGCCGCGCTTGTCGCATCATTTACTTCCGGCATCTGTTTTCCCTCCTTTCTTCTGTTTTCTTAAACCAGCCCAAGCCTGAGCTGCTGCAGGAAATCCATACTGTCTTCCTTTCCGGAATGTTTCTTTTTGTCCTGCTCCTCTTGCGGATAATTCTGTTGTCCGCCCTGATCGCTGCGTCCCTGATCCAGATAGTTATGGTCTGTCCGTTCCAGGTATACATTGGTGGGCGTTCCCAGATTTCCTTCCAGTATGGAACCCAGCTCCCTGGCATGTCCCGAAAGCAGTTCCAGTGTCTTTTCATTGGTACACTGGATGGATACCATAGCCCTGCCGTTCTCATAGGATGCTTTGATTACCAGCTTTCCCAGACTTTCCGGCTCAAGCTGCAGGGTAAAATCCTTTTCCCCCGCCGCCAGTCTGCTGAAAAGCTCTCCGGGCAGCTTTCCGGCGATCTCTCCGCTGTTTTTTAACGTACCGTTTACAGGCTGTTCCCCGGCTGCTGCATCCGGCCGCATGCCGGCCATGCTGTCCCATACGCCGTTATTTGCCTGCATACCCTGTTCCGGTACCCCTTCCTGTGTTTTTTCGGAAGCCTTCCTGGTATCTCCGGTAATTTCCGGTTGTCCGGTCCCCTTTTTTTCAGTCTCCTGCATGGTTTCCCGGCCCGCCGGATCCTTTGCGTGCAAAACTGCCGAATCCGGGACAAACGGTTCCTGTACCTCTGTCTTGGCCTCCGTCCGCGCCGGATCCATCCCCGACGCAAGAAAGCCCGGTTCCTCCGCCGCTGTTTCAGGCGTTATTCCGGTATTCCCCACAGCCGCCGTACCGGTATCTTCCCCGGTAAGCAGCCCCGGCGTACCGTCTGCTGCCGCAGCCTGCTGCAATGCCTGGACTTCTTCCTGTCCGAATCCCATACAAGCCATATTCTCCCGGCCCGGCAGCTGCATCCACAATATGGCGCTCAGAGCCGCCTCCGGAAACATCCAGGCTGCTGTTTTGTCCGTTATCTTTCCGGACTCCTCCATGCCTTTTTCTTCTCCGGCGCTGTTTTCCACGGCCTTATCCGCATCCCCGGGCTTTCCGGTATCTCTGCCGGAAGAACTTCCTGTCTTATTGTTTGCTGCATAATTCATGATGTCCTTCATCATCTCCCGGTATTTATCCGAAGCCGAAGCGCTTTCTCCGGCGGAACGTACCGTTCCCTGGCTTCCCGAAGACGGGATTGCGGTAAAATCTACTGCCATGTGACTTCCCTCCTTTCCTGTAAGATTATGTATTTGGCAAACTGCTTTCACAGTAATACCCTGCTTTATGCCCTGCCGGCCATGCTCTCCTGTCCCTGTTTTACAAGACTTGCCGTATTGGAGACAAACTCATCAATGAACTGTTCTTCCTTTTTCAGGGCCGTTTTCTCATATTCCTTCTGTTTCTTCTCCTTCAGCTTTTCAAAGGAGGAGGTTTCCACCTTTGCGGCTACCATTTCCTTCCGCTTCTGTTCCGCTTCCTTCTTTAATACGGCAAGCTGCTCTTTTTCCTTTTCCGTGTTTTTCCGGAGATTGTTCAGGTAGCCGTCATAAGCCACCATGACATTCACCGTACAGCCCTGCTTCTTCCTGGCTTCAAATTCATTTCTGACGCCGGCAAATTCGGCGTTCAGGCTGTCAATATACCGTTCCTGCTTTTTTACCCGGTCCATTCTCTGTGAATATTCACTGCGCAGGTTATTTTCCACCTGCTCTTTGTAGTCCAGAACCTTATCCAATGTAAAAACAAACTTTTTCATGTCCCTTCCTCATCCGGAATTGGAACTCTTCCGTTCGTCCCCTCTTGTTATTTTGCCGCTTTGTCCAGAATACGGTTCATTTCCGTCAGGATATCCCCGTAAGTGAATTTCTCATCCACCTTCTGTACCAGAAACCGGTTCACCTGACCGATTTTGGAAATCGCATAGTCCAGCTTGGGATTGGTACCGGCTTTATAAGCGCCTATGGATACCAGATCCTCATTCTGGGCGTAAATGCTGAGTATATTCCGGATACCCGACGCCGCCTCCTCATGCTCTTTAGAGACAACACTCGTCATCAGACGGGATATGCTGGCGCCGATATCGATAGCCGGGAAATGTCCTTCATTGGCAAGTTTTCTGGTCAGCACGATATGGCCGTCCAGGATACCCCTCACCGTATCCGCCACAGGCTCGTTGGTGTCATCCCCTTCCACCAGTACGGTATATACTCCGGTGATGGATCCCTTTTCAAAATTCCCGCTGCGTTCCAGCAGTTTGGGGAATTCGGCATATATGGAAGGGGTATAACCTCTTGCAACGGGAGGTTCCCCGGTAGCAAGACCGATTTCCCTCTGAGCCATGGCAAAACGGGTCAGGGAATCCATCATCAGAAGCACATCCTTTCCCTGATCCTTGAAATACTCCGCAATGGTGGTAGCTACCAGAGGACATTTCATCCGGAGCATAGCCGGCTGATCCGAAGTGGCCACTACCAGGACGGAACGGCGCATCCCTTCTTCCCCCAGATCTTTTTCAATAAACTCCCGGACCTCTCTGCCCCGTTCTCCCACAAGGGCAATGACATTGATATCCGCCTTCACATTTTTGGCAATCATCCCCAGCAGGGTACTTTTCCCCACCCCGCTTCCGGCAAAGATCCCAATCCGCTGTCCCTTGCCGATGGTATTGAGCCCATCAATGGCCTTGATGCCGAAATCCAGCTTTTCCTCGATAATCGGCCTGCTCAGGGGATTGATTTTCGGGCTTTCCACATAATAATACCGGGAGGATTCCACAGGCCCCAAATCATCCATGGGTTGTCCGAGGGAGTCGATAACCCTTCCCCGCAGCGCCTCTCCCACCGGTATTTTCAGCCGCTTTCTGGTGTTTCTCACAAAGCTTCCCGCCCCGATTCCGCTCATATCGTCATAAGCCATCAGACGGAGCATATCTTCATGGAAGCCCACGACCTCCGCCGGAACCTGTTTTTTCAAGTCCTCGTTATAAATCATGACGATATCGCCTATGCTTCCCATGCCGCCGGAAGCTTCCATGGCCATTCCCACGATGTTTTCTATTTTTCCTATGTGGCTGACTGTTTCCGATCCGGAAATCAGTCCGGGCAGGTTCTTAAGCACCGTAACCGCCTCCTTCCTTTAAGGGCGGGCATTTTCCAGGATTCCGCGGATATTTTCCAGCTGGGTGCCCGTGCTCAAATCGATAATCTCGCTTGGCAGTTCTATAATGCAGGTACCGGGTTCTTCTTCCATAACCACAATTTTCACATTGTCCGACAGCTTGGAAAGTTCCCGGATAAACTCCGAGTCGCCCTGTATGCTGATTCCTGGTTCTTCTTTACCGATATAAATCTTGGCCCATGCGGTTTTTTTCAGCTTTTCCGTGTTGGAAATGATCATACGCTTTATGATTTCACTGCTGGATTTCAGACTCGTATGGATGATTTTTTCCGCCACTGCCAAAGCAATATCCTTCAGATCATCCATATATTTTTCGAGCACCTTGTCCTTCTTGTTCCCCATATCCCGGATCAGGGAGAAGATTTCCTGACGCAGGCTGTCAAGCTCCGCTTCATAGGCCTGTCTGTGGTCCGCATACGCTTTTGCTTCGCCGTCTTTGTAACCGGCTTCATAACCCTCCTGCTTTCCTTCCGCAAACGCTTCTTCTTTTATTTTTTCAGCTTCCGTGCGGGCGGTATTCAGGATGGTTTCGGCCTTCTGGATTTTTTTCTGATATTCCTTTTCGAATATATAGCTCAGGGTTTCCTCTTCTTTTTCTTCCCCCGGGTCTTCTTCCGGCTCCGGCTCCTCCGGCTTTTTCTCCCGCAGATCCGGATAGGAATCAAACGGCCGGATCTGCGGTTCTTTTTTCTTCAGTGCTGTATTGTCAAACAACGATATCATCCTTACCACCCTTGTTAATGATCAGCTCTCCGGCCTCTTCCAGCCGCCGGATTGTGTTTACAATACGCTGCTGTGCCTCTTCGATATCACGCAGCCTTACGTTGACCGTAATCTCCAGATCGGACTGTATGGTTTCCGCCATACGGGAGGACATATTCCGGTAAAACAGGCCCGACATTTCTTCCGAAGCATTTTTCAGCGCATATACAATATCCTTCATATCGCAATCGCGGATAAAACGCTGGATAGAACGTTCGTCCATGGTGGCGATATCCTCGAAAACAAACATCTTCTTGCGTATGGTATCCGCCAAATCCGGATCGTCTTTTCCCATTTCGTCGAAAATGGCTTTTTCGTTGCTGCGGTCCATATGGTTCATTACATCCGCGATATAATCCACACCGCCGATTACGGTGTAATCCGTTGTCAGGATATTGTCGAATTTCTTACGCAGCTGTGACTCCACCAGCTTGATGGCTTCCGGGGAAGCGCTTTCCATCCGGGCGATGCATTCCACCACCGGTATTTTCTTATCCTCCGGCAGCTCCGCGATCACCTGGGCCGCCTGCTCCGCATCGGTATAGGATAAAATCAGGGCGATTGTCTGGGGCCGTTCATGCTGGAGCATGGAATACAGGTTTTTACTGTCGGCCTTTCTGACAAATTCAAAGGAACGGTTCTTCAGGAATTTCGCAACCTTCGACAGCAGCTCGCTGGCGGTGGATTCCCCGTACGCTTTCTCCAGGACGCTTCTGGCATATTCCAGTCCGCCGTCCGTAACGATTTTCTGGGTCAGGCAGGTTTTGTAGAATTCGTCCAGAGTTTCCTCCGACTGCTCCGCGTCCAGGTGGCCCAGCTTGGCCACCTCCACGGTAATTTTCTCCACTTCCTCTTCACCCAGATATTTGTATATCTTAGACGCCTTATCCGCGCCCAGCGATATGATGACCGCTGCGGCCTTCTGTTCAGGCGTCAGTTTCTTAGAAGTATCAGCCGCCATTTTGACCTCCTCCACTCAGCCAGCTTTTCAGCAGCTGTGCCGATATCTCCGGATTCTGTTCCGTGAAGTCCCTCACATCCTCCCGCAAACCGCGGGCTTTTTCATTCTGTATCTTGTCGATTTCCGGATTGTGTTCGGGGATAACCACCTCAACCTCCCGGCTCCCCTGCATAACCCGTTTCTTCTTTTTCCGTTTCCGCCGGATAAGGAAGAACACAAACAGCAGAAGGAACAACAGGAACAATACGCCGGCTCCGATAAGCACCAGGAGAGGTTCCTTGCTTAATTCTTCCAGTATGCCTTCCAGCAGCCTTCCTGTATCCGGGCTGCTTCCCTCCGACTTGAAGAAAGGTGTGCTGACCACGGTTATCTTGTCATTCTGGTTCTCCGGAAGGATACCGGCTGCATTCCCGATTAAGGCCTTTAACTGGTTCTGGTTCAGTTCTCCGAAATCACTGCCGTTAATGGCGGCAGAGATAGTCAGATCCTCCAAAGCACCGGCGGGCACCTGTCCCTGTTCCTTCACCTGGTTAATCACATATTCCCGTGTTGCGCCGGAGCTGTAATAGCTGCTGCTTCCGTTTTCGGTCCCTGCATATTGGGTAACATCCGCATTGGTTTCTGCGCCCGCCACACCTCCGGTCCCGGAAATCCCGTCACTGGTCTCTTCGCTAACGGTTTCACTGGATATGATCCCCGTTTTATCCGTTTCGTCTATTTTGTCCGGTGTGGAGTAGGTCAGCGTTTCCCGGATCAACTCTTCCATGTCAAGCTTACATTTTACGGAAACCCTCACATTGTCCGTCCCGTAAATGGCCCCCAGCAGATTCATCACCTTTGCGGTAATCTGCCCTTCCACGATCTGGGCTATCTGCTCCCCGCTCGTGCTGCTGCTTTCCCCGGAATCCGCCATGGCGGTTATTTCCATTCCGTTTCCATCGAATACGGATACATTTTCCATCTGCATTCCGGCCACACTGCCTGCAACCAGCCGCTGGATGGCGGATGCCTGTTCCTTCGTGGGAGAGCCTCCGTTTTCCATAAGAACCACCACGGAAGCACTGGAGCCATTTTCCCGGGAATCCTCCTGCAGCACGTATTTCTGCTGCTCTCCCAGGGCAATGGTAACCTTTGCATCCTGTACCCCGTCGAACAGCCCTACCGTCGCTCCAATCCGGTTCTGAAGCTCATACAGCTTGTAGGTCTGTTTGTCGGAATCCGTGGTCATTCCCCCCGCGTTATCAATAAAAAGATCATAGGAAAAACCGCTTTTCGGATACCCCTCCTGGGCTAACTGGGCACGGACCTGATCTGCCGCCCTTCTGTCCACCAGCACATCCCCGTTCTCCCTGTACTGGTAAGCCACGCCGCTTTCCTGCAGCCTGGTAACAATTTCAGAGGCTTCCTCTGCATTCACACCGGAATACAGAACGGTATAATTCTTATGATTTATTACTACAGCAAGTATCACCGCAAAAATAATCAGGGCAGCCGCCCCAATTAAAATAAGCTTTCTTGTTTTCGCGTTTATCTTTTCGATGGTTTCCCTGATTTTAGACCATATCTCTTTTGTATTCATTTTTATGTTCCCTCTGTCATCCTTTTAGCTTCTGAAGCTTACACATTCAGCCTCATCAGTTCATTGTAAGATTCCAGCGCTTTATTTCTCAGCGATACCACCATATCAACCGTCAGCTGGGCATAGGACCCCGCTATTGTCACGGAATGGGCATCTTCTATCTGCCCGGTTGCAAGAAGGTATTGCTGCTCGGAATAATTCTCTTCCGCCTCCCTTGCTTCTGACAGCATATTCTGAAAAATATCACTGAACATAGCTGCCCCATTGTTCCCTTCCGTACGTTCTTCACCGATACCTTCTGCTCCCGCCTGCATACGTCCGGGAGTAAGCGGAATGATAAATAAATTTTCCATAACCAGCCTCCATGATGTGATAATGATAATCCACAACATAATATGGATTATGTTGTACGGGATTTTGCCAAAGGAAAGAGCACCACTGCGGATTTGCAGTGGTGCTCTTATACTATCGAAATGGAAGTTACACTATGGAATGATGTAATTAATACTTATAATTAAGATTATAAGTATTTGTTCAAATAACAAAATGTTACGCAAACGAAAGATATGTACGGAAATAATAATATTTCTGGAAAAAAAATGTCGAATTTTTGTATTATTGTTGCAATTTTTGGAATATGCCATTATACTAACAACTATAATGATTTCAATAACAGATATAGTATAACAACATAATCCATATTATGTTGTTTTTTTTAATGTTCGGAAAGGACCAGCCCCATACCTGATATCCGGCGGAAATGTTCCGCATCATTGATCCGGGTATAAATCCGTGTGGTTTCCATGCTGCTGTGTCCAAGAACATCCGACAGATATATTATATTTTTTTCTTTTTCATAATACGTGACCGCAAAGAGATGTCTCAGATTGTGAGGGTATACCTTCTTTTCTTCCACATGAGCTTTTGCACTCAAATTTTTCATTTCTCTCCATATATTGCTTCTGTCTATCGGTTTGCCGTTTTTCGTTGTAAAAATCATCCCCTTACTTTTTCCTGTTTCCGCACAGTACTGCTTCAGGCATTTCTGAAGCTCCGGAGGTATCAGGATTATTCTGACTTTGCCTTTATTGTTCACAACAACTTTTCCATCTTTTACCGCTTCCACTGTTATATACTGCAATTCACTCACTCTGATTCCTGTAGAACAGATAGTCTGCAGGGCCATTGCCAGCCTGGGCTTGTTTTCGTCATTCGCTGCCTCTATCAGTCTGGCATACTCATCTTTAGACATCCCCTCTTCCGAATCACGGAATGCACTTTTCTGTACCTTTAAAAGTTTTATTCTGCAGTCGTCCCAATGCTGATGGGTAAAGAAAACATTCAATGCAATTAACATGGAATTAATACTGGATGCCTTATACTTCATCAAAAGTAATTCTTTGTAATGTATGACCTCTGCCTTAACTACCTTTTTATCATCGGGCAGAAAATGATAGAAGGCTCTGATATCCCTTAAATACTTGTCTATCGTGGCCTTGCTTTTTTCCTCCTCATACAGTTTACTTCTATACTCCTGAATCAGTGAAAGTGTTAATATATGCGGTCTCATTTATTACCTCCCAATCGCTCTCTTTCCGTTCATCCTTTATTTTGTTTTTTAATATTGTGTTAAATGTGCTTCTTTCTTCCATGACTTGTCCCTTCCATTTCAAAAAAATATCTGCTAGACCCCTTTTTTCATTTTCAGGTGTCTAACAGATATTGTAACCAATTCTGTAAACTTTACAACTAATAGATAGTGTACTTTGTCAGTTTCCTTTTATAACCGTTCTAAGTCTGGATAAATCCTGATTAACCGCATTCAATAAATACTGATACTGATAGGTTGCCCGGGTCATTTCCACAAACTCATCCGTGGCATCCACAGTATTCCCGTCCAGTCTTTCCGTGCGGCCCTGTGTTTCCAAAACCTCACAGGGTGAATTCAGGATTGCCTCCCGGATATTCTGCCGGCCTTTTACAGCGCTCTCTTTTATACTTTTTTTCAACGCATCCTCAAAAGTCACATATTGCGCCTTGTAGCCCGGCGTATCCACATTAGCCAGGTTATTGGATATCACCTCCTGTCTTTTCCACAGACAGTCCAACGCCTTGTTCATTAATGATATCGAATTTCCATATAATCCATTCATCTATAATACCCCCAAATTGTATTATAATTTATTAATCGGCAGTCTCTGCGAATACTTAAGAGTGATACTTCGTTTTTTTTAATTTTTTTCTTCATATATAGCAATCATGTCATTTTCCCGGATTTCTCGCTGAAAGGATGCCGGAGAACCATTTACCCTGAGAATAACAGGAGCGGTTATATGATCCAGATCCAGACCGGAATACTGCAGAAAATCCATGAGATAATAAGGCATTCCGTCCGCCTTGGCCGGCAGCGTAATGGTTTTGGCATTCAGGGTAAAAGTAAGCTGTCCTTCTTCCCTGTCATCCCTTGTTTCCACCACATCCCCATTCGAAAGGAAAACATTCCCCTCTGCCGGTTTTCCATTGACCAGCAGACGGAGCATCCCCTTTTCCTTCTCCTGCGTTCCTATAATATCCGAAACGGCGGCACAGGCATCCTCCCCCCTGCCGGCCGGAACGAAAGTAATATGATCCCCTGCATGGACCAAATCGGAAATCCTGGCGTCTGCACCATTCATTTTAAGAACCGCAGGCTCCCCGGGTGTTCCGTGGAAATTCCTGGGGATTCCGTTCAGGGTAATGCGGATGCTCTTTCCCGACCGGCCTATAAAATCATTATAGGTATAACCGGACATCATCAAAACATCGGATATATGCAGAGTCCCATTGCTGAAAAGTTTAGCCGTTTTCCCGTTCAGTACCACGGAAAAGCTGTCATTTATCAGATTCAGCCCCGCGGACACAAGAATGCCAAGAGGGGTGGCATACTCCGGATCCCCGATATTCACAATATCGGAACAGGCATGTATGGAAAAATAATGCCCTGCTGCGGAAGCGCGGTTCTTGTCCATACCAAGGGCGACGGTAATCTGCTCCATCAGCCCCGGAAGCCTGCTGCCGCCTCCGGCCAGAAAGACAGCGGACGGAGGGCCTGCATTTACCTCCAGTATCCGTTTTCCGATTTCCTGTCCCAGTCTTGTGATGCTTTCTTCCAGCATGGCAAGCACCTGACCGGGGGAATACCGCTGCTCATAACCCAGAATATCCTGGAAAATGACATCCTCCGTTTTGCCAAGCTGCTGCTTTATGGCCTCGGCCGTATCAAAATCCACCAGATATGCTTTCATGATACTTTCCGTAATCTCATCACCGGCCAGTGTCGCCATCGTATAACCAACCACTTTCCCGTCCCGGCAGACCGCGATATCCGAAGTTCCCGCTCCGATATCCACCATTGCCAGATTCAGAAGCCGCAGCTTTTCCGGTATGGTAACATTAATTGCCGCAATAGGTTCCAGTGTCAGCCCTGCAACCTCCAGGCCGGCAATACGCATGGCGGAATAGAGGCTTTCCACCACCTCACCGGGCAGGAAGGTTGCCACGATATCCGCTTTGATTTTTCTCCCCTTATGTGCCAGAATACTGGATATGGGATACGCATCCAGATAATACTGGGAAACCGTATAGCCCACAAGAAAGAACTGCTTCTCCCTGTCCTCTTCCGTTTCCCCGAAAGCCTTTTGTGCTTCCTGCACGGCTCCTGCCTCCAGGCGGCTTACCGTTTCCTCCGTAATGACATCCATCCCGGGAAGCTCCAGGGTAAAGGAAGCCGCCTGGGTTATCAATGCCCTTCCGGCAGCCGCCACATAAACCTGCTCCAGCCGGCAGCCGCTTTGCTCCTCCAGCTCCTCCCGGACCCGGACGGCCACCCGGGCCACTTCCCCGATATCCTCAATCTGTCCGTCCACCATGGCCCGCTTCGAATGTTCGGCACGGGCTATGGCGATCACCTTCATTTTGTCCTCTTCCGGCACCCCCAACATGCCGATAATACTCCGTGTGCCGATATCCAGCGCAAATACCGCAGTCTTTGGCAATCCCTTTTCCATGTACTCCTCCGCCTTTTATCCGTCCGTTTCCGGTTATCCCAACGGCTCTAACGCCTCCGTCACATCATCATATTTATAGCCCACATCCCCGGAATCAAAATCCATCAGATAAGCACATTCATAAGAAAGCGTGCCATTCTCCTGCTTTTTGTAAGCGGATATCCGGTAATAGTTGGTTCCTTCCACCATAATAAGTCCGGGATTGGTTATGAACTCATAATTCTTCACCGGTTCCGACAGCGCCAGCTGTCCCTGGGACATGCCGCGCACGGTATCCTCCGCTATCTGCCTCGTGCTGATAGGCTCTTCCGGCTGTTTTTGCACCTTCTTTTTCTCTTCCTCATAAAGACGGGCCACATAGCTGTTCCAGGCCTCCTCCTTTTTTACCGCAGTTACCGTACAGGCCGTCTGTCCGGCAGTCAGCGTGATTTCCAGATAGCTGTTTTCATCGGAGGAAGGGCCTGCCAGAATGCAGCGTAACTCCCCGGAATCCTCATCCTTTTCCTCTTCCTTTGTTTCTCCCTTATCGTCCTCTTCCTCTATGGCAGGTTCGATAAAATGCTTCTCCTGCATCAGATACTCTTTATATGCCTGCAAATCCGCAGCAGCATCCTCCGCCGGATAGTAGCGGTACTGTTCCCGCTCTTCCCCGGCGGTTTCTTCCTGTGTGCCGGTTTCTTCCTGTCCTGCGGTTTCTTCCTGTGCGCCGGTTTCTTCCTGCGTTTCGGCCCCTCCCCGATCCATGGTATCTGACCGGACAGCCGTTTCTTCCGCCGCACCGGTGCTTTCCCCGCCGTCCCCGGCATCAACCGGATTTATTTCTTCAAATACGCGTTCTCCCACCACTTCCGTCAGCGATGATATGTTATCTTCTTTTGCAAAATAATAGACAGGCGGCGACGGCGGCTTCGGAACGCTGTTCTTATTCAATGACCAGATTACGGCAATACCGCCCGCCGCTGCCACAACAAAACCTGCCGCCGCTATCCCTATCCACATTTTTCTTTTCAATTTCATCACCATCCACCATCTTCTTTAATCTTATATACATTCCCGTGTCACACAACCTATATCGGCTTTTTCCGAAAAAAAATAAGACAGGAAAGAAAATATTCCTTTTTGTTTATTTTATCCTCTTTTCTGCCGATATATAAATAAATGTTTTTCCTTCTACCAAGCAAAGGAGGCCGGGTTTATGGATGATTTAGAACAGGAACGGCAGAGGAAACGGCAGCAGGCTCTGGAAGAATATCAAAAAATTATATCCTTCGAGATCTCGCCGGCCGGCCGGGAAAAACCTGTCATCAAAAAACGCCGGCGCTTTTTTCGTTTCCGGAACTGTCTTTTGCTCCTGGCCATCCTTTTTACAGCCGTCTGTTATTTCTTTATCGGCAAACAGCTGTCGGATACCAGCGAATCAAATAAAACGCTGCAAAAAGAACTGTCCAGCAGCCAGTCCAAAATCAGGGAACTGGAGGAAAGCATATCCGCCCCCCGCGAAACGGAGCCGGAATCGGAGTCTCAGGCGGAAACGCCTGCCGTTCTGCCCGATGAGCCCCAAAACTTCCGGGCCATTTATCCTCTGATGGGAAGCAGTATCATTCTGCATTCGTACGGCGAAGACATGCCTGGGGACGGTGCCGCCGTCCTTTGTATGGGCCTGGACTTTGGGATGGAGGAATCCACCCCTGTCATTGCGGCAGGAGACGGTACGGTTCTGTCTGCTGCAGAGGACGGCGATAACGGATGGTCTGTCCGGATTGACCATGGAAACGGTTATATTTCCGATTACCATTATAATAAGGAAGTAACTGTTTCCTCCGGTCAAAAAGTTAAGGCGGGAGAAACCATCGCATATACCGGCATTACCGGCAAAGACGGTATGATTCATATGGAATTTTGCACCCTCTTAAACGGTGCCTATATCAATCCGGAAGATGTACTGGAAATCAACGGATAATCTTACACAAGAAAAGGAGATCGCAATCATGTTCGGAAAATCTAACCAGGAAACCAAACCCTATCAGGAAATCCCCCCGGCAGACGTATCCCCGGCCCTGCCGCCGGAACCTTTTCCTGCCCCGGCTCCGAAACCGCCTATCCAGATAGATACCATAATCGGTGAAGGAACACGGATCGTAGGTACTCTCCACTGCAAAACCATCCTGCGGATAGACGGGATTGTGGAGGGGGATGTCCATTCGGAAAACAAGGTTGTGGTGAGTGAAAAAGGCCTGATTAAAGGAAATGTGTCCGCGGAGCATTTCACCCTGGGCGGTGAATTAAGCGGGAATGCCAAAGTACGGGGAAAGGCGGAAATCCTATCCACCGGCAAGCTGTACGGGGATATCTTGACCAAAACTCTGATCATGGATGAAAATGCGGTATTCGACGGAAAATGCACGATGACGAAGGCGGAAGAAGAAATAAAAAAGGAAGAACTTCCTGATTTACCCGGGTTGAAGGAAGTTATGGATACGAAGATACCGTAAAAAAACAATCCGGCTCCTGACGGAGCCGGACTTTTTTATGCCTGTTTTTATGAAAGTAATAACTATTGTGCTTACTGTAATAACTGAAGTACGCCCTGAGGAAGCTGGTTAGCCTGTGCAAGCATAGCCTGGGAAGCCTGAACCAGAATATTATTCTTGGTATAAGCCATCATTTCATCGGCCATGTCAACGTCACGGATACGGCTTTCTGCTGCGGTCATATTCTCAGTTGTTACACTCAGGTTGTTGATGGTATGCTCCAGACGGTTCTGGATAGCACCCAGATCACCACGGGTGGAGGATACACTGTTAATAGCCGTCTTAATCTTATCTACCGCTGCTTTTGCGCCACTCTGTGTGGAAACGTCTACGCCGCCAATACCGAGCGAATAAGAACTCATATTTCCAACAGATACGGTTAACTGATTGAAATCTTCTGCGGTATCACCGATTTGTAACGTCAGTCCGCCTGAACCGCCAACAGAGGAACTGCTTCCCGCAAGTCCGAGAATGGAAGCTGTTTTTCCGGGCTTTCCAGTAGCTCCGGCATCCGATTCACTGAAGGAAAACTGTACTTCTTTATCCCCTCCATATACCACCTTAAGACCGCCGCTCTTATCTGCGGTTACCGTAAAATCAGCGGCTGTCAATTCGTTTGCATCGCCTGCCGCATAACCTTTTGCAGTATTATAAGCTCCAATTGCAGTCCGAATATCTGTCTGCAACTGTGTAGCAACATCAGTTAAGGAAGAATCTTTTGCTACACCTGCACTAAGACTTACCTTTACCGTAGTTCCATTGATTGTCATATCAAAAGAATCACCATTAGCAAGTGCGGTGCCAAGTGTTTTTCCTGCCTCTGTTACTCCGCCAATTCCGGCGGTTCCGGAAAACAGAATGGTACCAAGTGATTTATCAACACTTGCAACCGCATTGGTAGAACCGGTCCAGCCAACAGAAGAGGAAGCACTTTCATTCTGACTTTCAATAGAGAATGTACCAGCGGCTCCATCTACAGTTACTTTTACGCTGCCGCTAAGTCCCTGTTCCTTCATTTGATCGTTAAACAATGTGGTAAGATCTTCGGCCAGACCTTTAAAGGTATCGGGAGTACCAGCCTGTAAATCCACATGAATTTTATCGAATACCTTTTTGGCATCACCCTTCGTCCAGTCAATAGTCAATGTCTGTCCGTCCACATCAAAGCTATCGGTTCCGGCTACGAGATTTACACCACTTAAATCTGCTTTCGCTGATCCGGCTGCACCTGTAGCTTTTGCTGAAGTGAAATCAGAAATATTTCTTCCTATGGTTACACTGCCAGTTGAAGAAGTTGCTCCTCCAGCCAGGGAACCATCCAGAAGGTTAATACCATTAAAGTTTGTACCTTCGGAAATACGGTCAATTTCATCCTTCAGGGACTGAACTTCCTTCTGCAGGTTTGCACGGTCAACATCATTATCATAAGTACCGTTAGCAGACTGGTCAGCCAGTTCCACCATACGGTTCAGCATGGAGTGAACTTCTGTCAGAGCGCCTTCAGCTGTCTGAACGAGGGAAATACCGTCATTGGCGTTCTTCTGTGCGGTTTCCAGACCTGTGATCTGTGCACGCATTTTTTCGGAAATAGCCAGACCGGCTGCGTCATCCCCTGCACGGTTGATGCGGTAACCGGAAGACAGTTTCTCCAGGTTCTTGGATACGGCATTGTTATTTCCTGTCAGGTTACGGTAAGAGTTTAATGCTGCGATGTTGTGTTGGATTCTCATATAATTTCCTCCTTGAAAAATACCCGGGGCTTCCCTGCCCCTTCTGGGTTTCCTTCCGGTTTTTGATCATTGGGAAGGAACTATTAAATGTCCCGTTTACGCCCCCTGTGCCGCCGCCCGCTGGCAGTCCTTGAAGGAATATGATATGATGAAAACAAGCATTACAATTATCATTCCAGCGCCTTATTGATAGAAGCCGTGGCAAGGAGAATACAGGATATGAAAAAACCATTACCCGTCGGTGTAGATGATTTTGGAAAATTAATTCAAAATGGTTACTACTATGTAGATAAAACATTATTTATAAAGGAACTTCTTGATAAAAAAGGGGATGTTACCTTGTTTACCCGTCCGAGACGGTTTGGTAAGACCTTGAATATGAGTATGTTGAAGTACTTTTTTGAAGACAGCGGCAGCCCGGAGCAAAAGGAAAAGAACAAAAGGCTGTTTGATGGGCTTGCCATTACAAACAGCGGAGAAAGCTATCTTAAAAAGATGGGAAAGTATCCGGTTATCAGCCTGTCACTTAAGTCGGCAAAGCAAAAGACCTATCAGTCGGCCTATCATAAATTACGTAGGGAATTAGCAGGAGAATTTGACCGTCACCGGCAAATAACAGAGTCCCTCCATCCGGAAAAAGCAGTAAGATACCGCAGGATATTGAACGAAACCGCATCGGAGGATGAATTTTCGGGAGCGCTTAAATTTTTGAGTGAAGTTCTGCGGGAAAGCACAGGAGAAAAAGCTATCATATTAATAGACGAATATGATGTTCCTTTAGAAAATGCACACTTCAATGGATTTTATGAAGAAATGGCAGGATTTATCCGTTCCTTATTCGAAGCGGCATTGAAAACCAACCCCTTCCTGGAATTCGGCGTAATTACAGGCTGCCTGCGAATTACCAGGGAATCCATTTTTATAGGATTGAACAATCTGAAAATAAACTCTATTTTATGTGGTCAGTATGATGAATATTTTGGCTTTACCCCGGAAGAAACACAGCAGCTGCTTACAGATTACGGAAGGCTCGATAAATTCCATACGGTAAAAGAATGGTACGACGGCTATCGTTTCGGAGAGACAGAAGTCTACAATCCGTGGAGCGTTATCAGCTTTCTGGATGCATCCAGTGAAAATGCAGGTGTAATCCCTTCGCCGTACTGGGCAAATACCAGTTCTAATGATATTGTAAAAAGCCTGGTTGAGCGGGCTGATATTTCTGTTAAAGGGGAACTGGAAATCCTGATTGAAGGCGGTACGATTGAAAAGCCGGTGCATGAAGACATTACCTATGACAATATCTACGATTCCGAGGATAATTTGTGGAATTTCCTTTTCTTTACAGGTTATCTGCGGATGGTATCCAGGAAACTTGAGGCGGAGACAGAATATATTACGATGGCACTTCCAAATGCTGAGGTGAAATATATTTATAAAAATACAATCCGAAACTGGTTCGTTAAGAAAATAGAAAAGAAGGATTTGAACAAACTTATTTCCGCTCTTGAGCAGGGGGATGTCCAGACAATGGCGGAAGAAATTTCTTCCTGCCTGCAGGAGTCCATAAGCTTCTATGATTATGCGGAAAACTATTATCATGGCTTTTTAACAGGATTACTAAAAGTCCAGCAGAAATACAGAGTAATATCCAATCCCGAAACCGGATTTGGAAGGCCGGATATTATCCTGAAAACCGCAAGCATACGCGGTGCGGCGATTATTTTGGAATTAAAGGTGGTAAACGAGTATGGGAAAATGGAAAATGGCTGCCGGAAAGCTCTGGAACAAATTGAAACGCAATGCTATACCATGGAGCCGGAAAAAGAAGGATATCAAACGATTCTGAAGTACGGGATCTGTTTTTACAGAAAAGAGTGTATGGTAATAAAAGGATAATGAAATAGCCCTTCCGGAGGATCCCGGAAGGGCTATACTTAATTTCTTAATTTCAGGTTACCTGAGCTTATTACTGTAATAACTGAAGTACGCCCTGAGGTACCTGGTTTGCCTGTGCGAGCATAGCCTGGGAAGCCTGAACCAGAATATTGTTTTTGGTATAAGCCATCATTTCATCCGCCATGTCGACGTCACGGATGCGGCTTTCTGCAGCTGTCATATTCTCCGTTGTCACACTCAGGTTGTTGATGGTATGCTCTAAACGATTCTGGATAGCGCCCAGATCACCACGGGTGGAGGATACAGAGTTAATCGCATTCTTTATTAAATCTACTGCTGCCTTTGCTCCTGACTGTGTAGAAATATCAATAGCTCCTATTCCTAATGCCACAGAACTCATGTTTCCTACTTTTACTGTAAGCTGGTTAAAGGATTCAGCCGTATCACCAATCTGTAATTCCAGGCCGCCACCAGCTGCAAGACCGGCACCTGCTGTTCCGTCAGCGCCTAACGCATATATACCGTCCGTATCCGTTCCGCCACCCTTTCCGGCAAGAGCGGTTCCTGTTAATGTACCTTCATAGGAAACGGTCATATTAGCACCGGCTTTAGCAAGAATTGCATTCACTTCACTTGCTGTATAAGCTTTAGCTGCATCAAGATTAAGAGCCACATTTCCATTAGCAGCATTTATTGTTGCACCAATAGTACCTGCGGCTGCAAAGGTAAGTGTCCTTGTATCCACTCCGGCACTTCCTGATGTTACCGTTACACCACCCCCTGTTGCTGTCGCATTTTTAGCATCAGCAATTGTGGTAGCAGCTGCAACTGTACCTGCGCCATCATCCTCGAATTTAATATCAGTGCTGATTTCAATCTTCAAACCGGATGCAGATGCAGGAAGCGTAGCATCATTAATCAATTTATCAATGTCTGCCTGTGTATATGTTTTTGCTTTATCACCATCTAATGTAAGAGTAATGTTTCCAGACGCATCAGCTGTTATTGAAGAAGCTGTACCTTTGGCAGCGGCAGCTATTGTAATAGTTTTCCCTGCTTCCAGACCTGATACTGAAAAATCAACGGCATCTACAAGTTTTCCGGCACCTGTTCCAGCGGCTACGCTTATCTTCGCGCCAGTGGTTCCCGTACCCAAAGAACCATCCAGAAGGTTAATACCGTTAAAGTTAGTTCCTTCAGAAATACGGTCAATTTCGTCCTTCAAAGACTGTACTTCTTTCTGCAGGTTTGCACGGTCGGTTTCATTATCATAGGTGCCATTTGCAGACTGGTCAGCCAGCTCAATCATACGGTTCAGCATGGAGTGAACTTCTGTCAGAGCGCCTTCAGCTGTCTGAACAAGGGAAATACCGTCATTGGCGTTCTTCTGTGCGGTTTCCAGACCTGTGATCTGTGCACGCATTTTTTCGGAAATAGCCAGACCGGCTGCATCATCACCGGCGCGGTTGATACGGTAACCGGAAGACAGTTTCTCCAGGTTCTTGGCTACGGCATTGTTATTTCCTGTCAGGTTACGGTAAGAGTTTAATGCTGCGATGTTGTGTTGGATTCTCATATAATTTCCTCCTTGAAATACCCAGAGGCCTCCCTGCCTCCGGTAAATTTCCCTCCATTGGGAAGGAATGATTAAAGAAGGAAATGATATATTACAAATCTTCGTAGTATTGATAAATTTCCTGCAGGTTTTGTGCAAGCTCCGCTTGCCGGTGAGGATATAAATGGCTGTAGGTGTTCAGGGTTGTTTCGATATTCTCATGCCCCAGCCTTTCTGCAATCAGCAAAGGGCTGAACCCACGTTCAATAAGCAGGCTTGCATGGCTGTGCCTGAGATCATGAATGCGGATTTTGGCTACCCCGGATTGCTGACAGGCCTCCGTCATATATTTCGAAATATAATATTTAGTACAGTTAAACAGACGTTCCGAAGGCCTGCTGATTCCTTTTTCTTTTACAAATGATTCCAGCTGTAGCTGCAAAAATTCGGGAAGAGCAACAACGCGTAAGCTTTTGGGCGTTTTGGGCGGCGTTATAAAATCCTGGCCATTAATACGATGATAGGATTTATTGATATTTATAATCCCCTGTTCCTTATAAAAATCAGCCAGAGTTAGGGCCAGAAGTTCTCCAATTCGAATACCGGTATAATAGAGCAGTGAAAATAACAGATGCATTTCCGTATTCTCCCGCAGATAATCCAGAAAAATATGGAATTCTTTTGGACTCCAGAATTGATTTTGTTCTGCCTGTTTTTTCCCCATGCTTCCAGCTGCGTGACATGGATTGGAAGTCAGCTGAAAGTAACGGACCGCGTAATTAAAAATAGCGGAAAGCTGGTTATTCATAGCTTTTAAATATGTTTGGGAATATCCAATGCCATGTGAATCTTTATAGTCCCACATAATATTCTGCCATTCCCGAATGGTATGTGCCCCTATTTGGTTAACAGGAAATTCTCCGAAATAAGGAAGTATTTTCGTGCGTACAAGATGTTCTTTCGTTATCAGGGTGGAGCGGCGCAAGCGATGCCCCATATCATTTGCATATATTGCATACAAATCATTAAAAGTTATATCAGGTCCCCCTTCATTCTGCCTGATAAAAGCACGTTCCCATTCCCTGGCTTCTTTCTGCAGCTTAAATCCTCCCTTTTTCTTTTGCCGATGCCTTCCCATAAAATCTCTGTAATAAAATTTACAGTACCAGGTCTGTGCATTTTCATTGAAATATGTTGGCATATTTCTTTCCTCCTCTTATGTATCGCTAACTTCCATATAGGACAGGATTTTTCTCTTTTTCAGTCTTACATTTTCTTTTCCGCAAGTACTTATCCGGTACTCAAATCGGAAAGGAGAAAAGATAGGATACTGCTTTTCCCTGAAAAAAAGACCTTTATGGAAATAAAGCCGGTACTACTATAGTACTGTAGAAAAAGCTTGTCTAAAAGCCCTATTTTAAGGGATTCTGCAAATATTTTTATTTTTTATTTTTCTCCCCTTATATTTTTTCGGAATACGACGATATCTTAAGTGAACATGATAAATAAACTTCTACATTATGTGCACAAGGCTGAAGTGCTTTATTTATCGGTGTTTGACGCGTCAAGTAACAAACAGGCAGGGTAACATCTGCCACCTTCCTATTCACGTAGGAAAGAAACTTTTAATCATTCCTTCCCTATGATCAAAAACCGGAAGGAAACCCAGAAGGGGCAGGGAAGCCCCGGGTACTTTTCAAGGAGGAAATTATATGAGAATCCAACACAACATCGCAGCATTAAACTCTTACCGTAACCTGACAGGAAATAACAATGCCGTAGCCAAGAACCTGGAGAAGCTGTCTTCCGGTTACCGTATCAACCGTGCAGGGGATGACGCAGCCGGTCTGGCTATTTCCGAAAAAATGCGCGCGCAGATCACAGGTCTGGAAACCGCACAGAAGAACGCCAATGACGGTATTTCCCTCGTTCAGACAGCTGAAGGCGCTCTGACAGAAGTTCACTCCATGCTGAACCGTATGGTGGAACTGGCTGACCAGTCTGCTAACGGTACCTATGACAATGAAACAGACCGTGCAAACCTGCAGAAAGAAGTGCAGTCCCTGAAGGATGAAATCGACCGTATTTCCGAGGGTACTAATTTCAACGGAATCAACCTGCTGGATGGTTCTCTGGAAGGCGGATCCAATGGAGCAAACGGTATTGTCGGCGGTGTCATTGCCAACTTTAAACCGGCGTCTACCGCTGCTATAACCGGTATTGATGCTTCTGCTGCAGGCGCCATTGATTACACCAAAAAAGATGTCATAACAGTAGATGGCGTAAATGTTGAGGTAGACTGGTCCACATTAACTGCTGAAGAAAAATCGGCATTGGAAATTGATTGGACAGGCAATAGTTCTGATGCGGTATCCAAGAAAGCTGCATCTATAATTCAAAACAAAATTAATGAGTCCATTTCAAAGACAAATGCACAGAATGGTACTAATGTTGCAAATGTAAAAGTGGAAGCACAAACTGGTGGTAAGACCTTCAAGATTACCAGTGGAATGGAAAATAACGGAGCTTCTGAAATTGTTGTCACGGGAGACCCCACAACTGACAAGTCTGTATTAGGCTCTCTCGGAGCACAGGATGCATCTGCAACCAAGGCTTCCGCTACCCATACATTAAAGATCACCCCCACAGACGGAAACGGAAAATTCAATATGACCCTTAACGGGGAATCTATTGAAATTGATTTGACCGCATTAGCTGCCGGTGATGATGGCAATGCTATTGCCACAAAATTGAATGCAGCTATCCAGACAGCATTAGGCAACTATGATACAGCAAAAGGAACCACCGGTACTGATGACGCAGTAGCTGGAAAAATTTCTGTTTCCTTCAATAAGAGCGGACAGCTTGAAATTAATAACAGCACAGATATCAAGATCGGATTTGAAGACAAAGATGGCGGAACCGCTGCAAAGACTCTGGGAATTTCAGCACAGGGCAAAGCAATATACGGCGGCGGCCTGACCCTTCAGATTGGTGATACCTCTGCAGATTTCAATCAGCTGACCGTATCGGTAAGCGCTATGGACAGCAACTCCCTCGGAATTGCTGGTGTTGATATCAGCACACAGTCCGGTGCAAAAGCCGCAGTGGATCTGATTAAATCCGCTATTGATAAAGTATCTTCCACCCGTGGTGATCTGGGCGCTATCCAGAACCGTCTGGAGCATACCATCAACAACCTGAGTGTAACAACCGAGAATATGACAGCTGCAGAAAGCCGTATCCGTGACGTTGACATGGCAGATGAAATGATGGCTTACACCAAGAACAATATTCTGGTTCAGGCTTCTCAGGCCATGCTTGCTCAGGCAAATCAGGTACCGCAGGGCGTGCTTCAGTTATTACAGTAATATACCCAATCGGTAGTCTGAATATAGTTTATTAAGAGTACGGCCCCTCTGAATGATTTCAGAGGGGTCATTTTTATTATGGGCCGGATAGACCCAGTTGCATACGTTTCCGTTATTTTGTTCATGTTGAAAGATACAAGCCATTTTTGCGGGTATGTAAATGCCCTAAATGTCTACATATCCTGTTTGAAATTAAAAGAAGCCACGGCGCAATTACCGTGACTTCATTAATTTTGAAGCGTTATTGTAGCAGGCGTTTATCCGTCTACCCGTTTCAGTAGTCGTATACATAGATATGACAAATAGGGCGATACCGTTTTCTTTTGCCCAAAATCCCAACCTTTGAATTTTTGGTAGACCGATTCGGGAATAAACATACCGTCTGCGTTCTGTTTCCCTTGTATCAAATCTATCATTTCGCAAAATCGTGAATCAGTTTTTACAAAATCAAACTTGCTTAATAAGTCGGCAACACTCACAATGTCATACCACATGGCGGGTGCTTTCAGTTTGCGGAAGTCTGTACCCATATAAAACATATACGGATGCTGTTCAAGGCTGTTTTCCCATAGAGATAGTATAACCTCTATCCCGCCCTTTGCAACATCGCTGTTTCGACATTCCTCAATCTCGTATAATAGTTTTAACATGATAAGCGTTGCAAACGGGCAACAATCGTTTTTCCGTCCGGGGCCTCTGAATGTTCCGTGTTCTTCCGATACCGAACAGGGAAAACCTTGTTCTCTGTATAGGCTTAACAGGTGTTCCACGCCTTGCTTGATATGTTGCTGATAATCAATCTTGGCTTTTACTAATGCCATAAGTAATAAAGGCGCGTCACATAAGCACCAGCCGAAAACATCTTCGCCCTTGCCGCCGTAGTGCGGCGGTATGTTTGTCATTGACTGATATACTCCGTTCTTGTCTTTGTGGCTCATTATCTGCTTAACTGCGCTTTCAATTTCGGGTATATCCGTTTCAAGCCCAATATCAAGAAGGAATAACAGTTTGTGTATTGATAAATCGGGGTCTTTATGATTGCTAACTATTGCATTGTGGAAATTGGCAATATCGTTAAGGTATGAGAGGATTTTTCTGTCTTTCAATACTTCATTTTTCAAGTCTAATAAATCCTCTCTGCTTTCATTGAGAAGATTTATTCTGATTGCGTATTGTAGCCACGGCTCACTTATTGATAAGAGTTGTTCAAGCATAAGATAACCTCGATGTAAAATGCGACTTTATCACAACATATTTTACCATAATTTACGGTATAAATCCAGTTCTTATCCTGTTCTCCGTTTCCGACAGCGAAATGGCAACGGCAAAAATCCAGACGGTCAAGGGTTTAAGGGTGGAGATTTTTTCGCGCCCTTTGCAAAAAAATACTACTCGTCCTTGACGGTCTGGATAGTCGGAACGGACGTAGAACGAGGATTTTTTTCAGCGGGAAGTATTCCTCTGCGTACTTTTGCGATAGCTGTTCATAGCGATCCGGCTCGATGGCTCCGAGGGCGTTGTCCTCATACAGCTTATCCATTACCTTTTCAATTTGTTCCAGCCAGTGCGTTATCTGTGGGATACGTTTCTGCTGTTTCTTCATTTCGTCCTCTGTCCTTTGGCAAGGCTGTTTTTCACCAACGCTTCAAACCCGGCTCTGTCGGCTAAGGAATACTTTGCTATCTTCCGTAAAACTTCCGCTATGTTCTGCATGACAATATCCACATTAACGCGGTGCGGTGAATGACATTTAGGGTGTCTGGCTTTGCCCTTGGCGTATTCACTACATCTTGCTGATGTCCCTTGCGTACCACTCTGACATTAGTCGCCCCATATGCAGTTGTTTTGTGGATAGTCATTTATTTTCCTTCCTCTAAGTCAAAGTGTTTTGCTAAAATCGACAGCATTTCTTCTCGTGTGTCGGTATCAAAATCGGAGCGAGTATATGAGAAGAATCCAGTATGCTCCCAGTCGATCTCTACTGGAGGATGATATAGCGCCCATGAATTAAAGTTCCTTAAAGTAGCTTCTGGATCGGGGCATTTTTTGATCTGATCCATCATAAATTTTTTGTCGGGGTCGTCTCGATCAAAGAATCGGGTGGCACATATATCCGCTGGATCACAGAGGAGGATAGCAACACGATTATAGGACGAGATCTCACGCAATACGTCGGGAGGAATATTTGTATCAACAACAACTTTTCTTCCGGATGCCGCCAGTTTTATCAACTCCAAAATCTCAATTTCTACACATTCATTGGAGACTTGATTATACCAGTTCCAATGTTCTTCCGGGGTCATATTTAACCATTCCTGCCAACCACTCATGGTATCAAAATAGCATAGTCCTGGTTGCTTCCAACGGGAAAGTTTATTTTGAGGAAATACATCATGGTAGTTTTCGCCGCAATGAATCATATCATATCGTTCAGCTAACATCTTGACCATTGTAGATTTACCCGCATAACTATGCCCGTTTATAAAGTAAACATTTTGTAAATAATGCTTTATTAGATTGTCGCTTAATTGTATTTTCATCTTTTCTCCAATCTGAAAGCTTCTCGCAAACTCTGCAAAAGCACGAATACGGGGCTTATCGAGCATACATCCGGTGCAAGGAAATTCAGAACATTTCCAACAACCGTTCAACCCTTTTAGTATACAACAGTTATAGTTTTTGCACCAGCCGTAGCTTTCATTATTGTGCCGCCTCCCATTCTGCTGTGCACAGTCTGACTGGTTGCTGACGCTTGGTACGATCATCACTCACAGCTCTCGTGGCAATCTCAAACAACTTGTCGCTGAGCTGCCATTTATCTCGTGCGCGATTATACCCGTCAAAGAGCGCAAAAGCGGTAGCACCAAGGGTATATACGTTCGTAATTTCATCAATATCGGCTCCGAGCTGATATTCCACCGGGGATTGGAAGCGAGAGCTGCCCGAACGGAATCGCCCAATATACAGACGAGCATGCTTTATCGAAAGTTGGGGGCGAGGCATTGAGAAAATCTGCTCCGCTTGTAAAAATGACGGTGTGCCGCAGCCTACCTACACCGTCAATCCCGGCGATATTATGATAGAGTTTACAGCACCGGAGGATCGAGTTATTCGTTCCGGCAAGGTGACTGCTAGAGTGCCTGTAAAGGTGACTGATCCGGTGACTGATAACGAGCGTGATTTATTGTTGCTTCTTGCAGAAGATCCCGGCTACACAATGCCGAAACTTTCTGAGAAAATGGGCATCAGCAGGAAAACGGTGGCACAAAGGTTGAAGCAGCTTAAAGAAAAAGGCATTATCAATTGTACCGACGCACCCATTCTATCTGGTCAGCCGCTTTCAGCGCCTCAGTCACACCCTCCTGCTTCGCCATAGCAGATACAATAATTTCCATCCGCTCGTTGCAGGACTGGTCAATTTCAGCCAGGTGCTTGAACAAAGTGCCTGATGTTTGGTGTAAAGCACCTTGTGGTGTTCCTTCAGATAGCGCCTGCGCATGCGCCCATATTTACCGAGCTAGTAATCGCCGGTATCCGGCAGGACAAGGTTGGGAATGAGGTAATCACTCTCCTGGCGGTATGTGCCGCCCATTTCCTCAAATAATGGGAAGGGAGATCAGGATGCCGCAGGGCACAAAGAGCCGTCTGCCCTGTTGCAAAAAACCTAACCCTCTCCCCCACACAGAAACCCCTCCGGAAAGCTTTCACTTCCCGGAGGGGTTTCTGTTCTCTCTATACTTCATTACAATTAGGGGGCATTTTTACATAGAACGGAGTTTGAATTTTCCTACCAGAGACTTAAGCATCTGGGCCTGGCCGGAAAGCTCTTCGCTCGCTGCGGCACTCTCCTCTGCCGTAGCAGAATTAGACTGTACCACACCGGATATCTGTTCAATACCGGTTGTCACCTGGGAAATGGCATTTGCCTGTTCTTTGGCGTCTTCCGATATCTTTCCTACCGTAACGGACACAGATTTTGCCACATCCACGATTTCCACTAAGGAACCGGCTGTTTCATTTGCATAGCCGAAGCCTTTTTCCACCGCCTGGACCGTTCCGGCAATCAGGGCCGCCGTATTCTTAGAAGCTTCCGCTGATTTGCTGGCAAGGTTCCTGACTTCGTCCGCAACAACGGCAAAGCCTTTTCCGGCTGTTCCGGCTCTGGCGGCCTCTACGGCGGCATTCAGTGCCAGGATATTCGTCTGGAAAGCGATATCCTCTATCGTTTTAATGATTTTACTGATTTCCACTGATTTAGAACGGATCTCTTCCATAGCGGAAAGCATATCTTTCATCTGCCGGTCACAGGCCTGGACCCTGCTGCCCGCTATCTGGACCTGTTTATCCGCATCCAGCGTGCTCGCGGCTGTATTCGTGGAATATCTGGAAATGTCATTGATAGTAGCGGCCAGCTCTTCCACGGAGGAAGCCTGTTCCGTTGCGCCTCTGGATAACACCTGGGCGCCGTCCGCCACCTGGGAAGCTCCGCTTGCCACCTGCTCGGAGGCAATATTTATCTGATGCATGGTGCTGTTCAATTTGTTAAGAATCTCATTAATAGCTACGGCTATGGGCTGGAAATCCCCAATATACAGTTCATTTTTCTCAATTTTCAAATCCAGGTTTCCGGATGCCAGCGCCGTAAGCCCATTGGAAAGATCCAGCACAAGCCCCTTCAGGGATTCCACAATGCGCTTTGTGGCATCCGAAAGCTGCCCCGTTTCATCCTTTGCAAGGATTTCCTCTACCTCTGACTCCAAATCCCCCTGGGCAAGCCGGTTCAGGCGATCCGCACATATCCGGATAGGCCTGCCGATACCGTTTGCAAGAAATAGTGCCAGGAAAAAAGCGGCAATAAGTGCCACAACCACCAGCATAGCAATGATAAATATCCCGGTATAGGTAGCATTCATAAAATCTATTTTCGGAGCGTTTACCGCAATACTCCATCCATCTGTTCCGGGTACAGGCGCATAAGCCATCACCTTTCTTACCCCGTCATAGTCATATTCCCCTGCCCCGCTTTCTCCGTTTACCATTTTCTGTTCCAGTTCGGCCAGAGGCTGCAGCGACGGATCCTTTTGTGCATCCCGGGTGGTATTTTCCCGTCCGGTTACATTAGAGGTATTGCTGTGGGCAATGGTATAGCCTTCTTTATCCAGAATATAAGCTTTACCGTTTTCGTTTACATTGATAGAGCCTGCAATATCGCATAAAAAGCCTTCCTTAGAGGTAAAGCAGACCACTCCGATTATCCGGGAATCCGGTACTCCGTTTTCCCACAAAGGCGCCGCCATCACAAGATACAGTTCCCCGTCCGTGGCCGGTGCAGCAACTGCCTTTCCCTGGAGCGCCTGCTGGAAGTATTCTTTATCGGAATAATCCTTACGGTCAAAAATACTGATTCCCTTCGTATCAAGGATATCTCCTTTGGAAAAATTACTGACACTCATGCTTTGTTCTATCAATTTCTGTTTTTCATTCACTCCTATGGATGGATCGGCAAGACTGTCCATATGGCCCGCCTCCGTTACCACATTCAGGCTGGCCTGCAGCTCCTGTTCCACCCTGTCGGCGGCAATACCTGCCGTTACCTTCATCAAATCCCGGAGTGTAGCCATGGTAGCCGAATAATTCTGCCAGATGCCAATCAAACCTACCACCAGGACAGATACGGTTACAGCCGATATCATAATTACCAGTATTTTATCCCTAATCCGTTTCATCTTAACTCCCTCTGCGCAACCTGCGCCTGTTTATAGCCGGAGCGGCAAAGCCCCTGTTCCTTCTGTCGTTTTACCGCCTATTCCGTTAATACTTATTGTCACTGCAGGTATTATACGTATCACGGGAATCGTAACTGTACGTATCGTAACTGGTCGGCTGCTGAGGCACACTATCGGCTGTCTGTGAAGCATAACTGTTCTCATATCCCGGTTCATAACCGGTTTCATAACCGGTTCCATAATCCGTTCCATATGCGGAACCATAATCCCCGGCCTGGCTGTAATCCGCGCCATATGCGGTATCCGTATCCCGAAGCCGGAAGCGGGTTACCAGATTTTTCAGGATCTGTGCCTGACCGGAAAGCTCCTCACTGGCTGCCGCACTTTCCTCCGCAGTGGCGGAGTTCGTCTGTACGACGCTGGAAATCTGGTCAACTCCCTGCGTTACCTGGCTGATTGACATGGCCTGGGAATTGGATGCCTCGGAAATCTTATCTATGGTATCCGTCAGGATTCTGGCTCCTTCCGCCGCATCCATCAGGGCTTTGGCCGTCTGATCCGCTATTCTGGTGCCGTTTTCAACCGACTTCAGGGAGGTTTCTATCAACGCTGCCGTACTCTTGGATGCATCTGCGGATTTACTTGCAAGATTCCGCACCTCATCCGCAACCACGGCAAAGCCCTTCCCCGCGCTGCCGGCACGGGCGGCTTCCACCGCTGCATTGAGGGCCAGGATATTGGTCTGGAACGCAATATCTTCAATGGCCTTGATAATTTTGCTGATTTCTTTGGAAGAACCGCTGATTTCCTGCATGGCATGGATCATCTCACGCATCTGCTCTGTGCTTTCTTCCATTCGGGATCCCGTCTGCGTGGCTTTTTTGCTGGCATCCAGGGCGTTATCCGCATTCTTCTTCACCTGTTCGGAAATCTCATTGATGGAGGCGGCAAGTTCCTCGATGGACGAGGCCTGTTCCGTAGCCCCCTGGGAAAGAGCCTGGGCGCCGGAAGATACCTGATCGCTTCCGCTGGCTACCTGCTCCGCCGACTGGTTTATCTGCTTGAGCGTATCACTCAGGTTATAGTTGATTTTTTTCATGGATTCCAGTATGGATTTGTAATCACCGACATATTTTTCTTCCATCGTGCTGGTGATATTAAAGTTCCCGTCCGCCATGGATCCTAATATATAATCCTCATCCTTTATAATCCCCTTCAGCACATCAGTCATATTGCGGATGCTTTCCGACAGGACTCCCAGTTCATCCCGGGAACGGTAGCCTATGGCAACATCCAGTTTACCTGACGCCACATCCTTCATGGCAGCTTCCAGCTCTCTGACAGGAAGCGTAATCCCCTTCGTAATATATGTAGATAAAATAACTGTGATAATGAGAGCGAACAGCGACATGACAATCATAGCCGCCATTATGATGTTTTTGGTAAAAATAGATGTATTATAATCATCGGCAGCCTGTCCGGAGGACAACGTATCCATCTGTTCCATCAACTCCTGCACCTGAAGCAGTATAGGCTGATACTGGCCGAAGAAAATTTCCTGCGCCTGTGTTTTTTTGTTCTGCGATGCCAGCTCCACAACCTGCAGCCTGTAGGTTTTTGCCTCCGACAGCAGCGTATATGCCTCATCAATGATGCCTTTTTCGCCCTGGTAGTTCTCCTGTAAAAAATCAAATCCCGTCATCAAATCGTTCATTTCGGTATCGACAGCGGACAGATATTCCTCTACCTTGTCCATATCTGTCTCCATAAGGCTATAGCTGATATTTTTAAGCGTCGCATCGATCTGCCTGCGCATTTCCGCCGTCTTAAGGGATACCGGATAGTCTGTCGTGTAGAATTCTTCAAAGCTGCCTGCCGTATTATTCAGGCTGAAAACAGCCATGACCACCGTTGAAAGATACATAATGATAATGACACCGAAGGTTATTATCAGTTTACTTGCTATTTTGAAGTTCTTCATCTGCCTCTTCTCCTCTATCATTCATATTCCTGCGCATTCGCCGCCAGGTTGGCAAATTCCTGCTCTCCCAGGAACTTACGGACATCCATGATCAATACAAGTTTATCCTTTATCCTTGCCACTCCGGTTAGGTAGCGCGCTGCGACGTCATTTCCCATGTGAGGAGGAGGAGTTATGGATGTTTCCGGTATTTCTGTCACCTCATCCACCTGATCCACCACAAAACCAAAATATTTTCCCTGGATATCCGTCACCACAATACAGGTACGGTCATTGTAATCCATAAACGGTTTGCAAAGCCTTGTCCGCACGTCAATAATAGGGATGATCTCCCCTCTCAGGTTGATAATTCCCCTGGCATAAACAGGAAACTCCGGAATTTCCGTAATTTTCTGCATACCTATAATCTGTACCACTTCAGCAATAGGAATCCCGAAGAGCTGATCATCTGTCACAAAAGTAAGATATGTGCTCTCCAGCTCTGCGGAAAGTACTGTTTCCTGTCCAATCCTTTCCGATTCTTCCATCTCTCTTCCTCCAGTCTGTTATGGCGGGCCTGTCCCCGCTTTTATTCTATCTATCGGCGCAACGAATCTAAAAATAAAGTACGGACCCGAAAAATTATTTATCCAGCTTCTTTCTCTGCCGGATCAGCAGATCCGAGAAAGGGCTGTTCCCGGTAAGGCCGGCAGCAAAATTGCTGTTCAGGCTATCGTTCTGTTCCTCAAACATAGTCTCCGCATACTTCACCGCTTCAAAATACATCAACGTAATCCGCTCTCTCTTCAGACGGAACTTTTCTAAAAAAGCATCTGCGTTTTCCCATCTGCCGTTTTCATAATTTTCCACAAAATCCAGGCACTGGCCCAGCGTCCCGTTCCTTCCGAACAGCGCCTCCCTGGATTCCCGGGAAATCTTGATGCGTTCCAGAAGCCCTTCCAGATTGTCCCGCACCGATATATCGATGGTGGAGAACATACCTACCATATAAGCTTCCTCAGCCAGATATTCCAGCCGCATCAGCCCCACCAGCTTTTCCAGGAATACCCCCCGTATAAGGGCCCTCTTCGCCGCCTCATTTTCCTTTTTCCCGAAAACGTCCCGCAGAAGGATAGCAAGTGCCCAGCGTCTGACCTCCTCCAGCCCCATGCGGACCAGACACTGCTTGATGGAATCCACCCGGTATTTTCCTCCGTACTGCAGTGTATTCACACGCAGCAAAAATTTATAGGATAAATTCACATCCATAAGAATAATATCCGCCAGCCGGTCAAAATCAGGATCCGGGCTGGAAAATTCCTTCAGAAGGCGCATATAGGTAGCGAGCGCGATCTCCGTTTTATCCTTGGACAACAGGACCGGCCTGGAAAAATAATATCCCTGCATCAGGGAATACCCGTTTTTCAAAGCCCAATTCTGCTCCTCCTGCGTTTCTACTTTTTCCGCCAGCAATATTTTGCTGTCACCGAAACGCCTTGCGATATCCTTTTGCTCCCATCTGCAGGTCAGCCGGAAATCCACCTTGATAATATCCGACGCTTCCACCAGCCTCTCCTTGGCATTGACCCCTGTAAAATCATCCAGGGCAAAAATATAACCCTGTTTTCTGAGCGATGCCAAATCCGCCTCCAGCACGGGGCTTTCCCTTACATCCTCCAAAATCTCCACAACGAAGCATTTGGGATCCAGCATTTTGACATAATCGCTCCGAAGCAGATCCTCTGTCAGGTTCAGGAAGGCGTATGCCCCGCCCGTCAGGTTTTCCAGGCCAAACTCGCTTATCATATTGGAAATAAGCAGACAGGTAGCCATACTGCCGTCCATTTCCTTGTTAAACTCATTTTTTTCACTGTCCCTGTAAAGAAATTCATAGCCAAATAATTTCCCGGCAGCATCAAAAATCGGCTGCCTGGCTACGTATATTTTCATGGTCCTTCCTCCTGAAAATAACGGGGAATATTCTTACTTCCCCGTTAATATAATTCTGTCCTCTGCAAACTGCTAAACGGTAATATCAAGCGTCATGCCCACCGTACCTCCTGTCATGCTTCCGGCAGGAACAGCTTCCGGCCCTCCCGGGGAAGGCGCATAATAATTTCCCGTATAACCGCTGTTTTCACCGCTTACGTCATTCTCGTATTTTTCAAGCTCTTTTTCCAGCCTGCGCTCCTGAGGCGTCTCATAATAATCCCGGATCTGCCCGTACTCTCTGGCTTTCCTTCCCGCCTGCTTCCGTTTCAAAAGCAGCTTAAGCTGAAGGCTCTTTTCCATTTCTGCTTTTTGGGCCGCCCTTTTCTGCTGCCACTTCAGAAACTCTTCTTTTCTAAGCTGCTTGTCCTTCACTCTGGCCTTTGACAACACCTGCTCCGCCTGCTTTACCAGAACCGCTTTTACCCGCTTGTCACCGCTCCCGGTTTTCAGCTGGTAAATCTGAGCCTGTATCCCTGATATCGTCCTCCGCACATCCTGGCGGTTCCTGGATCGGGCAATTTTAACGAGATCCTTTGCCGGCACATAACTTGCTTTCTTTTTTTCTATCGTAAGGGTTCCCTTTTCCGTATGTATGCTGGTACCAAAGCTTCCCCCGTTCGCTGCCCCCTGCTTTTCCCCGAAGGATGGAAACTTCTGCTCCTGCTGCTTACGGGACAATACCCACTGGGAAACATCCCCCTCTTCCTCCAGATAAATCCCGCAGCCAGCCAGACTTTTCCCCTGCTCCGGCAGCCGCATAAGCTTATCCGCCTGTTCTTTTTGGGCCTGCTTCAGGGCTTCCGTACACTGGCGCTCAAACTCCGGATCCGTCATCATTTTTTCCAGCGCTTTCCCCGAAATCACAATCTGCATGCTGCCTTCATGGGAAAGGGCATACTCCTTCAGCCCCTCCTTCCCCTCTATATCCGCAATCACGATATCTCTTCCCGGGAAAAGGGAGGACAGCTTACGGATATACTCTCTGGCAGGGAGGGTGGACGACGATGACTTATCTTTGCTTTCATACACGTACCGTCCCGCAGGCAGATACTGCCCGCCCGTTGTTTTTATCATACTTATCAGCCCTTTTTCGAATTTTCATACCATATGTATTACTTCGGCTGTTTTTCCCAGAAATTAATTTCTTTCCTGATATTTGTATAAAATACTAAATATAAATGTAAAAATGTCGAATATAATAGAAATACAAACAGATGATAAGGTTCGGTTATTAATGCCTCCGCGCATTTTCCGCCCGCAACCAACCTTCCTGTCTTCATGAAAGAGGAGGCCGGCATTATGTTTCAAATTATTGATGAAATGTCCGAACTGATATATGTGGTGGATTTAGAGAATTACCATTTGCTTTATATGAACAAGACCGGACGGGATTCCTTCGGGATTACGGATGTCAGAGGACAATTATGCTACAAACTTGTCCATGACAAGGATTCTCCCTGCGAATTTTGTCCCAACGCCTTTCTGACAGAGGATGCCTTTTATACCTGGGAGCATTCCAACGGGAAGCTGGACAGACATTTCCTCCTGAAGGACCGGATTATTGACTGGAACGGGAAAAAAGTAAAAATTGAAGTTGCCTTTGACATGACCCAGAAGGAAGAACAGCAGGCCGCTCTGCGGAACGAGCTGGAAATGGAAAATCTGATCACCGCCTGCGCCAAAAAACTGATAGAGGCGGATAAAGAAGGAAACGCCCTGAAGGATGTCCTGCGCATGACAGGCTCATACCTGCAAGCAGAGAACGCCGTCCTGTTTCAGGAAATAAAAGGGGATTTTCAAAAGGTTTGCGAATGGAATAGTGAAAAGGATGCCCATCCGGAACTTCCCATGAAACAGGATCCCGGACTGCTTTCCTGTTTCCGGGACGGAAAAGCCGTTATCCTTCATAACCCTGAAGATATCCGGCTGCAGTTTCCTGAGGAATACAGACAATTGGCTGCCGGACAGATCCATACCCTCGCCATAGTGCCCCTTTTGTGGGACGATAAATGTGTCGGCTGTCTGCGATTGTACAATTTTCCTCTGCCGGTAACGACCGGTACCAATGTTCTCCTGACATCCATCGGTTTTTTCCTTTCCTCGGCGCTGTACCGGCAGTGGTCCATTCGGCAGCTGGAGAAATTCGGTTATTTTGATACTCTTACCATGCTCATGAACCGTAACGCCTATGTCCGGGATCTGGAAAAAAGTTTTCTGTTTCCTGTTGGGGTTATATACATTGACGTAAATGGGATCAAGGAAAAAAATGACCTTTTCGGCCACCAGCACGGCGACTCCATTCTGGTTGACACCGCAAAAACAATCCGCACGTGCTGTCCGGGCAAAGGAAATTACCGGGTGGGCGGCGATGAATTCGTCACGATTTGTGAAAACATTTCCCAGGAGGAATTCCAGCACATAACGGATACCCTGGAGCAGGAGTTTGCTTCAAAAAACAACTACACGGTAGCCCTGGGAAGCTGCTGGGACAAAGATCCGGAGGATATGCAGGAGCTTCTGTACCGGGCCGATGAAAGGATGTATCTGGATAAACAGCTTCATTACAGGAACAATGACCGGGCCGACCGGTATCGTTTTACCCTGGATGATGTATATGGTATGATTCAGCCCGGGCGGCTGCAGAAGATGCTTCAGGAAAACCGGTTCTTTATCCGGTACCGTCCCCGCTTCTCCATGGCGGACAAAAAAGCTGACGGCATAGAAGCTGTCGTCTATTGCAGGGGCGAAGAGGGAAAGCTGCTTCTTCCCGAACAGTTCCTTCCGGTTCTGGAGGAAGTCCATATGATACGGACACTGGATTTTTACGTTCTGGAAGAGGTATGCAGACAAATCCATGAATGGTGCCGGAAAACGGACATGCTTCTGCCCGTTTCCATAAAGCTGTCCAAAAGCACACTGGAAATAGAAAGCTTTACCGGACTGCTGGATTCCCTTCTCGACAAATATTCAGTGCCTGTCAGCCTGCTTGAAATAGAAACCGAAATAAAAGATAAAAAAGACCAGGATACACTCCTGCAAACCATAGAAACCCTGAAAGCCAGGGGAGTCTCCATCATCATCGATAATTTCGGTATCCGCAATGTCAATCTGAACCTCTTTGTTTCCATGGATTTCGACATGCTGAAGCTGGATAAACGCATGCTTCTGCATTTATCGGATAACGGTAAATGCAGAAAAACGATTACGGCCCTGGTGGATTTCTGCCGGAAAATGGATATCACCGTAATCGCGGACGGCATACAGACCAACGGGCAATACCAGATTCTGCGCGATACCGGCTGTTCGAAAGGACTGGGGGATTATTTTGCTTCCCCCCTTCCCGGAGACGAATTGGAACAGTTATATTTCAGGTAACCGCCTCCGCCAAAGCCAGAAGCAAATCCGTAGTGGTACGGTTCATACTCCCGTCATATATCTGTCCATCTATCATCACCGCGTCCTTATAGGGAACCACGCTTTGCAGCCGGTTCCCTTTTTTATCAAACAGTTCCATACGGTAGGAATACCCGGAACGTACCTTCAGTTCCCCGTTCGGACGGATATCCAGTTCTCTGTATGCCTCCAGTACCTTCTCCAGGATTTCCCTGTCCGTGATGGAACTGACGCTTCCTGTATTTCCGTTAGTAATCTCTATCCGGGCAACGTTCTCTCCCGGTATCAAAACCGCTGTCTCATCAAAAACGGTTCCCGCCTGCGCAGAAACGCCGAAAACGCCCCGCGCCGGATCTTCCAGGGTAAAACGGCCGCCGGACCCGTTCTCCGGATTGTGAAACCGCACCCGGAAGGCCACATTATCCTCTGACAATTCCGGCATGGGTGACATGTCCGTAAATACCCCGGCCCCGACGAACAGGAATATATCCTCTCCCACGCTGTAACGTATCTGGCTGCTATAATCCATCCCGATGAATTCCGCCTGCTCCTCCCCGTTACCATAGGAAATGCCCCCGATCACGGTTTCCCCGGTTCCCTTATCCACAAGCTCCAACGTTTTCGCATCCGCATTAACCCGGGTCTCCAGCAGACGGCTGATTTCCTCTTCCTGCCTTTCCTGCGTCATTTCACTGGGATACATGTGGCCGGTTTCGTCCGTTTCAAAAACAAGCAGGGTCTCCACATACACGCCGGTCCCGCTTCCGGATACGAAGGCAAAAGCCACCTCCTCCTCCCCGTCTCCATCATAATCCCCCACAGCCAGCCGCGGCTCCTCATAAGCATTCACCCAGCCTGCATCCACATAATTCAGATGCTCGTCCGCTCCCTGGTAGTTACGCAGGCATATACCTCTGGATCCATATTCCGGGCTGATAAAACCATACGCCGCATAAACCCCGTCGGCCGATTCCGCCATCCGGACAACGGCGTCGCCATCCTCCGGATCCACCGCCTCCCCAAAGGCAAGAGGCTGGTTCAGGAGAAGTCCCTGCTGCACTATCCGATCCCTGACCCGGGCAAACTCCGGCAGCTGCCCATCCGTTTCGTTCCCCGGAGAAGCATTGCCCTCCGCTTCCGCCTCCGGCTGCACTTCCCTGCTTTCCTCCGTTTTTCCTGCCGGCGCGTCGGCTCCCTCCGGCCCGCCTTCTTTTTTTCCATCCGTAAGACAGACAGCCGCGAGGACAACAAGCAGAAGGATTCCCCCTGCTGCCGCCAGGGAACCCGGCTTTTTAAAGTTAAGCACATGAAGCACCCTTTTTCCGGCATCCTTTTCCCCGAAGGACAAGGGGCCGGCAAAGTATCCGCGCTTGTTGGCGGCAAAAGACAACAGCGAAAGGCTGTACTCTTTCTTGATTTCCATTCCCATAACGGACAGGATCTTCTCATCACAGCTCATTTCCATGTCCCGCCCCATACAGAAATAAGCCGTCCAAACCAGCGGATTGAACCAGTGAAGGACACTCACCAGATATCCCAGCACCTTGACAAAACAGTCCCCCCGTCTGATATGATACGTCTCATGCAGCAGAATATACTCCCTCTCTTTTTCCGGAAGCCGGTACGGAATATAAATTCTGGGATGAAACAGACCCAGCACAAAAGGAGAGGGAATCTTCTCACATTCATACACATTCCTTTCCCTGCGCACTGCCACAGATACCATCTTTTTCAAGCGGAGCCAGGAAACCAGGCCGGCAATCCCGAGCACCGCCACACCGGCCAGCCAGATTATGACCGCTGCCCGGAGTACCGGCTGCATGGGATTCATACTGACCGCAGGTGTCTCAGCCGGAAGCGATGCCTGCAGCATCCGATCCAAGCCGGACACTCCCACGGCAAAAGCAGGATTTCCTGCCGTTCCCCTATCCATCACAGCCGGGGACATTGCCGGTGTACCCGCCGGCCCTGTCCCCTTGAAAAACCGTAAGTTAAACAGACTGATTACGGAAGAAACCGATACCGGGCACAGCAGCCTGAACCCCGGAATAATCCACAAGTAATAGGCGTACTTTTTCGGAAGCCTCATTTTCCCGAATAAAGCCCTCACCGCCAAAATCACCGCGATCACCCAGGACGCGGTCAGGCTCATATTGACCAGCTGTACAAACAGACGTTCCGGCATCTTCATCCCTCCTTATGGGCGTCAATCATCTCCTTAATCCGTTCCGCATCTTTTTCCGATAAGGTTTTCCCTCCCAGAAAGGCAGCTACAAACTGCGGAAGGGAACCGCCGAAGGTGCGTTCCACAAAATACTCCGATTCCTCCTTCTGCACCTTTTCCCTGGGAATCACCGCGGATACCACCGCATTCTCATTGGTAATATAGCCTTTCCCGCAAAGCTTCTTAATCACTGTATAAGTCGTGGACTTCTTCCAACCCAGCGCTTCCCTGCACAGCCGGACAAGCTCCCCGGAATTCACCGGTGCATATTCCCACACAATCCTCATAAACCGGTAATCACTGTCACAAAGTTTTACATTCTCCATAGATACCTCCTGGCAAAACAGGTCGGTGATTATAGACCTCTATACCTTGAGTCTACAATCACCGACCTGTTTTGTCAATCCTTTTTTCCGGACAGGATACGTTCAATCAACCCGGATGCCTCACTTTTGGTCAGCCTGTTGGGATCCCAGGTTACCGCCACCTTTTTCTGAACGGAAAGGCGCATGAGGAATTCCACCTGCTTCTGCGTTGCAGGCTGTTCTTCCCTGCCTTTTCCCTTATAAACAAGGGCAACCGGTTTAAAAACCCGGGGCTCCTTTTCCTCATAATAATGAGCCAGCGTCTGATACAGCTTTGCCGTAGCAAGCGCATCATGGTAAGCCCTGTGCGCCGCCTGGTTTTCTATGGAATAATGGGAGCACAAAGCCTCCAGGCTTTTGGATGGCATCTCCTTATGGACACGCCGCGCAATCCGCAGCGTGTCCACTCCCTGCTTATCAAATCCATATCCAAGCGCTGCCGCCTGGTTCCACATAAATCCATAATCAAACATGATATTGTGCCCCACCAGCACCTCATCACCGCAGAACTCCAGAAAGGCAGGAATCACCGTATCCCTTTTTTCCGCATCCGCCACCATCTCATTACTGATTCCGGTAAGATTCGTTATCACCCGCGATATCGGCCGGCCGGGCCGGATGAACTCCATAAACCTCGCTTCCACTTTCCCATCCCGCACCTTGAGGGCTCCTATTTCAATAATTTCATGCTGCTCCGGATCCAAACCTGTTGTTTCCAGGTCGAAAGCTATGTATGATTTTAACATTTCTTTTGTGGTTGTTCCTTTCTATTGGGATGGGTTTATTATACTATAATTATAAGAAATGTATATGAGATTTTTTATTAAAGTCCAACATGATTACAATACTAAAATCAAAACTATAAGAATCCACATTTAAAAAATTAATTATAAACTATTGGATTTGTTTCATTATAAAGTGTATATTCTATATCATCTATTATTGCATAATGAGTGCAATAAACTCTATAGGATTTATCAGGTTCAGCTTTTAAATATACAATAGAACCTGTATAATAATCTGAATCTGTTGTACTATGGTCTTTGACTGGTATATCCTTCCATCCAAAAGTTGTTTTCTCTTGTAGAACTAAGTCTTTAACACCAATTTCTGTTGCCGTAACAGTTGTTCTTGTTGTATATTCGATTCCTAGTCCATTCTTACAAATTCCTATTCCCAAGTCACATGCACCTAATGATGGTTCTGCTAAAGGATTGATAGAACCATTAGATGAGGATTTAATATTAATTTGTACATTAGGTATTTCAACAAAATCACTTCCTGAACCTGATGCAAAAATAGTTAATGGCCTTGCAAAAAGAATCGTAAATAAGACCATTATCAAAATTCTCTTTTGTACTTTTTTCATACTTTTTCTCCTTTATCCCTATAAACTTTGTTGTGAATTCTTATGCCTATCTATTCTAACTTACTACAATATAGTTACACAAAAGGGTGCAAAATCAGCGCGTCATAATAATGCTGATTTTACACCCTCTTATTTCTTATTTATTAATATCTTTCCTTATTCTAAATTATGTACAATAGATTTTAACTCACTAAGCGTTACATCTCCTCTTACCAAGTATATACCATTATTATACGTAAATAATGCTTCCGTTTGTCCTCCCTTTGAATAGTACTGTATCTCATCATTATCACCCTCTTCGTCAATAAGTTCCCAATCATCATCATATTGAATATATCTCTCATAATAATTCTGAGGATAGATATTAATCTCATAAGTAAGAATTTTTCCATTTGCAGTGTATTTTGCAAGTATAGACTTTTTGGATATTGTATTATTTATAACTATTTCATCTAAATTAAACTCTTTTGGAATATAACTTGGAAGCAGTATTTTATCTTCGACAATCGTTTTTACATCTGTCCAAGAATCATATTTATTGATGTCCGTATCACTATCATCTATCCCCTCCACATTTCCCGTCACAGTAACCTTCGTCCGCCCAATCCCATCCCTGACCACCTCAAAGAACGATTTCTCCTTCAAAGCATAACATCCCACATTCACTGAAAGCATCAGCACCAGGCAGGCCGCAAGCCCAGCGACGAAACGGACAAACACTTTTTTCTTTTTCCCTTTCTGTTCTGCAGGCTCTGTTTCCATATTTTCACAGCCAGAATCCCTCAAACCACTCATTTCCTCTTCCAGGCCGAAACGCTTATAAAAACGATCCCTGGCAGCTGCCGGATCCGACGGGTATCTGGGATCTTCCTTCATCGGTTCCAACACATCCAGAAGCTGTACAATGGCATCCACTTCTTTTTCATCAAATTGCTCGTCGCTGGCCTCAAATGTATACCAGTTCAGCTTTTCGTATAAATCATTTATTAATTTTTCATTTCGAGGCTCTTTTGACTGTGTCATAACTTGTCTCCTATGAATGTAATCAGCTGATGTATCAGCCCGCACACACCAAACAGAAACGGCAGCAGCATGCTGTCGCGGATTTTCTGCTTCATTCTCAGAATCCGTACCTTAAAGCAGGTATCACTGATGCCCAGTTTTTCTGCTATTTCCTGCGATGTATAACCATATTCATAATAACAGCGTAAAAGCTCAAGCTCTTCCTCCGATAAAATTTCTTTTACCGCAGTATAGATCTCCACCATCCTGAAATCATCCACTTCAGGATTCCGTTCCTCCACAGAATTATCCAAAAGAAAATCAAAATCCAGGCTATACTTTCTCTGTTTTTCTTCCCACTTCATCACCTTATTTTTAGCCGTCACCCGAAGCCAGCCGGGAATGTTGGGATGTTTCATCAGTTCTTCTCTTTTTCTGTACGCTTCAAAGAAAGTATCCTGCACGATATCTTCCACGGCATTGTTGTCATAAAGCATACGACGGACGTATTTTTCTATCTGAGTGAACTCAGTAATGTACAATTTATCGAAAAACTCTCTGCTATTCTCCATTAGCCCAATATCCTCTTTCGTATCTGTCCCTGTTCCCCTTTTCAGTCAGACGGGCTCATTTACACAATATTTTCAGATCTAGCTGGATCTGTTCCAAATATGTGCACTTTTCCTTGGGGCAGTTCCTGAAAACTTCCGCCAGCGATTTATTGTAAGCATACTCTCCCGTCAGCAGATAAGTCGGATCCAGGTCCATCTTTTCATATGCAAGAAGTATTTTCTCTAAGGAAAGCCTTTGGTTGCCGTTTTCTATTTCACAGTCAAAAACCCGCTGCCTGCAAAGACGTTCTCCCATATCCTAAAAAAGGGGAGGGAGCGTTTCTTCTCCTTCCCCATAAGTACTAGCTACAGGACGGTCTTTCAGCATTTTTTCAAATCCTCAATGAGGCTATTTACATTTTCTTCCCTGGTGGCCCAGCTTGTGCAGAAGCGGACGGCACTGTGGGTCTCATCCACGCGCTCCTGATAGCAGTACCCATATGTACCGGCCAGTTTTTCCAGTACGGAATCCGGCATTATGGGGAAAATCTGGTTCGTTCTGTTTTCCACAAGAAAAGGATAGCCTTTTTCCCGGAAAGCATCCCGCAGCTTTTCCGCCATACGGATGGCATGGCGGGATATTTCCATATACAGATCGTCTTCAAACAAAGTTTCAAACTGGATGCCGAGCAGCCTCCCCTTGGCAAGCATACCGCCTTTTTGTTTGATAAAATAGCGGAAATCTGTTTTCAGTTCTTCGCTGGCAATTACCACGGCTTCCCCGAACAGCGCACCCACCTTGGTTCCTCCGATGTAAAACACATCGCAATGTTCTGCCAGAAAAGGAAGATCCAGTTCGTTTTCCGGCGAGGCCAGCCCATAGCCGAGTCTGGCGCCATCCATAAACAGGTACAATCCGTATTTCCTGCATACGCCGCTTAATTCCTCCAGCTCTTTTCTGCCATAAAGCGTTCCGTACTCCGTCGGGTTTGAAATATAAACCATCTTGGGCTGCACGGTATGTTCAAAGGAGCTGTCATGGATATGGTCCTGACACAGCTTTTCCACCTGGGCGGCGGTCAGCTTGCCGTCCGTGTGGGGAACGGCAAGGACTTTATGTCCCAGGGATTCCACCGCCCCGGTCTCATGGACATTGATATGGCCGCTTGCCGCAGATATCACACCCTGATGGGAGCGCAGCGCCGCATCAATTACGGTCATATTGGCCTGGGTGCCGCCTACCAGGAAATGTACGGCAAGCGTATCCTTCCCGCAGGCTTCCCGGATGAGCTGCGCAGCCCGGCTGCAGTGGGAGTCCTCTCCGTAACCCGGATTCTGCTCCAGGTTAGTAGTCATCATACGCTCCATTATCCGGGGATGGGCGCCTTCATTATAGTCACATTGAAATAAAATCATTGAAATACAAGCTCCTTATTTTTCTATTGCCGTAACGGTTCCGTCCCTTCACAGTTACCCTTTTTTCTTCAGTATCTCAAGAACATAATCCCATACTCTCTTCGTGGATGAAATGCACAGGCGTTCCTCCGGCGTATGGATATCCTTCATATCCGGTCCGATGGATACACAATCCAGTCCCGGCAGCTTTCCGGCCAGAATCCCGCACTCCAGGCCGGCATGGATCGCTTCTATCCGCGGGGCCTTCCCGTACATTTCCTCATATACCTTCACCATCTTATCGCGCAGCGGAGAATCCTGCCTGAATTCCCACGCCGGATAGTCCCCTGATATATCCCAGCTTCCTCCCTGCGATTTCAGCAGCAGACATACCTTATCTATGAGCATTTCCTTTTCACTCATTACAGAACTTCGCACCGAATAATCCAGTTCCAGTTCGCCGTCCTTTGTCTTCAAAATGCCAAGATTCAGGGAGGTCTGTACCAGACCTCTGATATCGGCGCTCATGCTCTGGATTCCGTTAGGCATCAGAAAGAGCAGTATTTCCGCCCTCTTCGTGCTTTCTTCGGTGAAAACGTCCCATTCTCCTTCTTCCTTTTCCAGGATTTGGATACCGATCCCCGGGTCCGTCACAATATATTCCCTGCGTAGGATCTCCTCCAGTTTCCTGACAGCCTCTTCCAGTACTGCAGCCTGCGCGTTTTCTGTAAAAAGCTGCGCCCGGGAAGAGGACGGGATAGCATTATCCGCGCTTCCTCCCTCTGCGGAAAGGAATCTTACATCTCCTGTTTTTCTGCAAAAATGGATGAGCCTCCCCAAAAGGCAGTTGGCATTTGCCCTTCCTTTATCGATCTCCGCTCCGGAGTGGCCTCCCGTAAGGCCGCTTATTTCGATCCGGAAACGGCATCCCTGTTTTTTCTCCCGTTCAACCGGCATCCTGCCATGAACCCTGGCTCCGCCGGCACAGCTTGTCAGCAGTACGCCTTCTTCTTCATTATCCAGGTTCAGCATCCGGCGTCCCCTGCACATGGAAAGGTCGATGCCATTAGCGCCCTCCATCCCGGTTTCCTCATCCACAGTTATCACCACCTCCAGGCGGGGATGGGCTACGTCTGATGCATCCAGAAGCGCCAGTGCATAGGCAACGGCGATCCCGTCATCCCCGCCCAGGCTGGTTCCTCTGGCAAAAAGATAATCCCCATCCACATCCAGATCCAGGCCCTCCCGGGTCATATCCCTGGTACAGTCCTTATTTTTGACCGCTACCATGTCCATATGCCCCTGGAGGATCACAGGCGCCTCCTGCTCATAACCGGCAGTGGCTTCCTTTATGATAACCACGTTTTTCAATTCATCCTGAAAACAGGCGAGCTTTCTCTCCCTGGCAAAATCCACGAGATAATCACTGATTTTTTCCACATTTCCTGAACCATGGGGTATTCCGCAGATTTCTTCGAAAAAATGAAATACGTTTTGGGGTTCCAGCTGGCTGACTTTACTCATAACCTGTACTCTCCTTTTACTGCTTTCTGCAAGACATTCTATGTTAACCGATAAAGCGGCCTGATAGAATTCTATCAAACCGCTTAATCCCAGGTACCGCCTTGCGTAAATTCCGATACCCCGGCATCTGAGCTTACGTAATGCGACAGTTCCTTAGCTCCCCGAGTAGGGCTCGAACCTACAACAACTCGGTTAACAGCCGAGTGCTCTACCATTGAGCTATCGAGGAATATGAAATTGGTGGTTATTTCTACCACTAGATATGATTATAGTTTCCAGTATTCCCCTTGTCAATAGAAGATATTCACTTTTTCTCTCCATTTCATGCCCTTTGTTACAAAACACCGTTTTCCGGCACACCGGAACCGCCTGCCGCCCGGATTCCGTCCTCCAGCCTGTCCAGAGGAAACGGAGGCATCGCCAACGGTTTTACCGCGATGGACATGAGAAGAGCCGGATTATCGTCAGCTGCGATCCGGTTGGAGCTTAAGGCTCCGCATAGCCGGCATCTGTGAATGACGGCCCATTCTCCGTTTTTACGTACCCATACACTTACCGGATCCATGATCCCTCTGCACAGTGACGCCCGATCCCCGGGTTCGTTGTCCACATGCACACTGCTGAGACAGTTAGGGCAATGGTTCCTGTGCATACTCCCCGCACCCTCCGGCGCCACAGGATTCCCGCAGACCTGGCATACAAAACTCTCCCTACAGGGTTCGTGTCTGTAATCTGCCCGGGGACGCCTGATCGCAGCAGGGGCCGTCTCTTCCCCATTTCCCATTTTCTGATATGCATCATACCGCTCCCGCTCTATGCGTTTCTCCCGCAAAGCCTCCAATACCCGACAGCCCTGCTCATGGGTATGGGTACAGTCCGCATACCGGCATTCTGCCGCCAGCCCTGCTATTTCAGGAAAAACAGTTTCCCGTTCCTCCTGTGTTACATGAGCCAGTGCAAAATCCCGGAATCCCGGTGTATCTGTCAGCCATGTTCCTTCCGGCCCTGCCTGGAGACAGACGGTATGGGTTCCCGCCGAATGCGCCGTCCTCCTGCCGGTATCCGTCTCTTTTCCCAGCATTCCCTGAATCAGTGTCGTTTTTCCGCAGCCTCTGTCCCCTGTTACCACCACGCTTTTTCCTTTTACCGCCTGAAACAGCTCCGGCTGCGGTTCCCGGGCGGAACCTGCGAATACAAAATCCGCTGTTTTCCGGTAAAGATCCATTTTTTTCAAGAGAATATCCCCGGCTCCTTCCTTCACAAGATCCCATTTGCTGATGAAAAGGCCCGCGCCCATACCCGCACGTCTGGCGGCCAAAATTGCCATTTCCGGATAGCCGGCCTGATGGAGAAGATATTCCGCGCTCACCATGGCAAGCAGGCAATCCCCGTTTACCGCGATCCGTATGCGCTCTTCCCCTCCTGTCTTTTTATTCTCCTGCCGCCCGTTTCCCTGCCGGCGGTTTCCCCGGTAAAGCTCCGTTTTGCGGGGCCTAATCTCCGCCAGCTTATACTGCTGCCCGCCCGCCGGCTCAATTACTACCTGATCCCCCACCTCCGCCGCTTCTTTTCCGTTTTCTCCGAAACCGGCCAGCAGACATGCCTCCTCCCGGCCCTCCGTCAAAACCAGCGCCTGCCTATTTCCGATCCGTACCACAATTCCCTGCTTTCCGGCGCTTTCCATCCCTTTACCCACACTATCCGTCCCTTTGTTACCGGGTTCCGTTTTTCTTTTATTCTTCATCATCCATTCCTCTCTTTCATGAAAAGCCGCTGCCGTATGGGAATATTATAAATATCCCCAGGCACCGTCCGCAACCGGCTTCCTGTTTCAGAAAGGAAAAAGCGTCCCTGAAATACCAACTCCCCTGCCCTTTTCTCATAAAGGACAGGGGAGCTGACTCTTTTTTCTGCCGCCTTTAGGCGGGTTGCTTTTATGTGGAATTTTCCCTGCATCGCGCAATGATTTTCTGTATGCTCTTCGGGGAAAGGTAATAATCCTGCGATAGGTGGGAAACCGGCACTCCTTCCCGGTATCTGCGGTAGATTTCCCTGTTTCGCACCTGTGTTTCCTTCTTCCTGTTGGTATTCTCACCCCAGGCCTTCCGGTTTATTTCCTTACGGGGGATATACAGATATTCCCCGTCCACATAATCCTGTATCAGATCTATTATTTCTTCCGGCAGCACATCGGCTGCTTTTTTATAGCTCATTATGCTCTCTCCTTTTTCTTTATTCAGGATTGAGCAAAGGCTATACCCGTATCATTTCTTTTTTTACTTTGAAAATGTTACACGACAGCCTTTGCTACGCATAACACACCACACTGGAAAAACGTAATTTCTTCATGCTGGTTTCTCTCCTTTTTCCTGTTTTTGCAAGGTACCTTTTATTTTTCCCATTTCTTTTCCTCCCAACAAAAAAAGCAGAAACCCCTGTCATGTAGAGTTTTCTGCTTACTATAAGCGATCATACCAAAAGAAGCCCGCCGTTTTGCCAAACAGCGCCCTGCATTCATCTATCCGCAAAATAAGTACAACAAAAAACCCTCACAACCCGAGAGTCCCTGGTTTTATTGTCTCTCATTTTATCGAACAGACGACATCCACACACCTCCTTCTGAAAACTACTCTTATTATAACAAATACCGGTCCGCGCCGCAATCCTTTTTCTTTTTTACGGTACCTGGGTACCTGGGTTTTCCATATCTCGTTACAGCCCGCTTCCTGCCGCCTGCACCTGCCGCGCCAAAGGCTTAACAATATCTTAACCCCCGGAATCCATATTTTTACCCATAAAAGTGCTATAATACAGATATAAAATATACAAACGTTATAAAGAAAGGAGGGTTACTATGACAGCAGGCATTCTCATAGGAGCCATTATAGCAATTGTTTGCGGAAAATTTCTTTTGACTTTTATTACTATCTACAAAAATTCCCTTTCAACCGGAAAAGACTCCTGAAGGAAAAAATCGGGGCGGCCTGCAATGGCCGCCCCGTTACCGTTTTCCTGTTCAGAATTCTTCTTCATCCTCGCTTGCCGCAACAGCCGAAACAACGGAAGAAACCGCTGCAACAACTACTGCAACAATAATAATCAATAACATACCGCCCATTAAAAGCAATACTTCCATCTATCGACATCCTCCATATCCATTCCTATGATACAGGCCTGCGGCGTTTCCTGTAAGCCTGTCCGCTTTTGTTATTATAGCATATGCCAGGCTTTCCCACAAGCAAAAAGACTCCGGTTTTACCCGGAGCCTCAATTACTTTTATGCGGAAACAGGTTTTCCGTCTTATGCAATTTTGGATTTTGCCACTTCTGCAAGAGTCGTGAATCCTTCTGCATCATTAACAGCCATCTCTGCCAGCATCTTTCTGTTCATATCGATACCGGCCAGCTTCAGGCCATACATAAATTTGCTGTAGGATAAACCATTCATTCTTGCCGCCGCATTGATACGTGCGATCCACAGCTGTCTGAACTGACGCTTTCTCTCTTTACGTCCTGCGTAAGAAGAGGTAAGAGCTCTCATAACAGACTGTTTTGCTACTCTGTACTGTTTGGATCTGGCTCCTCTGTAACCTTTCGCAAGTTTTAATACCTTGTTATGTTTTCTTCTGGCATTCATGCCGCCTTTAATTCTTGCCATCTCTTAATTTTCCTCCTTACGACTTATAAATACGGTAAAATCTTCTTCATATTCTTAACATTGGTTGCGTCCGTAATAGCCGGCTGTCTGAGATTTCTTTTTCTCTTTGTGGATTTCTTCGTTAAGATATGGCTCTTGTAAGCTTTGGATCTTTTTAATTTACCGGTTCCGGTAACTTTAAAACGTTTTGCAGCTGATCTGCTTGTCTTCATTTTGGGCATAACAAAATCCTCCTATACTCATTATCCTGAAAATCTATTTTAACTGTACGAATTAACGCTTTTCAGTTAAAAACATAGTCATGGTACGGCCTTCCACCTTAGGTGCCTTTTCAATTACCGCTATATCTGCCAGCATCTCGGCAAAATCATCCAGAATATGTCTGCTCTTCTGCATATGGGCCATTTCACGTCCACGGAAACGCAGGGTGACTTTTACCTTATTTCCCTTGGTAATAAACTTCTTCGCCGCTGTAACCTTTGTGTTCATATCATTGGTGTCGATATTCGGTGACATACGGATCTCTTTGATTTCAATCGTTCTCTGCTTTTTCTTTGCTTCTTTATCCTTGCGCGCAAGCTCATACCTATACTTACCGTAATCAACAATTTTGCACACGGGCGGTTTTGCCGTAGGTGCAATCTTAACCAAATCAAGGCCCGCCTCTTCTGCTAACTTCATGGCCTCTTTGGCCGTCATGACGCCCATCTGAGAGCCGTCCTCTCCGATTAAACGTACCTCCCTGTCTCTGATCTGTTCGTTAATTAATAAATCGCTAATTGTTTTGCCCTCCTAAGAAACAAACGGATCCGCACTTTCCGTGCGTCCTCAATTAAAAGATAAATGACTTCTGCCGGCCGCTCACTGTGCGCCGGACATAAAAAAAGTGAATAGTCAGACTATCCACCTAAATTCCCTAAATCCGGACGGTTCTCCGCCGGTTTACTGAACCTATGAACACCTATGAGCCCGATTGCTATAGGGTGAGAGTGGATACTCTGCTTGCATGTAATGTACTTACGTACTTGATTACTCTATCACATCCCTTCTGTCATGTCAATACCTAAAAAAAATTCAGGAAATCAGCCGCATTATCAATAGTAACTTTATAATAGGGCAGATAAATATATCTTCCGTTCTCAAACTCCATTTTCTCCAGCCCTTCCCCGGAAACAAGCGCTACCGCCAGCTTTGCCATAGCAGCCGCCTGTCCTTCCTTATCATTATACACGGTTCCGGCCAATTGGGATTCCATCACTGCCTTCAGACCCGCATCCGTGCCGTCTATTCCAAAAAATACAGGTAAAGCGGATTCCGTAATGTTCAGCTTCGCATAGGCGTCAATGGCCCCCAGCGCCATATCATCATTGTTGGCCAGGACAAGCTCAATCTCATTGGAATGCTGGCCGATCATCTGCATCATCCGGTTCTGTGCCTGTGCCCGGTTCCAGTTGGCGATGCCGTAACTCAATTTTTCAAGCTCAATTCCCTCATTTTTCAGGGTATCCACCGCATTCTCCGTACGGATAATGGAATCCTGATGCCCCGGCTCCCCTTCCAGCACCACATACTGAATTTTTCCGTCCCGGTTGCGGTCCACCCGGCTGTCCGCACGTATCCGTTCAGCCGCCAGCTCCCCCTGCATCACCCCTGACTGCTTCGCTTTCGCACCCACGTAATAAAGCTGCTCCCATTGCATCATATCCTCTGCAACAGGCTCCCTGTTAAAGAATATGACAGGGATATTATTTTCCCTGGCCAGATCAATGATCTCCGACGGATCGGCCCGATCCACCAGGTTGATGCAGAGGATGTTGCTTCCCTCCTCTATCAGCGCCTTTACCTGATCGTTCTGGGTTCGCTGGGAACCGGCGGCATCCCGGATCGTCACCGTTGTTTGCAGACCGTCCTCCGAAAGCCCGTTCAGCTGTTCCCGGAGGCAGTCAATCAATTCCCCGATAAATACATCACTTTCATTATAACACGCCACTCCCACGTAGATTTCCTCAGGTTCGTCCGTCCGCTTTCCGCAGGCTCCGAGAAGAAGTGCGCCTGAAAGGATAAGCATCCCCGCCATATATTTTTTTATCTTCATGTAACCCCCTCATACTTTGTTACTGGCTCATTGTAAAAATAATTTCCTGGTTTTCTTTGGAAAACAGCGTATCCCTGCGGATGACATGATAGGTAACCGTCCTGTCCTTCCTTTTATGCAGATAGCGCGTAAGGCTCTGCGCCGCCTCCGCCAGACTCTGATAGCCTATATTAAATCCATCGGGCACCACCAGACAGGCCGCAATCCCTGTATCCAGGTAATAGACCGCTTCCGTGGAATTCCCGATTCCATATACCAGTGCACCATGCAGATTATTCGCCGCCGCATATTCTCCCGCCATAGTAAGGCTGTTGTCGTCCAGGGCAATCACAAAATCCACCGCAGGCTGGGTTTCCAGAAGAGCTTCCCCTTCCTCTTCCGAAAAAGGGGCCGCAACCGACCAGCTGATATTGGCATCCGTGTCCGCAACGGTGTCCGTGAAGCCTTTTCTGCGCTCAAGAACCGCCCGGGAATCCCCTGTTTTTGAAAATATGCCAAGCGTCTTACCGCCCAGTTTCCCGTTATAATCTCTCAGCAGCTCTTCCGCCAAAGCGGCGCCCATGGCATAGTTATCCGGTTCCACGGCAGGGAGCCTGGATTCCTCCCCGTCTTTGGCCCCGGTATGCTCAATCAGTATCACGGGAATCCGGGCCGCTATCTTCCTGAGCATTTCTTCCGAACCCGGAGCGGGCTGTACGATGACCGCATCCGCCCCGTTCTCAATCTCCCTCTCTATCAGTATCTTTTCCTCTTCCGCCGTTAAGGCGCCGCTTGTACTGACAAGGAACATTCTGATTTCCAGATCCTCCGCCGCCATTTTAAGCCCATATTGAAAAGCCGCCCATTGATTATCCTCCGAATCCTGGATTATCACGGATATCTTATCCTGCTCTTTTCCGTTATTCTCCCGGACCATAATAATCGCCACGGCAATTACCATAATTGCCAGAAGGGTTTCTGTCAGGATAAACATTTTTTTGCTGTTCTTCATCTCCACCTGCCCCATATATATTTGAAGTTGCCTTACCTGTCTTTGCCGCTCATTTCCTCACGGTTGAATAAATACCCCTTCTCCAGAATTTTCCGGTTTTCTTCCGTATACGGAACCGCAGGAAGAAAGACGGAAATGGTGGTTCCCTCATCCGGCTCACTTTCCACCCGGAGGCCATATTCCTTTCCGAACAGGATTTGAATCCGGTTATTTACATTCACAAGCCCCACCCCGGAGCCGTGCTTGCGGACCCTGCCGCTGTCGGTAAACAGGAAGCGTACCTCCTCCTGCGACATCCCGATTCCGTTATCCGCCACCGCGAGAATGATATTGCCTTCCCGGCATCTTGCGGTCACCTTTATCTCCCCGCAGTCATCCATGCCGCTGACTCCGTACTGAATGGCATTTTCCAGGATCGGCTGTAAAACCAGTTTAACCGTACAATAGGAACAGACATCAGGATCGATATCAAATACGATGGAAAAGGAATTTTTATACCGCACCTTCTGTATGTTCATATAGCTTTCCGCATGCTGCAGCTCGTCCCTCACACAGATCACCGTACGTCCCTGGGACAGACTGATCCTAAAGAGCTTTGCCAGCTGGGAAATCATGAATACGGCCTCGTCATTCCGCCCGCCTTCCACCATCCAGGTGATCGAATCCAGGGTGTTATATAAAAAATGAGGGTTAATCTGGCTCTGCAGCACATCCAGCTCACTTTTCCTTCTCTCCGTCTGCTCCTGGACAATTGTCATCATCAGGATTTCTATCTTTTCATAAGAGTTTTGGATGGAGTGCCCCAGATACCTGATTTCTGAGGAACCGCCAATATAAATTTCCGGCTTTCCTCCCGCTTCATATCCCATAACCGAATCGTTCAGCCTGCAGATAGGGCTGGATATCCTGACCGAGACCACGCGGTAAATAATCACCAGGGTCATTACCATCAGCAGCATGAGCATCACAATAAAATACCGGACATTAATCATGCCGTGGGTGAATGTGGAGTCAGGTATCACCCCCACCAGCTTCCATCCGGTATAGCTGATGGTGTTAACAATCACCGTCCTGCGATCCCCTTCAAAAATCTCTTCACAGACACCGTCCCGGTACTTTGCAGCGGCCGCACTGTTTTCACTTGCGATCCCGTCGCTGATCTGTATCTGGCGCGGGTGGTAAATAATCTGCCCGTTGCTGTCACACAGATAGTAATACTGTCCGTTATTCAGGGTATTGATCTGCTTCATCATACGGGAAATGCTGAAATAATCCATATCCACGAGCAGCACCCCTATCTGGGGATCCCCATGGTTGGTGAACTCCGCAACCCGGCTCAGGGAAATCACCCAGTAATACCGCAGGGTGCCGTCATCAAACAGATTCTGGATATGAGGCGTGGAAAAATGCATATTCTCCATTTCACCCATGGCCTGTATATACCAGTCCTGTCTGGTGACGTTCGGATCCTCCTTCTGCCGCGCAACCGGCTCCGCCGCAATCAGGCTCCCGCTGCCGTTATATATGGCAATGCTGCGCAGATTACTTTTGTTGGCTTCGTACAGAAGATCCATCCCTCTCTGTATGACATCACTCTGATCCGAAAAATCATTCTCTTTTATGACATTATAATAGACCGCATCGGATATCTGGCGCATGCTGACCAGATAATCCTCCAGATTTTCCCCGGCCTGTTCCATCAGTTTTTCCGTACTTTGTATCGTTTTTTCCCGTGACAGGGTGGAAAATCTGGAATACATAACGATACCCAGAATCAGCATGATGGAGATGGATATGACGGAAAACACGAACATAATCGTGGATTGGATCCCGCGGGGTTTTAATTTTGTAAAATGCCGTAAACTTTTCTTATTCACATGAGCCATGCTCCATTCTGTATTTGGAAGGGGATACGCCGAACCGCCTCTTAAAGACATAGCTGAAATAATTGGGATCGGTATACCCTACGTTCCTGGCTATGATATAACTTTTTTCATTGGTTTCCATCAGCATCCGTGATGCCCGCTCCATGCGGTATTCCGTCAGGTAGCCGATAAAGGAGTTGCCTGTCTCCTTTTTGAAAATAGTGGAAAAGTAGGAATTGGACACCCCCAGTATCTCGCAGATATTATCCAGCGAAAATTCCTCATCCGAATAGTGGCTGGCCACATACTCCTTTGCCCTGAAGACAAAGGACTGGGTTGATTTGCTCCGCGCGCTGATTAAGGTTTCCCGGAACAGAAGGCAGACCTGCGTAAGCCAGGCCAGAAGTCCCTCCGGCTCCAAATCCAGGATCCGTAAGTACAGATTCCTGATATTTCCCGAAAAATCCGGGACATCAATATCATTATTGACCGCAAACCGGTACAATGCGCTTATCAGATCCATAAGGTCGATATGATACTGCTGCAGGGATTTGGCCGGATAGGATATGTGGTTCAGATACCGTTTGACCGCTTCTATGATATCTTCCCTGGGGTTGAGGCGGATCATGCCGAACAGGGTAAACAGCTCCGTATCCTGCGTCCCGTCGGACTTGCTTATTTCCTGGGGAGCGATTTCCTTCATGTTAATGGCCCTGGAAACGCCGTAGATAACCCGGTAAGAAACCGCTTCCCTGGCGCTGCTGTAGGACTGGGACAGCCCGGTAAGCTGTTCACAGACCTGTCCGATTCCCACGGTAACGACAGCGCCGATGATACGCTGGGCATATCTGCAGAAACGGTCACATTCATCCGTCAGCTCCGGAACCTCATTTTCACTCGTCAGCTGCGCGATTAAGACGGTATTCCCAAGATAGGAAAAATATTTCGCCTGCCACTTTTCTCCCAGATGCTCCCTGGCCTGCTTCTGGACGGACGCAGCAAGCAGCAGGGGATTCATATTCTCCGGCACCCTGCTGGAGGAGGTATGGATCACAAGACAGCAATAAAACGGCCCTTCCAAAGCGATCTGATAATCCGACAGATATCCGGGAATTTCCTCTTCTCTAAGCCGCCCTTCGATTAACGTGGAATAAAAATTGGCCTGCAGAAACGGCAGTGACTCCATATAGTATTTCTGCAGCACCGCCGCATTCCGTTTTTCACTGATTTCCTGATCCAGTTTTATTTTCAGCTGCGTGAATACATTGATGAGCTCCGCCGCATTTACCGGCTTCAGAATATATTCCTCCACCTCCAGATGAACGGCCTCCTTCGCATATTCAAATTCATCAAAACCTGTGAGAAACAGAAGCTTGGTTGTGGTAAATTCCGCTTTTATGTTCTTAGCCAGCTCCATGCCATCCATATATGGCATTTTAATATCCGTCAATACCACGTCCGGCTGGAATTCCTCCACCATTTCCAGCGCCTTGACACCGTTATTGGCAAATCCAATCACGGAGAAGCCCAGTCCTTCCCAATTAATTTTCCTCCTGATAGCCTGGATTACCTCTTCCTCATCATCCACCAGAAGCACCGTATATGTATCCATATCCATTCTCCATATGCTAGTATCCGGTAACCGCTCAGACGAAACGGAACAATTCCCATTTCGGGTACCGCTTCTTTCTTGATTATAGCAAATGCCCCAAGTTATGTAAATGTCAGAGCCGGCCAGGCGGTACCCGCTTTTTTATCTATACCCCTGGCCGGTCATGCACGAAAAGAGCCAGAACTTCTTCCGGCTCTTTTTGCAGCATAAACCACTATTTTTTCTGCACATACTTCAGACAGTCAAGGGTTACCGCCGTAATGATGATAATGCCCTCAAATACGAACTGAAGGTTTGTGTCGATGCCAAGGATGGTGAGGGAATAGATGAGCACGGTAAAAATCAGGACACCGACTACCACGCCCGATATCTTGCCGATGCCGCCGGTGAAGGATACGCCGCCCACCACACAGGCTGCAATGGCGTCCATTTCCCAGCCCTGCCCATAGGCTGCCGATCCGGAGCCAACCATTCTGGCACACTCAAGCCATGAGCCGAAGCCGTACAGAATACCGGCCAGGATGAATGCCCCCATGGTTACGCCGAATACGGAAATACCGGATACGGCCGCGGCTTCCGGGTTCCCGCCCACTGCATACAGGTTTTTGCCGAAGGTGGTTTTATTCCAGATAAACCATACAATGACGATAGCCGCTACCGCCCAGAGAATGATTGTGGGGAACCCATTGAGTCTGGGGATTATCATTTTGGGGATTGACGGTTCAATGGCACCGAAGGACACCCCTTTTGTCGCATAGGTGACGAGGCCGAATATCACCAGCATATTTGACATCGTGGAGATAAAAGGATGCATTTTAAATTTAGCGGTAAAAAAGCCGCCGATGGCTGTAAAGAAGGTACACAGAAGTATACACATCACCAGCGCAAATATCACCCGCAGGCCGACAGGCATGGCTGTAAAGTCAAACACATGGCCGAAAACCGCACCCGTATTGATTCCCTGATGCATGATGATGGTTGCGGTGGTCATACCCATACCAACCATACGCCCGATAGAAAGATCCGTACCGGTAAGGAGGATGAGGCCTGCCACGCCAAGGGCAAGAAACATTCTCGGGGAAGCCTGCTGGAGAATATTTAAAATATTATTATAGGTAAGCAGAGGAACGTGCTTTACGATGGGTGTCGCCACGCATAACGCGATAAAAATCAGGATGATTGCGATATACAGCCCATTCTGCAGCAGAAATGTCCTGCGGTTAAAGGTATACTTATAATTCTCCCATTTCTGCGCCCTTCTGTCCAGAAACGTGAATTTTGACATACGCAGCATATCGATCAGATGATATTTCCAGACATATGCTGCATGCCTTCTGTCCTTGATCTGCGCCAGCTCCTTTTCCAGCTCCATTTTGGCATCAAAGCGGCGGTTCTTATACACATATTTTTCGTTTTTTATCTCCTTGCGATCGGATAGCTTTGTAAGTGTATTCCTATGCTCCTGCTCCAGCATCGCCATATTATCCGCATATTTTCTCCGGGCAAGCTCTTTTTCCTGCGCGCAGCTTCCTTTCACCGCCTGGTAATAGTCCTTGTCAAAATGCGCCTTCAGATAAGCCTCAGCCTTTGCCGTCAGCCCGGATATCTTTTCTTTATTCTTATCCTCCACCGCCTTCGCTTTATTCAGGGATGTCCTGATATTGGCAGTCCTTACCGCCTTTTCTTCCTTCGTAAGGGCGTGGTCCCTCTTTACTGCATCCATTTCATTTTGAAGGGAAACCACCATGTTTGATCCGTCCGCTCTGAGGCTGTCTATTTCTTCCTGAATCCCGCCCACATAGTCCTCAATAGGCTTGCGCAGCTGCATTTCCTGTTCCGCCGTAAGGGTTTTACTATTTATATTATCCATATCACAATCTCCCCCATTATAGGTATTTTGCACTGAGTCTCAACAGCTCTTCCTGGTTTGTCTCTTTTGTATTGACAATTCCGGACAGCCGGCCGTTTGACATAACTCCAATACGGTTGGTAATTCCCAGGATTTCCGGCATTTCAGAAGAAACAACAAGGACCGTCTTTCCCTGCTTCGCCATATTGATGATCAGTTCATATATTTCGTATTTCGCACCCACATCGATTCCTCTTGTAGGTTCATCCATCATGAATACCCGGGGTTCGCGCTCCAGCCATTTCCCGAAGATAACCTTCTGCTGATTGCCGCCGGAAAGGCTGGAAATCATGTCATCCGGCCCCATACATTTGGTATGCATGATTTTGATCTCTTTTCCGGTGGCCTTAATCATCTTTGCATCCGAAAGCGCCGGACCGGTCTTATACTGTTCCAGATTAGCAATCGTGGTATTAAAAGTAAGATCCCCCTTCAGGAACAGCCCGTTGGCCTTACGTTCTTCCGTAATCATGGCGAAACCATGTTCCATGGCCTCCCTGGCACTGTTGAAATTCATAAGGCGGTTGTTGAAATATACCCGTCCTGCGGCTCTGGTCCGGACGCCGAAGATTGTCTCCAGAAGCTCCGTCCTGCCCGCTCCCACCAGGCCGTACAGCCCGAATATTTCCCCCTCTCTTACATCAAAGGAAACATCCTGCAGATGAGGCTCAAACTTGGTAGACAGGTTCTGGACGGACAGAATCACACCTTGGGGAACGTTGTCCACCGGAGGGAAACGGTTATCCAGGGAACGGCCCACCATGGCAGCAATCAGCTCGTTCATGTTCGCATCACCGGTACTTTTGGTCATTACCAGGTTTCCGTCCCGGAGAACGGATATCTCATCGCAGATCTCAAATATTTCATCCATTTTATGGGATATATATATCAGGGCGATTCCCTGCTTTTTCAGCATCCGCATCATTTCGAAGAGCTTATCAACCTCCTGTACCGTCAATGAGGATGTTGGTTCATCCAGGACAATCACTCTGGAATTATAGGAAATAGCTTTGGCTATTTCGCACATCTGCCTCTGTGATACGGACATATTCCGCATGGGCTGGGTGAGGTTAACCGTCATGCCCAGTTTCCGGAATAGCTCGGAGGCTTCTTTTTTCATTCTGCCTTCGTCAACGATCCCCATGGAATTCACAGGGTAACGTCCGAGGAACAGATTATCGACCACATTCCGTTCCAGGCACTGATTCAGTTCCTGATGGACCATGGCAATGCCGTTCTCAAGCGCGTCCTTGGGACCGGAAAAGCTCACTTCCTTACCATTCAGGAATATCGTTCCCTCATCCTTCTGGTATGTACCGAAAAGGCACTTCATCATGGTCGACTTACCGGCTCCGTTTTCTCCCATAAGGCCCATGACGGTTCCGCTTTTTACATCCAGGCTGATGCGGTCCAGAACCCTGTTTCGGCCAAAGGACTTGCTCATGCCGCGTATGGATAAGACGATATCATCTTTCTTATCTGCCATATTCTTTACTCCTCTGCTATAAAAATACCTGCTTCCCAACAGAGATTATCAGGGAGAATTTCTTCTCCCTGATAACCTGCCCGGCTTTCCTTTCCATGAATATTACTGATCAAGCAAGGATGTATAAGATGCTGCATTATCTGTCTTAACCATGTTGATGGCAAATGCATCATACTGGCTGGGGTTGCCGAGACGGTTGGTAATATTGGACTCCGTCTGTCCGTCGCCGCCTATGTAATCCACATCAAGGTTGAGGAGCTTATCATATTTCTGGAGAAGCGGCTGATAGGTGGATCCCAGGAAGTTATCGGAGGAATTGTAAATATTCAGCCATACCTTCTTTACAGGGCTTGTGCTCTCGTCCAGCTGATTGGATACCGGCGCGAAAACCATGGTGGAATCTGTGAAATCCTTATAGTTGTCTGCAGTAACCGCAACATTCAGTGCATAGTAGGAACGCTCTTCTTCTCTGTAAACATATACGTCATCACTGAGGACATTTCCCGCCGCATCTGCCGTGGCGATACCTGTGTTAATATCCACTCCGTCAAGGGCGTTACGCAGAACACGCAGGGTCAGGTATGCCTGTACATCCGCATGCTGGCTGATGGTTCCGCCGTAGCCCTCTGCGATAGCGGCCACCGCGTCGCTGTTGGCATCATAACCAAAGGTGGGGACTTCGTTGTCCTTGGACCATGCGTTAAACATGGACATGCCCATACCATCGTTATTGGATACGACAACATCAATCTGATCGCCGAAGGAGGAGGACCATGTGCCTATGGCATTTCCTGCCGTAGCCGCATCCCATGTGGCTCCTGCCGAGTTCTTCATTTCCTGGGAAGCCAGCTCACGGACAATATATTTCTTTCCGTTTATTTCAAGAGTGCCGTCCTGTACGGCGGATGCCGTTCCGTCTGTATTGGTTCCCACCGGTTCGCTGTTAACATTGCCGTCTTTCTCAATGCCTGTACCCAGAGCCTTGCGGACACCTCTTGTACGTGCGATGGAATCGTTATGCCCGATATCGCCGATAGCGAGGACATAGCCGATGATGCCGTCACCATTGCGGTCAATGGCATCTATATTCTGCTCAATATAATCCTTTACCATGGTACCCTGCAGCTCCGCCCCCTGGTTAGCATCGAAGCCCACATAATAGGTATCCTTGTTATAATTCAAAGCCGTCATATCAAGCTGTCCGGTGGCACTGCTGGAGGGCTGGCGGTTAAACCATACCAGCGGTTTCTCCTTATTTGCCACGGTTCCTCCGTCAGCCGGCGCTGCTTCTTCCGCCGGAGCCGATGACTCCGCCGCTGCTGTTGTTTCCGCCCCTGAAGCCGTTGTTTCAGAACCTGCAGCCGATGCCCCCGCATCCGCAGGCTTCTCCCCGGAGCCGCAGGCGGCCAGGGAAAGGCTGAGCAGCAATGCCATTGTTATGCTACCTAATTTTCTTTTCATGTTTTTCTCCCTTCTGTTTAACGCAATTCAGTGTTGTTTGTTAATATCGATAGTTTATACAATATTTTTGCAATGTTATATAGAATATTTTTTGATTTTCATTGAATTTTCTATTTTTTCCAATAATTCATGCTGCAATTACAACATTTTTGCGGTCACTTTATCAGCATTTTTTCCAATATCCCTTATAAGCACACAAAAAAAGCAGCGGAAAAGTCTGTTATTTTCCAGACTTTTCCGCCGCTTTCCGAAGCTTTTACCTGCCTCTTGATGCAGTCTTATCTTTCCTTAAAGGTAGCACATGCAGTTTCTCTGCAGTCACATGCGCCGCAGCCCTTAATATCAACATGCTCCGCATAGCATTTGTAATTTGTGTTGAACACACATTTTACCGCTTCACAGTCAATGCTGATAGTCCTGCAGGGGTTCATGGAATTGGATGCACTGTCACCGCTTCTTTGTTTGAAGCTGTCACAACAAGTATCGTCTTCCTTCTGTGCACTTTTACCGCCAACCATGATATCGCCCTTGCAGCAGCACTTATCATTGTTATAGGTACAATTATCTACTCCGCACTTCAATTCTGCCATTTCTGGTCGCCTCCTGAAATCATATCAAATTAACCCTGTTACATGGTTCCAGAATTATTTTGTCTGATTTTCAGGAAAATATTCATACACGGCTGATTTCAATCCAATACACGGCTGATTGAGCGTTCCGCAGTTCCGGCGCTTCCTTCCAGCTCCAAACGGTATATATTAAACCAATACCGCTCCAGCAAACAGCTGTCTGCGGTTTCCACCGAAACAATCCCTTCCTGCGCCCATTCCTTCAGGATATCCTCTCTTGCGAGGCCGCTGCCGATAAACCATACCCGCTGCCCTTCCTGAAGCCTCCGGCGGATCCATTCCGTATCCTGCATGCCACGGATGTCCGGAAACATTTCCTTGATCAGAGTCTCCGGTTCTTTTCCATACAGATAGCTTTCCTGATCCATATAATAGCCCGCAACCGCCTGGACCTGATCAAAATTAAATAAAACGGCGTCCTCCTCTCCCAGCCGGGAAAGCTCCTCCAGCGTCCTGTCCATCTGGTCCTTTTTTACAAGCTCTCCCCTGGCAAAGGCAGAGTAATCCGCCGCCCCTGTAAACAGAAGCAGGGCCAGCGCCGGAACCAGCACCGCATTTTTTTTCTGCCTGCTCAGTAAGGAAGCGAAGCAGTACCAGAAGCAGCCCATGGACGGCAGCATATACCGGTAAATAAAAACCGGACGCATCAGGAAGGATACCGAAATTCCGAACAGGGCGGTTCCCGCTAAGATACACAGGCCGTAAAAGGCATACGCATCCTCCTCCGTCCGTCCGTCATCTTCTTTTCTTTTGATAAACGCAGCCGCAAGCATACCGGCAAGCAGGGCAAAAAGAAGCACCGCCACGGCATAATCCATCCATTGATACCCGGTGGAAGGCTTCAGTACAAACTTCACGCAGCCTCCGAAGCAGCTTAAGGTGAGGGGAAGGATCCAATAATTTTCACGGACCTGGGACACCTGCTCCACCGCCGCCGGCAGCCAGGGCAGATAGGCCAGGACAGAAATCCCCGCGCACAGCAGCCATGTCAGCAGGCACTTCACCCGGGTTTCCTCTTTTCTTATATACAGAAGCACGGCCAGACCCAGATACAGCACCACAGCGGATACCGCGGCAAAATAATGGGTATAAGCCGCACAGATCCCATACACGGTTAAAGCCGCCCAGTGCTTTTTCCCGCCGTTTTCCAGAATGGCTCCCCCATGCAGGAAAGCAGCGGTGACAAAAAACAGGGCGAACCCGTACATCCGCACTTCCGTCGTATAATTGGCCATCTGCGGCATGGCAAGAATGCAGAAGGAAAACAGGCCTGAACACAGCCAACCTTTTTTACGCAGGAATACAAAGGAATACCCCAGAATCCCCATATAGGGAAGAACCGACACCACCTTGCTTATGATTACCGCATTGGCGGAGGGTACAAAAAGCTGACAGAAATCCACCGCCATTTTTACCAGAAAATAATAAAGCGGCGGGTGCACATCCCTGGCTGCCAGGGATATCATACGCCCCACAGGCTGGCTGATAAAGCCCTCCGTAAAAAGCTCATCATACCAGATATCACTGCCCAGACACAGATACAGGCTGTATAGTATCATTCCGCAGGCGAGTGCAGACAGCAAGATCCCTGCTATCTGCCTTCCTTGTTTTCCTTCATTCTTCATTTTTCCGGATTTCCCTGGTTCTGATCTCTTTACTAATATCATTGATAAACACATCCAGAGCTTTTACGCCTTCGTCTCCTGCAAAACGGCTCCTTACCGATACCGTGCCGTCTTCCTCTTCCTTCTGTCCCACAACCAGCATGTAAGGAAGCTTATCCAGTCTGGCCTGGCGGATTTTATAGCCGATCTTTTCGGAACGACTGTCCACCGTGCTCAGGATACCGTTACCTGTAAGCGCTGCGTTTACTTTCTGTGCATACGCCTCATATTTCTCGGAAATAGGAAGCACGCGCACCTGTTCCGGGCACAGCCAGGTGGGGAACTTGCCCTCGTATTTTTCAATCAGCCAGGCCAGCGTCCTCTCATAACAGCCCATGGAGGTCCTGTGGATGATATAAGGGCGCTTCTTTTCCCCGTCGGCATCAATGTAAGTCATGTCAAACCTCTCCGCCAGGAACATATCCAGCTGGATGGTGATCATGGTATCTTCCTTGCCGTACACATTCTTCGCCTGGATATCCAGCTTCGGGCCGTAGAAAGCGGCTTCGCCGTCCTCCTCGGTAAATTCGATGCCGATATGGTTCAGGATGTCACGCATCATATTCTGGACGTAATCCCAGGTTTGCGCATCTCCCAGATACTTTTCCTTATTGTTGGGATCCCATTTGGAAAGGCGGTAGGTCACATCCTCCTCCAGCCCCAGCGTAGTCAGGCAGTATTTTGCCAGATCCACACAGCCCCGGAATTCCTCTTCGATCTGATCCGGCCTGACGATCAGATGGCCTTCGGAAATGGTGAACTGGCGTACCCGGGTAAGCCCGTGCATTTCCCCGGATTCCTCATTCCGGAAAAGTGTGGAGGTCTCCCCGTAACGGCAGGGCAGATCCCGGTAGGATTTCTGGCTCTGCTTATAGACATAATACTGGAACGGACACGTCATGGGACGCAGGGCGAATACCTCTTCCTCTTCCTTTTCCTCGTCACCCAGCACGAACATGCCTTCCTTATAATGATTCCAGTGATCCGAAATAATATACAGATCTTTTTTAGCCATCAGAGGGGTTTTGGTCCTCATATAACCTCTCTTCTCTTCCTCATCCTCAATCCAGCGCTGCAGCGTCTGGATCATTTTGGCTCCCTTGGGCATCAGCAGGGGAAGTCCCTGTCCGATAACATCAACCGTTGCGAACAGCTCCATCTCCCGTCCCAGCTTATTGTGATCCCGGTTTTTGATATTATCCAGATATTCCAGATAATCCGCCAGCTCCTCCTTGGAGTTGAAAGCGGTACCGTATATCCTCTGCAGCATGTCCTTGTTGGAATCGCCTCTCCAGTAAGCGCCGGAGGAGGAAGTGAGCTTGAATGCCTTGATTCCTTTCGTACTCATCAGATGAGGGCCTGCACACAGATCCGTGAAATCGCCCTGTCTGTAAAAGGAGATTTCCGCATCCTCGGGCAGATCCCGGATCAGCTCCACTTTATAAGGCTCCCCTTTTTCTTCCATAAAAGAAATGGCTTCCTGCCGGGGAAGGGTAAAACGTTCCAGCTTTTCTCCCTTTTTGATGATTTTCTTCATCTCCGCTTCCAGCTTGTCCAGATCCTCCCTGGAAAAAGGTTCGTGCCCGAAATCGTAATAGAATCCGTTTTCAATGCTTGGCCCGATTGCCAGCTTTGCCTCCGGGAAAACATGCTTCATCGCCTGGGCCAGCACATGGGAAGTTGTGTGGCGCACAACAGTAAGCCCCTCTTTATCCCTTGCCGTGAGGATAGAAAGCTCACAATCCTCCGTAAGCACCGTACGCAGATCCTCCACCTTCCCGTTCACCATTCCGGCGCAGGCTGCCCTGGCAAGTCCTTCGCTGATATCTCCTGCGATATCAATAATGCTTCTGCCTTCCGTATATTCCTTAAACGATCCGTCCTTTAAAGTGATTTTCATTTTTACGCTTCTTCTCCTTTGCTTTGCTCCTCATCCATTCCGGTATACACATCATTCCCCGCAATGACCAGGCCTTTTTTAATGGGCGCCCAGATGAAGCCGATAATGATTCCCAGCAAAAGGCTGATTCCCAGAAGAAGTCCCAGCTCCATATTGGACAGGCCATTGGAAGAATCCAGCTTCTCCTTTACCTTCTGTGCACCATCCTTTGTCACATTCTTGATTTCGTTCCAATCATATTCACCGATTCCACGCATATTCCGACTCCTTTTTTTGTTTCAGGCGGCTCTGTTTCCCGCCGGCCTGCTGCAGGCGGCTAAAAAAAGCGCCCCCCATATCTTATCCAGTCCGGCTGGGATACAAGGGACGAACTCCGCATTTCCGCCCTGATTGTCCTTTTGTTCCGTAACCGTTCCGTTATGCCTGAACCGCTACATTGCTTTCCAACTCCGGCACAAAAAGCGCCATATAGCTGTATTTTAGTCTACTTACTGCCGGATGTAAAGTACTTTTTTGCCCGCGCCCGCGGCCGGTAACCGTTCAGACGGCCTCCTGCGCCCCTTCGGATATGAAAAAAGAATAAATTATATGAAATAATCCTGTGCCGTGTTGACTTCCCCAAAAAAGGGTATATATAATTGTCATATACGGATACTACCAGTCGAAAAGGAGCGGAAATATCATGCAAGAAGTAAAACCTCCCAAGAAACCACTGCTATATTATTACTGCATCGCAATGCTTGTCCTGCTGGTCCTGAACGCCTTTCTTTTTCCCCGGCTGATGTCGGCCCAGGTAGAGGAAGTGGGCTATAACACGTTCATGGAAATGATGGAAAACAAAGAGATTGCACAGGTGCAGATCGAAAGCAGCCAAATTATCTTTTCGGATAAAAATTCACCGACCGGCTATTATAAGACAGGCCCTATGGAAGATCCTGCCCTTGTGGACCGTCTTTATGCATCCGGAGCCACCTTTGGAACGGAAATCGTAAAGCAGCAGCCCTTCCTCGTCACCTTCCTGCTGACCTGGATCCTTCCTATTATTGTCATGGTTGCCATCGGGCAGTTCGTGATGCGCAAAATGATGAAGAGCGGCGGCGGGATGAATTCCATGTCCTTCGGCAAGAGCAATGCCAAGGTGTACGTCCAGTCCGAAACAGGGATTAAATTCGCGGACGTGGCCGGGGAGGATGAAGCGAAGGAGGTGCTTTCCGAGCTGGTTGATTATCTCCACGATCCTAATAAATATCAGGAAATCGGCGCGTCTATGCCCAAAGGGGCCTTGCTTGTCGGCCCTCCCGGAACCGGTAAAACCCTGCTGGCAAAGGCAGTTGCCGGGGAGGCAAACGTCCCCTTCTTTTCCATATCCGGTTCGGAATTCGTGGAAATGTTCGTGGGAGCCGGCGCCGCCAAGGTGCGGGATCTGTTTAAGCAGGCCAATGAAAAAGCGCCTTGTATCGTATTTATCGACGAAATCGATACCATCGGGAAAAAACGTGACGGCAGCGGTTTTTCCGGAAATGATGAACGGGAACAGACATTGAACCAGCTGCTGACGGAAATGGACGGTTTTTCCAGTAACAACGGCGTGCTGATCCTGGCTGCCACCAACCGTCCGGAATCGCTGGATCCCGCGCTGCTGCGCCCGGGCCGTTTTGACCGCCGCGTGCCGGTGGAGCTTCCGGATCTGAACGGCCGCATATCTATCCTGAAGGTACATGCCCAGAAGGTAAAACTGGGAGATAATGTGGATTTCAAAGCGATTGCCCGTATGGCTGCCGGCGCTTCCGGTGCGGAACTGGCAAATATGGTTAATGAAGCCGCCCTGAGTGCCGTGCGCGCCGGACGTAAATTCGTCACACAGACGGATCTGGAAGAAAGTGTGGAGGTGGTCATCGCCGGCTACCAGAAAAAGGACCGGCTGCTAAACGACAAAGAAAAAATGATCGTTTCCTACCATGAGATCGGCCACGCCCTTGTTGCGGCCAAGCAGACCGATTCCGCCCCGGTTACCAAGATTACCATCATCCCCCGTACCTCCGGCGCCCTGGGTTATACCATGCAGGTGGATCAGGGGGATCAGTACCTGCTGAGTAAGGAAGAGCTGGAAAACAAAATCGCCACCTTCTGCGGCGGCCGTGCCGCGGAGGAGCTTATTTTCCACAGCATCACCACCGGTGCAAGCAACGACATCGAACAAGCCACCAAGCTGGCCAGGGCCTGCATCACACGCTACGGCATGTCGGAGGACTTCGATATGGTGGCCCTGGAAACCGTCACCAACCAGTATCTGGGAGGCGACTCCTCCCTCGCCTGTTCCCAGCAGACCGCCGCTGAGATCGACCGGCTGGTGGTAGGTATGGTGAAAAAAGAACATGCCAAAGCCTGTGACATCCTGAACAGCAATATCGGAAAGCTGCATGAGCTGGCAAAATTCCTGTATGAAAAGGAAACCATTACCGGGGATGAATTTATGGAAATCCTCAATGCGCCCCGGCGGATCCCTGCTGAAACCAACGGAACAATACCCGGATAAAAAAGAGAGGGCGGCCTGTTTTTATGGTACCAAAAAACAGGCCGCCCTTTCTATATCCTCATCCCAGCTTCGTATTCCGGTATTCATTTGCCGATATCCCCACCTGCTTTTTGAATACCCTGGAAAAATGGGCCATATCCAGAAAACCCACCTCCTCCGCAATATCCCCGATACGCAAAGCAGGCTCCTTGAGCAGCTCCTTTGCTTTTTCAATCCTGACATTGTTCAGGATTTCGGAAAAATTCTGTCCCGTATGCTTATTCAGCAGCTTGCTCAGATGCCACTGGCTCACATAAATTTGATCCGCCACATCCGAAAGCTTCAGCTTCTCCGTATAATTGGCCTCAATATATGCCAGGGCATTCTTGACGATAAAACAGCTGGCCGGGCTGTCCGTCTCCTCCCCCTCTCTGCCTTCCCCGGAAGCGTCTTCTTCCCTGCCGTTTTCCTCCGGCGTATGTACAGGCTGCGTTTTCGGAATCTCTCCCTTTGCCGCGTCCGCCTCTTCTTCGTGCCCCGTAATCCCCTGCCTTTCCAGGTTCTCAATCATAACACGGATCGCTTCCTCCAGCTCATCCATTTTAGATGGCTTTAACAGGAAACGGGTCACCCCCAGACGGATAGCCTGCTGGGCATAATCAAAATCCCGGAAGCCGGTAAGTATGGTAATCTGCATATGCCCGAATTCCGATTTCATGCCGGCGATCATCGTTAGACCGTCGATGCCGGGCATACAGATATCCGAAATCAGGATATCCGGCTTCTGTTCCCGGATCAGCATCATCCCCTCCTGCCCGTCCCCGGCTGTCCCCACCACCCGGCAGTTATAGTTTTCCCACGGAATTGTCCTGGTAAGCCCTCTGACAATAACCGGTTCATCATCCACAATTGCAACCTTATACATAATTTCTCCCCCCGGAGCCTTTCTGCTCCGTGCCCCGCCGCGGGCCTTTGTTTTGGACTGTTCCATGCCATACGCTTTATCATTATACCATAAACGGCCAAAAACGGAAAGTGCTCCGACAAGAAACACTTTCCGCATTTTTCTTATTTATTAACCGTACAGACCTGCCGGTCCTGACACATGTACATTCATCAGCCTTTGATAGCACCCGCCGTCATTCCTTTGATGATGTACTTCTGCAGACAGACGTAAACCACAATCAGCGGCACCACGATAAGGGAAACTGCCGCGGCCATCAGGCCGTAATCCGTACCCTGCCTGCCGGAAATCTCATTCAGCAGCCTGGTTATCGCCCAATGATTGGGGAAACGCAGGAAGAAGGTCTGGGTAAACAGGTCGTTATAGCTCCACAGGAAGCTGAAAATACCAACCGTGGCAAAGGAGGGCTTTGTCAGCGGCATGATCACCTTGAAAAAAATCTGATAGGCGTTGCAGCCTTCCATGTAGGCGGCCTCTTCCAGTTCCACCGGCAGTCCCTTGATATAGCCGGACAGCACCACTATGGCAAAGGCCAGGTTCCCGGCTATCTGCGGCAGCGCACAGGACAGCAGGGCGAGCCAGAGATTATTGGTATTCACGATTCCCCAACCGGATTCCATACGGAACACCGGGATGATGGTTGCGAATACGGGAAACATCATTGCGGCTATCACGAGGCTGTTCATCAGGTCACTGCCTCTGAATTTGTAACGTACCAGCGCATAGGAAGCCAAACCTGCAAAGAGGATAACCACCACCGCCACCGTACAGGAAATGAGCAGGCTGTTCCGGTACGCCGTAAAAATACTGAATTTATTGATTGCCTTTTCGTAATTATCCAGTGTGAACAGGCTGCCCAGCGGAAAGGCAAAGGAATTGGAGACAATCTGTTTTTTATCCTTGAAGGAATTCATTACCACCCATACCAGCGGATAAATCGTAGTCAATGCCCATATAACAAGAAGCAGATACACAAAAGGCATTCCTATGGAAAACTTCTTCTTTTTCATCTATGCTCCCATCTGCGCGTCACAGCGCCTTACTCTTAATAATCTTTTTCCCTGAAAATCATATTGACCACCTTGGAAAGAATAATCCCCAGGATTACGATAACAATCGCTACCGTACAGCTATAGTCAATATCTTTTCCCTGGAAAGCCCAATAGTACATGTAGGTGCCGGTCAGCCAGGTCTCACCCATCGGCATACCGTTGGGAAGCATAACCCAGGGCAGGTCGAATACCTTCAGCGCGCCTGTTACAGCCAGAATGCTGCAGGTACAGATAACGTTATGCAGCAGGGGCAGGGATATGTATCTCACCTTCTGCCAGGTTGTGGCGCCGTCAATCGCCGCCGATTCATATAATTCATCCGAAATATTGTTAAGTCCCGTCAGCAGGATAATAAAGTAAAATCCCACATACTGCCACATTACCGGAACCATCATAGTCACCATCGCATGGGCCGAATCCTTCCAGTCCGTTAACTTCGTTGCTCCGAACATTTCCAGAAACTGATTCAGCATTCCTTTGTCGTACAGGAAAATCAGGTTGAACAAAAGGCCGAGGGCCGTAGCGGATACCACAATAGGGAAGAAGTAAACGATTCGGAAAAACTTGGCTCCCCTTTTGATATTATCCACCATGAGGGAAAGAACCAAGGCTATCCCCACCTGGCCTAAAAGCGTTACCACTATCATAATAAGCGTGTTTTTCATGGCGATTCCCATGTTTTTATCGGTAAACAGCTTTGCATAATTCTTATAAATCGGGTCATTCCATCCTTTTGCAGGCGCTCCCAAATCCTTGATAATCTGGAAGCTGTTCAAGATGTTTCTGAGAAACGGGTAAAACAGATACAGCGCCAGAAAAAGAAAAGCCGGGAAAAGGAAGAAAAAGACAGGTTTTTTATTTTTATAGATATTTGGTTGATTGTTCATACCAACACCTCTCTGCCCGTTCCGCCGGGCGCTGACGATATAAACCTTATTACAGCTTTATTATTACGTCATATCCTCATTATTTTCTTCATGAAAGGGCCGGAGGAAAAGCCTTCGGCCCTTGTGTTGTTATAGTCTGCGTATTTATATCCGATACCGGCGATTATTCGCTCATATTCTCCAGCACCTGGGAAATAGCGTCTTCAATGCTGACACTGCCGGTCACGATTTCAGGCATATGGTCAAAGATAGGTGCTCTCTGTTCCTGTGTGCAAAGATCCTGTGCCGCATTAGATACCGCTGTTGCGGACTTAATCATGTCAAGACTGTCAAGCTGCAGGGAATTCAGGGAAGCCGTATCCAGCTGCACACCATTCTTCAGCGCAGTTGCTGCAGTCTGTGCGAAAAGTGATACATTTTCGTCAGTAAGCATATCGTTTACGAAGGAAACGGCTGCCGCACGTTTTTCCGGATCATCCCATGCTTTTTTTGTAATATACCAGCCGGAGGAAAGTCCGCTGATAATATCGCTTGCTTTACGCTCGTTTGCTCCGGGTACAAAGGTTACGGTAAAGTTGTCGATATCGTCGGTTGCTTCTGCAATACCGCCCATTTTCCAGGAACCGTCCACATAGAATGCCGCTTTCCCGTCTACAAAGCTCTGGAATACTTCAGAAGCCTCTGCGGTATTGGTGTTTTCAGAGAAATATCCTTTTTCAAACAGATCCTTGATATCTCCCAGGCCTGCGATCCAAGCTTTTCCTGCTGCATCGTCCAGGGATGCGGGTACGGATGCATGGGTAGCGGGTGTGTCATGATTGTAAATAGCGAACTCAAACCAATAATGAGGCTCTTTTGCCAGGGATGCTGCAATAGGAGTAAATCCGGCATCTTTGATTTTCTGGCAGATATCAAGGAACTCCGCCCATGTGGTGTCTGCTCCGGGAATTTCCACACCGGCCTGCTCACAAACGGATTTGTTCACATACAGGCCTTCCCAGTAGCCGTAGAAGGGAACTGCATATTTCTTTCCGTCCGCAGGACAGGCAGGAATCATATCATCCTTCATGTTTGATGCGTAATCAGGGTATACGGTACGGATTTCATCGATGGTAACTACCTTTCCCGCTTCCACGAAGGGATTGGAGTCGTTGCCGTTAAAGTAGAAAAGCACATCCGGTTCCGCGCCTGCTTCAAAGTCGGAAATTACACGGGACTTAAAGGTTTCATCCGCTGTTCCTGAGGAATCCGCTACGGTACATCCGTATTTGTCTTCCCATCTCTTTACGGAATCCTGATAGTTCTGTACGTTGCTTTCTTCACCCGCGAAGGTTGTTGTTACATTCAGCGTGGTTCCGCTCTTTACTTCCAGCGTTCCCGCTTCTGCTTCTGTTGTGGATTCTTCTGCCGGTGTACTGTCCTCTGCCTGGCTCTGCTCCGCCGCCGTAGTCTCCGCCGGCTTGGATTCACTTGCCGTCTGGCTTGCGCTGTTACCGCAGCCTGCCAGTGAAGCCACCATCGTGCATGCTAATACACAAGCTAATAATTTTCTTTTCATGTAAGAAACCTCCCTTTCGTTTTGGATGACTTGTTTTTCATCTGTACTAATCATATAACAATCCAGGGGAAAGGTTAATGATTCCTATTGTGATTATTTGTCTTTTATTGTTCTGTTCCGCCGGAAGTTATTTATGCAATTTGACTGTTATTGTGCTTACCGTACAATCTTCTTTGTCATTTTTGATTGTCAGCCCGCAATCCGGGCCGTAAATTATCTGTAATCTCTTGTTCACATTGCAGATTCCCAGGCTGACGGAATGCTGTTCACCGCTGTCCGTTCCGCTGCCAAGCAGGTCTTCCACCTTCTTTTTGTCTTCCTTTGTCATGAGGCCGTCATTGATAATTTCTATCTTGAGCTTATCTGCCTCGGCATAAATGCGGAGCACGATCTTACCCGCGCGTCCTGCCAGTCCGTGCTCCACCGCATTTTCCATGATAGGCTGGATGATAAGCCGGGGAACCTCTGTCTGCAGAAGCTTTGGATCGATCTGCTTCTCAAACTGGAACTTCTCCCCGAAACGCTGCCTGATGATATGGCAATAAGCCTCCACATAGCTGATCTCTTCCGACAGCGGTATCATCTGCTGCTTCTTCCTGTCCATGGTAGCCTCCAGCATGGTGGAAAGAGCTTCGATCATGCTGCTTACCCGGTCATTTCCCTCCATCCGCGCCTCCCAGTTGATGATCTCCAGGGTATTATTGAGGAAATGGGGGTTGATCTGGGACTGGAGGGCCATAATATTGGCATCCCGCAGGGCAAGCTCCTCCAGGTATATCTGTTCAAACTGGTTTTTCAGCTTATCCGACATGCTGTTAAACGCATTGTCCAGATATAAAAACTCCCTGCTCTTCTCCTTTTTCTCTATCTGCACCCCGAAATGGCCCTTTTCAATCTCCGAAGCCGCATCGATCAGACGTTTTACCGGCATGGTAACCTTTCTGTACAGGAAATAAAATACAATAAAAATAAGAGGGATGGTAAATGCCATCATCAAAATAGTTATGTACCGTATGGCCTCCTTCTCGTAATGGATAGCATCATAGTCCAGCTTCACTACATAGCGGATGACATGGCTGTCCATTTTCCGCTCGCAGGTCACGTAGGCCACATCCTTCTCCTCATGGTATTCGCTGTACCGTTCCGCGCTCTCCCGGCGGATAAAATCCTCCGCCCAGCCTGTCCCGAACACCCATTCCCCATCTATGCTCACATCGTAATCCAGATACCAGGGAATCCCCTCCACACTCTGAAATACGCTGTCTTTATCAATATCCATAACAATTACGGCATAGGGCCGGTACACGGGGGTCATGATATTACGGACCATATATAAATGGCCTCTTTCATTCACCCAGCCTATCCCGGTGTCAATCTCCTGCGCTTTCTGTTCCACACGTTCCCTTGCCAGGCTCTTGAATTGTTTGATGCTGTCATAGTTATTGCTGCTGTAGCTGTAATAAATCCGCTCCGGCTCCTCGGTAAAATACAGTATAGTGCTTAAGAAGCTGCTGTCATAGCGGTACATCTGCTCCAGGAAGGTGGTAACCCTCTCATACAGGTCAAGCCTGTCTCCGTCCGCCTGATACTGTCTCCAGCTTTCTTTGATTTCAGGTATGTAAGAGGCATTTCGGGATACCCGCACTGCCGCTTCCACCCGCATTTCACATATTTCCACAGCGGTATCCATGGTTTTTTCTATATTTTCTTTCATCTGGCCCGAAAACCGGTTCGAAACATAGGTCAGTATTGCCATGGTAAGAATGGCAAGCGGCAAAAGCCAGCAAAGCAGCATCAGAATAGTCATACTCCATTTCAGCTGCGCCGGCTGGCGTTTTTCTTCCGTTAAACACGATTCCTGCAGTGCCTTTTTTGTTTTCACTCCTGCTCCCCCTCATCCCCCGGATCCTAAACAGAACCGCACGGCGGCGGTTACCATGTATGCTTCTGCCAGCATATTTCTATTCATTATAATATAAAAAAAGGAGCCAGTAAACTACCAGCTCCTTCCAGGATAACGATTCCCTGATGCCATGCACCTATCGATGCCATGCACCTATCGATGCAATGCACCTATCGGTGCATGGAGAAGGAATCCATATCGTAATTCTTCAGGTTATCATGTACGCCTCTTGCATCTGCCTGGGAAATCAGTTTATCCCTGTCCTTCTTGGCGGCAAGAGCCGCTTTATGCCGGCTGGGTCCGCCCACGCAGCCGCCTTCACAAATCATGCCTTCGATGAAATCCTCCGGCAGCTTGCCCAGCTTGAAGAGCATGAGCGCTTTTTTACACTCTGCGATACCGCTGCATCTTGCCACCTTAAGGTCGGCATTTTCCCCGGTCTCTTTCAGGCATTCCACGACAGCTTCCGTCACACCGCCGCCGTTGCCGAAGCGCTTGCCGAATACACTCGCTTCCTGGCTCGTGTTTTCTTCCGGCTCCAGCTGTACGTCCTTGGCACGCATCATGGCGCGGATCTCTCCGAAGGTCAGGACATAATCCGCATTCCCCTCGATTTTCTGATCCTGCACTTCAGACTTCTTGCCGATGCAAGGCCCGATAAATACGGTAACCGTCTCCGGATCCTTTGCTTTCAGCATCCTGGATACCGCACACATGGGGGAAACGGTGGTGGAAATATGATCCGTCAGCTCAGGAAAATGTTTCTTTATATAGTTAACAAAAGCGGGACAGCAGGAGGTGGTCATTTTCTTGCCTTCTTTAAAGCTTTCCGCCCATTCTTCCGCCTCAAACGCAGCAGTCATATCACCGCCCAGGCCCACTTCCACGAAGTCGGCAAAGCCGATCTTCTTCATAGCGGTCCTCCAGCTTGCCATGGTGATGTTTTCACCAAATTGTCCTTCTCCGGCAGGCGCCAGCATAGCCACTACCTTTTTGCCGGAACGGATTTCATTGATAATATCCACAATGCTTGTCTTGGAAGCAATGGCCCCGAAAGGACAATTATGGATACACTGTCCGCACTGGATACATTTGGATTCATCTATCTGGCATACTCCATGCTCGTCCATGGTTATGGCGCTGACAGGGCAGCTCTTCATACAGGGTCTCTGTATTTTAACGATTGCGGAATAGGAACAAGCCTGTGCACATTTTCCGCAGCTTTTACATTTGTCCGGATCGATAAAGGAACGATCGTCACCGATGGTAATAGCCCCGAAATTACAGGACTGTTTACAGGATTTTGCCAGACATCCCTGACACAGGTTGGTAACTACGTATCCGGAGGAAATGGGACATTCCTCACAGGCGGAGTTGATAACCTGTACTATATTGCTGCTCTCTCTGGTACCGGGGCATTTTCCTTCTGCCAGTCTGACTCTCTGTCTGATAATTTCCCTTTCCTTGTAAATACAGCAGCGGAAACGCGCTTCGGGCCCGGGAATCATATCGTAGGGAATATTCTCTTTTTTCTCGTCCAGTTCACCGGCAAATGCCAGCTTAGCCACTTCAGTGAGTACCTCGTGCTTAATTTTTAAGATGGTAGCGTCATCAGATACTATACCCATATTCTTTTGTTTATCCTCTTTCTGATTGTTAAAAAATTAACTGGTACATCCAAAAACAAAGCTGGATTTGAGACAATCCCAAGCCAGCTTATATTTTTGTTCTTCAGGCAGCACCCGGGGTACGGCGAAGTTTCCTTCGCCTCCCCCGGTAAGCCTTACCGCAAATGCGGTCAGTAATTAGTTGTCTCCGTACAGAGTCTGCAGCTTCTGCAGATACTCATATCTTTCTTTTGCGTTTTCCGCAGCCTGAGCCTGAAGCCTTGCAGCCTTGTCGGCATCCTTCAGAGCCAGGGAGGTATATCTTACTTCACCGCTGATGAATTCCTGGAAATCCTTGCTGGGTGCCTTGCTGTCAAGGATGAATTTCTTCTCAGCAGCAGGATTGTAGCGGAACATATTCCAGTAACCGGTCTCTACAGCCAGTTTTTCTTCGGTCTGAGCCTTGCTCATACCCTTCTTGATACCATGGTTGATACAAGGAGCGTAAGCAATAATCAGGGAAGGTCCCGGATAAGCTTCCGCCTCTGCGATAGCCTTAACGGTCTGGTTGTAATCAGCACCCATGGAAATCTGTGCTACATATACATAACCATAGCTCATTGCAATACCAGCCAGGTCTTTCTGCTTCACTTCTTTACCGCCGGCTGCAAACTGTGCTACAGCACCGGTAGGGGTAGCCTTGGAAGCCTGTCCGCCTGTATTGGAATATACTTCGGTGTTGAATACCATAACGTTGATATCTTTTCCGCTGGCGAGGATATGATCCACACCGCCGAATCCGATATCATATGCCCATCCGTCACCGCCGAATACCCACTGGGATTTCTTGGAAAGGAAGTCTTTGTTTTTAACGATATCCTGGCATACGCCGCAGTCCTGTGCTTCCAGTACCGCTACCAGCTTATCGGTTGCCGGTCCGTTGGTCACGCCGCTGTTGTAGGTATCCAGGTATTCCTGGCATGCCGCCTTAACAGCTTCGTCCCCGGTATTGGCAAGTACCTCTTCAACCTTAGCTTTCAGCCCGCCTCTGATTGCGTTCTGTGCAAGCAGCATACCCATACCGAACTCAGCGTTATCTTCGAACAGGGAGTTGTCCCAAGCGGGTCCCTTGCCGGCTCTGTTTACGGTATAAGGTGTACTCGGTGAAGAGTTACCCCAGATAGAAGAACATCCGGTTGCGTTTGCAATATACATTCTATCGCCAAACAGCTGTGTGATCAGCTTCGCATAAGGTGTCTCACCACATCCTGCACAAGCTCCGGAGAACTCAAGCAGAGGCTGTTTGAACTGTGAGCCCTTAACGGAATTCTCTTTGAATTTTTCAAGGACTTCAGGCTTCTCGGATACGGACTGTCCGTAGTTGAACATCTTCTCTTCAGCAAGCTGTGTTTCAAGAGGATTCATGTTCAGAGCCTTCTCCCCCTTCATGCCGGGACAAACATTTGCACAGGATCCACATCCGGTACAGTCAAGTACGGATACGGTTACTGCAAATTTCTTACCGGGCATTCCGGTCATATCAAGCATCTTCATTCCTTCAGGAGCATTAGCTGCTTCTTCTTCCGTCATAACAGCAGGACGGATTACGGCATGAGGACATACATAAGAACAGAAGTTACACTGGATACATTTGGTAGGATCCCAGGTAGGTACATTAACCGCAATACCTCTCTTCTCATAAGCAGAAGATCCGGAAGGAGTGGAACCGTCCGCATAATCCTTGAATGCGGATACAGGCAGGGTATTTCCTTCCTGAGCGCTTACCTTGGTCTGGATGTTGTTAACGAAATCAACCACATCTTTTCTGCCGCCGCTTACCACTGCATAATCAAGTCCTTCATCTTCACAGTTCTTCCAGCTTTCAGGTACTTCTACCTTAACAACGCCCTTGGCGCCTGCATCGATAGCTGCCCAGTTCTTCATAACAACATCTTCGCCCTTACGTCCGTAAGTAGCCTTTGCAGCAGCCTTCATCAGTTCGTTTGCCTTCTCGGCAGGAATGATTCCGGTCAGTTCAAAGAATGCGGACTGCAGGATCGTGTTGATACGTGTGGGACCCATGCCGGTTTCGATACCAATCTTAACACCGTCGATGGTGTAGAAGTTGATATTGTGGTCAGCGATGAATTTCTTCATCTGTCCGGGAAGGTGCTTGTCCAGCTCTTCCGCGTTCCATGAGCAGTTCAGCAGGAAGGTGCCGCCGTCAACCAGCTCCTGAACCATATTGTACTTACGTACATAGGCAGGATTGTGGCATGCAACGAAGTCAGCCTGACGGATCAGGTATGTGGATTTAATCTTCTTATGTCCGAAACGTAAATGGGACATGGTGATACCGCCGGACTTCTTGGAATCGTAATCAAAGTATGCCTGTGCATACATATCGGTATTGTCACCGATAATCTTAATGGAGTTCTTGTTGGCACCTACCGTACCGTCTGCACCAAGACCCCAGAATTTACAGTTTGTGGTTCCTTCGGGAGTGGTAACCAGCTCAGCGCCCAGCTTCAGGGACAGGTTGGTCACATCGTCTTCGATACCGATGGTAAATTTCTGCTTCTCAGCGTTGTTGTATACGGCAACGATCTGTGCAGGGGTGGTATCTTTGGAACCCAGGCCGTAACGTCCTGTGAATATGGGAACCGCATCGAACTTGGATCCCTTCAGTGCTGCAACGACATCAAGGTAAAGAGGCTCACCCTGTGCGCCCGGCTCTTTGGTCCTGTCAAGTACGGTGATCTGCTTAACGGTTTCAGGAATGGCTCCGATCAGGGCATCCGCACAGAAAGGTCTGAACAGACGAACCTTAATGACACCAACCTTGGCACCTGTGGTTTTGATCATGTAATCGATGGTTTCTTCAATGGTATCATTTACGGATCCCATAGCTACGATTACGTGCTCGGCATCCTCTGCACCATAGTAGTTGAACAGCTTGTAGTCTGTTCCGATCTTCTCATTAACCTTGTCCATGTAAGTCTGGACAATTCCGGGAAGCGCATCGTAATAAGGGTTGCTTGCTTCTCTTGCCTGGAAGAAAATATCAGGGTTCTGCGCGGAACCTCTCTGACAGGGATGGTTAGGATTCAGGGCTTTCTTACGGAATGCGTCAACGGCATCCATATCTACCATATCCTTCAGGTCTTCGTAATCCCAGGTCTCCACCTTCTGGATCTCATGGGAGGTACGGAATCCGTCGAAGAAGTTAATGAAAGGAATGCTTCCTTTAATAGCTGCAAGATGAGCAACTGCGGTAAGGTCCATAACTTCCTGGACGCTGCTTTCGCAGAGCATGGCGCAGCCGGTCTGGCGGCATGCATATACGTCGGAATGATCACCGAAAATGCTCAGTGCATGGGATGCAATCGCTCTCGCGGAAACATTGAAAACACCGGGAAGCTGCTCGCCGGCAATTTTGTAAAGGTTAGGAATCATAAGAAGCAGACCCTGGGATGCCGTGTAGGTAGTTGTCAGAGCACCTGCTGCCAGGGATCCGTGAACGGCACCTGCCGCACCTGCTTCAGACTGCATCTCTGTGATGTGCACGATCTGACCGAACATATTCTTTCTGTCTGCTGTTGCCCACTCATCCGTAGCTTCCGCCATGGGTGAGGAAGGGGTGATAGGATAGATAGCCGCAACATCTGTAAATGCATATGACGCATGTGCTGCTGCATGGTTACCATCCATGGTTTTCATTTTCCTTGCCATAAAAACCTTCCTTTCTTATCTTTATAGATAGTCAAATTTTTACAGCGCCTATGCGGATACCTTGGATTTGCTTGCATACGCGCTTGCCCTTAAGGAGCACCTTGAGGGCTGTTAAAAATTTATCTTATTGATACTCAATATTATACATCTTATAAGACAAGCATGGGTATACCTTTTTTATATGTTTTCTATATATTTTTTTATATAATGTATTGCTTTTTCTCCCGGAAAAAGCTATGCTTAAAGCAGGTTTCCGGGGATTGTACGGAACCGGATACATTTTGTATACAATGTATAAAATGAAATACAAGCTCATAGGCAGGTAAGCTGCCGTAACGGCCCTGCACTGTTACAGGCATGCCGTCCGCCGTATCCGCATAGGAAAGGGCGCACAAGGGAGGCCGCAGATGAATCTCAATGTACTTCGTTATATTATAGAAGTGGAACGCAGCCGTTCCATCACGGGGGCGGCAAAACAGCTGTTTATCAGCCAGCCTAACTTAAGCCGTGATATCCGGGAGCTGGAGGAGGAGATCGGCTTCACGGTTTTTACCCGCAGTTCCCGCGGTGTCATTCCTACGGAAAAAGGCAGGGAATTCCTCGTACTCGCCAAAAAGGCGGTCAAACAATACCAGGCTTTGGAAAACTATTGTTCCCGGGATGAAAAGGACAATATCAGCCTGCACATCTGTGTCCCGCGGGCCAGCTATATCACAGGAGCGTTTACCGCATTTCTGAAAAAACATGCCAAAGGGCGGCAGCTGTCGGTCAATTATAACGAAACCGGGACGATGGACGCCATCTGCCAGGTATCCGACCGCACCGCATCCCTGGCTATCATACGCTGCCCTGACCGTTATGAGAAAACGCTTCTGCCCCTGCTTAAGCTGCGGGAGCTTTCCTATGAAACCTTATGTAAATTTGAGTTAACGGTTATCATGTCCGACCGGCATCCGCTGGCAAAAACCTCCGTGCTGACACCGGATCTGCTTTCCCAGGCCATAGAGGTGGTCTGCGATGATACCTCCCTCTCAGCCTATCTGCATGAAGCGCCGGAAACGGAGCATAACGAAAACAGTATCCATATCCATGAACGGGGCAGCCAGTTCGACATTCTTACAGGCGTCCCCGGTACCTTTATGTTTGTCTCCCCGGTTCCGGATACTATATTATCCAGATATCATCTGGTCCAGAAAAAATACCAGGGTTCCCCCAGGAAAATGACGGATCTGCTGATTTATCCGGAGGATTACAGACCAACCCGGGCGGAAGCCGCATTTCTGGAGATGTTAAAGGAGAACCTGCCGAAGTAGGGGCGGCCGACCGGCTGCCGCTTAAAAAATAGGAGTCCCAATGGAAAAGCAGAATTTTATAATCCAATACCCCGCAGAAAGCTGCAGGGGATTGGAACCTCACAACAATAACCAATTGGATATGCGGCCACATCCGTCCGGCCCGCTCACGGAAACAAAAGGCATCCCCGCCATTTTGTGGGGAACGCCGTCCGAAAGTATCTATCTTTATGTTCACGGAAAATCCGGCTGTAAGGAAGAAGCAGGCGTTTTTGCGGAGCTTGCCTGTGCCCGCGGCTGGCAGGTGCTGAGTATGGACTTGCCGGAGCATGGGGAACGGAAAGAGGAAGGCGGGTGTTTTGACCCCTGGCATGTGGTTCCGGAATTGGACTGCATATATGAATTTGTAAATAAGAAATGGAAAAGAACTGCTTTATATGCCAACAGTATAGGCGCATGGTTTTCCATGCTCAGTTTTGCGGATAAATCTTTCGAAAAGGCACTTTTTGTATCGCCGGTGCCTGATATGGAATACCTGATCCGCCGCATGATGCAGTGGGCTTCTGTCTCCGCGGGAGAATTGGAACAGGAAGGCACCATACCGACTTCCTTTGGGGAAACCCTGTCCTGGGAATACTATTGTTATGCAAAAGAGCATCCCGTCTGTCATTGGGAAATCCCCACGGATATTCTGTATGCGGGACGGGATCATCTGATTGAACGAACTGCTGCAGAAAGCTTCAGCCGCCGGTTCCGTTGCCGGTTAACCGTAATGGAGGATGGGGAACACTGGTTCCATACGCAGGAACAGCTGAGGGTGCTGCGGGAATGGATAGAAAGCTGCCTCTGATATCTGCGTATAAAACGCAGATACCAGGGTTCGCTGCACTGTGCGGGTATTGTACTATCGCTTTTCCACCGCGCCTACAGGGCAGATTTCTGCACACCTTCCGCAATGCAGACAATTTGATTGGGATATGACCACCGGTTTTGCAGCAATATCAATACATTTCTGCGGGCAGACAGAAAAACAAAGTTTACAACCGATGCACGCACTGCCCGCGAAGTAGCCGCTTATCTTTTTTTCGCTCCCTCCAAAGGAAAAGCTCTCCCGAAAAATGGGCTTTGCGGAGAGGTCGAAAAACTCTCCCTCGCCTTGGTAAATTTGAAACACTCTCAGCACGGCGCGGCTCTTTTCGCCGGGGTAGATTTCTTCCATATAAGGATTTGCTTTGAAAATTTCCGTCAGAAGCACATCGCCCAGTTCCCGCACTTTTCCCCGCACTGTGACAGACTTGGAGGACATAGTATCCTTACCGTGAAAGCCTGTAACGGATACGCTGTCGTGAGCCTTCAGCCGCGAATAAAAGGCTTTGCCCTTCGCTGTCAAAAAATACAGGCCGTTTTCATCAGACAGCATCATATCAATGACACAGGTTACCGGATTTCCGTTTTCATCAATTGTGGCAAAAACCGTTGAGTGAATCTCCTTTTGCAAATACTGAAGATACTTTTCCGCTTTCATGTGTATACTGTCCTTTCAGGATTGGGGTCAATGGTTAATAAATCATCATGGTAACGGTGGGCTGTTTAGTGTTTACAGTATGTATTCCTTGGGCGGATTACCGGAAAAGTCAGCAATGACAGCCTGCGCGTCCTCCAGATAGAACACCTCAAAAATGGGGTTGTCGGCGGTCTGGTACTGCCCCTTGACAATGGGGTTGTTCATGCAGCCCTTTTTGATCTCCCTGTTGTTTTCAAAAACCACCTTTCCATGCAGTCTGATCCACGCATAGGATGGGCTGGATACGGAAACCTCGATGTTGGGATTGGCCAGCATGTCCTTGTAGACTTCCTTGGTATTGTTGGTGCAAAACCACAGTTTGCCGTCCTGTTCAAAACAGAACATAAAGGGGCGGCACTTTGCCTTTCCGTCACGGCCAATCGTGGCAAGATACTGCACAGGATTTTCCTGCAAAAACGTTACGACTTCATTCATGGTGTTAACCTCCGTTTTTTCTTTGTATGCATTTGGCGGCTGCCAAACAGTTTCTTCAGAAACCCTTCAGGGGTTCCTCTTTTTTTTATTATGCATTTATGGTACCGGACTGTAAAGTAAGCACTTTATTGTGGTATAGTTACCAAAATGATACGAATGAACAAACAGGAGGTTATCTGTGGATATGGTGCAGGAAAAATACGACTGTGATGACCTTATGAAGGCGGCAGATTTGCTCTGCTGATCAGGATGACAGGTTCCCTATATTGGGAATTCATTTTTTCGGCACCTGCCCCATAAACTGTGTATCCCCGCTTTCCAAATCAATTTTATAGAACGGATGGGCTTCGTCTCCAATATATACTTCTGCTACAAGCACACCGCCGTTGATCTCGCAAATCAAGCTATAATAGGGATAATCATCCGATTGTTTTCTTTCCGGAAGATACGCAAATATCACCTGCTGTGTACCGTCCTTATCGACCTGGTGCAGCCGTACTCCGACTTCCTCATCGTCTTGTTTCTCCGGCACGCCTGGAGAAGTCTGTACAACACCGGGATCCGACTCCTTTATATAAGAGGAGTAATAGACCTTCCCTTGATACAGCGTAACGATCTCATTAAAATGATCCTTCTCTACGGCTGCCAGCACAGAAAGTTTCTTATCTCTTATTTCATACAGCACAATATATTCCTTGTTTCTATCTTCCTTAAAAAAATGGTAAAGCATATACTCTTCATCATTATACTTAAATACCGTGTTTTCACCTGGCAGCTGCACCTGATCCGGTTCCAGATCAATTCCTCCGGCAATTTCAATCGTATCCACCCGCCATTCCGTCATTCTGTCCGGTGCCAGCCACCATCTCATACCAGCCTGGTACAACGTGGGCGGCGCATCCAGGGATACTTCATAGATGAGATCAAAGGGATATGCATCGATATCATCCATGTCGGTTTCCCCTGCGTTCTCTAACACTAACTCCATATCTGAAAAATTGCTGCTTCTCTTTTTCCGGATACCGATTCCTGTTTCATAATCATTCAGCGAATAATCCGTGACATAGAAACCATATCCGTAAGTTTTCTCTGCCCTGTTCAAATACCATATCCCCTCTTTATATATGTAGGTGAAATCTTCCGACCACCTCCAGGCACTTCCGCCATAGGTATGGATTGTGAACGCACACTTTTCTGCGGTCAGCGGCAGATAAGGGTCTCCGAATATCCCTCCTTCAGACATGGTCCTGATTAAGTTGGCATCCTGAAAATCCAGCCGGTACTGCTTGGCGCCTTCGCTGTATATCGCAAACAGTATACGGGGCAGTTCTCCATAGTTTTCCGAATTTGGCGGCCTATATTGCAGCACCCCCACATAATCAGGTATCCCGTCCTGGTTATAATCCAGTTCTGCCGAATCCATCAATTCCCAGTGCTCAGGAACAAAGTCTGTTATATTCCGTCCTGTTTGCAAAAGATCCGGTACCTGCTCCGGCATCCGGGCTACGTCGTTGGGGTCCGGCTGCATCCCTTCGCCTGTCCGCAGCTCCGTCTCTGTCGGGGAGTCCATGGCTGGTTCTGTCTGCAAGGAAGCCTCTGTCTCTGCCTGGCCGTCAGAAGTCTGCGTTACATCTGCCTGCACCGGATCCTCCGTCCCAGGCCGGGCGCCGGAGGAATCCGAAGAACAGGACGATATCATCATAATTGTCAAAAGGGCTGAAAACAGTTGTAAGAATTTTATTCTTACCCCCATCCTTTTCCTTCTCGTAAAGCTCTCAGCTTTTGTCTTATTCATAGTATTTTATTTCCCTGACTCCGTTACTTTACGAATCGGCACCCAAACCTCATATCTGCTGCCGTCGGGCGTATCTGCATTCTCTTTTTCGATTGCGGTAACCGGACCGGCATTGCGTACATAACCTTCCGGCATTGCCACTGTTTCTGCATACCGGTTGACGCGGCCGTTTCCGGCATCACCCACAGCCTCATCATTTGTTTCCATCCATTCCGTTGTGACGACGAGAAAATCACCTGCGGGAAAACGGGCAAGTTGATACCCCTCAGGCACCTTGTCTACGTTTTGCACAAAAAGTCCCTGAAAATAAATCCGTTCTCCTTGTTCGTTAATGTACCATATATTTACCGGCTTTGTATCCACCGCATAGGGAAGGATTGGCTCGTATCCGCCTATCTCGAAGAAATGCCCCCAAATCTGCCCGAAATCAGAAGATTCGGTAACAATATTTTCGTTTCCGAGAAACACAGACGCTTCTTGATGGATTTGAAATGTAATAATTGCTTTTTCGCTCATAATTTTATTTTCCTTTCGATTTTCCCTGGAAGTTAAGGTTCCCCCTCAATTTATCCGCAGGTGCCGCAGCAGGCAGGGTACTTTTTCGCAAAAGCCTTGCAGTCCTTATCACGCTGTCCGCCTTTGCTGCATCTGTCCTTATTTAAAGTTCCACACTAAACAGATAGGCGGTACCGTCATTTTCCGCACCGTTTAAAAATACTTCCGCCGTCCAGTATTTATCGGGATAGGGAATCTGCACCCCCTGCCCTAAAATTATATTCCTTGTAACATCGTACATGGCGTCGCTGTCGTAGCCGTCGGTTCTGTGCATAGCCGCTACATCTCCTGTAAATACGGCAAAAGAAAATTGGGAGAGATAGGGCGGTCCAAAGTCAGTACCCTCAGCGTCTCTCTGTGGGACAAAATCCACGGAAATAAAACCATTCGGAACCGGGGTATCTGCCTTCATGAATCTTCCCAAAAATCCGTGCCGGGGTTCCACATCCACGCCTTTCCCCTTGTGATGCATAAACAGAAGATCATAATCAAAACCCGATTGATACTCCGCCAGCGTATCCAGTGTCTTTATCACCTCTCTTCTCCGGGTCCGGTCATAGGGATCGTGTTCCAACCATTTCTTTCCGATAAACCGCATGGCCGGCAAGGCTTTGTATGTAAAGCTTTTCAGCCGGAAATCTTTTTGCTGTTCCCGGACAAATTGGGGCATAAACAAAGTCCACTGCACCCCGGCGTCACAGTCCTTTAAACAGTTGATATAGCCGTAGAGTTCCACGCTGTCTGTACCCGTAGATCCGGTTCTGTTACCGGCGATAAGTTCCCGTATACGGCGGTCTTTCATAATGGAAAAATTGCGGAACATATCCTCCACCGCTTTCTGCAGGCCCGGGTCAACGGCTTTTCCCCTCAGCTGGCCGTCAAATCTGTCCAGCGCACCCCAAACAGCCTCATTTACAATATCCGGGCAGGTAATTTTACTTAAATAGGTACGTAGCTTTGCATTTTGCTCTTTAAATCTGGCCAGCACACCATTCATCAGGATCTGTTCGTTTTCCACCAGCTTGTCCTCTGTCCATTGGGGATCATCAAGTATCCAGTCCGTCAGCGAATCGAACACATCCGGATTTTGCCCCCGGGCTGTACGGGACCAGTCAACGACCATCTGATATTTTTCCGTATCTGAAAGCGTTCCGGTAATTTTATCGTCAATATTGTTCCAGCAAAAATTGTCTATGAGCTTAAAAGACGTGTCAAAACCTCCTTCTACCGAAATATTAATTATCAGAGGACTGTAAAATTTCAGGCGGCTGCCCTTTGCCGGAACCTCTGAAGGCTTAATCCCATGAAATCTTGAAAATGCCTTGGAGAAGCTTTCAGGGGTATCGTATTGATACTTCATGGCAATTTCTGTTATCTTTTCCTTCTGCAGCCGTAAGTCTCTGCCCGCCAGACTCAGCCTGCGGTTGCGGATATATTCCCCAAGCGTTATGCCTGTTACCAGGTGGAAGATACGCTGGAAATGTGCACCTGAAGAATAAACCTCCCTTGAGATATCTTCTATTCCAATCTTATTTGTCATATTACGTTCCATAAATGTAATAGCTTTGTTGACGCTTTGCAGCCAATACAAGAACTCCACCCCTTTCATTATATCAAATTGCCTTTTTATTTTCCTGTCACAAAATGCTTCTGTTTGGCACCTGCGAAGTTTGAATTGTCTTAATTATAACATGACTCCTGCTGTTTTTTATTATTATTCTGCGTTATTTAAGAATCCTTGTTCCTGCACGGATATATCCGGCGGACACCGCAGACAGAAAACAGGGATTCTCCGGCGCTTTATCGGGGGCCGGGACAAGGCAGGGACGGGCGGGCCATGAAACAACACAGAAAAAGAGCAGAACGGCACAGCCTTCCGACTATGCCGCCCTGCGGTAATGAAATTACTTTGTAACTATTCAGTCAGGTCCGCACATTTACTGCGCGGCAATTTTACTTCAGATCCAGGAATTCCTCATAAATCCGGCAGACATCCTTCGCCTGTTCTTCCTCCGGCATCTCACAGAAAATACGGATTAACGGTTCGGTTCCGGAAAACCGTCCCACTACCCAGCCTCCGTTCGTAAAGTAGACCTTGCTGCCGTCCAGATAGGATACATGATCGATTTCATACGGAAGCTCCGGCAGGAGTCTGTCTTCCAGAAGGATTTTGTGCACGGCATCCTTTTTCTCCTGGTTGAACTTGTAATCCCGTTCTTCCATATATATCTTTCCGCATTCGGCTTCTATATCCGCATAGATCTGGGACAGCTTTTTGCCGGTTACGGCGATCATTTCCACCAGCAGGCAGGCGGCATATACCCCGTCTTTCCCATGGATATGTCCTCTCACGGTAAGGCCGCCGGAGGATTCCCCGCCGATAACGGCGTCTGTTTCCGTCATCTTGGCGGAAATATGTTTGAAGCCTACGGGTACCTCATAGCAGGTTTCCCCGAATTTCTGCGCCACCTTATCTAACATATGGGTGGTGCAGATATTGCGGACAACGGGGCCATGCCAGCCTTTATATTTCACGAGATAGTAATACAGCAGTACCATGATATCGTTGGGATGGAGGAATTTCCCCTTGTCGTCGATGACTCCCAGCCGGTCCGCGTCTCCGTCTGTGGCGATCCCGATATCACATTTCCCGTCCAGGACGAAATTCTGCAGGGGGCGCAGGGTGGCTGCGGTAGGGGCAGGCAGCTTTCCGCCGAACAGGGTGTCGTGGCGTTCATGGATGGTATCCACCTCGCACCTGGCGGTGAGAAGGATGGTCTTAATAGAGGTTTCACTCACGCCGTACATGGGATCCAGGGCTATTTTGAGTCTGCTTTTACGGATCGCCTGCATGTCGATGTTGTCAATAATATTATCCAGATATTCATTGAGGGGATAGATTTCCCGGATCAGCCCGGCTTCCAGGGCTTTGTCGTATTCCATTGTTTCCACCGGTTCCGTCTCGATCCGGCTGATATATTCTTCTATCTCATCGGTCTGTGCGGCGCTTGCATCCCTTCCGCCCGCGGTAAACACCTTGATTCCGTTATATATGGCGGGGTTATGGCTTGCGGTGATCATCATGCCGTAAGGCATTTCATGCTTCATGACATAAAACATGACAAGCGGCGTGGGCGCCGATTTGTTTACAAGATAGGCCGTCACTCCCTGCGCTGCAAATACCTGCCCCGCCCACTGCATCGCTTCCTTTGCCAGAAAACGTCTGTCGTAGCCGATCACGATCCCTTTGTCCGCGGCGTTTTCATCTTTCATTTTCCTGCAGATGGCTTTTGCCAGAAGCTGGATATTTGCTTTGGTAAAATCATCCCCTATCACTGCTCTCCATCCGCCTGTTCCAAACTTAATCATCGGTTTTCCTCCCTTTTTCCGGGCACTCCTGTCCCATTATCACCTGTACCTGATGGGTGCTGCCCTCCGGCAGTACCGGTATCCGGGAAACCGTTTCCCCGTCAAGCCGGATTTCCCTGACCCCTTTCATGACGCCGTCCGGGTTCTGCACGCTTATTTCCATCCTGGCTCCCCGCCAAACGCGGCTCATATGGAATTCCTTCCAGTCTGCGGGAACGCAGGGGTCAACCACAAAATGGTCAAATTCCGGCTTCATGCCCAGCATGTACCGGGTGGCCGAGAAATAAGCCCAGCCGCCGGTTCCTGTCATAAACGGATGCCTCGCGCGTCCGAAGGCGCTGTGATCCCGCCCCATGATGAACTGGCAATAGGAGTAGGGTTCCGCTTCCCTGATTTCTATCTTGTCATTCTGGTAATACGGGCAGAGGGCATCGTAATACTTCATCGCCCGATCCCCGCGTCCCAGCACGCATTCCGCCGCCCAGGCCCAGGGATTGGGATGGGAGAAAATAGAGCCGTTTTCTTTAAGTCCCGGATACACCCGGGTCACAAAACCGATATCGTCGTCCGGCACCGTATAAGAGGGCGCATTCAGCTGAAGCCCGTAGGGGGTGAACAACCAGGTATCCACGCTGTCCATGGCCTTTTTCCCTTTTTCCGGGCTGGCCGCACCGGAAAGCACCGCCCAGGCATTGGATTCCAGATGGACCTTTCCTTCCTCGTCCCGGCTGGTTCCTATCTTCCTACCGTTTTTGGTGATGCCGCGGATGAACCATTCTTCATCCCACAGCTCCTTGTTGCACACTGTTTTCACCCGTTCCGCCATTTCCGAATAGGTCTTTACATCCTCTTCACGGCCGAGGAATTCCGCCAGTTCAAGGAAGGCGGACAACGCCCAGTAGTGCAGGAAGGAAACCAGGGCGCTTTCCCCGCCGCCAAGGTTCAGGCAGTCGTTCCAGTCGGCGCGCAGGCCTTTGCAGATTCCGGTGGCGCCTACCTGTCTGGCACTGAAATCCAGTATTTTTTTCATATGTTCGTACACGGTGCCTTCCCCGCCGTCCGCGTAGGTCAGCAGCGTATCCGCAAAATCGAAATCGCCTGTCTCCTTGATATATTCCACAAGGGAGGACACCAGCCAGAGTGCATCGTCCGAGCAGGCGTCAGCAAGGCCGTGCACATAGTCATCCTTATTCGGCGTTGGGATGACTGTAGGGGATTTGAAGGGCTTGACCTCGTTGTCAGGAACAAACCACTCCGGCTGGAACAGGTGCAGTCCATAACCTTCTGATACCAGACCTCTGCAAAGCTCCTCCAGCCTCTGCCTGCATTTTTCGGGATTGGAGTGAGGAATGGTCATGGCATCCTGTGCCGTGTCTCTGTAGCCAAGCCCTGTCCGGCCTCCCACCTCGATAAAAGAGGCAAACCGGGAAAACATGACATTGATTTCCGCCTGGTACAGAGTCCATGTATTAATCAAAGTGTTCATCCCCTCATTGGGGGTATGAATCTGAAGCTTGCTGAATTTAGCGTCCCAGTATTCCCGCAGTTCTTCATAGGAACGGTCTGCCGCCTCGGGAGAGAAATATTTCTCCCGCATCCTGCGGCCCGCTTCCCGGTTTCCTTCGCCTAAGAGGAACACAAGGCGCACTTCTTCCCCTGGTTTCAGGGTGATATTCTTCTGCAGGCTGCCGCAATGGTTGTTTCCAAGCTCAAAGGAACCGCCGCATTGTCCTTTCTCCACGGACAGCGGGTTATCCTCCGTGCGGTACGGGCCGATGAATTTATCCCGCAGGCAGTCGAACCCGTCCGGCTCAAAGTTTCCGGTAAAATACTGGAAACCAAACTCTTCATAGAAAAGATCGTGCTCGATAATCCCGTCTTCATAGGAGGAACCGGCACAGTACATACTCATCTGGAAATTCTGGTTGTCTGTCGTAATATGATGGAAGGAAAACTCACAATAGGAAAACACGCGCAAATCCCGTGTCCTGTCACTGTCGTTTTTAATGGTAACATCCCACAGCTCCACCGGATCCTGCAAAGGGATGGAAAGCTTCTGGCTGGCGCTGATGCCTTTATACTCGCTTTCATAGACGGTATAGGACATCCCGTGGCGGCAGCTGTACCGGGCTTCCTCCAGGCTCTTTCCCACAGGCTGCCAGGAGATGCTCCAGTAATCCCCGTCCGCATTATCCCTTATGTACACGTAATGGCCCGGCCGGTCCATGGGGATACTGTTTCCGCGGAACCGGGTGATACGGTGGTATTCCGGCGTTTTGTAGAACAGATAGCCGCCGGCCGTATGGTTCACCACGGCGCACATATTTTTAAGTCCCAGATAATTGGTCCAGGAGGCGGGCAGGTCCACCCGGTCTATCACATATTCTCTTTTTTCGTTGTCAAAATGTCCGTATTGCATAGCAATCCTCCATCTCACATAATTACGCGCATATATCTGCGGGCGTACAGGGAAAAGGCCCCGGCCGCCTGCCAATGCGCAGGGAATGTCTTATCAACTTCATTATAAGGGCTGACAGTCAATCCTGCTATGGTCAGATATGTGAAATTTTGTATATAATTGTTCTCATCCCACCCGGATTTTGTTTTTTTATGTGCATATTTTTGACGTTTCTTCCGGGACAGAAAAAGGTTCCCACCATATTGGATAACGGGCAATTCCGGCTTCGGAAGAGAAACGGACAAAAAAAGGCCTCAGTCAGAATACATACAACTACCGACCGAGCGCCTCTTGCTGTTTACGGACAGGGCGGAACCGGCAAAGCCGCCGTCCCGCGCCGGGATTTGTCAGCCCTTTACCGAGCCGATCATCACCCCTTTTACAAAATATTTCTGGATAAAAGGATAAATACATAATACAGGTACCGTTGACACAATGATCGCACTGTATTTCAGTGTCTGTGACAGCTGCATCTTGGCCTCCGCCTGCGCGGCATCCAGCCCCTGCATATTCGTCAGGCTCATTTTATTGGACATCAGCAGATCCCGCAGGAAGGACTGCAGCGGCATCAGCTCCTTGTCATTGAGATAAATCAGCGCCGTAAAGAAATCATTCCAGTGGCCGACGGCATAATACAGGGCGATAACCGCCATGATGGGTTTGGAAAGCGGCAGGACGATCTTCATCAGGAACTGGAAGGTATTGGCGCCGTCCAGCTCCGCCGCCTCCTGCAGGCTGGAGGGTATGCTGTTCACAAAATAGGTTCTGGTGATGATCACATTATATATGGAAACGGCTCCGGGTATCATCATGGCCCACGGGGTATTCAGAAGATGGAGCTTGCTCACCACCAGGTAGGTGGGGATCAGGCCGCCGCTGAAATACATGGTCAGCATGAACAGAAACATCAGGAAATTGCGCGGCACAAAGTCCTTTCTTGACAGCGGATAGGCGGCGCAGACAGTCATGACCAGATTGATAAACGTTCCGGCCACCGTATAAATAATGGTATTCTTATAGCCCGTCCAAATCATTTTATATTCGGAAACCGCCTCATAGGCCGACAGGGTAAATCCTTTCGGAAACAGGATTACATTACCGTTCCACACCTCATTGGGATTGCTGAAGGAGGCTATGACCACAAACCACAGCGGCCAGAGAAAAACCAGGAGAAGCGCTATCATAACGATTACATTGACGATATCAAAGACCTTGTCGGAACAGGATTTCTTATTCCTCATTATTTTCCCTCCTTAAAACAGGCTTTCTTCCGTAAATTTTTTACAGATCTGGTTTGCCGCGACAATCAACAGCATATTGATCACGGAATTAAACAGGCCGATTGCCGTGGAATATCCGTAATCACTGTTGATCAGACCCACCTCATACACATAGGTGGAAATAACGGAGGCTGCCTGTTTATTCAATGTATTCTGCAGCAGGAATACCTTTTCAAAGCCCACGCTCATCAGGGAACCCATCTGGAGAATCAGAAGCATGACGATAGTTGGTTTGATGGAAGGCAAATCCACATGCACGATACGCTGCAGCTTATTGGCGCCGTCCACGATAGCCGCTTCATGCAGCTGGTAGTCCACTCCCGACAGGGCCGATATGTAGATGATGGAGCTCCAGCCCATGCCCTGCCATACGCCGGTCCAGACATAGATGGATTTAAACAGCTCCGGCTTTCCGAGAAAATCAACGCTTTCCAGGCCAAAAAAGCCTCTGACCACATTAAAAATCCCGGTATCCGGATTCAGAAAAATGGTGATCATGCCGCACATAACCACGGTTGAGATAAAATAAGGCGCATAAGAAACCATCTGCACCGTTTTTTTCAGGTATTTATTCTTCAGGTAATTCAGCATCAGGGCAAAAATAATAGGTATGGGAAATCCCACCAGGATGCTGTAGACGCTGATTCCAATTGTATTTTTAAGAAGCAGCCCGAAATTATAGCTGCTGAAAAACCGGACGAAATTTTCCATTCCAATCCACGGGCTTCCCCAGATCCCTTTTTTAACGATGTAATCCTTAAATGCCAGCTGGATACCGTAGATGGGCGCATAGGAAAATATGAGATAATATACCACTACCGGCAGAATCATCACATAGAGAATCCAGTTTTTCTTCATATCCTTTAACAGACGGGCGGGCAGGCGCTCCGCCTTATGTCCTGCAAACCCGGTATTCTTCCGCCGCGCGGCGCTTTTTTGCTTCCTCCCTGCAGTCATAGGTATTCTCCCTCCTGTTCCCTATTAGGCCGCTGCCGTACCCGGCAGCGGCAATAACCGTTTTTTCGGCCTGGTTGCTTTTATGCATGGTGCTATGGGAGTTTACTTTCCTGCCGATTTGTTATAGGTATTTTTATAAATATCCGCCAGCTGGTTTCCGCCCATGTTGCCCACCGTCGCCACATATTCCTCCCAGCTGTCCTCCAGGGTGAGTTCGCCGGTTGCAACCTGTGCCACATACTGATCGATATAAGCGTCAATATCCGGTTTGATGGTGGATATGGTCTTGGCATCCGCATCGCTGTAATACATCATCGGCAGCGGAACCGCACCCTTTGCGGCGACCTTTGCCCGCTCTCCGTTCAGATATACTTCATCCGGATCCACCTTTTCGGACATCTTGTCAAACCAGAAATCCGGCTGGATGGAAGGATGGAAGGCCGCGCCCTGTATGGTGCTGCTTGAACGGACTGCAGCGATATCGTCACCATAACCCTGGCCGACGATCCATTCCCAGTTTCCGTCCGCATCCAGCTTCCAGGTCTTTCCTTCGATACCAAGCCATGCCACGATGCCCCCTTCTTCGGTATAGAACTGATCGGCCCAGGCCACCAGGATTTCGGGATTCTCACAGGTATCCGTCAAAACCATTGTTCCCGGCGTAATACCGGTATTCAGGGGATACATGCCGTCCTCAAAGGGTGTCAGGGCGATGTAATCATCGTCGTTATCCCTTCCTACCGTCAGGAAGGCTCCCGCATCAAAGAAGCTTCCCAGCACATCTCCGGACTGGCCGATGGCTCCCTGCTGCTCATGCTTCTGGGTGAATGCATTCTTGTCAAGCAGCCCCTCCTGGTACAGCTTCGCCACATATGCCACATATTCCTTAAAGGTATCGGAGGTGGGGATATAGGTCAGTTCTCCGTCAATAACGGCAGTTTTGGTCCCATAATCATAAGGGATCCCAAAATAGGCAAGCAGCAGATCCGGCTTCACCACATCGGTTGCCGTCAAAGGGATCTCGTCATTCGGATCCCCGTTTCCGTTGGCATCCTCGTTCTTGAAGGCTTTCAGGACTTCGTAAAGCTCATCCAGGCTCTTTGGCTCCTGCAGTCCCAGCCGGTCCATCCATTTCTTATTGATCCAATAGGTGGTCATCGCACCGTTCTGTCTTTCGATATCCGGCAGGGAATAAATATGTCCGTCCGAGGATGTGATATAATCCCAGCCGTTTGTTTCGTCCAGCCTGGCACTGAGGTTGGGCGCATATTGCTTAATCAAATCCTCCAGAGGAACAAACAGTCCCTGTTTTCCGTATTTTTCAAGATCATTGGCATCAAAGCCGGCCTTGAAAAACATATCCGGATATTCTCCCGAAGCAAGGACCAGATTTCTCTTTTCTTTCAGATCTGCACCCATAACCGACTGGAAATCAAATTTGAGATTGGCATTTTCCGTCACCGTCTGCATAGTGATATTATCCTGCAAATCATATTCCCCATTCATTATGGCAAATACGCTGTATTCCTTTGTCTCCGCCAGCGGGAAGGTCAGGCTATCGCCGGATGTCTGGCTTTCCCCCGCCTGCGCGGCTTCCTCCGCCGTCCCTTCCGCCGCCTTGCTGCTTTCCGGGGCGGCCCCGGCGTCCGATGTCTCCTTCGCCGCGCCGCAGCCTGCCAGGGAAACAACCATTGCCGCCGCGCACAACAGGGCCGTAAGCTTTTTCATTTTCATAAGTAATACCTCCTGTTTTTTGTCAATATACCGTTATCGGCTCACCCATCTGATGCTGTCCGGAGGCGCCTCTCCTTTGTGAGCATGGCTTTATTATAGGTAACACCGTACCGTTTCCACAAGACACATGATTATGGGCTTACGGATAAATACGGTATCGGGGGATCCTGTCAGGGAAGCCGCATATTTACGGTATTTGTGCGGCAAGCGTACAAATAACAAAAAAAATTTTTGAAAACTGTTCCGTCCATCCGGCCGGGATAACCGGCCCGCATTATTGCGCCCGATTTCCATTTATTGTATGATAGGAACTGTGCAGTAAATGTACAGACCTGCTGAAGAGTTACATAGATGTCCTATATTCCCGGGTATGCAAAGGAGAGCATATGAAATACTGCATCCGTTTTTTTTCAAACAGTAAACATTCCACTCTGATCAAATATTTCCTTTCTTATTTTATTATCCTGAGCATCCTGTTTCTCGGTTTTTTCCTCGCCGTACGCATCCAGCTGAACCGTATCTATTTTAAGGATTTAAACGATCGGACCGACAAACGGCTGAACAATGTCATGCTTCAGCTGGAGGACGATCTGTCCAACATCAATCAGGTGCAGTCCCTTCTGTCCAAGGATATCAATCTTGTCCTTTCCCGTTATAAAAATGAAAACTGGTACAACTATCAGGCCGCCCAGCGCATGAATGAATATACGGTGAGTAACAGCTTCATCGACACGATTTGTTATGTGGACAATAAAACCGAAAGCATCCTCTCCTCCGGCAAGCATGTTTATAAACAGGACGGTATCTACTATATCTATACCGGTTCCCATTATCTTCCGTTCCCGCTGGTGCAGTATGCCGGTTCGAATAAAAGCCAGCTTATCTACCTGTCGGACGAAACCTCCGGTCTGCTGATTTACCTTCCTTATAGCAGCAATATGGAGTCCTACTGCATTTTTTATATCATCAGTATGAAGGAGCTTCAATCCACGCTGGAGGCCGGCAGCTTCAACGGCATCAATTCCGTCTGTCTTGTCACGCCGGACAACCAGATCATCTCAGGCATTCATGAGGATGCCATCCTGCCTTACCTGGACGGCCTGAAAAAAGAAGCCGGGCGGTATCCGATTGATTCCGACGATACCATGTTTGTATACACAGGCCTCCCCGGCAGCCTGACCCTTCTGGCCCTTTCCTCCAACAAAGCCATCTTGGGACAGGTCAGCCTGGCGTTCCGCAATACCTACCTGATTCTCGTCCTGCTGGCCACCTGCGGAATCTTCCTCATACTTTTCTCCATGCGTATTACCTACTGGCCTCTCCACAAGCTTCTTACCAAGCTGGTGGACACGCCGATGCCGGGCCGCAGCTACGTGGAGCAGATAGACGCCGCCTTTACCACCGCGCTTTCCGAGAAAAATAAGCTGCAGAAAAAGCTGGACAAGTACAGGTTGTCCATGCAGAAATCCATCCTGGATTCCATCGTATCCGACAACAGCAATTCCCGGATGAACGGGCTTCTGGATATCGACCGGTTTTTCAGCGATGAGCCGGACAATATGATATTTGTCCTCACCGTCAGTCATCCCAGGAAAAGCTGCAATCCCAATGACGTCATGGTTTTTCTGGAAAATGCCCTGCCTGACAAAAATTCCTGCGCCCTGCTGGAAGCCGGTAAAAACCGGAGTGTCTTTATGATCAATTATCCGGGGATTGAAGAAAACAAGGATGAGGTCATCCGCCTTCTCCTGTGGGATTACTGCAGCGAAACCGGATGCCGGGCCGCGGTCAGCAACGGCGCCTCCTCCCCTCTGGAAATCCCTTATCTCTATGAAAACGCCCTGCTGGCCGATAAATACCGCCAGGAGGAAGCGGTGGTTTCCTATGGGGAAATAGCCCCCCGGATCCCTTCCCCTTCCAATCTGGCGTATCCGTATAAAAAGCTGGATGCTCTTGCGCTCTGCCTGAAAACGCCTGAATTTACACAGGCACGCCGGCTGAAGGAAGAGCTTTTTACCCAAATTGACAGCGCCTCCGAAAACGGGACTCTTTTTCCGGATTTCTTTATCCGGTGCGTACTGATCGATATCCTTACCATCATTACCAATGCCATGAACCGTATGAATATCAAATTCAAAAATTACAGCGATCTCTACTATGAAACCCTGTATCTGTGCCGGAGCTGTCCGTATCAGGAAAAAGGGGGAGAGGTGTCCCGGAATGTGGATGAACTGCTGGCCGCCTTTGAAGCGGAATATGCGAATTCTGCCGTACATGCTTCGCAGATCATGGAAATCCTCCGGGAAGGCTATACCTCACCTGATTTTTCCATATCGGTGCTCGCCGACAAATTCGAAGTCAGCATCGCCTATATGAGTTACCTGTTTAAGAAAAAATTCAACAAAAACTTTTCCGATTATCTCTGGGAGCTGCGTCTGGACAAAGCAAAGGACATGCTTCTCCATTCAAGCATGCCCATTGATCAAATCAGTGTCCGTGTAGGATATATTAACGTGTCCAGCTTCCGGCGCAAATTCAAGCAGGAAACAGGTATTACGCCTTCCCAGTTCCGCAATGGGAAGGGATGACCAGAGACAGCCGGTTTCCTGCGGTTATCTCTTCCGTAGTCTCCCTGTTCTCCCCATTGACCGTCATGTACCGGCAGCCCCTGAATTCCCGGGGGATACGGGCCTCTATCCGATAGCCCCGGGGGGCGCTCATTTCCATGCGCATTCCATCCCCGTCCGTCCGCCAGTATGCGCTGATGCGTCCGTCCGCCGTATCCATTGTGCCTTTGGCCCACCGCAGGCTGCCTGTCCGGGGCGCGAAACGCACTGCCTTCTGTACCCTGTCCGGTATTTCCATTCCCAAAAAGCCCCGCATGAGCAAGGCACCATAATACGCGCCGAAGCCATGATTCCTGCTGTCCGTACCGCTGAGTGTCTCCCCTTTTTCCGCCGTAAAATCACACCGGAAGGCCGCCAGTGTATCCGGCTTATCCGCCCTGCCCGGCACAAAAACTGGCTTTGCTTTGCAAAATAGTCCTTCTTCCATATAAATACCTCCTGCTAATCAGGTGCCGGAAAGCACAGTCACTCCTGCCGGCGCCTTAATTTTCGTCTCCACACTGCCGTCCTTCCTTTTTTTATGGGAGATACGGACGATACCCATAGGCGTGGGAAAGGTTCCTTTTGCCCAGGACAAATCCCCCAGATGCGGTTTGATTTCCAGCACCCGGCAGCCCGGCTTTACAATCCTGACCCCCAGGATATTTTCGGTCAGCCACGGCGTTACCCCGGAAGCCCAGCCGTGGCAGAGACTGTGCCGGTACCCCTTATAACAGTACGCCCCGTAGGTTCCGTGCACATCCGTTTCCCCTGCTGCCGGGAGGCGGTCGATAGGCGCCGCCGCTTCCATCCAGTTTATATCAAAATCCTCCCAGAACGTGGTAGCCCCCAGCTTCAGCATCCCGCCCCAATAGTCCCGGATACAGGAAAGGCAGCCCTCATAATCCCCCGCCATGCCGCGGGCCGTCAGAATATAATAGCCCATAAAGGTGGACATTCCCTGTGCACCGCCCACGGAAAGGATTTCCCGGTTCATTTCCCCTGCCTCCCGCAGCCCGGCCAGGACAAGCAGTGCCGCCGCCTGCTTGGATCCGCCGGAAGCAACCGGGAAGCAGCCCAGCCGCTCAACATCCCTTTCACAGCGTTCTGCAAGTTCCTGTTTCCCCAGAATAAGGAACAGCTTATGCAGGCGGTCCGCCGCCAGCCGGTGAAGGGCCTGCACGCCCGCATCCACCGCTTCCGGCTTATCGCTGGACGGCCAGTCCAGGAAACGTCCTTCCGTCACCGTATCCTTCCCGTCCGCTCCAATACAGTCCGTCAGCTGCCTGCTTATGCCTTCCAGATACGCTTCCTGGTTCTTCAGCCACGCCCGATCACCGGTATACAGAAACCAGTCATATACGATGACGGCATACCACATGGTGTAACTGGCCATCCCGTTCATCCAGCCCGGCAGAGGGGTCTCTTTTCGGATAAAATCAAGGCTTCCGGCAACGGATGCATCCGCTCCGAAAACGGTCCGTATGGTCAGCGTCTCCGGATGCATATCCCCCACCCATACCAGACGGTCCCTCTTAATCCCGTCCCAGATATATTCCTGCATGTTCAGATGCACGGTATAGGCTCCCACGTCCCAGATACGGTTCAGCAGCGGATCGCTGCACGAAAAGCTGCCCCGGTAGGGGACATCCTTATAAACAAGCACACCGGCCACCGACTTCAGGGAAAGCTGCACATCCTTTTCCTCCAGATCAAGCCTCACAAAACGGAAACCCGTTTCCCCGATCCGGTTCATGCTCATCATGCCGATTTCCGTATGGATATCCCTTCTGGCATGATCGTTGGTGGCATTTCCTTCCCCGCCCGGCTCGCTCATGGCCTCCATTACCGATTCCCCGAACCGCACCCTGACCTTCGCTCCCCTGCCCGTGCTGTCCTGCCAGGCAAGGATCCGGATCCCGCCGTGGATTTCATAACCGAAATCCAGCAGCAGGGATGCCGGGCCGTCCGAGCTGTCCATCACGAAAGGCTCATGGGCCGCAAGGGATATCTGCGGTTCCCTCTCCGTTAAAAGAACCTCCTCATGGGACACCTTCCCCTGCTTCCAAACCACGCTGCGCGGCAGCAGGTATACGGCCTTCCTTTCGTCCGGGTGAAGCGTATCCGTTGTTTCCTTATCCATAACCCTGAAAATTGTCCTGTTATCCATGCGCTTCTTCCTCTCTCTGTAAGGGTACTTTACCCGGTTACCTTTCTTTCGATAACGGTTCCGACACGTCGGGACGTCCGGTTCGTTCCTTCCAAAGGACAGGAGCCTTCAAAATCCCCTGCCGGATCCGTACATAGGAATCCCTCCATGCCTTTCCTTCCGTCATGAAATTGCCGGGACCGTATGCAGAAGCAACAGCCGGCCATTCGTGCAGCGGCCCGAAGGTATTCCGCCTTCCGAATATTAGCTCCACTGCTTCCGGTTCTTCCACTTCCGCCTCATAGGGCGCCTGTATCATAAGCGCTTCCTCTTTCCCGAGTACCCGGATGCAGGCCGCATGGGTACCCGCCATACGGATCCGGTAAAGCCCCTTTCCCAGATCCGGCAGCTTAAGGCGGATGCGGCCGGAGTAAAACGGAAGTCCCTGATCCCCGATATCCCCTGCCTTCAGCCGCGGGGGCAGTCCGGTCAGCACAGCCTTTTTCCCGCCGTCCGCCAGTCTCACGCCGAAGCGGCCCAGCAGATAGACGGCTTCGATTCCGCCTGTCTTATAATAGGCATATGTAATTTTTATAACATTGACGCCCTTCTTCACACAGCCGGAAGGCAGGACGATTCTGTCAAAGCAGCTGTCCAGCCATTTACCCGCCGACTGCACGGGAATCTCCCTCTCTCCCAACGAAAGCCCCGTCACATGCTCCCTATCCTCCAGGGCCAGGAAGCATTCCTCCGGGACGGTCTCCGCCTCAAACCGGTATTCCAGAACGACTTCCTTCAGCGGCTTTTCCGGTATCCCGTTTTTCTTTTCTTCATACCAGGGCTGCAGCATCTCCCCGCCCCGCCACGGGATTCCCAACGTATCACGAAGCGCCCGGTCCGCTTTCAGAACCTCCTGCCGGGGCAGCATCGTGCCGTCCTGCGTGGTGATGCGCACCTTGTCCAGCACACATACATTTTCTTCCGACAGCCGGTAATCATATTCCTCCGGCAGGCCGTCCACCCGTTCCCAGACATGCGGCTCCGGGATTGGACACGCCCGGTCCCGTCCGGCTATGACAAGGAGCTTCTCCTCCCCGGCCGCAAAAGAAAGCGGAATTTCCAGCCGGCCGCCCTTTTTCCGGAAGCGGCATGCCCATATCTTTCCGGTCTTTGCATCCCATAGCTCCGGCCATCCCTCCTCTTCCAGGGAAAGCACCAGTCTCCCTGCGGCGTGATCCCGATCCAGGTTCAGCAGGAACAGATAAGTCTCCTTCCCGGCCTTTCTGCACTGTACCGCAACCCGGGAAGCCCTTTTCCCGGTAATGCTTATCTTGCCGTCCGAACAGCATTCGGTGATACGTGCTTCCTCAAAGGGGATCCGCACCGCCTTTTCCGCGAGGCTACGCACCTTATCCGTCGGGAGAACATCCACATAGCCGGGAACCTCACCGGCAAAAACAAGCCTGCCGCCCTGTTCCCGGAATTTAGCGAGCAGCTCTAAGGTGGAGGATCGCATAGTCTCCATTCCGGTCACAAGCACCGTATGGTAAGCGCTCTTTCCCACATAAAGAATTCCGTCCCGGACGCTTCCGTGCCTGGCCATCATATCCTCTTCCCCATAGTCAAAATCAATATGGCTGCTTATTAGGATCCGAAAGGTATCCCGGTATCTTTCTTCCAACCGGATAATCCCCTCCCCAACGGCTTCCAGCCCCCGGAATGCACCGCAGCGGGAACGTGCCCACACACTCTCTATGGGATTTAACACCAGAACGCCGCAGACCGGCTCGGTATCCGAAAGGAGCGCATGGATTCGGGAAAAATAATCCTCCAGCTTCCGGTATTCCGGATACCATGCACTCTGGAAAAAGATACTTGCCGGATAATCCCGTTTGGCCTCGCCCTTCATGGTATACCAGGAAAGATGAGGACAGCGCAGATTGATGCCGAACAAGGCCTGCCAGTCCCCCACCTGCTTATAATCCTCCAGATCCATCTGCCAGCCGGTACAGCCGTACAGCTCGGAAAGGATCCATTTCTTATCCAGCTGCCTTGCCACAGAGGCGATCTGCTTCACAATCCACCAATTGTCATTTTTTTCGGTAAGAACGTCCACGCCGGGATAATCCATATATTCGTAAAAACGCATCAGGGAGCCCTGCATCACGGTCTGTGCCGTCAGGCTGTCCTCATGCAGCACATGTCCGGTGAAGAGCAGCTTGTTCGCCGAACACCAATCCTGAATAGGCTGCGCGAAATTCTCCAGGAACAGTTCCTGACACAATTCAATATAATCCCTCGCCGTCCCGGACAATTCTTCTCCCGTGTACCGGAAAAAAAGCTCCGGCAGCTTCTCCTTCAGGCTGTAGCCAAACCGTTTCTTATATTCCGGGAACAGGGATGGGGTATAAGGCACCGCCGTTTCCTTCCCGCCGGAAAACTCGGAGAAAAGCGGCCCTCTGTGCGGTTCATCCGTAAAGATTCCCGGAATGCTTTTTCCCAGCCGGGATCCGCATTCTGACGCATACCGTTCATGCGTGAGCTGCATATAATGCCCCACTGCTTTTCTGTTCATGGTATCCAGATACGTGTATCCGTTATAATTGTCACTGCATGCTGCCGGAACCACGGTAAAAACCACCGCCGTCTCCCCGTTCTCCAGAGGCTCTCCCGGCTTCAGGGGGCGCACCTTCTGCATGTCCCCGTCCCGGAATACAACAGCAAATACAGCAGGCTCCTCCTCTGCCGCAAAGTCCCCCTCCTTCTTACAAGGATTTTGTTCCATGGACAGCTGTGCGTCCATCCATTCCTCCGGGGTATATCTTTTCATTTCCAGGAAGGACGCCCGGTATTCCGGCTGCTGCGTCGCCATACCGCCGGCAGAACCGGAGGGCCAGCGATCCTCATCATACAGCCAGGCCTCCATTCCTTTCTCCGCCGCATAGTCCGCACAGCGGCGCGTCAGCCGGAACCATTCCTCCCCCAGATATTCCGTTTCCAGCCCGGTCCTGGAATGCATAAAAAAACCGCCGAAGCCCATCTGCTCAAAAATATCGATCTGACGCAGCAGCTCCTCCTCCGTAAGTTTCCCGTTCCATGCCCAGAAGGGCTTCCCCCTGTATTCCTTTGAAGGGTTCTCAAAAAGCTTCTGTCTGTCCTCTATCCCCATCATTTTTCTCCCTCTTTCCAATCCATTTCTCCGGATCCCGCAACCTGTGCGTACCATTTGCCGCTGTCCTTTACCAAACGCTCCTGCGTGTCGAAATCCACATGTACCAGGCCAAAGCGGCTTTCAAAGCCGGCACACCATTCCCAGTTATCCAGCAGCGACCAGACATAATATCCCCGGATATCCGCGCCCTCCTCCATGGCCCTGGCAATCCAGTACAGGTTTCCCCTGAGATATTCGATCCGCTGCGTATCCCGTATCCTTCCCCCGTCCTGCACCTGTTCCCCGCAGTTGCAGGTGCCGTTCTCCGTAATATAAACAGGAATGGCAAGCTGATACTCCTTCCTGAGCATTTCCACGGCTTCATAAACAGCTCTCGGATAATACTCCGTTCCGTTTTCCATGAAATTCCCGCCGTTTTTCTTCCGATCCGGCACGGCTTCCGGCTCCGCACAGTCCAGGACACGGTTGTAGCAGTTCAGCCCGAAAAAGTCCAGCGGCTGGCGGATCCGATCCATATCCCCGTCTTTTATCACGGGCATACAGTCTTTTTCTTCCATATACTGCAGCAGCTCCTGACGGTAACAGCCCTTTAGCACCGGATTCAGATAGGAACGGAAGGTTTTCTCATTTTCAAGGCGCGCAATTTCACAGTCCCTGTCATTGTCCGGGCGCAGGGGGTAATGCTGCCAGATATCCACGACGATACCCGCCTTACTCTCTTTCAGGTTCTCCTGCCGGAACCGCCTTATCGCCTCCCCATGCGCCAGCAGGATGTGATGGTTTGCCTGCCTCCCGTATTTTTCCAGCCGAAAGCCCGGTGCAAAACCTCCCAGGGCATATCCCACATAGGTTGCAATGGGTTCATTGACGGTCGCCCACATAGGGACCGCATCCCCGAACTCCCGGTACAATAGGGACGCATATTCTCCGAACCAGTCCGCCACATCCCTGTTCAGCCAGCCACCCAGCCGTTCCAGCTCATAAGGAAGATCCCAGTGGTAAATGGTGGCATTCGGTATCATATTCCGTTTCCACAGCCCGTCAATAAACCTTTTATAATAATCCAGGCCCTTCTGATTGACCTTTCCCTTTCCCTCCGGCAGAATCCGGGGCCAGGAAAAAGAAAAACGGAAGCTGTTCAGGTTCATACGCTGTGCCAAATCCAAATCCTCTTCGTATCTGTGATACAGATCACAGGCGTTTTCCGGCGTGGAGCCGTCCGCGATATTGCCCGGGATCCGGGCAAATGTGTCCCAGATCGAAAGCCCTTTCCCCTCTTCCCGGGCTGCTCCTTCCAGCTGTGCGGCACTGGTGGCCGTACCGAATAAAAAATCCTTGGGAAATCTGATCGTTTCCATATCTGTCTTTTTCTCCTTTATCTGAAAATCATTTCTTTCCCTTCCTTCAGCCTGCCTCTGCTTACCATCCGCACCGGCAGGCTGTAATACTTCCGTATTAGGTTAATAGTACCAATACCGGGGGAGGAAAACAACTCACAAGATTTTATCCGGTCTTTCCGATTTTTGCACCCCTGATCCCTTTCTTACAGACAGCGCAGCAGACGGGCTGTCCTGCCGAACCGTTACCCTTACGTACAATATTTATATAAGCCATAAAAATGATGTATGCAGGCACGGCCCAGGCCTGTGCGTCTGTCCTCCCCGCAAAGCGGGCTTACAGACGTCTTGCATATGCACACTCCAAAAAGGCCCCGCCGGCTGCGCCGGCGGGGCGGATACAAGGATGCTGTCAGGAAGTTGTCTGCAGGGAAGAAATAAGGGCCTGGGGATTGATGACATGGAAGGTGTAGCTTTGGCTGCCTCCCGGCTGTGTGCGTGTAATTTCTGTGGACGTATCCATGGCGGCGCGATAGAATTCCTCCGGTCCTATGTCAGGCCTGACCTGGCAGCAAAGCGCATAGATCCCCGCCACATAGGGTACGGTCCAGCTCCAGCCTCCGTCGGCATAATACACATACGTGTCCCCCGACATATCCGCGGTGGTACGGCCGTCCATGGGAACCAGAAGGGAATTGACAAACATATCCGCGCTGGCCCACTGCCAGGAACCCAGGGTATAATTGGCAACCGAATCCGGATCGCCTGCAGGATCGATTTTTCCCAGCCCGGCGAACGGCGCTTCCGTATGAAACGCAGAAAAGAAATCGTAGTTTTGTTCCGTGGATGTGGTAAGGACAAACATCCCTTCCTTTTTTGCCCGATCTATCGCGTCAAGCAGTACCTGCAGCCGTTTGTCCTCCTCCTCTTCCCCGGTAAGGGCATAGCCTCTGGCAATAGCGATTACCCGGATTTTATCGTCGGCCGGCAGCGTCTTATTCACTTCGATAATACGGTCAATCACACGGGCATATTCTTCCCAGGCAAGATTGTTTTCCCCCTCCTCTTCCCAGCTTATCACATTATCGAACCCCCAGAAATAGAGCTTCGCATCCGGCGCCACCCCGCAGTGCTCTCCCACCGCCAGGGATGCGAGCGCCGCAGCATGCATCGAACCCGTCTGGTTGGGCGTTACATGCATTTCCTCATAAAGGGCCAGCTTTGACGCATATTCGGGATGATCGGTATAAAGGACCTGATCAATGACAGCGATAGACACCCCTTTTCCGGTGATCCCCCGGTCATGCAGGCCGCCTACCCCCAGTCCCGGTGATTTCCCTGCTTCCAGGCATTCTTTCGCGGGGAAGGCATCCTGCAGGCCGTCCGGGAAAACCGTATCTTCATTGAAAGTAATATTGGGAATACAGCCTTCCAGCCGCGCCTTTTCCTCTGCGGTCATATTCCTGCCGTCATACCACCGGATATCCGCATGATCCTCTTCCAGGGAAATATACTCCTTACTGCGGTACTTCCGTATATCCTCCGCGGCCTCCACCCGGCGCGCAAGGCCGCTGCCTGATTCGGTCAGGCAGTCCGCAAATTTTTCATTCCCCGCCGTGCCGCCGCTCGGGCTCCTCCCGCAGGAAACACAGAAAAAAATGAGAAAAACAGGCAGTAACAGTGTAAAGAATCGTTTCATTTTGGCTCCCGTCCGCGCGCACCGCGCGCTTTGAAATTATCGAAAGGGAAATGCAGTGTATTATAACCCCTCCGCCATTCTATTGTAATAGAATATATTTTCATTCTACTCCGATAAAATGCGATTGTCAAGCACCTGCTTTGATACGAGTCTTTTCCAATAATAAAACAGCAAAAACCGGCACACATAACCGCCGGACAAACAGCCGGTTACATGTGCCGGAAATCATTTCAGCCCTTACCCTTCTGCCTGCGCTGCCGCCATACCGCCAGAAAAAGGAATCCCATTCCAACAAGGAGAAAAACCACCCTTGCTGCAAGCATGCCGGCCGGCATGGAAAAGGCCGGATCGGTCTGTTGCAGGGTGAGCGGATATTCCGTAAAGAAAGAATATCCATAGAGATCAAGGTTCCCGGGAAGAGGAATAAAACCAACGCCCAGCGCAAACGCCATCCATACAAACAACAGGGAGGAGCGTATATGACCGGCCAGCAGTCCGGTCCCCGTCAGAAATACAAGCGGGGGCAGCAGGGCGGCCGCCGCCGTCAGCAGCAGCATTCCCACAGGCACGCTGTCGTGAAACAGCGCCAGCAGGAAGCCGATCCCCAGCGCGGTAACACCCAGTGCCAGCAGCAGCCAGGCGGTAGCTGCGGCAGCACATTTTACAAGGAGATACTGTCCCGGTTCTGCGGGAGACGCGTCGGTGAGGCTCCAAAACCGCCGGGCCTTTTCATTGCACTGGTTCCACTGGAAGAACAGCAGCGCCACGCCCAAAAGCGGCATCAGCCGGGCCAGATACGCCCCGAAGGTCCAGGGCGAAAACGGGGCGGTATGGGCGACGCCCCGGATAACGGTAGTCTGCAGGATATTCCAGCCGAAAAACAGACATACGGCCAACAGTCCCCAGAAGAATTTTCCGCGCACAGTCCGGCGCAGTTCATACAGATATATTTTACTCAAGCTTCAAATCCTCCTCCGTAAGATTACAGGCGTCAAGGAAATCCTGCCATGTCAGATAGGGATAGGACGGATTGGTCTCTCCGGTAAACAGCCCGGACAGGATACGGTCCATAGCCGCCTCGCCGCCCACCAACTTTTCCGCCTTCAGGATTTTCAGCGGCATTTCACAATACTGCCGGACAGTGGACTGGCTGTTGGCGATATCGGCTTTGTACTGTTCCGGCAGCGCCGACAGGAACCGGGGATTGCGGACATAAAAATCCTGGTAATACGCATCCACCTGGGACTGCCACACATCCACATAATACGTCCGGGCATAATCCGCGCCGTGAAGCTCCTTCATCAGCCGATAGGTCGTGTAAACCGTCAGCCCTTCACTGGACCAGGGATCCGACGCGGAGGAGGATTCGATCATGTTACCCAGGCCCCACCACTGATGGATGATTTCATGGGCCATGACTTCGCTTCCCCCGGCACCCTTCAGCGGATCCTTAAGGCCCTCTTCGCTGAAGCTGTCCTCTCCCATAACGCTGGCGCCTCTGCCTGCATAGCCGCCGCCCACTGTTCCGATCTCTATGAGGCGCATACCCTCTTCCCCATAAAAAGACAGGGGGCCGTAGTGACTGGTACAGTATTCAAATACCTGTTTCAGCGTTTCCCTTACGTTGCATTCTTCCATAACTTTCCGGTGTTTGGCACTGTAGTAAAATTCCACGTCCAGCCCCGCCGCCTCGATCTGCTCGGAGACATAATCACCGGCATAGAGTATCAGGCTCCATCCCGAAGTCTGCAGCAGCCACTGGGTGGATCCGGCATCTGACTCCCCGGCTTTTACGGTACCGGTTCCGAACAAAACCGGTGTCATTTTGTCCGGTAACGTGATTTTTGCCGTAAAGGGTGCGCGTTCCATGGTACTTTCCACAAAATCACGCGGCATGGGTGAAAAATCCTGGTGGGCCAGGTAAATATAATCATCGCTGATCTCACACTCTCCCTGAGACAGGGACATTATGCTCCACTCCTGCGGAAATCCCCCGTATTCTACCGTCAGTTCCATGTCCTCATCGGCAGGGATATCCAGCTCGATAGTTTTCTCATTGATATCATCATCCTGAAGATCCCTGAAAGGTACGGTTTTTCCGTTGGCGACAGCGGACCGCACGGTATAACCGGGATTCAGCCAGAGTGAAATAGTCTGAGGCTGTCCGGAATCATTATGCAGGGTATAGGTGGCCTCCGCCTGAAGGGTACCGCGGGAAAGGGACGGCTTCGCATCCACCGATATAGCGGAATAGGTTACATGTTCGTTGTAGGCAAAATTTTCATGTGCCTCATAATCGATTTCCTCCCTGCTGTTATCGACAAAAGGCTGCTTTACATAGGCCAGACAGCCCATTACCGTCAGAACAACACCCAACAGGGGAAGATAAAATATCCGCACGTTCCGCAGAAGCGAACCGGCAGGACCTTTTCCATACCGGCGGACGCACAGCAGACACAGACACCAGATCCCACCCAGCGTAAACAGCCAGAACAGCCGGTTCCATCCCAGGGACATGAGCCTGCGGTTATTTCCGAAATCGTCGGAGAGATAAACCAAAGCGGGATTTACCCACCGCAGCAGCCAGTTCCCGGACCAGGCGGTCAGGCTTAAGAGAAAAAAGCCCACAAAAGCTATCAATGTCACATCCAGTCTCCGGATGAGCTGATAGGCCGCAGCGGTAAACAGGATAGAAAACCAGAGAGCGGGCAGCATCACCAGCAGATATACCGCCGCACACAGTCCCGGACGGAATGCCGGGCCGGCCGTTAAGGCTGTGATCGGAATCCAGACGGCCAGAACCCCTGTCATCACCGCTGCTGCCGCTGTCAGCAGGGCCAGGGTGCGGGAAGCTTCCGCCGTTATAGGCAAAACCATGGATTCCGTAAGCACATCAGTGCGGCTGCGATGGACGCGGTCCAGTTCCAGCACGGTGAGCAGCGCAAAAAGGAGCGCGCCGGCCAGCGCACCGCCCAGAGCAGGATTGGCGAGTGCCGTACTGTTGTGTGAGCCGGACAGAGGGGTATAGATAGTCAGCCCCGCCGCCGGTGCCGCCAGTGTGAAGCACAGGACTGCCCAGGTCAGCCTGCTTTTAAAGAGCCGCCCCAGCTCCACCCGGAAAAGAGAATAGAATTTCATTGTGTTTTCCCCTCCTGTGTAATGAGATACAGATAGGCATCCTCCAGTGTGGGTTCCACACTGCGGGCCTCCTGCGGCAGAACCTCCGCCACGCCCCGGCACAGCACACCTTCCACCGTATTTACCCGTGAGATGATATGCAGGGCGGATTCCTTTCCGTCGCCGGCCTGTTCCAGGAGAACCCCCACATGTCCCCTGGCCCGGAGGATCAATTCCTCAGGCCTGCCGGTAAACAGAATCTTCCCCCGGTCTATCACAATGAGCCTGTCACATACCGACTGCACATCCTCTATGATATGCGTGGACAGCAGCACCAGTTTATCCTGGGCCGTTTGGGAAAAAAAGTTTCGGAACCGGATACGTTCCTCCGGATCCAGGCCGACAGTTGGCTCGTCAAAGATCAGAAATTCCGGTTCCCCCAGCAGCGCCTGGGCAATTCCCACCCTCTGACGCTGCCCGCCGGACAACGTCCGGATACGCGCTTTTTTCTTTTCTTCCAGTCCGGTAGCCGCAATGGCGCGTTCGACAGCCTCACCGCTGTCACGTATCCCCTTCAATGCCGCCATATAATCCAGGAATTCCCGGATTGTCAGTTCGTCATACAGCCCGAAATCCTGCGGGAGATAACCCAGCTTTCCCTTCAGTTTTTTTTCGCATTTGGACAGAGGTACCTCATCAACCGTTATTTCACCGCCCGTAGGAAGAAGCCCGGCTACAAGCAGCTTCATCAGGGTCGATTTTCCCGCGCCGTTAGGGCCTACCAGGCCTACAAGGCTGGGACTTTCCAGCGTCAGGCTGATGTCCTTTAACGCCAGCTTTCCGGTGGGATAGATCATGTTCAGGTGGTTCAAGTGGATTCGCATAGATTCTTTCCTTTCTGACCTCATTCGGTTCCGGGAACAGCCTTCTGTTCCTATTTTTATTCCCGCAGGCAACGCTCCGGACGGATGCGCGATCGCATCCGCTTGACGGCTGCCGCGAGGGTATTTCTCTCTGCTCTGTCTAAAAATATAACAGCTATTTCTTAAAAATGTCTGATCAAAATTCTTAACAAAATCAAACAACCGTAAAAGGACTTTTAATTCTGCTGCGCTTAAAAGGGGATAAACGAAACGTGCTATCGATCTAAAAAATGGCCCGCGATAAAATAACCGCGGGCCATTCCCTGCAGGTGCAGGCTCCTGTATCTTTTATACAGCAGCTCTGCCATACCTGTTTATTCTTCTGTATCCAAAAGCATTTCTTCTATAATATGTGCCGCTTCCGCAACCAGATGGCTGCAGGGCCTGGAGGCGTAATACTGCGCAGTCCGCTCCGTTGGTCTGGCACTATCCTCCCGCTGCATGCCGGCGGGCATTTCCAGAAGTTCACGGCAGATAATACTGCCTCTTTTTTCCCGGAACGCATCGCTCATCCTGCGCACCATTTCATAGGAGCGGGTCTTAGCTTCCTCGTCGGCAGGATCGGTATTCCCCATTTTCAGGCCGGACAGCAGCGCCATGGCGGATACGGTACCGCATACCTCGCGCATGCGCCCTACACCGGCCCCCATAGGTCCGGCAAGCTTCAATGCCGTCTGCCTGTCCATGCCGAAAACATCCGCATAGGTGGCAAAAACAGACTGGGCACAGTTAAAACCGGATTCAAACATGTTAACTGCATCCTGTATCCTGCTTTTCATTTCCTTCCCGCCTTATTTGCCTTTGCCGCAGCATTTCTTATATTTCTTTCCGCTGCCGCAGGGACAGGGATCGTTGGGATATACCTTTTTGTCCTTCACAATCGTGGTGGAAGACTTCTGTTCCTTATAAAGGGCTTTCCTTGTCTCTTCATCAAAAATATCGTTCCACTCTTCCAGCTCATACAGCCAGTCGGCTCCGGCCGCTACCATATTTTTATAAAGAAGCGCTTTATCAAATCCAAGATTTACCGCTGTGTCCTCTTCCATTTCTTCAATCGGATTGGATTCCACAAGGCTGTCGTCAATTCCGTCCAGGAAACCGGTCATGGTCATGATATCAACATCATACTTTTCCGCCAGTTCCTTTACCGTTCCTTTGACCACTTCATCCGGATTTTTTAAAAGCTGTGCGTAAATTTCTTTTTCGCTTTCAAAATAAGCCGCCCAAAGTCTCTGTAAATCTCCTTTGTTGGCTGTCTCGGAATAAGCCATCGATCTCCATTGTTCTAATAATGCCATTTTTATCACCTCGTCCGTGTATTTTCACCGGTCAGGCCCGGTTCCGTCTATCCGGCACTGCCCGCAAAGAGCACTGCCGCTGCAGGATTTACCCCAGCTTTCCCAGCTTTCGCTCAGAATAAAAATAGTATATAACAAAATGTCTGTAAAGTCCAGCAGCGGATTGCAAAGGCGCAGGGATAAAAAAGCGGACAAAAAAAGCCGTGGCATCCTGTTTGAAATATTTTTTTTATTTTGATGTATATTCTTTTTTCTCCGGGTTATACTGTTAATATCATCGGAACCCCCTCCTTTGATGATTCATAAACCGGGCGGCCTCGCCGCCGGCTTATGATTACGCAAGATAAATAATTACTTATCCTCCCATTGCGGGGAGGATTCCTCCCCTAGTTCAGAATCCCGTCTGCAGCAGCAGTGCTGCAGGCGGGATTTTGCATTTCCGGTTTCTGCAATTATTCGTTGCCCTTTTTCCGGCAATGAGATATCATTAGATCAGAGCGTTTTCCTGCTTATGGCCGCGGACGCGGCAGCCGCAGGGAGACAGACAAGACAAACTTACAAAGCGAGGTATCTCTTATGAAGCTCAACACAAAAAGAACCATTCTGGTGGGTCTTGCCTTTCTTTCCATCAGTGCTTTCTGGCAGCTGTACGACAGCATCATCCCGCTGATTCTCAAAAACACCTTCCATATCAGCGATACGATTTCCGGGGGCATCATGGCTGTTGACAATGTGCTCGCCCTGTTCATGCTCCCTTTGTTCGGAAGCCTTTCCGATAAGGTACATACCAGACTTGGCAGACGTACACCGTTTATCCTCTGCGGTACGGCAGCTGCGGTCATTGCCATGCTGTTCCTGCCTTTTTCCGATAATATCGCCTCCCTCGGCCTGTTTGTGACCGCGCTGTGCGTTACGCTGATCGCCATGGGAAGCTACCGTTCGCCTGCGGTTTCCCTCATGCCGGATGTCACGCCCAAGCCTCTGCGATCCAAGGCAAATGCCATCATTAACCTGATGGGTGCGGTCGGCGGAGTCATCTCCCTGATTCTGATTTCCGTCCTCATTCCCAAAACGGGAAAGCCCGATTATTTTCCTATTTTCTTCATTGTAGCGGTGGTTATGGTGGTTTCCGTACTGATCCTGCTTTGGAAAATCAAGGAAAATCCGTTGCGTGAGGAACGGGAAAGGGCCGATCTCCAGCTGGATATCGAAGAAGGCACCGTACAGGAAGAAAGCGAGACAAACGCCCCGATGACTCCTGAGGTAAAAAGGAGCCTGATTCTTATTCTGCTATCCGTTTCCTGCTGGTTCATGGGATATAACGCGGTTACGACGGCTTTTTCCAAATATGCGCAAATTTACTGGGGTATCCAGGGCGGCGGCTTTGCCAACTGCCTGCTGGTGGCTACCATCGCCGCTATTTGCTCCTATATCCCCGTTGGCGCCATTGCATCCCGTATCGGACGCAAAAAAACCATCCTCGGCGGCATAGTCCTTCTCGCTTCCATGTTTGCCCTGGGTGCGGCCGTCAAAGAATACCATGCCTGGATCAACGGCCTTTTTGCCCTCGTTGGCGTGGCCTGGGCCGCAATAAATGTAAACTCCTACCCGATGGTGGTGGAAATGAGCAAAGGCAGCGATATCGGCAAATTTACCGGTTTTTATTATACCTTTTCCATGGCTGCCCAGATCGTTACTCCTATTCTTTCCGGTTTTCTGCTGGAACATGTAGGATACCACACCTTGTTCCCTTATGCGGCCCTTTTCGTAACCGCGGCCTTCTTTACCATGCTGTTTGTCAAGCATGGAGACAGCAAGCCAATTCCGAAAAAAAGCAAGCTGGAAGCCTTTGATGTGGATGACTGAAGGTAACCCGCAGACAAGTCTGAACAGTTACGACAGAGGAGATAAAATCATGGATAAAAAGAAAAAAACACCGAAACAAATTGCCGCGCTGATTTGCGTGGGACTGCTGGTACTGCTGTACTTGTCCACTCTTGTGGTCGCCTGCCTGAATTTCCCCGGTGCGGACCGGCTGTTTCAGGCATGTCTGGTGGCAACGGTAGGCCTTCCTATCCTTTTGTGGATCTATATCTGGCTGTACGGAAAAGTAAAGGACAGATATCAGGAAAAGGATTCGGACGGAAAGAAATAAGAAACCAAAAGGAAAGTACCCTGTTTGTCTGACACGGAAGAAGAAAACGTGTCTGGCGGGCAGGGTACTTTAGTTTGAGTTTGTTTTCCTATCAACGGAAATACTACCGGACAATGAGATTGTATGGGACTTTTTGATCCCCGAATATAAAATAGAGACGATAGGTCCCGGCTGTGATGTTTTCCGGAACGGTAACCGTTATTGTCTGCGTGCCTTTTTCATCCGTAATGTCCGTATTTCCTTCCACGGGCCAGTCTTCCGCATTATTGTAATCCCCTTTTTCTTTTTTTAGAGTGCTTACATTGATTTTCTGCGGACTGCTGTCCGTATTCTGTAAGGAATAGGATGCTGTAAAGGTAATTATCTGCTGTGCCGCTACCACCCGATCGGCAGTTTCCTCCAGTTCGATGGTAAGTCCATAAGAAGGGTTTTCCTTGACTGTGTAGGAAACGGTCTCTGTTTTTTTGATTGTTGTCCCCACATTTGGCCCTACAGGAAATATCTCTGCGGACAGTTCATGAGGACCTGGTATCATACCGGCTGAATTTACAGTATTCATTGTTATGGTATGGGGATCCGTATCGTTCAGAGGTATGTAAACCTTATTTCCGCTTGGGTAATAATCCGCATTCCCATACCGGAACACCGTCCCTTCCGGGAAGTCACTGCCGCTTTCCGGAGACAAAACCACGGCAGCGCCGTTTTGCCACCTGGTATCATAATTGGGCAGGAGATCTAATGTGAAGGTATTCTCTCCTTTGGCATACATGGCGGCATCACTCTCTTTCCAGCCGATACCAGGATCCGAGTTTTGGATAGTAAAATTCACACTTTCTGTATCCGCACCTGTTTCATTACGCAGGCGCAGGTTATATGACCCGGCGGAGAGCGGATTGGCAGCAGCTCCGAAATCCACAACAAAAGTTAATTTTATATCTTTCGTTATATTACTTGACAGCTTATCCTCCCCCCACATTTTATAAAAATCACTTAAAATCAGCCTGTTATCCCCCTCCTTTTCCAATACCTCATAGCTGTAGAATTCCTTCATTCCAAGCAAAGTCAGCCTCGTCCCCACCGGCAGCGCAATCATTTCGTTGTTGTCCTGCCTTCGCAGTTCCAGCCATAATCCATTGGACGTGGTCTCCTCCCCCAATTCGATAACTGCGGTCAAAGCGCTTTTGGGGGAAAGAATCACCGGATCCGCATTCCCGGTTTTTGCAGACCAGTTATATGCTCTGCCGGACGCGGCCTCAATGGATCTAACGATAGAAGCCTTCCAGTGTATATTGAGAGTGATTTCTGCCTTCCCTTTATCATCCTCCAGGATAAGAACAATCTTATCCGCTTCTTCCTTTGACGTAAAAGCAGGATTATTGCTCAGTTTGAATTCAATAACAGCCTGATAGCGGCTGTCCGTGGTACCGATTGCTCTATTGCCGCTTTGGTAGGAAGCCAGATCGAATGCTTCCTGCAAAAGTCCCGACGAATTCCAGCCCTGAGACTTTACCGGCTGCATGGTAATGGAAAATTCCCCTGCCTGAAGCTTACTGTTATTCCCGGCAGCTACAAGGGGTGAACTTCCCTTTTCCACCCCACTCAAACGTAAACTCCGACTGTCCCCTGAAGGTATTACCAAACTCCCCGTATAACTGCCGCTCTGTGTGGCATAAAGATCCACTGTCTGATCTGCAAGGCCGCTCGCTTTTGTTATGATTTCCACATACATGGTAATTTTAGCCCCGTCCCCGGAAGGCGTCAGTTCAATCTCCAGCATTCCCAAGCTTTTGCTGCTTGTTATCCCTTCATTCCAATACGTAAGATAGAAATCAATGTGAGGCGTCCCTCCGCCTGTAGCGGCTGCCGTAGTTTTTTCTATAATAGTGTTCTTATCCTTGTCATTTGCGGATGCGTTGGATATTACTTTTCCTTTTGCATTTTCTGCATCTGTAAATCCGGACCCAACCCGCATGATAAGTCCAAAGGTCGTTAAAGGGGTTTCTTTTATCCTCTTTTTTTCAGCATCTATTATTTTTTTTGCCTCTTCCGTATCCATTGTCAGTTCCGGATCGTTATTAATTCCTGAAGTTATCCAGCTGCCATCAGCCCCCGCTCTAACCGCATCTGTCAATACCAGATTGCTTCCGGTAGGAATCATGACATTCGTAATTTTATAAGAAGAGCCTTCTGCCGCAGGCGGAAGTTCCACACTTCCCTTTGCCACGGCATACCCTTCACTGTCAAGATTACCGCTGTCCTTCTGTAAAGTCTGTGCGGTCAGTACTGCATGGCGGGCTGCCACCGCTTGCTTTCCGTTTACGTGCCAATACCGATATTCTTTCGTTACATTTTCATAGGCGAGTGCTTTTCTCTCCTTGTCTGCGAATCCTCCATCGGCATTATTTTGACTCTCCGTTTTTATCCTTGCATACGCGTAGGCGTCTGCGGTTTCCCCGGCAAACATATAAGCGTAACCGGAAACCGCTCCATACACTTCCTCGTCCGCTCCTGCCTTGGTACAGGATACCCTGAATACCGTACCGGTATCAAAAAGAATGGTGTTGGGAGTCCCCTTAAGACTGTTCAATGTAACAGGGATGCCCCCCTCATCTATACTTTGAAAATTAGCCGTCTCGATTACCGCCGAATCCAGAAGGAGCGTACTGCCTGCCTGCAGAACCAGGCTGTTTTCCCCTTCAGACACGCCTTCGCCGGCACCATGATCACCGATACGATTCAGGGAATACAGTGTGGTCTGATTAGGATTTGCCACATCCGATTTTCCTGTCAGCTGTACATGGGAATTATTCAGTACCACCCGGTCTGCCCTCTGAATTGCTTCCAGCGTACGTGTTACACCGGCTGCCATCCCATCATCGTCCCTGACGGCTGTTCCGTAATTCTTCAGCGTTACAAGACGGGTGGAACCTGCATCACAAGAGGCCCCGCTGCCAAATACACCGCCGGAAATTCCCATCTCCGGCCCCTCTTGCGCTCCTCCGGTATTGTATCCCGTTCCGTCAATATACACATGTGAAGTACCCTTTACGGTTATTGTTGTGTAATCAATGGTATCACCGCCTCCGTAATCCCCTCCTGCATAAACAGAACCATCCACCTTTAATACGGAGGCTTTCATTTCAGGCTTCTCATTCGAATGCGTCTGGTAATATTTGCAATCCTCCGGCGCATGCAATCCTATATGCAGATGCGTGGATCCATTTACCGTCCCTCTGTAGCCGCCTCCGAAAACATTGCCGCTCACCGTGCCCCCGGCCAGATTGACAAATATCAGGTCCAGGGGCTCCCCCTCTTCCGGACCATCATCACTCAGCTCACTGCCGCCATAAAGGTTGCCCTTTATCCATCCTCCGGACATATTAATAGCAGATCCCCCATAGACCAGCTTTTGCCCCGTTACTCCCAGCGCGCCGCCATAAACGGAACCTTCTACGATACCGCCGCCGATTTCCACGACAGCTCTGCCTTTTACAAGCCCGTTTTTACCGCCGCCGTACAGATTCCCTTTTATACAGCCATTTTCCGACAGGGATATATAGGTATTCCCTTCCATCCCGGCATTCTCACCGCCCCCGTATACGTTGCCCGCTATCGTTGCATTTCCCTTAACAAATAGCTTAACAACAGAGGTACTCTCAACACGGGCGCAGGCCGCATATCCTTCTTTATCTATTCCTTTTCCGCCGCCATAAACACTGTCCTTGACTTTAGCGTTTCCCTCAAGTGTTATGGTAACGTTTCCATCCAGGTAGGCATTTTCTGTGGTATCATACGTATAACCATCTTTATAAAATCCTTCTCCGCTGGCATAAATATTCGTAACAGCAGCGTCTCCTCCTAACAAAATCTCGACATCTCCTGTCAGGCTTCCAAATGTGGATGGTTTTACCTTATGATCAGCAGCGCTTGTTACTGCAGCATCCCCTCCTTTGCCGGCTGCAAAAATATTGGTTACCGTACCGCCCTGCATATTGATATGGATAGAAGAGGAATTCACAGAATCAGGACTTATCACATAGGCTGCGGATCCGGCACCGTAAATATTATCTACCTTTCCATTTTTCATATTAATTGTTATTGAACCTGAATAGGTTGGAATACTCTGGCCGCGCCCTGATCCGGCTGCATAAAGATCTTTTACCGTTCCTCCGCTAATATTAATTTCTGTTTTTCCGGAAAATGCAGCCTCCTGATTCCCAAATCCCTGATTTCCTCCAACCAGAGTTGTTACATTACCATCTTCCACATTAATTTTCACATTACCATTTTCTATTCCTCCATTGGCGCAGCCGGCTATAATAGTAACTACATTTGCCGTTCCTCCTACTGTAATACAGGCTTGTTTATTTTCAACATCAATGGTTTTTCCAGTACTTCTTACATATCCGACAATTCTCTCAATGTGTCCACTATAAACTGCTATCTTTCCAACCTTTTCACCTAACTCATTCCGACCGGCACCGTACAGATAAAAACCTGAGGATGGATTCGTAATTCCACTTCCTATCGTGATATCATATCCATTCCCATAAATATGTCGTAATTTTTCCACCTTAAGGTTCTCAAGATAAAGGGCCCCATTCAATGTAATACCCTGATCATTACTACTATCCGGCCATCCAGCCAATGTTACAGGCTCACCCTCTATCCCGGAAATAGTAACTGGAATTTCGATAGAAAAATTATTATTCTCCTTTTCCTCCAGAAGGTAATCACTAACCAGAATGATTTTATTCGTTTCTACGCTCTTCCCTTCAGATGCCTTAAGTAATTCGGATGCTTTTCCCAATGTCTTAACAGCTTTATCTTTCGAAAGCCCGTCATTTTGCGTATCATCGCCTGCTTCCTGATCCACATAAATAATATTACATTCCGCCGCCGCGTCCACTGGTTCCGAATATAACGTTACCTCGCCCTTTTCCGTCCGTGCACGCATAAGCCTGACTGCTTTTACCTGACACCTAAGCTGCTGTCTGCTCCCTTTGGGAAGCAGACCTCTCCGGTATTCCTTTTCCCTTGCGCCATCAATATCCGTCCATATTACCGAATCCGTGTCTCCCGGATCCGCAGCCTGCCATTGAAAGGAAAGCGAATAACCTTCCGGTGTGCTCACAGGCTCGCCGGTACTGTCATCAATCAATGTATAAAGCACGGATTTTTCTTTGATTTCTTTCTTTATCCCCAGCTGATACTTGTTTGTACTCTCCCAAACAGAATAAAGGAAAAGCTGTTCCTGTCCCTTCGTATCAAAGGATTCGCCGGCTGCCAGAATAGAAGCGGTTTCCCCGGATAAATCTTCGGTCCATCCCGAGAAGGTATAGGAGAAAAAAGGATCTTCTTCATATGCGGCACTGATTTCCTGCGGACAATCAGGCAGTTGGATCCGGCCATTTAATGACGGAAGTTCCAACGCTATCCGGTCATCAAGCGTCACTTGTATGGAACCGGCTGCTAACTGGTAACCGGCTGCCAAAGCTGCCTCGAGAAATGTCGTATTCTCGTCAGAGCAGATTACGCTTCCTGATTGTCCCGGATAAAAGAGCGTATCCGGATGTTCCATTTCCTGACGTGTCAGGCAGATACTGGTATTTTGTTTCTTTTCCGTGCTGTTTCCGGCCGGTTCTTCTGTTTTCCTTTCCGGTATTGCCGGGTTTTCCGTATGACTGTCGTGTTGTTCCCCGGCCTGCTCCGTATCCTTTCCGCCTGCTGCCAAAGAAGGCGTTGTTTCTTCACTAACCGCCGAATCCGCAGCCGTATCTTCGTTTTTATCACTCTCCGCTGCTGTGGATTCCGGGGTACATTCTGCGATGAAAGCGGATGCAATTACAGAGTTTTTTTTCCTCGCTGCCGGAGACAGCGATACTGTTCTTCCGACAGACATAATATTTAAAACTGCTTCATGGGCTTCCTGCTCTTTTGGTTCTTCCGGGCTTTCCGTTTTTGCTTCCGTTTTAATCGGCCCGTCCGTTTCCATTTTCTTTTGCTCATCCGCTTCTTTTTGTTGCTGTGTATCTTTCTGCTCCTGCGTTTCTTTCTTTTCCTGTGTTTCTTTCTCTCCCTGTGTTTCTTTCTCTCCCTGTGTTTCTTTCTCTCCCTGTGTTTCTTTCTGCTCCTGCGTTTCTTTCTGCTCCTGTGTTTCTTTCTGCTCCTGTGTTTCTTCCGCTCCCTCCGTCTGTATCTGGCTGTCCCGGGTAGCGTCCGTCTCTTTTCCCTCTTCTGCTTCCGTATCCGGTTTGGCTGCTGTTCCGAAAACATCCTCCGTTTCCGTTGTTTCCTGACTGCTTTCTTCCGTAATCGTATCTGTCTCCGTTTCTGTTTCCGTATTCTCAGAATATACGATTTCCTTTTCCAAAAAAAGATTTCTTATAACTGTATACCGGGGCGCTTCTTCCCGATTGTCTCCGGAAAAAGCATAGTCGCCGAAGCCGATAATGCTTTCAGGAAGTACCAGTTCTCCTTCCAGCCCACCCAATCCGTAAAAAGCATAGGATCCTATATATGTAATTCCGTCTTCAATAACCAGTGAGTGGATTTCCCCGCTGTAATCAGAAAAGGGGGCTGTATCCGCACGGAAATCGTCCATGGCTCCTGTCCCGGAAATAGTGAGCGTACCATTCTTTAAGGTACCCTTTATCTTTTCCCCTACCCGGACGGTAACGGAATCACTGCCTGCTGCATAGGTGATCATATCCTTACCATTCATCTGACAAAACAGCATGGAGAGGACCAGCAAAACCGCAAGGACACGCTGCCTCCAACTCTCTTTTTTTCCTGATTTTTTCTGTCTTTTTGTCCTCATGGCCGTTCCTCCATTCCCATACATTACCACTGCTTTTCTGTTAAGATATACAACCGTCTTATAGTTCTAAGAACCATTTCCAATGTTAATTTCATCTGCAAAAGGAATAAAAGATTTGCTTAAATTCATCCCACTATCCTTTTTCAATAATACTATAGAATAAACCTCATGACCGGAGGACTGAAAACGATAGTCCTCTCCTTCTTTTTCCACCCTGTCATTCGTATTATCGGGTATCACTCCTTCCGGCAAAGACAATTTCACGGTTTTCGCATCATCTGTGCAGTTCATCGTAAGCACTGCCGCTATATTTCCTTCTGCATCCTCTATGGAATATTGATTGCCTAATGCTAAGGTAAAGGCGGCCGAAAGAGTCATGGCATACGGTTTTGTTGTCGTGACGGTAACCTCTACCGTCCCCTCCGCATCTTTGGCAGGAATGACAGTGATTGGGGAAGATCCTGCAATCCCGCCTTTTATTGTGCCTTCCGTTTTATCTGCCGCACCGTTCGTAACTTTAACGGTATACGCTATCTCGGCGGAAGTAACTCTCTGCGAATCCGCAGAATTATATAACATAATCTGAAATCTGGCATTCTGCGGATCTATATAATAAACAGGTCCATCCCCCGTCGTCTCCCTGAGCAGATCACTGGTAAAATAAAATTCCGATGCTTCGGCAACTGTCATTTCTTTCTTCTGCAATACATAACGGGCCGCAGTATATCCGGCAAACACAAGGACTATGATTTCTGTCAATACCAGCAGGATCAATATCCCCGGTAACCTTTTCTTCTTTCTTCTATCTCTTTTTTTCATCCTTCCCCCTCACCCGTCAGTCCGTTTTTGCTTCCGCCTGTTTTGCATCAACTGTTAAGGTTATCAGATCAATTTCATCCGCGTAGCTTCCCTGGTTTTCCGTTTCGGGCCAGGTCACAATCAGTTCATATGTATGTTCTGTTTGCACACTATGGGGAAGATATCCGCCATTCCAGATTACCTGGAAAGATTCTTCCGCGCTGTGTTCCACATCTACATATGATCCAGTGTCCGGGTTATCTTGTGCCACGTTGTCTGCCAACAACTGATATTTCAAAGGAAGATTTCCTGTTGTAGTCATGGTTATGGAATACTCCTGTGCCACTTCACTGACCTTCCGCTCTCCATTCCCACTATAATTATTGACTGTAAATATAATCCTTTTTTCCTCTCCCGGTTTCATACTTTTCAGTACACTGGTCAAATCAATTTGTGAATTCACGGCCACTGCTACCGCTGCCGCCTGAGCCGAACCGGTACCAATACCGGTTGTTTGGAAACGGGCGTTTGTTGTGCCAAATACCAGCAAACAGGCAAAAAGTACACAGAGCAGGTAACAAGCTGCCCGCCGCATAGACAATTGTCCTTTCATCCGCACGCTCCTTTCTCCCCGGTTTTCTTTTGATCCGTTAGCAGCCAAACTGCTGCTCCCGCCAAAAAAACTATAGCTATAACCAATGGTGACCGGACAGCGAGCAACAGCTTTCCGGCCTTCGGGATAATGCCTACCACCTTTCCCAGCACCTGTTCTGCCGGCACCGGGTTTATATCCCGTATCGTATTGGCATCTCCTTTTGTATCATATCCGCCCTCTTCCAATGCCATAATTCGATGGGTAGTCAAAAAACCATCCTCCGAAAATGTGATAATATCCCCTTCCCCATAGTCTGTCTGACGGCTGATCACAAGTAAATCCCCGGCTGATATGGCAGGTTCCATGCTTCCTGAAAGAACGGCAAGATAAGAATACCCAAACAGTACGGGCAGCTCCCGGCCGGAAAAAACAGACACCGCGAGCTGTAAAAGGACCAAAACCATAAATAAAATAAGGGAAAGTACTCCTGCAGCCCTACCTATTTTCCCGTATTTCTTCATTGGTCAGCCTCCTCCCTCCGCATGAATACGCAAATCCAGCGTATATGTGCCTCCCTGCTTTCCGGCTGCGGTATCCGCCGCATCGTTTCCGCTTTCAAAGGGCCATACCCAATCCAGCTGGTAAACGGCTTCCTCTCCTTTTTCCAGTGCCGTATTCAGGGTAAGTATCTTCCCCTCGGTTAAGGAACCCGACTTCGCGTTTCCTCCCTGATCCCGCCGTTTCAGTGTGAACTGCAGGGGCAGATAGGAGGAAGCCGCATTTTCTTTCAGGTATAATGTAACCGTCAGCTTTTCTTCTCTGGTATTTTTCAGCCGGAATAGATAAAAGCCGCTGGATCCTGGTGCGATTCTCCCGCTTCGCCCGGTCTGAGGATTATAGAAAAGATCAATGATACTGTTCTGTTCCCAGGATACATAGCTGCCGTCTTTCTGTGCCCCCTCTACATACAGGCTCCCTTTATCGGTATTGTCAGGAATACCTCCGCCCCCGTCATCACTGTTTTCCTGGCCCCCGCTGTTCCCGCCTTCTGCGCTCTCTCCAAAAGAGCCGGGATTTGCAGAAGCGCCGGGTACCGCAGCACTTTCCTTTCCGTCTGCCTCGTTGCCTTCCGGTCCGGCAGCGTCAGCAGGTGTATTTGGTATTGTCGGTGCGTCTGGTTCACCGGCTGCGGGAGGTATTACCGGCTGCGTTATCACATCCGATCCGTTTGAAGCGGCATCGCTCCGCTCTCCGCTTCCCCCGATAGGAGTTACCGTACCATTTCCTATAACCACCCCGCTTTGTCCCGGCATTTCTGTCTCACCGTCGGGCGATATAATAACACCGCCCGGACGGATTTGTGTACCGTCCGGCAGCGTTACCGTCCCATCCGCGGATACCTCAATGTCCCCTGCCGAAAGCTGCTGATCCGTTCGGACCGTATCATCGGCAAGAATAATATAGGTGGTATCATTCTCCTCCCCTCCGGGCAAGACCACCTTCCCGTCCGGCAGATATACATTACCTCCGGGTGTAACAACAACTCCATCCCGGATGGAAGCCGTACCTGCAGGTGTCGTTACCATACCGTCCCTGTTTGCATACGAAATTCGTTCCGGGTCAATAAAAAGGGTATGATTATCCAGTTCTATTTCAATCTCCAGTATTCTTACATCAATGGAAAGCTCGATTAGGTATCCGCCTCCGGTTTTCATATCCACGGATACGGCTGTCTTAGTACTGCCGTCACGCACGATTTCAATTTCCTTGTGGGCAGCAGCCGTACCGTCACTATTCATCACATAAATGGTATGCTCCCCTTCCGGCACACCGGAAAACAGGAACCCTCCATCGGAATTGGTTACCGTACTCAGCGGATTACTGTGAAGTTCCATACTGCGGGAAGCTGCCGGCATTCCATCGGTGTAGAATACCCTGCCCGTAAGATGTATGGTTTCTTCTGCAGGCGGTAAATCCGGTGACAGCAGAATCGTGTCTATAATCTGACCGAGTGAAGGTGTCCCGGAGCGATTGCCTAATATAAAGCCTGCAATGCCGGAGGTAACCAGCGTTAACAGCATAAGGAGCAGGATCAGCGGCAGGCCGGAATACCTGTCAGCCTCTTGCTTTTCTTTTCGGGAGGTACAATTATGTTGTTTTATCATGGAGATCCTCCTTTTGAAAAACAGATATGTTCAGCCTATGGAAAAAGGGGCGGAATCCGTCCCCTTTGCCGCGGGCTGGACGCCATCGGCAGATCCGCCCCCGGCACAGGAGGGGCGGAAGCATTTTGGTGATTAGGGAGCGGGAGTGGAAACCACCTGTTCAGCGGTGATAGAAATAGTCAGACCGTATGTAGGTGGGGTTCCCGTAGCATAACTACCAATTACGGTATCTGCTTCATCATCCTCAGCTGACTTACCAACATCCCATGTCCACCAAACACGCACTTTTTTAGACTTATCAGACTCCTGCCAACCAATATCCCCCTCAAGGCCTTCTACTATTCCACTCTGTAAATCATCTTCAGATTCTATGTTGAAAGACACCGGCTTATCATCTGCTGTTACTTCGGTTAAAGCAAAATTCATTCTAATCTTCTTATCGTTATTTGCTGGAGTGATTTTTACATCGCTGATTTTAACCATTACCTCACTCTTATTCTCTACAACAATATCAAAGTACCCATAGACTCCCGGAGCAAGCATATCCTTTTTTACACCGCCAGTCACCGGAGCATTCCATCCGGTAGTAAAAAGGTTATCTATCGTTGTCGTCTCGCTTGTGAATTTACTATTATTCCCCATAATATCCACATCAAACTTCGCCACCGTCGCCGACCCTGTTGCCGATACCGTGGTTACATACTTCGCCATAGTCCCGCCTGTCAAACAGGTGGTCACCATGGTCAGCGCCAGTGCCAGGGCGCCAAGACGCGCTGTATTGGATTTTTTCTTCATAGCTATCGTCCTCTCTTTCTGTTTTTCCGGGAACCAGACCTGTCTGCACAGACACGGTTCCCGTGTGCCTGCGGCACTCTATCCCAGGCACACCTTTCTTACCTGGTACTGTACAGCCCATTTTTGCTCTGTGCCCGCGTTCATGGGCGGTGCATACAATTGTTTTTACGGCTCTGCCGATTCCGCATTCTCTTTTTCTGTCTTCAGGGCTGTCAGCTCGGCTTCCAGTTCCGCTCTGCTGAGAGCCTCCTTTTTATCCGACCGATAGCGGATCCCCATATCCCAAAGGAAAAAAAGAACCAGAGGCAAAACAAGAAAAAGGAGCATGCCCGTTGTCGTCTGCATGAACAATAGAACATTGCCAAGGCCTGCTATACGGCCTCCTTTCCATGTTCCCTGTATCTGATCAGCGGTTACACTGATGCGATCCTGCGCGTCATTGGCATCCCCTTTGGTCTGATACCGTAAAAGACCGTCTTCTCCGGTTGATATTGCTATAATGCGGTGGGTGACAGCCGCGCCGGAATCCAGATAGCAAATCACATCCCCTTCCCGGAGCTTTTCCGTCTCCGTGCTGTGGATAAAAATCAAGTCGCCGGCACGGATTACCGGTTCCATGGATCCGGATAATACTATAGCAGGTTTTATTCCCAGAACGCCGGGAAGCGCCTCCGGATTTATGTAGCTGTCGGCAATCAACAGCAGGTTCAGGATAATAACCGGAAGAAACAGCAGGCACAGCAAACCTCCTGTAATGCCTGACAGGGAACGTTTTTTTCTTTTCTGTTTCACTTGTATTACCTCCTAGCCGTATCACATAAAACCGGCGGCAGTTATAAAGCCCGCCGCCGGTTTTATATCATGCTGCGGATCAAGCCGCAGCCGCTATTTATGAATCACCCGGAAAGTTCTTATTGCAGAGGGGAAACTCTCCCTCAGTCTCCCGGCACGAATGATTGTTTTTACGATAGCCGGCAGACACTGCCAGCCGCATAATATTTATCTTGCTTTACTCACAACATACCGGCAATACTTCTGTCTACCGATTTCATAACGTGTTTTTTGCAACAAAAATGACAACTATTCCGCATCTGAATTTCATTTGCAAAATCGTCTTATCTTATTTGTAAAAAAGCATTAATTTGTCCTTGTTATTTATATTTACATCGTTGTAATAATTTATTGTATATATTATACATCTTCACAATAATCCGCAAGTTATCTTTCCAATCTGGCAATGCCACTTTTTTGTCACTAAAAATGACATCCTCTCTTGCCATTTTCCCAATATTGTGTATACTGAAAACAGAGGAGGGATATGACATGCAATTTTACGAAAAACTGATTTTTATGTTGAATCTGACACAAACCACAAACCGGATGCTGGCTCAGGAGCTGCAGGTGGATCCCTCTCTGATCAGCCGCCTTAAAACCGGCACAAGAGGCATCCCTCATAACCGAGATCATATGAAAGCCATGGCCTCTTATTTCGCCAGACGCTGCACTACTGAATATCAACGGCAGGCCCTGTCCGAAATGCTCGGAATCAAGCTTGCGCTGACTATGAAGAAGGAACAGCTATCGGAGATACTCTATCAGTGGCTTTGCGGAGAATCCGATGAGGTGGGCCGTTTCATGCGAACCTTTGAAACCTTAAATGTGGGGGAGATGGATAACAGCCAAACTATTGTTTCCTGCGATTTGAAAACGAATCATATGGCCTATTACGGAAAAGAGGGAAAACGGGCCGCCGCACGGGCTGTCTATCAGCATTTGCTTTCCCTGAAAAACCCCTGTACCATCTTTCTTTTTTCGGATGAGGCAGATGACTGGATTTCAGAAGATTATGAGTTTCACAGCAGCCTGCAGGGCTGGGGCCTCACTCTTCTGCAGCTCGGCTTCAGCTTCCGCCAGATAGCGCCTCCTGCTGCTTCCGTTGATCTGGCATTTGAGTCCCTGATCCGGTGGACTCCTTTGTATATGACAGGACGGGTAGATGCTTATTACTATCCACGGATACGGGATAATGTCCACCGGCGCACCCTTGTGGTGGTTCCCGGCGTATTAGCTATGACCTCCGATTCCGTGGCCGGACAGCAGGAGTGCAGTGCCGCGATTTTAACTACCGACATAAGGCTGACACAAGCCTACAGTATGCAGTTTCAAAATTATCTATCCCTCTGCCGGCCAATGCAGACCATATATAAAGAACCGGAAAAGCTGATGCAATGCTTCATCAAGTTTTTCTCTCTGAACGGCGGACGCATCCAGATGGCCGCTACCTTATCCGCGGACACGGCCCCTCCTGAATTGATGGCCTGCTGCATGGACAAGTTCCAGAACCCGGACTGGAAAAAGCTTGGGCATCTTTTTTTGCAGGAGCCGGGACATATGATGGAAGGTCCGGATCATTCTGCATTTATAGATATTGCCTATCTCGCCAGTGCGAAGGAAGTCCGCAGCGGCAGCGTTCCTATCATCCTGTCTTATTGGGACAAGTACCTTACGCTTTATTACACACCGGAGCTTTATATCCTGCATCTGAAGAATATTCTTCATATCATGGAAGTCTGTGAAACTTACCACTTCATCCCCGTGAATACCAAATTACAGGAAAACGGGGTTCTTTTGGTTAAGGACGTGCAGCAGGCTCTCCTGGTGCGCACAGTTCCGCCGCTTACTGTATTTGAAATATCCCAGCCGGATATCGTGCAGCTTTTCAGAGAACATCTGTTAAAGATTGCAAACCGTATTGGCTATACCGGGGTGAGCCGTTCCAAAATCATGTCACAAATCCGGGAAAGGATACGGGAGCTTCAGGCATGAACCAAAAAAGAGACCGTCCCCTCCGGGGACGCCCTCTTTTTCTGCTCTGCTTTTCCTTATTTTTTCCTATATTCCTATAAAATCTCCTGTTTTTTTCTGACAGCCGTCCCGGGCGGGATATTCAGGATCTTCACGCTTCCACCCCGAGCCTCTTCAGTTCTTCCCTCGCCTGTAGGTAGCTTCGGAAAAGGATGGTGCGGATACCGAATCCGGCTGCCGCGTCCAGATTTGGCTGCATGTCGTCAAGAAAAACGCATTCCTCCGGATTCAGTCCATAGCGATCCAGCAAAAGCCGGTAGATAGCCGGATCCGGCTTTATTACTCCATCCATGTAAGAAAGGATACCGCCGTCCACATATTCCAGGAAATCAAGGGCATCGCTGTTATCACGCTTCACCTTGTCGGAGAAGTTGGACAACACCAGGACCTGATAGCCCGCCTTCTTCAGAGCCTGTATCCAGGGAATGGCATAATCCGCTCTGGTGACAATCCCATGCAGGCTTATATAGATTTCCCGCAATTCCTTTTCCACGGAAGGGTCATTGCGGATAAAACCTTCCAGCATCTCTTCATCACTCAGGAACCCCTTGTCAAATTCATGCCAGAACGGATTATCCACCGTCGCTTTTCCCACCCGTTCCTCGATTTCCTCCGGGAATCCGAAACTGTGCAGAAAATCCTTCCAGCCGAATACAGTGAGTACATTGCCGATATCAAATATGATTGTCCTTATCATTGGTTTTCCTTTCCGCCTTCCTGCGTCCTTATTAATTCCAGAAGCCTGCGGGCCGCCGCGGACAGCAGGTTCCCTTTTCCCGTCACCACGCAGAAGTGGCGTTTGGGAATCAATTTATTAAACCGGAGTTCAAAGAGCCTGCCGTCCTCCAGATACTCTTTTGCAAAATCCCTCACCACACTTCCCACTCCCAGATTCCGGAGGGTGAACTGTACTATCATATCGCTGGTAGCCAGTTCAAATTCCGGATTGATGCGCACACCGTTTTCCGCCAGGACGCAGTCCATGCAGCTTCTCGTACTGGTGTTGCTTTCCAGGGTGATGAGAGGCAGGGTTTCCAAATCATGAAAATCCAGGGTTTTGTTCTTATACTGGATAAAGCGCCTTCCCGCCACAAAAATATCTTCAATTTCCCGGACGGTTTCGCTGTGGATACCCTCGCCGGAAAAAGGCGTACTCACCACACCGAAGTCAATTTTCCCGGCTTTCAGGAAAGCCAGCGTTTCCGGGGTGGGCGCATTGGTCACCATAACTTTTATCCCCGGGCAGAGCTCATGGAAATGTTCCAGGTAAGGAAGAAGATAAAAACGCAGGGTCATATCGGAAGCGCCGATATGGATTTCCCCCAGTTCCAGGTTCATCATCTGCCTCAGCTTTTTTTCACCTGTTTCGATCTGCTCATAGCCTCCGGCTACATAAGAATACAGAAGTTCACCCTCCTTCGTCAGCCTGACGCCTTTTGCACCGCGCACAAAAAGCCTGACGTCCAGCGCCGTTTCCAGAAGTTTGACCGACTGGCTGACCGCCGGCTGGCTGATGGCAAGCTCCTGGGCCGCCAGTGTCAGCGAACCGTACCGGGCCACATGATAAAAAACCTTATAATATTCCAGATTCTGAACCATCCCCGCTCCTGTAAATAATATCGTCTCTTCCCGGCCCGTTGCTCACCATGGTAATGGGATAACCGATATGCTTTTCCACAAATTCTATATAGTTCCGGCAGTTTTCCGGGAGTTCCTCATAGCTCCTGATCCCCCGGATGTCACAGCCCCAGCCGGGCAGGGTTTCCAGCACCGGTTTTGCTTTTTCCAGCTTCCAGGTCACAGGGAAGTCCGTCGTAACCGCTCCGTCCACCTCATATCCCACACAAACCGGGATTTCTTTCAGATAGCCAAGGACATCCAGCACAGTAAAAGCCACATCCGTGGTTCCCTGGAGCCGGCAGCCGTATCGGGAGGCCACGCAGTCAAACCAGCCCATGCGGCGGGGCCGTCCCGTAGTCGCCCCGTATTCGCCGCCGTCACCGCCGCGGCGTCTTAATTCATCCGCCTGTTCACCGAAGATTTCCGATACAAAAGCGCCGGCGCCCACAGCGGAGGAATAGGCTTTGCAGACAGTCACCACCTGTTTGATTTCATAAGGAGGTATCCCCGCTCCGATGGCACCGTAAGCCGCCAGTGTGGAGGAAGAGGTAACCATGGGATAGATTCCGTGATCCGGATCCTTCAGGGTTCCCAGCTGCCCCTCCAGCAGAATATTTTTGCCTTCCCGGATTGCCTGATCCAGGTATGCGGAGGTATCACATACATAAGGGGCAATCATCTCCCGGTATTCCAGCATGGTGGCATAAAGCGCCTCCACGTCCAGCCTGGGTTTATGATATAAATGCTCCAAAAGGACATTTTTGGTTTCGCATACGCTTGCCAGTTTGGTTTTCAGTCCTTCTTCGTCAAACAGCTCGCAGACCTGGAAGCCGGTTTTTGCGTATTTATCCGAATAGAAAGGGGCGATACCCGATTTGGTGGATCCAAAGGATTTCCCGCCCAGGCGCTCCTCTTCGTACTGGTCAAAAAGAATATGATAAGGCATCACCACCTGCGCCCTGTCGGACACCAGTATTTTGGGCACGGGTACGTTCTTATCCGTAATCGAACGGATTTCCTCTATAAGAACCGGAATATTCAATGCGACGCCGTTGCCGATGATACTTGTGGTATGTCCGTAAAAAACACCGGAAGGAAGGGTGTGCAGTGCAAATTTCCCGTAATCGTTCACAATCGTATGCCCTGCATTCGCACCTCCCTGGAAACGGATGATGATATCCGCCTCTCCGGCCAGCATATCCGTGATCTTGCCCTTTCCTTCATCACCCCAGTTAGCGCCAACTACTGCTTTAACCATTTCTGATTCCTCCTTGTTTTGCGGAGCAAAATGCGAACCCTCTGGTGAGCAGAGGAATTTTCCTCCTAACTATTCCAAAAAAAGCGGGCTTTTACAAACCCGTTGTAAAAAACCCGCTTTCTATGTCTTTTACTTCATGATTATATATTATTATATACCATAAGTAAAATCAATATTTATTATATTCGGAATAAGTTAAGCTTATGTGTTACCGGTCACGGATTGAACAGTAACGCTTATGATGCATCAATCAGTCATACAGGTTGGGAGCGATCTTGGGATCATCCATGTTTTCAGCGGTGTACCACTGGCATCCTGTGTCAACATCGCTTACCGGCTCGCCCTTGATAGCTTTTACACAAAGCTCAACGGTTTTGTAACCAATCTGAAGAGGATCCTGGGTAACAGCGCCTGCCAGCTTCCCTTCTCTGACAGCTGTTTTGATAAGAACACCGGAGTCAAATGCCACGCCGATAACGTCCTTGCCCAGCTTGCCGATATTGGCATCGCCATTGATGAGGCCTTCGCCGGAGAACTGGTTGGAACCGTAAATGCAGATGGTATCCGGTTTGTTCAGCAGGTTCTGTGCGTCAACGGAGGACAGGTCGGCACTTACGGAAGCGGGAACTGCGACATCGATAATAACGTCTGCGCCGTCAACCTTGTTTGCCCATTTGTCATGGCCTTCTACGGAAACGGTCTTGCCGTCTGCTTCCAGAAGAGTTTTCATTTTGTCAACGAAGCCGGAGCCGCGCTGTACGATAGATTCGGAGTTGGCTTCCTGGTTCATGACACCGATTCTTACGGTACCTGTTGCGGAGGCCACTTTATCCTTAATCAGTTTGTAGGTTTCATCTGCAGCCAGTTCGCCTGCCGCATAGTTATCGGTTGCCGCGTTGGCTGCGATAGCTCCGTCGGGCGCACCGGGTACACCGGAGTCAAAACCGATAATCGGGATGCCTGCCTTCTGGATTTCCTTAATGGTATCCAGACATGCTTCGGTATCCAGAGCCGCCAGGCCGATTGCAGGCGGATTGTTGTTGAATGCATTGTTCAGCATCTGTACCTGCTGCGCAATATCGGATTCGGTATCCGGTCCCTGGAAATCAATTTCCACGCCATATTCTGCTGCCGCTTCATTGGCCCCCTGGAGAACCGCCTGCCAGAACTGGTGCTGGAAGCCCTTGGATACGAGGTAAATCTTTCCTGTTATTTCTGCGGAAGCCTCCGCCGTGTCAGCGGATGTGTCCGCCGCTGCCTCTGTGGATGCGGCAGGCGTCTCTTCTTTTGTCTGCGCCGGAGCCGGTGTTGACTCTGCCGGAGCCGACGTGCCGGCGCTGTTTCCGCAGCCTGCAAGCATGCTTGCAACCATGGCTGCTCCTAATGCGATACTGAGTAATTTCTTTTTCATGCAAAAACCCTCCTTAAAATTTGGTAAACCCCCGGTTAACCTTACTGCCGGTTTTGTAATAACAAGCCCTCATCCCCTGTTTTTTTATTTGGCATGACGGGCATTACAAACGAAAACTGTCAGGCTTTTTTCTTTTTCTGCCTGTTCATAACATCCATAAATACGGCGAATACGAGTACAACACCGGTAACCGCCTGCTGCCAGTTGCTCTGCAGCCCCACGAAAGGAAGTCCTGTTTTCAGCACGGACATGATAAACACACCAATCAGGGTGCCGGAAATCGTTCCGTAGCCGCCGCTCATGGAGGTACCGCCGATAACTACGCCGGCGATGGCATCCAGTTCAAATCCGCCGCCGCCCCCGGGCAGGATGGTGGAATAGATGGAGGCATAAGCCAGACCGGCCAGACCGGCCAGCGTACCGCTTATAACATAAGCCAGCGTCCTCCACTTGGCAATATTAACGCCGGAGAGCCTTGTCGCCTCGCTGTTGCTGCCGAGTGCCACGATATAACGCCCCGGCCGGGTCTTATTCAACAGGATGGAGGCAATGACAGCCACGATAATCAAGAGGATAAATCCTGTAGGTATCAGCACTCCGTTCTGGTTGATTTTAAAAATATTGCGGAACCACCCTTCCGCCTGGCTGGACTGCGGCCAGGTAACGCTCTGCGCTTTGGTAAAAATGGAACCCAGGCCCTTGGAAAGCATCATGGAACCCAGGGTGGCGATGAACGGCGGCAGATGCATATAGGATACCATCAGGCCGTTCAGCAGGCCGAACAGGCTGCCGATAAGGATACACACCAGGAGGCCCAGCGCTACGGGCAGATGGTATTTGGTAATCAGCTGTCCGGAAATCAGCGCGGAACAGGTGAGCACGGTCCCGATAGAAAGGTCGATACCATCGGATGTGATGGCAAAGGTAACGCCGATTGCCATCAGCCCTATGTAATAGGATGCATCAAAAATATTAACGAGTGTGGCATAAGACCGGAATGCCGGATTGATAAATCCGAACACCAGGTAAATGATAATGAGGGCCAGCAGGGCGATGAGCCTCTGCGTCCCCACGGACTTTGCAAATTTAGCCAGAGGGTTTTTCTGAAAAGCCCCCTCCTTATTTGTTGTTTTCGCCATTTGTTTCCTCCCCCTTTACATACCGACCGTAGCAGCCTGCATAATCGCTTCCTGTGACGCTTCTTCAATTGGAATTTCCGCCGTCTTTCTTCCCTCGCACATCACCATGACCCTGTCGCTCATACGCAGGATTTCCGGCAGTTCGGAAGAAATCATGATGATGGATTTTCCGGAAGCGGCCAGTTCGCTCATCAAATGATAGATTTCACTTTTAGCCCCTACGTCGATTCCTCTGGTGGGCTCATCAAAAATCAGGATATCGCAGTCACGCACCAGCCATTTGGCAATTACCACCTTCTGCTGGTTGCCCCCGGACAGGCTGAGTGTGGGTGTATTCACCGTAGGTGTCTTAGTATTCAGCCGATCCACATAATCCTGGGCCGTTGTTTCTTCGCTCTTTCTGTTGATGAAGATACCTTTTACAAATTTTTCAAGGGACGCCATGGTGGTATTTTCCGCTATGGTTTTGTCCAGTACCACCCCGTAGCGCTTCCTGTCCTCGGACAGATATCCGATACCAGCCTTCACCGCATCCTGCGGGCTGTGTATCTCCACCTTTTTGCCGTTAACATAAATATCTCCGCTTTCCTTTTTATCGGCTCCGAAAATGACTCTTGCCGTTTCCGTCCTTCCCGCCCCCATCAGGCCGGAAAAGCCGAGGATTTCTCCTTTTTTCAGTTCAAAGCTGATATCCTGCACCATCTTTCCCGCCTGCAGGTGCTCTACCTTCAGCACCACCGGCGCATCCTCCGGCACATTGCTTGCCGTCTTGGGATCCTCGTAAATGGTACGGCCGACCATCATGTTGATAATGTCATCCTTGGTACAATCCTTACTGATTAAAGTCCCCACATATTCGCCGTCCCGCATAACGGTCACACGGTCCGTGATGATTTTAATCTCATCCATACGGTGGGAAATATAGATAATGCCAATGTTCTTTGCCCGCAGATCCCTTATGATTTTGAACAGCTCGTTGATCTCGGAATCCGTCAGCGCCGCGGTAGGCTCATCAAATACCAGCACCTTCACGTCTCTGGAAATGGCTTTGGCTATTTCACACATCTGCTGCTTTCCGACAGTCAGATCCCCCATAACCTGGGAAGGATCGATTTCGATATTCAGCTTCTCAAACAGCTTCCCGGCCTCCTCATTCATCTTTCCGTCATCTATGATTTTTCCCTTCATAAATTCCCGTCCGATAAATATGTTCTGGGCCACTGTCAGCTGCTGCATCATATTCAGCTCCTGATGCACAATGGCAATTCCCGCATCCTGGGCTTCCCTGGGATTGGTAAATGCCACTTCCCGGCCTTCATACATAATCCGGCCGCTGTCCTTGGAATAAATACCGGTCAGGATTTTCATAAGCGTGGATTTACCGGCGCCGTTTTCCCCCATCAGCGCGTGGACCTCGCCCCGGCGGACTTCCAGGCTTACTTTTTTCAGAGCGTGGACACCGGGAAAGGATTTATCGATATCCTTCATCGTCAGAATTACTTCCCCCACTTTTTCACCTTCCATCCCTTCTCTTTTTCAAATTGCACTCCCTTGTCTGATGCTTTTATTATAGTGGCACCTTAAATAAAACAACATGTGATTTTTTATAAAAAAGGGGTAAAAATTTACTGTTTTGTAAATTTTTACCCCTTTTATCCTGCAAATACCACAATAAAATAGATTTTCTTTGTTGATTCTTGTCGTGTCCGTCTTTATTCCCCTTTAAAAGGGAACAGCATTTCCTGGTTTTCATCCAGATACATATTTTCTCTTGTAATCAGGACGGAACCGGAATCGATTTGCTCCGGGACCGTTTCCCCGTTCAGGGCTTTCACGGCGGTTTCCACACCCAGATAGCCCATTTTGAACGGATTCTGGATCACCATGCCGCGGAAGATCCCGCCTTCCAGCATTTTTATCTCTTCCAGGGAGCTGTCAAAACCCACAAAGCTGATTTTCCCCGCCAGCCCCTTGTCCACAATAGCCCGGGCCGCGCCGACGGCGGAATATTCGTTCAGCCCCACAACCACATCCACATCCGGATGCTCGGCAAGAATCCCCAGCATCAGTTCATAGGCCTTGTCATAATTGGAATCACAGAAAACCACATCGACTATTTTTTCCGTATCGCTGCCCAGCCCCTCCCGAAGCCCCTGCTCCCGTTCCATGGCGGTGGACGAATTTTTCACATGGGCGACTACCGCTATCCGGGAATCCGGCTTCAGGATTTCCTTGACAAACGCGCCCTGCAGCCTTCCGGCCTTAATGTTATCCGTGGATATCATGCATTCCGCCACCTTCGCGTCGATTTCGGAATCCAGCAGAAAAAGGCGGATTCCGCTGTCCACAATTTTTTGCGCCATAGGCGTTGTTTCGGTAAAGCTGGAAGGGGTGAGGACAATGGCATCCGGCTTCTCACGGATAGCCTGTTCGATCAGTTCGTTCTGCCTTACATAATCATCCTCCGTTTCCGGCGCGCATACGGAAAACTTCACGCCGTATTCCTCTGCCGCCATACGGGCCCCGTCGATTAACTGGGTCCAGAAATCGCTGTCGTCGATTGTCTTGGATATAAAGATGACGGACAACGGCTCCCTCACCGTCTCCTCCCTCCCAAAGGCATAGAAAAGCAGGAATGCGGCGGCGGCCAGAAGCAGCGCGGCAGACAGGATCCTCTTTTTACCGGACATAAGGATGGTCCGTAATACACGGCATCTGTTATTTTTCTCCCTCATCCTTATGCACCTCCTCTCCTGCAAACGGGATTTTTATCGTAGCGGCTGTCCCCTCGCCGGGAACGCTTTTGTAAGAAATCCCATATTCCTTTCCATAATAAAGCTGCAGACGCATCTGCACATTCCCGATGCCGATACCTGATTTCGCTTTCTGTTCGTTTCCGGTTCCGGGTTCTAAAATCCGGTCCAGCACCTCCTGCTCCATCCCTTTCCCGTTATCGTATACGGTGAGAAAAATGCAGCCGCTGCGGTGTACGCCGGTTATTTTGATAAGCCCTTTTCCTTCCTTATACTTGATTCCATGGTATATGGCATTTTCCACCACCGGCTGGAGCACCAGCTTAATGATCCGCTGCTCCAGAATTTCTTTTTCCACATCGATTTCAAATTCCATTTTATCCTGATAGCGCATTTTCTGTATGGTCAGATAACTGCCGGCGTAGTCCACCTCCCTTTTGATGGAAACCAGCTCATCCTCGTTGCTGATGCTCTGGCGCAAAAGCCTTGCCAGGGAGGAGGTCATGAGCACCACCTCTTTCGTCTTTCCCCCTTCCGCCATCCAGATGATGGAATCCAGGGTATTGTACAGAAAGTGGGGATTGATTTGGGACTGCAGGGCTTTCAGTTCACTGAGGCGTTTCTGCTCCTGCTCATAGGTATTCTGTTCCATCAGCTGCCGGATGCGGATCATCATGATATTGAAGGATTTGCCCAGGCTTGCGATTTCATTATTTCCTTCTTCCTTTACCCGGATCCATTCAAAATTCCCTTTTTCCACTTCTTTCATGGAGTCCTTAAGGCGCTCCAGAGGACGGGTGATGGCGGAAGAAAAGATCACGCAAAGCAGCACCGTCACCACCAGAAAAACCGCTGTAATGATAACATACAGCCGCTGTGCCTCCGAACGCCCCCGCATCAGCTCCGCCATATCGGTAACACCCACCACGCTCCAGCCGGTTTTTTCCGACACGGAAATAGTATACAGCCTGCTGTCTTTTTCTCCGCCGGTGAGAAAATAGCTGTCTTCACACTCCAGGACCTCATCGATCCGCTCCGTTTTCAGAGAGCTGTAAAGCAGCTTCTGTTTGGGGTGATAGATTATTTTCCCGTTCTGGTCGATTATATAGATATAGTCCGATCCGATATTATTCCTTTCACACAGATCCTTCAGCGCCTTATAATTGAGATCAATAAAAAAAACACCCATCACATCCCCGGTGTCCGGGTTTTCTATCCCTCTGCTCATGGTAATCACCCATTTGTAATTATCCCGGATGACGTTCTGCACATGGGAAGAGGTCAGACAGGTGCTTCCTTCCTTTTCCACCTCCCGGTACCAGTCCACCGTATCCAGGGGAATATTGTCGTTAAGTACATCATTTCCGTCATTGATGATGCTTTTCCCATCCCCCGATACCACGGCAATATTGGAAATATCCGTTCTGGTTTCCAGAACGGTGGAAAACTGGGTAACAATACGCCGGTACAGATTGGGTTCGCCCGATTCCTTCCCCTGCATCAGATAGGTCTGCACATCGCTGCTGTGCGCCACCAGGGAGGATATGTTTTCCATATAATCAATATAGGAATCAATGTCCCTGTTTACCTGTCCGATCAGGCGGGTGGTATAATCGATAGAATTATTCAGGATCGTCCGTTCCGTATAATTCAGGGAAATAATGTAAAAGAAAGTGAGCGTCGCCACAATTAATAAGGAAAACACCACCAGCATGGTGGTACGGATATTGGAAAACGGCAGAATTCCCATCCTTCCCTTCTTTTCTTCCCTCATGGCTTATTTCCTCTTTTCCCTGGCGTATTCCGTGGGGGATTTCCCCGTAGCCTTTTTAAAGGCGGCACTGAAATAGTGGGGATCGGAAAATCCCACCTTCTCCGCGATTTCATAATTTTTCATGGAAGTATTCTCCAAAAGTTCTCTCGCCTTCTGCATCCGTATTCCGGTGAGCACCTCCATGAAGGTTTCGCCCGTAATGTTCTTAAAAATGGTACTGAACCGGCTGGTACTGATATTCAGGTAGGAACATACCGTATTCAGTCCCAGCTCATTCTCCCCGTAATGTTTTTCTATGTAATCCAGCGCAAGAAGCGCGTACTTTTTCCCGCCCTCATTTTTTCCCATGTCGAGCATTTCCGCCGCTTTCAGAAAATATCCCTCCATCAGGCCAAGAGCCTGATCCAGGCCGGAGGCTTCCATAATTCTGCCGAGCGTGCGCTCCTTTTCCCACAGGATATCCTGCTCCTCCAGATGGAAAGAACGAAGAAGCTCCACCACCTCGTCCAGCTGCTGCTGCAGATAGAGATTGACCCGTTCCCGGTTCCAGGCGGCTCTGCGGATTCCTTCCTTTCTTTTATCCACGTACTGTTTAATCCCTTCACTGTCCCCACGCTTCAGGGCATCCAGGATTCCATCCTCCGTCCGTTCCGTCTCCGTCCGGTCCGGCTCGCCTTTGATCTCTTCCAGGACAAGCACGGATTCTTCCCCGTAGATATAACGGTACTGCAGCGCAGTCAGTGCCTCTTCATAAGAATGGAACAGCTCTCCCCGTTCCTTTACCAGGCCGCCGATTCCTATAGTTGTCTTCATATTCAGGATCTCCAGGAGGCGGTTGTTGATTTCACCGGCAATTGACGGAAGCTGCTGTCCCAGTTCCGCCGGACGGTTGGTTTCAAGGAGCAGCACAGTGCGGTAATCCTTTCCCTGAAGGACTTCGCCTACATGCCGCTTTTCCACGATTTCCTGGGATACGTTATACACCACAAATGCGATGAGGGAGCGCTCCTGCTTCTGCTTATCCTCCAGGCTGTTGGCGTCCCTGTAGTCGTCAATCTCCACCACCGCGACCCGGAAGGAGCTTCCCCACAGAGTAATCCCCACTTCCTCCAGCTCCCTGTCATTTTCTTCTTTCGTTTTGTCCCCCATGATCAGGCTCATGAGCACGTTGGAGCGGACCAGAAGATGGTTCCGGTGATACGTGGTGCTCATCTTTCCGATCCGTTCTTCTTTTTTTCTCTGTTCGTTGATTTTCTCCCCGACCTGTACCAGCACTTCTGAAAGCTCGGAAGCCGTCACCGGCTTAAGCAGGTATTCGGAAACCTGATACTTCAGCGCCTGCTTCGCATAGTCGAATTCATCATAGCCGCTGAAAATAATGATCCGGATATGAGGATATTCATGGTACAAAAATTCACTCAGCTGCAGGCCGTCCATATAAGGCATGCAGATATCCGTCAGCACCACATCCACCTCATGCTCTTTCACATACGCCTGCGCTTCCCTTCCGTCCGCACATGCCGCCACCAGCTCATATCCCAGCTTTTCCCAGGGAATGTTCGCACGGATCCCCTCCCGTGTCAGGATTTCATCGTCCACCACAATTGCTTTTATCATATTTTTCCCCAATCCGTAAAATTAAGAAACACCCTTCCCCTTTGCCCAAGGACGCCTGCCGGGAAAGAGCCGCAGCGGTGCCGCACACAAACCCGGGAAAAGAATCCTTCGCCCGCCCCTCACGGACAATTCTTGCTGTTTTTCTTTATGATACTGAAAAAGCGGAAATTTGTAAAGGCTATTTCCATATATGGATGCAGATTAAAAAACCTGGGATTATTGTTCACACCCCCTATGCCGCTGTCCTTATAACAGGAGAAGGAAAATGGGGGATATTCCTCAATTTTCCTTCTCCTTCCTTATCTGAAAACGCTTTAGTTCTTCATTCAGGCTTTTTGCTTTCCTGCGGGCGACAAACCACAATACCCCTTCTGCCGCAATGCTGATGAGCAATATCATAACCATAAAAGGCAGCAGAACTTCCCAAGCCGTACTGCCGGCAAAAAAAACAATACCTACCATAATCCCTTCCAGCAACAGCAGCTGCAGCAGCTTGCGCAGCAGCATCTGTTTTACCGAAAGCTCTCTCCTGCTGTAGGTTACCGCCGAAGGAAGGATTCCCAGGAACCCGTACATAACAGGAAACAAAAATGCATGATAGCCAAACCGTATTTCCGGTTCGTAACGCATCCCCAGAAATGCCATAGCTAGATTGACACAGGTTACCACCACAAAAAAACTGATTACCAGCCGTTCCATAAACTCCCTTTTACTCATTTCCGCCCCTTTCCCCGCCGCGCAGGATATCCCGCAGACTGTTTACATATTTTCTGGAAATGATAATATCCTCCCCGTTGTGCAGCCTGGCAGACAGACGTCCGTTCAGGGCGGGACGCAGGGAATCAATCCGCATCAGATTGACCACCACTGTCCGGGAACACCGGAAAAACTGCTTGCTTTTGTAAGCCTCTTCAAATGCATACAGCTTCATTTTCACCTCATACACCTTATCTTTGGTATAGACGAAGAGCCGGTTATCCACAGCCTCCGCATAATATATCTCCGGCAGCGGGATCCGGTACAGCTTCCCCGCTTCATACCCTTCCAGGTTTTCCTGTCTGGAGAGAATAAAATGCCGGATGTCCCGAACCGTTTCCGTAACTCTGTGACAGCGTATCAGCACCTGTTCTTCCTGCTGACTGTCAATTTGTTCTACCATTACCTTCATATACTTCGGCCTGTTCCTTCCCGGGACTTCTCCGGCATATGCCGCAATGTCAGTCAAACACTCTCCGTAAACGACGGCGTATTTGGCCTGTTTTCCCCTTCCTGCTTCAGATAATAATCATAGTATTCCAGAATAATCCCGTTCATTGTCTCAATACATTCCCTGGCATCACGCTTCCCGGTTCCCAGCAGCCATGCAAGAGGAGGGGAAAAAAGAGGTAAGTCAGTAAAATTCATATGCTCTGCATCGTCAAAATGAATTTCCTTCCCATCCCGCGCCTCCGATAATATCGCATGGTTCACATACTGATCCCCATACTTTAAACCTTCCACATAATGTCCCGTTGTATCGATGCAGAGCAGGGGAACCGGATACGGTTCCTCATTCATCCGGTATTTTCCATTTGAAAAGTCCAGTTCTTCCCCCAGCATGGTCCCGTCCAGATCAATTACCGCTTTTACTTCAGGCCGTTCCCGCCCTGTGGTAACTGCCGCAGCCCCTCCAAGGGAATGCCCAATCAGTCCGGTTCTTTCCGTATCTATCAGACTGAAGGGCGTTCCAGGCGATTTCCCGCGGCAGGTTTCCCCTATCCGGTCCAGCACAAAATGCAAATCCGCCACCCGAAGTGCGATCCAGGGTCTGTTGACAGAAAATATCTCCTCTTCCGGAACGCCTTCCTCATTTATCCGGAATACATCTCTTATAAAATCTTTATCTGCAGTTATCAGCTGCCCATCCTCCAACCGGGAAAACAGGGCGTGGTAAGGATGCTCCACACTGCATACCACATATCCGTTGCTGGCCAGCTCCGTATATGCGGAATAATTGCTCATCCCATAGCCAAAGGCGCCATGGGAAAACACCACCAAAGGAAACGTCTCTTCCTTCTCCGTTACCGGATACCAGAACTGCACCGCCACCTGCCTTGATGACCCGTCGTTGCGGAAGCTTTCCGCCCGGGATTCATCCGTCCATGTATAGCTTGCCGTCTCATAGGTATAGCTGCCTGTTACCGGAATCAGTTTCATGGGAGGGAACAAAAAGATCGGAAGCAGGCTGACCGACAACACAAGCAAACGTATCACAGCCCTGCCTGCTCCTGTCTTACGCCTTCTTTTTTTGGCTGCATCCAGCCATGCCCCTGCCATATTCCATAATAGATACGCTGCCGGAAGCAGCCACGTATTCTTCCATTCCCATCCGCCGACAGACGAAAAAAGGAGGAACCCCAGTAATTCCCCAAAACAAAAGCCGAATACGATGTGGGGATTCTTCCCTTTTTTTAATAAAAATATCCCTTCTTTCCCTGCTTCCATGAGAAAAAAAGCACCAAGAAACCAATATACCTCCATAGCCGCCTCCCTGTTTTTTCATTGCTGCAAGTATAGAACAGAAACGTGTTCTTCTCAACAGCTTACAGCCCGGGATGCAGAAATGGGCGGTGAGATGCACAGGGTTATCGTTTTCGAATCTGTGAAGGTGTGGTACCGTTATCTTTTTTTCAGAATATCCAACGTATGGTGGCTTGCTCCTATCAGATCCTTCCGTTCACAGGTGGCAAAATGATAGCGCATATATATGGCAAAGGTATTTTCATCCATGCTGTCGATGACCGGACGTATATAGCCTGTGGCACCGTCCGTAGCTACCAGCTTAATTCTCTCTGCATCCACATTTTCATCCAGCCTTTCGATATCCTCAGTGCGTACCAGCTTAAACAAATCTTCAGGTTCACACAGTAAATGAAAATCCTCTGTCAGCTTTTTCTTTTCCAGGTATTCTTCCACCTTTCCAAGCCGGAACAGTTCTCCTATCATGGTAGGCTCGTTCATACAGTAAGCAGTAAATATATATCCCCCTTTTTTAGTTACCCGGAATGCCTCCTTAAGCGCCTTTACCTGTTCTTCCTCCGAGTACAGGTGATACATAGGCCCAAGTATCAGGGTTCCGTCAAAAGTGCCTTCCCCAAAGCGGGAAAGATCCTGTGCATCTCCCTGATACGTATGGATATTGGTACCATTCATTATCACTGCGGGGGATTTCATTTTGGTACGAAGAATTTCCAGATTATGCGCAAGCAGTTCCACAGCATCCACCCGGAAGCCTTCGGCTGCTAAAGCCAGAGAATATATGCCCGTACCAGCTCCTGTTTCCAGAATTCGCATTCCTTTTTCCAGATAACGGTGGATGTATTCCATAGTTGTCAAATATTCCACCCTTCCATGGTTTGATGCCGACAGCCTGTCATCTTCGCGGTAGTTACGGCAGTACTCCGCAAGGTATTCATTTTTCATAGAGTTCTCCTTTTTTTGTGAAAGTGTGTTTTTCCATCCGCCTTTTGTATATTGTATACGGTATTAGATGTCGAAATATAACGTTAATAAGATAGACATTCTCTTTCTTTTATGATAACATAAAAGACGGAAATGGTTTATATTTTTACAATCCGGCAATGCACAGTGAATATGAAGAAACTTTTGTTATTATTTGAAAATAAACTTTGACAGGAGGAAGAGTTTATGACAGTAGATGAAAAACTGGATTTTCTTATTGATAAATTTTCCGATGTGCAACAGGATATCAAAGGCATTCATCAGGAGATTCATGGCATGAAGCAGGATATTGACGGCATGAAGCAGGATATTGACGGCATGAAGCAGGATATTGACGGCATGAAACAGGATATTGACGGCATGAAGCAGGATATTGACGGCATGAAACAGGACATTCATGGCATGAAGAAAGATATTGTTGATATGAAGGCAGATATAAAATTGCTGTATCGTAGCGACAGGTTAATCCTTGATGAAGTCGAACGTGTACATAACATACTGGAAAAACATATTAGTGATACAAATAAACATACCGCATAATACACATGTAAACCGCTAAAATGATTGCCGGCTTTTCTCTCATGAAAAGCCGGCATTTTCTTTAAACAAGCATCTTGCACCCTCAAACCTCTCCCCATACAGCATATAAAGGCAACACTGCCTCACAGCACCGGATTAATGACTGGGATACAGAACGGTCCGGCTATCTTTAATAGGAACTTCCTGGTATTTACAGACTCCATGCAGGCAAAGGCGAAAGGAAGAAACACCCGTAAGCTGCTGTTTTGCAAACGTCTCTATCTCCTCCTTTTTGTAACTGCTTTTAAAAGGGAAAACCAGGGTTATATGCGGCTTTATCAGGGAAGCCAGAGAATCTTTGCCATCCCGATTTCTTCTGTAGGCAAACGGCAGCTTTTCTTTGCTTCCAGCCACAAATTCTCTTGATATGCCATATCTTTCATCCTTCTTTTCCCGGCAGCCGTCCGGTTTCACGGTATGCATTCATCGGTAAAGCAGAAAAAGTCCTGCTTTCACAGAACTTTTTCCATCCTGCATAATACGCAGGGACTTATACATTAATTTCCGCTTTTACGCCAAGCAGTTGTTTGTTTTCTTCCATAACCGGGGCAATCACATCCTTCAGGAAGGCTTCCACCTGCGCCGGCGCACAGCCTATATAACGGGAAGGGTCCATAGTCTTTTCCAGTTCCTCGGGAGTCGTCATAAAGACGGGTTCCCGGGCGATAAGCTCCAGAAGGTTGTTATCCAGGCCTTCCACTTTAACCCGTTTCCCCGCCTCCATGGAAAGCTCACGGATTCTTTCATGCAGTTCCTGACGATCCCCGCCTTTTTTCACCGCATCCATCATAATATTTTCCGTAGCCATAAACGGGAGTTCACTCATAAGGCGCTTCTCAATTACCTTAGGATATACCACAAGCCCATCCACTACATTCAGGCACAGATCCAGAATGCCGTCCACCGCAAGGAATCCTTCCGGAATGCTCAGGCGCTTGTTGGCGGAATCGTCCAGTGTTCTTTCAAACCACTGGGTTGCGGAGGTGATAGCCGGATTGAGTGCATCTGCGATCACATAACGGGAAAGGGATGCTATCCGTTCGCTGCGCATGGGATTCCTCTTGTAAGCCATGGCCGAAGAACCGATCTGGCTCTTCTCAAAGGGCTCTTCCACTTCCTTTAAATGCTGCAGAAGGCGGATATCATTGGACATTTTGGTTGCGCTGGCGGCAATTCCGGCCAGAACATTCAGGACTCTGGTATCCACCTTACGGGAATAGGTCTGCCCGGATACCGGATAACAGGACTGAAATCCCATCTTTTCCGCTATCATGGGATCGAGTGCCTTAACTTTCTCCATATTGCCGTCAAACAGTTCCAGGAAGGAAGCCTGGGTTCCTGTTGTTCCCTTGGATCCAAGAAGCTTCATGGTGGAAAGCACATAATCCAGATCTTCCAGATCCAGGTAAAATTCCTGCATCCATAAGGTTGCCCTCTTTCCCACCGTGGTAGGCTGTGCAGGCTGGAAATGGGTAAAGGCCAGCGTAGGCAGGTCTTTATATTTATCAGCAAAAGAAGAAAGCTCATATAAAACGTTTACCAGCTTCTTCTTTACCAGCTTCAGAGCCTCTGCCATTACGATGATATCCGTATTGTCCCCCACGTAGCAGGAGGTGGCACCCAGATGGATGATCCCCTTTGCTTTGGGGCACTGCACGCCATATGCATACACATGGCTCATAACGTCATGGCGTACCTCTTTTTCTCTTGCTTTTGCCACTTCATAATTAATATCTGTAGAATGGGCCTTTAATTCTTCGATCTGTTCCTCCGTAATCGGCAGGCCCAGTTCTTTTTCCGTTTCCGCCAGAGCTATCCACAGCTTTCTCCATGTACAAAACTTCATATCCGGAGAAAATATATACTGCATTTCCTTACTGGCATATCTTTCTGAAAGCGGGCTTACGTATCTGTCCGTATTGTTACTCATAATCAGGCAACTCCTTTGTTCGGTTGTTATTTAGCAGCGGTTTCCATAGCAAATGGCTGTTTGGGTAACTGCAATGGGACTGTACAGTTCCTTTATTTATCAAATTCTCCGCGGATATCTTCTTCAGGCGGTGCAATAGGGTAGGTTCCCGTGAAACAGCCTTTGCAGATACCCAGCCGGTTTACCATTTCATCCAGACGCTCCATGCGCAGATATCCCAGAGAATCTGCACCGATAATTCTACAGATATCTTTTACACTGCGGTTATAAGCGATCAGCTGCTCTCTGGCCGGCACATCCGTTCCGAAGTAGCAGGGCCATAAAAAGGGAGGGGAGCTGACGCGCATATGCACTTCCTTCGCTCCGGCTTCCCGGAGCATATGCACGATCCTGTCCGAGGTGGTGCCGCGCACGATGGAATCATCGATCATGATGACCCTTTTCCCATTCACCACTTCCTTCAGGGCATTTAATTTTATCCGGACGCTGCTTTCCCGGCTCTTCTGCTTCGGCTTGATAAAGGTCCGGCCGATATAGGCATTTTTTACAAAGGCCGTGCCGTAAGGAATGCCCGACTGCGACGCATATCCAAGCGCCGCGCAGTTCCCGGATTCCGGCACGCCCACCACAATATCCGCTTCCGCCGGGGAATCCATTGCCAGGAATTTTCCCGCCAGAACTCTGGCATGGTATACGCTCACACCGTCAATGTAACTGTCGGGACGCGCAAAATAGATATACTCAAAGATACACCGTGCGTGCTCCTTGCAGGGAATACACATGCCCGTATCCGAGATAATCCCTTTTTCCGGTGTAATCGTCACGATCTCGCCGGGCAGCACATCCCTGATAAAGGAGGCTCCCAGCGTATCCAAAGCACAGCTTTCCGAAGCCAGCACATAGGCGTTATCCCGTTTTCCGATACATAACGGACGGAACCCGTAAGGATCCCTTGCGCCGATAAGCTTGCGGGGAGACATGATGACCAGGGAATAAGCCCCTTTAAGCTTTCCCATTGCCCGGCCCACCGCTTCCTCAACCGATTTGGAATTCAGCCTTTCCCGCGCAATATGATACGCTATCACTTCGGAATCTATGGTCGTCTGGAAAATAGCGCCTGAATATTCCAGTTCTCTTCGAAGCTCCAGGGCATTGACAAGATTTCCGTTATGCGCCAGCGCCAGAGTGCCCTTTACGTAATTTAGAACAAGAGGCTGTGCATTTTCCCGCGTACTGCTGCCTGCTGTGGAATACCGCACATGGCCGACGCCGATGTCTCCTCCCAGCCGTTCCAGATTATCCGGATTAAACGCCTCATTTACCAGCCCCATATCCTTAACGCTCAGAACCTTCCCCTTCGGACCTGAAGTATCGCTTACCGCTATACCGCAGCTTTCCTGCCCCCTGTGCTGCAGGGCAAGCAGACCATAGTAGATGCTGCCCGCCACGTCGCCGCCGTCAAAATCATACATCCCGAAAACACCGCATTCTTCTCCGGGCCTGTCCGTCAACGCAGCCTGCTCATAGATGCCTTTTTCCGTCATATGCCTCCTCGTTTCTGTGCTGTGTACGAGTTACTGTCTCCGTAATTTCAGAAAGCCGCGGATATACCGCGGCTTACCTATCCCTTTTCCTTCAGGCGCCCCGTCGGCAGTTTTATAATCCCAGACGTTTGAAAACTTCGTTGTAGGCTTCTTCCACATTGCCAAGATCACGGCGGAAACGATCCTTATCCAGTTTTTCATTGGTATTTACATCCCACAGACGGCAGGTATCCGGGCTGATTTCATCTGCAAGGATAATCTGTCCGTGGTAACGGCCAAATTCAATCTTAAAGTCAATCAGCTTGATGCCCGCCTGGAGGAAATACTCCTTCAGAACATCATTTACCTTAAACGCATAATCCTGGATGGTTTTAATTTCCTCCCAGGTCGCCAGCTTCAGGGCAACTGCAAAATAATCATTAATCAGAGGATCGCCCAGCTCGTCATTCTTGTAGCTGAATTCCACGGTGGGCTGTTCAAAGGGGGTTCCCTCCGGCACACCGAGTCTCTTGGAGAAGCTTCCTGCTGCCACATTCCGGATAATCACTTCAAGAGGTACGATTTCCACTTTCTTTACGGCGGTTTCTCTGTCGCTCAATTCCTGGATATAATGAGTAGGAACCCCTTTTTCCTCCAGAAGCTGGTGCACACGGTTGCTCATCTTATTATTGATGACGCCTTTTCCTACAATGGTGCCCTTCTTCTCCCCGTTGAAAGCGGTGGCATCATCTTTATAATCCACAATTAACACATCGGGATCATCTGTTTTAAAAACTTTCTTTGCCTTTCCTTCGTAAAGCTGGTCCAGTTTCTCCATTTTATCCTCCATCTGCGCTTATAAAAGCGCCGTAAATTTGAAAGATGGCTGTTGAAAGCCATCCTGCGTAATTTTCCACGCCGCTTGTCCCTTGGGCCAAATACCGCAGAGAAAAAGCGGCGCTGCTGTAACAAGTATAGCGCACCACTTTTCAGAAATCAAGAATACATGTCCGGTGTCCCCCTATTTTCTACATAATGCCAAAAAAATAAGCCGGCAGCCCCCTGAAAAAGCACAACCCTACAAATCATACGTTCATAACACGGCCGATAAACTCACGAACCCGTGCATTGGGAGAGTTAAAAAGCTCCTCCGGTGTACCTTCCTGACAGATGACACCCTGCTCCATAAAGATAATCCGGTCCGACAATTCCCGGGCAAACTGCATTTCATGGGTCACAATGATCATTGTCATATGTTCCCGGGCCAGCTGACGGATCACCTTCAGCACTTCCCCGGTAAGCTCCGGATCCAGCGCGGAGGTGGGTTCATCAAAAAACAGGATCTTCGGCTGCAGGGCAAGCGCTCTGGCAATGGAAACCCGCTGCTGCTGCCCGCCGGAAAGCTGATAAGGATAGGCGTCCCTCTTTTCGGAAAGCCCCAGCTGGGCCAAAAGCTTCTCCGCCCGTTCCTCCGCTTCCTTCCTGGATATTCCGTCCACGGTCACAGGCGCATCAATAATATTTTTTAACACCGTATAATGGGGAAACAGATTAAAATTCTGGAATACAAGCCCAAAATATTTGTGGATCCGCTTCCGGTCAGCCCTGGAGGCATACACACATCTTCCGTTTTCCTCGTAAGCCGCCCTCTCGCCCAGATAGGAAAGCTCTCCGCCGTCCATTTTTTCCAGCATGGTCGCACACCGCAGCAAGGTGGACTTCCCGGATCCGGAAGGACCGATAACGGAAACCACCTCCCCTTCCTTCACCGAAAGGGAAATATCCCTGATAACCTCCAGTTCCCCAAAGGTCTTTTTCATTTTTTTAATTTCCAGAAAATTCCCGTTCATTTCTCCACCTTACCCTCTGTAATAGTTCAGCCGCTTCTCCACATGCTCCATGACCATGGCAACAATCAGGTTGAAAATGTAATAAAATACACCGGCAGCCATCAAAGGCATGACCGAGGCCTGTGCCGCTGCAATCTGTTTGGCAATGGTAAACATTTCCGTAACCGTCAGAACAAATGCCAGGGAGGTATCCTTTACCAGCGTGATCATTTCATTCGTAACCGACGGGAGCACCCGCTTGATTACCTGCGGCAGGATAATTTTCAGAAAGGTCTGTGCCCTGCTGTATCCCAGAATTTTAGCCGCCTCATACTGGCCCACCGGCATGGATTCTATACCGGAGCGGTAAATTTCCGCAAAATAAGCGGCATAATTCAGCACAAAGGCCAGAATTACCGCCACCATCCGGTAGCCCTGGGATATTTTTAAACCGAATACATAATAGGGAGCGAAATAAACCACAATCAGCTGCAGCATAAGAGGCGTCCCCCTCATCACCGATATGTATACCTTTGTCAAAAAACGAATCACCCTGACTTTGGACATCCTGCCAAATGACAATAGCAGTCCCAGAGGCAGAGAGAACAACAGGGTAAGCACAAAAATCTCCGTTGTAATCAGCATGCCCCCTGCGAGCTGCTGCAGCATTTTTCCCACTTCCATGGTTTCCTCCCTTTTTTCCTGTTCCGTAACTGTTGCGTACTTTAACAGTTACTCTGGTTTTCAACATTTCAACCGGAAAAAAGCCGCTGCCGCGGCTTTCTCCCTGTATCTGTTATTCCTGTAAGCGGCAGGCCGGTACCGGACTGCCCTGCTTTGTCCGCCGCCCGGTGAACCGTTTACTTTCCGAGGCAAATGCTGTCCAAAAGGCCATATTCCGCATACTTTTCCGCAATCGTCATGAACGTTCCGTCATCCACCATTTCCAGCAAAGTGGCTTCCACGATATCTTTCAGCTCTTCATTGCCTTTTTTAAAGCCAATTCCGTACTGCTCCGTAGATAAATACTCCGTGTGATCCGTTCCTTCCAGAATCACATAACCGCCGTCCCTGGAAGAGATCTGGTAATTGGCAACTCCGATATCAATAGCCAACGCATCTATGGCCCCTGCTTCCAGATCCATAAAAGCGGTATTATAATCCGCATACTGGTTCAGCACAGCGAAGGTATCCGCCAATTCCTTCTCATCCCCCTCTAATGCCGCAAGTGCGGAGGAATCCTTCTGAACCCCCACTGCTTTACCTGCCAGATCCGCTTTAGCGGCGATCCCGGAATCCTCAGCCACAACAAAAACCTGGCTGTTATCCACATAAGGAACGCTCCAGGTATACTGATCTTCCCTGCCGTTCATGGTAAACCCGTTCCAAATACAATCAATCGCGCCGGAATCCAGCTCCATATCCTTGGAATCCCAGTCAACAGGCTGCTTAACCAGCTCCCAGCCTTGGCGCTTACATACCTCTGCCGCCAGATCCAGGTCAAAGCCCACATATTCTCCGCTTTCATCCTTATACCCGTAAGGCGGGAATTCCGCATCAAAGCCCACTACAAACTTACGTCCTTCCCCGGTATCCGCTGCCGCCGTACTTGCCGCTTCCTGCGCATCCGCCGCACTTTCAGCCACCGTGCTCTCCGCCGCCGCACTGCTCTCCAAAGCCGGCTCACTGTCGGCCGCTCCCGAAGTCTGTGAACTGCCGCAGCCCATAAGCCCCAATGCCAGCACACCTGCCAGCAAAACCACTGCTGTCTTTTTCATAATTAATTCCTCCCTGAAACAATGTAACGCACTGCTTCTTTAGTAAGTTAGCAATTTATCATACTAAATTGCCGATGGCATTATCCTATCACGAGGGGATTTCATGTGTCAATAGCCAATCGGATTTTTCTTGTACAGTATACATTTTAAGGTAAATTAATTATTGCAAGGTTGGTAACAGCATGATAAAATAATGATAAGCATAATTTTCTATGAATCCTGGCGTAAGCCGTCTCATTTCTATTCTCTATTCAGAAACTCTATGCTTACCATCCAAATGAAACAGGCAGGAGTTGCTGGACAGAAGCGGTTTATAGCACATTCTTTCAGACAGCTTCCTGCTCACAATTGCAGAAAGGAGCTTTCTATGAAAGAAAAACATTCTATGGAAGCAGAGCTTTCCACGGAAGCAGAGCTTTCCACGGAAGCAGAGCATTCCACGGAAGCAGAGCATTCCACAGAAAGAAAGAATCCCGTAGAAAAAGGAACTTCCGGGAAAGGGAAAAAACGGCATGTGGTGAGAAACTACAAGGATACGGTGTTCCGTATGCTGTATAAGGACAAGGAAAAACTGCTGGAATTATACAACGCATTGAACGAAACCGCTTATGCGGACACTGATGCTATGGAAATCTATACACTGGAAAACGCAATCTATATGGGCGTTAAAAATGATGTCTCATTCCTGTTTGATTCGGAAATGAATTTATATGAGCATCAATCTACTTTCAACCCGAATATGCCCCTGCGGGATCTTTTGTACATGGCCAGGCAGCTGGAGAAGTATGTGGCGGGAAAGACCCTGTATTCCAGTAAACAGATTATAATTCCCGTTCCCCGCTTCGTTGTATTTTACAATGGGACGCAGGAGCAGCCGGAACGCAGACTGTTAAAGCTGTCTGATGCGTTTGAAAAGAAGGTTCTCTCCCCCGAGTTGGAAGTAAAGGTTACAATGCTTAACATCAACATCGGGAATAACCGGGATCTGATGCAGAAATGCAGGACCCTGAGGGAATACTGCCTGTTTGTGGAATGTGTCCGGAAATAAGCAGCGGAGATGGAAATTGCGGAAGCCGTGGATCGGGCAGTGACGGAATGTATCCGGAATGATATACTGGCAGACTTTTTGTCCGCACAGAGGGCGGAGGTGATTGCGATGTCGATATTTGAGTATAACGAAGAAGAAGAAATGAAAAAAATACGTGCCGATGAATTCAGTGTGGGTAAAGAAGCCGGAAAAATAGAAGGAAAGGCAGAAGGAAAAGCAGAAGGAATAGCGGAAGATGTGATTGAACTACTGGAAGATTTAGGAAAAATTCCGGCTGGGCTTCACGAACGGATCCTATCGGAAACCGATTTGGCGCTTCTGCGAAAATGGCATAAGCAGGCGGCAAAGGCTGGAACTGTCCGGGAATTTGCGGAACAGGCAGAGCTGGCAGATATTATGGGGAACTCCGTGTAGCGGTTCCTTCTTCCTGCCTCATGCCCCACCGGCAGCATTTATATCTGCTTAAAAGGGGATGCTGAAATTTGGCCGAAGAAAACCGATGGTTGCGGCGGCAATCCGTCAATACCATCGGTCCTTTTTACGTTCATGCAAGACTCTGCACATACGCCTGCACTACAGCAGCATCCGGAGAAAGAAACAGGAAAAGAGAAATGCCGGGGAATGAATTACAAACACACCCTACTGCACCACATAATCCCGATACTCCTCCTCCAGCTTTTCCACTTCCTGTCCCATCAGCTCCCGGCATTTTTCCTCCTCTCCGGAGAAAAAGGCCCCTTTTATTTCCGACACCACCGACTGGTTCCGGGAATTGGTCCATGCTTCCTTACGGGCTACCACCCGCTTTTCCAGTTCAAGGGAGGCGTCATAATACTCTGCGTGGTCTGTAAGGAAATTCAAATATTCCGGTTCCTTCAGATGCAGCCGCATGGCCGCCAAATACTGCAGCAGGCTCTCCGGATTTCCGGTAAGCCGGTAGGCCTGTTCAAAAGAAGCGGCCGCCTTTTCAAACAGGAACAGCTTTGCCTGTGAAGTCCCCAGGTTATGATAGATACTTCCAGCAAAATCCGGCGCCAGGGCATCTCCGTCCTGCAGCAGGTTCCGGTATTCCTGCATGGCGAGTACATAGCGTCTGCTCTCCAGGAAATAATCTGCTCTGGCCTTTTGCTTTTCCGTCAGCGTTACATTAGCGCTCACTCTTACCAGCCGCTGCGTTTCCCGGATTTCCTCCGGTTTAAAATAACCGGTGTATTCAAAAATTGCCGTTACGAAGCTCTCCGGCTTTTCCTTGTTTTTCTGGAGCATATTCAGCTTCTGCCCCAGCTCCGGGAGGCCGCATTCTTTATAAAGCCAGTCGGACAGTCCCCTGGTAAAAATCGTTTCGTCCAGCAGATACGCATTTTCCCTGAGAAAATAACACAGCTCCTCCACGGAATAAATACGGACCCTGGCTTGATCAAAGCAGTATGGATTTACCGCCGGACTGCCCAGACATAAATGGACTCTGCTCATGTCGCTTCCCCTTCTTTCCGCCCCCGGCCTTTTTCCTCCTTCAAACGGAACGTTTCCTCCCAGATTTTATGGGAAGCGGGAAACATTTCCCCGAATCCCCTATCTTCCATCTTAAGTCTCACCGTATCCGCATCGCTTAAGGAAACCGTTAGATGGATTCTGGTCGTCCTGGGCGGACGCTCCGGCACCCCATCCAGTGTGACCGCCACTTCCTTTACCTCCCTCCCGTTAAGGGGGGTAATCCGCAGGGAAAACGCATGATCCTCATTCAGCAGGAAATCACATTCCCTGACCGCATCATACCAGTTGATCCCCGCATCCAACAGGGCAAAATAGGAATCCTGCCCCCGGAAGGACGCTTCCAGGCCGATATTTGCCTTCAGCATATCCTTTCCCAGATAAACATAACTCCGCCCGTCTTCCCCGGGCTGCTTTTTCGCCCTGGCCCCGTAGCAGGCCCCTTTGCTGTACAGATTATTTCCCTGGAACACCCGCCTTCCCCGGCAGAGCACCGGCAGGGAACGGACATACCATTCTCCGTTAAACCCGTCCCCAATCAGATAAATAGTATCGATAATCTTTCCGGCACACACCTTCTCCAGTACGGAGGCAAACCGCTCGTCCATTATCTGTTTATCACCATCACCCGGCCCCTCCTCCGGCGGCAGACGCCTTCCGATTTCCGGGTGGATCTCTTCATGCACCATCACTGTCACCGGCCTGGTATGATGGTTCATTTCAAACATAAGAAGCTTCATTGCCGTTCCGGAAAAATCACATATCATTACCTGATGGCGCCAAAGCTCTTCCGGCTGATTGATATTATAATAGAAGAAGCTCTCCCCCCTGCTTTGGCAGGACACCCGGTCCGGCGGGAGAGAAATAAGGGCCGCTACCCGGGAAAGCACCTCCACTGTCTTTTTATCCACTTCATCCACCGTAAACAAAAACATGGCGGCCTTTTCCGGCTGCATGGCCCCGGCGAGAAGGGAAAGGCTCCTTTTAATAAATAGCGACAAAAGCACCGCCGCATCAAAGCACTCCCCTTCCACCTCCACACTTTCTCCCGCCAGGGCTTTTGACAGCATATTTTCCACAAGGATGCCCTGCCCGGCCTCCGCGTTTTTCAAAGCCTCCCGGCCATAGGTCCACACATCCCGATCCCTGCGGCGGCACAGCACTGCTGGGATCATATATTCCTCCTCCCCCATCACCTGGGAAAGGGTTTCCGGCTTATCCGCTCCCGGCAGCCAAAAGCTGATCTGGGCAAACCTGTCACTGATATCATAGCCGATAAAGGCCCCTGCACCGCTCTTTCTATCCGGATTTCCCAGAAACATCTTCTTTCACCTGCCTTTCCTTTTTTCTTTCCGCCCCTGCTTTCGAGGATGCCGCCTACATCGGCGGAGAGTCCCCGCCTGTCACGTTAAACAGGCCCTCTGTCATCCATTCCGTAAGGAGATACTGCTCCAGCAGCTCCTGGGCCTCTCCCTCTTCCCTCATGAGACGGGCGGAAGCGATATCATTTATCATCCCATATCTGCTTTCTTTTACAAAAACACTGCATTCCCCCATTTTCAGTTCCCCGCTGTCAAGAATCTCCCCGCTCCCGGAATTATCCGTAATAAAATACTGCAGGCTCTCCCCGGCAAACAGCACAAAGCTGGCTGTATAGATTCCCGCATACATGTGCTGCAGATCGAAGGAACGGTACGTTTCCTGTATGGATGTCAGTTCCCCTCCCTCCGCCGGTGTGGGAATAATCCGGTAATTTATGGTCAGAGGATGCTCCCTGCTTCCCCGGTAAACCACCATCGTTTTATCCATCATAGTTTCCGCCCCTTCCAGGATGTCCGCATATTCCTGGAAAAGAGGAAACATCATATGCTGTGCAATAAGCTGATCGCCGAAAAGCTTGATAAGAGCATCTGTCCGCTCACTGCGCTCGTCCCTGTGACGGGCAAAATACTCCAGAAAAGCCAGACGGCACATGTCACTGAGCTTTTCCCCCCTCCCGGCAACCCTTCCGATATCGGTAATAATATAGCGATCCATCGTTTCTGCATTCATCAGATACAGACCGCTGCATCTGTGGAGAAACGCCGCTTCCAGCTCACTCTTGCCGCCTTCGATAATAATCTGCCGCAGCAGCCCGGTCCGGCCCATCACGTCATCTCCGATGTAAAGAAGCTGTACCAGCAGCCTTTCCGTCAGCTCATAAGTATTCACTGCAAAATTATCCGCCGCCCTCTGGATATCCGTCAGTTCCTTTGTACTTCCCTCATACCTCTTTACCAGATGCTGCAGGATATGGCTGTCATATTTTTCACGGCAGAATGCGCTGTAGGCCAGCCTCGTCATCGCCTCCTCCTCCATACAAAGCCCTGTCTCCAGCATCCTGCTGCATAAGCGGAGAAGGATCTTGGCATCCGTCCGACCCGGATCCTGCCCGGCCAGCCAGGCAAAGGCCTTTTCATAGAAGGAACGCAGAACCAGATAACCAGCCGCCTCATACACATCGGATCCATCCAAATCCTCCCTGTTTAAGGCTTCCAGCAATAAATCCAGTTCCTCCAGCTCTTCCTGTCCGTAATAATATTTCAGAAGTTCCATACGTATAGCCCGGGCAAAGGCCGGAATGACACGGGTATCCTCCGCCAGCCTGCGAAACCGCGATGCATTTTTTTCCGTGATACGGATTTTCCCCTTGCTGCTCTCACAGCAGAAAAGGTTAAAGCCCAGGCTGTTTTCCACAAAAGACTCCAGGACATTCACACATCTGGCCGGATACATCAGCCGATCCAGCACAAAATGGCGTCCCGCACTGTACCGGTTTAGCTCCTCATCTTCCAGAAGTATTTCCACGTCCTTGTCATAAACAGCCACATAGGCCCTGCCGTTTTCCACCGGGTAAACCTGCTCTCCCCGCAGCCTGGTATGGATAACAACAGCTTTCCGGATATCCTTCCCCTCACAGTCCAGCTGCTGCATAAAAAGAAGGGGAGCCAGAACCTGGCAGTTGTCCCTGGTCAGCATTTTTTCATCCAGCACGGTCTGGTACAGAAAGGCCAGATCTCTGTTGATGCGTCCTTTATACAGCTGCTGGAGGACAAACCGGTCCATCTGGCTTTTATAAGCCAGATACAGCTCAGGAAACTCCTCCCGGTGTTTTTGTATGTACGCATATAGATAAGCGCATTTATCATAATCCAGATTACTCTGGTAAGCAAAATACATGAGCACGATACGGGGAATCTCCACTTGCCTTTCCGTATCCACAGACATCATATAATACTCATACAGCCTGGTTACCCTGAGTTCCTGTTCCACGCCCCTGCGGTACCACGGATAATATTCCGGCCCGCTTTTATTCCCCTTGATTAAGAGGGAGCATATGGCGGTGAGCAGCTGGGGATCGCTTTTACGTTCATAACAGTTCTTCAGAATCCGGAATAGGCTTTCCCTGTAATACTTTTCTTTTCCTGCCAGATACACCAGGTGCCCGATGAGATCCTCCGACAAAATCCCATTTCTGGCGCCGAAATGCAGCAGCTGCAGTTCATAGGTGTCCAGCTTCATTAACAGCGTGGGACTGAAATTTGCCAGATGGAGCGCCTCCAGATATAGGACGGGGCTGGAACCGCTGTGGCGGAACTGATCCTCCAGAAACAGCCATTTCTGGGAAACGCTTCTCCCCAGTGTGGGGGATAAAAACAGCAAAAGCCAGGCAATCCTCCAGTTATCCCGGTATACCCTGTGCAGATCCTCCATCTGGATGGTTACCTCCGCTGTCACAGTCTCGCTCCTTTGATACAGACTGCTTAAATACAGATAATAACAGTACAGCTCCGGCATATTCTCATCCGGCGTAATATCCAGATGATCCAGAATCCATCCCGCCTCGTCAAAACGTTCCTCCGTAATCAGAAGATGGGCCTGATACAGACGTACCGCCGGATTTTTATCCTCTATCCGCTTCATACGGTCCACCACTTCCCTGGTCTGGCTCCGCCACAGATCCGTACTCATTTTTTTCATCTTTACGCTTTGATACAGACGTACCAGCTCCACCGTCAGCCGTTTCAGCTCCAGCCGGCGGCCGGTCCGCACCACACGGTGTTCTCCTCTTTTTACAACGGTGATAAGGGCCTGTATACTTCCGTACGCATGCTTTAATATAATACGTCCGAAATTTTTTCCTTCATGGAGTTCTTCCTGCCTGACAGAAACAGGCAGACCGCATTGGTTTCCCAGAAAGTCCTCCTCCCGCAGAAGTTTCTTTTCCGTAGAAAGGAAATCCCCCTCCGCCTCTACCCGGAGCGGGCTGTAACCCCAGCCGTTTTTAATGATCTGCAGCGTTTCACACAACTGGGCATGAAGGCTGGTTATCACGATTTCCGTCCGGGGCAGTACATATTCCACGGGCTGTTTCTTATGGATGGATATCAGAAATTCCTCGACATTCTGCATATTCCCGGGTACCTGGGAGAACCCTTTGTACAGATTCCGGTATTTTTTATCCTGACCGCTGAACACCCGGATAAATTCCGGGGAATAAAACAGCTTCACCGCTTCTTCCCAAGCGTTCCTCGCCAGATTAGTGAACTGGAACAGATTCGTCAATTCCCCTTCCGAGCAGGTCACTTCCTTGTGCAGCACAACCGCCTGGAAAGGTATTTCATACTCCCCCCGGTTGGAGATAATCAGGAACCGTCCCTTTCGTTCCTCCCCTTCCCGCATTCCCCGGGAATCAAAACGGTACTCTATCGTTTCCGATGCTCCGGAGAAAAAAGAAGTGAGGCATTCCATACGCTCTTCATCACAGGAGACATAACCTTCCGTCAACTGTCCCTGTTCCCCGGTTACCGTAAAAAAGCCTTCCTTCACTTCCTCCTTTTTCAGAGCCAGGCCTACTTCCCGGCATGAGAGCTCCAGGGGCCCGCCGCTTTCCTGCCAGTCCTCTGTTGAAATTTTCGCGTAAAGCTCCTTCAAAGTTCTCACCCCCGTAAAATCCATCCTTGTATTTCCATCTAAAAAGAATTACTATCAGTATAACATTACCGGCAGGAATCCTGCAACATTTCAAAACAGAAAAAGGGGCACCGCCCATAACCGGGCAGGGGAAGATACCGGAAAAGGAGCGTATTATGCATACATTTCATGGAAGTGATCTGGAAAAAATAGAACAAGTTTACGGCATCAGAAAAGAAGAAATCACCGGGTTCGGAGCCAATGTAAATCCGCTGGGGCTGTCCCCCCTGCTGAAGGATTATCTGGCAAAGCACCTGGATGTTTTATGTGCATATCCTGACAGGAATTATACCGCGCTGCGGGCTGCCATATCCGCTTATACCGGAGCCCCTGCAGAACATATCCTTGTGGGAAACGGTTCCACGGAACTGATATCCGCAGGAATCCGGGCCATACGCCCCAGGGACGCGGTGATCCTTGGCCCTGCTTATTCGGAATATGAACGGGAGCTTTCCCTGACAGGAAGCCGGACGCATTATTACGATCTAAAGGCATCGGAGGATTTCCTCCTGGATGAGGAGGATTTGGAACGATTTATGACAGAGGGGATTTTTTCTCACGAAACAGACACCGGCTCCGGAAAAAGTGTCCCCTGCCTGCCGCAGCTGCTGGTTTTGTGCAATCCCAATAATCCTACTTCCAGCGCTTTAACGGTATCTCAAATGAAACGCCTGCTCTCACTCTGCAAACGGAACGGTATTTTGGTTATGGTGGATGAAACGTATGCGGAATTTGCGCCCACGCTCTCCGATATAACCGCCATTCCCCTGACAGAAAGCTACGACAATCTTCTCGTGCTGCGCGGCGTGTCCAAGTTCTGGGCCGCTCCCGGCCTGCGCCTGGGTTATGCGGTCACCGGGAACAAAAGTATGCTGGATGAAATAAACGCCTCCAAAAATCCCTGGACCGTCAGTTCCCTTGCGGATGCCGCAGGACAGGTCATGTTCACAGATACCGGCTATATCAGCCGTACCCAAAACCTGATCCGGGCGGAACGCGGGCACTGCTGTTCCTTTTTATCCGCCCTTCCCGGACTGAAGGTTTTCCCCTCATTTGCCAACTTCGTCCTCGTACGGATACTGGAACAGGGAATTACCGCACAGGACATCTTTGAAGCCGCCATCCGGAAGAAAATGATGATCCGGGACTGCTCCAGTTTTCACAGCCTTGATGAAAGCTTTTTCCGTTTCTGTTTTATGGGACATGAGGAAAATGAACGACTGTTGACATGCATTAAAGAAGTAACCTGCCGCCGGACAGATTCCCTGCAGTAGCACATATGCCGCGCAGCAGCAGCCAGAGCAAAGCCTGCCTCTGTCTGCTGCACGCGGGAATTAGAACCGGTAGAAAAGCACTTTATATTGGTATGCTTTTCACGATTTTATCATAATCGATAACAACATACGGCAAACCATTATGTATTCGTTCTTTATGCCAGTCCAGATACCAATCCCGTAAATATGCAAGCTCATCAGGCCAATAACTTTGGGCATACAGATATTCATCACCCATCTGATATTTCATAAACAGGTCTATCTTTTTGATCCAATATGCATCCACTGTATTTGTTTCCAAATACCCTTTTAAGTAAGATACCAAATACGTCTCCGCAAACTCCGTCCTTTCCTTTTCCCCTTTATGCTGCAGCGGCCCGGCCCCTTTCAGCACCATAAAAAATATAGCGCTGGCCATATCAGCTGCATACCAGTTAAACTGGCAGGCCTCAAAATCGAACAATTTGATATTGCCATTGTCTACAAAAAAGTTATCGGTATGGATATCATAATGGATAATGCCATAGTTATCCTTATTTATAGGAAGCGAATGCAGTTCCTTATAATATTTTTTTAAACGGTGCCTTACCCTTTCATCCAAAATAACATGTTCGCAGCGCCATGCATTTACGGCGCCTGTCCATTCAAATGCAGGCTTTCTGACATTGTCCTCATAGTCCCTGGTGAGGCGATGCATCTCTCCCATCAGCGCACCAAGATTATAGAACAGCTTTTCATTAAATTCATTTGGATTATCCGTTTCAACTATTTTTCCCGGGGCTTTCTCAAAAAGACAAAGAATATACTCTTTACCTTCGGCTTCTATTACCTCATACAGATTATTTTTTATACTTTTTTGCGGACGGACGATACCTGTCATTGTATCCGATAAATAGTCCATCCATTTTAATTCAAATCCGGTATGCTCTTTTCTGTCAATACTATACGCGGATGATCGCAGTATATATGCAGTCTCCCCTCTTTCCACCTCAAAAATGCGATTGCCTGAATTCCCCATTATAATTTCCCGAACCAGTTTAACATTATAAAGCAATTTTGCTTTTTCCAACACTAAGCTCTGATCTGCACTCATTATACTGTTCCTCCACATCCACCGTAGGCCCCTTTGAAAAAGCGGACACTTCAAAATCCGAATAGCTCTCTTCCCAAAATGGCTTGTCCTGCATAAAAAGTCCTCCTTTCCGCAAAAAACATGTGTTCTTCCATAAAGCCCTGTTACATTCGAACCCTGTCTTACAATATTTTCTGAAAGAGTGCAAACCGATCCAGCCCATACACGCTGTATCCCAAATCAACCGTATCTATATAACAAAACCCATATCGCCGGTAAAGCGCAATGGCCGGTTCGTTCTTTTCATATACATCCAGCCTGACAGCCTGCATCTTCTCCTCCTTTCCCCGCTCCAGCGTGAACTCCATCAGCCGCTTTCCCACGCCTTTCCCCAGCCAAAGCGGATGTACTGCAAACGTATGAATCACAAAAATATCCTTATATTCCAAATCCGCCTGCCAGTCCGCTTCTTCGTACGCCGCTTCCGGCTCATGGCTCAATATAATGCTGCCCACGATTTCCTTCCCATATCTGGCAACATAAAGACACCCCTCGCCAATCCCCTTTTCAGCCGTTTCCCTCACCGGATAAATCCCCTTCCTCCACCCCGGATAATTCACATGCTCCTCCAGATATTCATTCAGCCCGTCATAAAGCTTTCCCACTTCATCCATATCCGCTGCTCCCGCCTTTTCTATCCGCAGTTCCATTTCGGCCACCATTTTCCCGGACATTTCCGGAAATCCTTTCCCACCGGTGAATATGTCCCGTTCCACCCTGAATTTTTCGCAAATACTCTCCGGTTCCTTATTTTGCTATATGTTACCACTTCCCCGGCTGTCTGTCCACCGCTCCGCCATACCCAATAGAATAAGAGTACAGATAAAAAAGTTTGGCGTCACCCAAAGAATAACTTTCTATTGACATTTTCTCTTTTTTGCATTATTGTATTATTATAGTAATACAGATTTAAAATAAAGCACTACAGAAAGGAATGATGATATGGCATGGAACCTGGATTCCGATCGCCCCATCTATGCACAGCTTCTGGAGCGTATCCAGCTTCAGATCGTGTCCGGCATATATGGACCTGGCGACAAGCTCCCCAGTGTGAGGGATTTGGCTGCCGAGGCCAGCGTTAACCCGAACACGATGCAGAAAGCCTTTGCCGAGCTGGAGCGCAGCGGGCTGATTGAAACCAAACGAACCAGCGGCAGATTCGTAACGGAGGACAAAAACATGATCACACAAATTCGGACTCAGCTGGCAAAAGAAGAAATCAATGCATTTATTGCTAAAATGAAAGAGCTGGGCTTTGATAAAAAAGATATTCTTACACTGCTCTCATCAACTGCCGAGGAACCGGCGGAACAAAGGAGGGAGCGCGCATGAACGAACTGGTAACTATTACCGGCCTGTGCAAGACCTATGGGCATTTCACAGCGCTGAATAATATGAGCCTGACGATTCCGCGAGGACGTATTATCGGGCTGCTTGGTCCCAACGGCAGCGGCAAAACCACCTTAATCAAGCTGCTTAACGGCCTGCTGACTCCCTCATCCGGGCAGATATTAATTAACGGCTGCAAACCGGGCGTGGAAACCAAAGCCATTATTTCCTATCTGCCGGAACGGACTTACCTTTCCAGCAGCCGCAGAGTCGAAGATCTGGTGGAGTATTTTGTAGATTTTTACGCTAATTTTAACAAGGATAAAGCATTGGCCATGCTGGACAGTCTTCACATCGATCTCCATGCCCGTATGAAGACCCTTTCCAAAGGTACTAAGGAAAAAGTACAGCTGGTGCTGGTCATGAGCCGGGAAGCCGACCTTTATATTCTGGATGAACCGATTGCCGGCGTGGATCCGGCCGCCAGGGATTTCATTCTCAAGACTATTATCGGCAATTATAATGAAAAGGCATCCGTACTTCTTTCCACCCACTTAATATCCGATATTGAAGCGGTGCTGGACGACTGCATTTTTATCCGGGACGGCCAGATTATGCTCTGCTCCTCTGTGGAAAATATTCGTGAAACCTACGGAAAATCCGTAGACAGCTATTTCAGGGAGGTGTTTGCATGCTGAAAAAACTGCTGAAACATGAATGGAAGGAAACCTGGCGCATCCCTGCGCTGTCCTGTGCCATTATGATTATACTGACCCTTGTATCTGTCATCTGTTTTGTCCGTATGGATCCTCCCGCTAATGCAAATGAACTGAATGCAGGCGCCTTTGTTCTGATGATGTTTTATGTCCTTACCATAAGCTGTGTCAGCGTAATTGTCAGCATTTATGTGGCGATACGTTTTTACAGGAATCTGTATACCGATGAGGGCTATCTGATGCATACCCTTCCCGTAACGGCCAGACAGCTGATACTGTCCAAACTCATTGTGGGGGGTATATGGTATTTTCTCGTCACGGTTCTCAGTTTATGGGCGATTCTGATTATATTGATTTTCGGCGTACCGGTTATGGTAATAGGCGACTTCGACATGTCACTGTCCGTTGTGATAAGCTATGCAAAGGAATACTCCCATGCCCTGTTCGGGATGTCCCTTCCTGCTTTTTCCATTTTTAATTTCTTTTACTTCCTGGTATCCGCAGTGAGCAATGTCCTGATTGTATATGGTGCGGTTTCTCTGGGACAGCTGTTTTCCAAGCATAAGGTGATGGCTTCTATCCTGTGCTATATCGGTGTCACCATCCTGATCCAGACCGTGACCTCCCTGGCTATGACACCCTATCTCACCAAAATGATTATAACCCAGGTCGGCTCCCCTCAGGGCCCCGGCATTCCGGATTTTATGGGCGTTTTTATGCGCAATACCTATATTATTACTTTTGTGGCATGTATCCTCACAGGGATTGGCTGCTATGTGCTTTCCGAATATCTCATGAAAAAACAATTGAATCTGGACTGACCCACAGTGGTGGAAACAAAAAAACAGGCGGGAGAAACCGCCTGATTTTTTGTGTATCCACCGCTTTTTTATGCTGATTTCTTTTTCTCCCCATTCCTATGAACCTGCGGGAAATTTCTGCATATAGTAATCGTAAGTAACAATCGTGAGGTTACCGCACATATGGCAAAAAAACTGCATGCCGCACAGACCACCGACAGTCCCTATGCAGGCGGGCTGAGAATCAGTGTTACATCCGCTCTGGGGCAGATTCCCATAGAAGGCGCGACCATATCCATATCCGTCACCGGTTCCCCGGATGTGGTCATAGACACTCTGACCACGGACGAATCCGGCCAGACCGATGTGATAGAACTGCCGGCTCCCCCTTTGGAATACAGTCTGACACCCCAGGATCAACAGCCCTATTCCGAGTACAACTTTACCGTAAACGCACCAGGCTATGAACCGCTTGTGGTTGCCGGCTCTGAAATCCTGCCGGATGTACTCTCCCTGCAGCCCATTTCCCTGATACCTCTGGAGATGCCCGGCAGGGAAGAAGATATCGTCATTCCGGATCATACCCTGTATGGAGATTATCCTCCCAAAATACCGGAAGCAGAAATCAAACCTATGGATGAAACAGGGGAAATCGTACTGAGCCGCGTAGTTATCCCCGAATTTGTCATCGTACATGACGGTGTCCCATCGGATCCCACCGCGCCAAACTACTATGTCCGCTATACCGATTACATTAAGAATGTGGCTTCCTCGGAAATATACGCCACCTGGCCGGAATCCGCCATTTACGCAAACATACTTGCTATTATGTCCTTTACCCTGAACCGTGTCTATACGGAGTGGTACCGCAATCAGGGCTACAATTTTACCATTACCTCCTCTACCGCTTTTGACCAGAAATGGATATACGGCAGAAATGTATTTGAGAATATCAGCTACCTGGTGGATACGATTTTTGCCAATTATCTCTCCCGCCCGGGTGTCCGCCAGCCCATCCTGACCAGCTATTGTGACGGGCGGAGGGTCAGCTGTACCGGCTTAAGCCAATGGGGTTCCAAATACCTGGGGGATGAGGGCTACAGCGCTATAGAAATCATCCATTATTATTATGGAAGCGATATGTATATCAATACGGCAGATGCCATCAGCGGGGTTCCTTCCTCCTGGCCCGGTTATACCCTGACCATCGGTTCCTCCGGGGCGAAGGTGCAGCAGATGCAGGAACAGCTTAACCGGATACGGCAGAATTATCCTGCCATTCCTTATATAGCAGCAGACGGAATCTACGGACAGCAGACAGCCGATGCGGTAAAAATATTCCAGCGTGTCTTCGGCCTTCCGCAGAGCGGGGTCGTGGATTATCCCACCTGGTATGAAATTTCCCGGATTTATGTGGGGGTTTCCCGGATTGCGGAACCGGACTGACCCCTGTGTCCTCCTTTTCCTTCAGCCAACTACATGCCTCCTCCTTTATGTATAAAGGCGGCACGCCCGATTATCAATCGCAGCGTGCCGCCCCTTTGTTATTCTTTTACCGCGAGGAAGGCTTCCTCTAAATCCTCAATAATATCATCGATATGCTCCGTTCCCACAGAGAGCCGGATCGTATTCGGCCGTATTCCCTGCTGGCTGAGTTCTTCGCCGTTCAACTGCCCATGGGTAGTGGATGCCGGATGGATCACCAGAGATTTCACATCTGCCACATTGGCAAGCAGGGAGAAAAGCCGGAGATGATCAATGAAGCGCATTGCCGTCTTATCGTCTCCCCTGATTTCAAAAGTAAATATAGAACCGCCCCCATTCGGAAAGTATTTGGCATACAATGCTTTCTGGGAAGGGTCCTCCGTAACGGAAGGATGATTGACCTTTTCCACCTGCGGGTGGGAGGCCAGGAAAGAGGCCACCTTCAGCGCATTGGACACATGCCGCTCCACCCTAAGGGAAAGTGTTTCCAATCCCTGAAGAAAAAGGAAGGCATGGAACGGGGAAAGCGTGGCGCCGGTATCCCGCAGAAGCGTTGCCCTTATCTTGGTGACAAAAGCCGCCGCCCCGGCCGCTTTCGTAAAGGAAACGCCGTGATAGCTCTCATTCGGCTCCGTAAGGGAAGGAAACCTGCCTGATGCTTCCCAGTCAAAAGCCCCTCCTTCTACGATAACGCCTCCTATTGCCGTTCCGTGTCCGCCGATAAACTTAGTGGCCGAGTGGACAACAATATCTGCACCATATTCTATGGGGCGTACCAGATAGGGAGTGGCAAAGGTATTATCCACTACCAGGGGAATTTTGTGGGCATGAGCAATGCGCGCTATACCTTCGATATCCACCACATCAGAATTGGGATTTCCCAGTGTTTCCAGGAAAACCGCCTTCGTATTATCCTGTATGGCCCCTTCCAGCTGTTTTTCATCAAAGGGATCCACGAAGGTAGTGGACACGCCGAAATCCGGAAAAGTATGGGCCAGGAAATTATAAGTCCCTCCATATATGTTTTTGGCAGCCACAATATGCTCACCCTGCTTCGCCAGATTCTGGAAGGTATAGGCGATGGCCGCCGCCCCCGATGCAACGGCAAGCGCCGCGCTGCCTCCCTCCAGCGCCGCCATTCTGCGCTCAAATACGTCCTCTGTGGGATTGGTCAGCCTTCCGTAAATATTACCGCCGGCCGAAAGGGCAAATCTGCCGGCCGCATCCTGACAATCATGGAATACATATGAAGATGTCTGATAAATAGGAACCGCCCTGGCATCCGTCGCCGGATCCGCCTGCTCCTGTCCCACATGAAGCTGTAATGTTTCAAACCTGAATGTTCTTTCTGACTTTGTGCTCATCGTGTCTCTCCTTCCTGCCTGCGCAGCTCCTGGTGCATTGTTTATAATTCCTATTGGATTAGTATGTTTTAATTGATTATAATGAGGACAGAACCATTTGTCAAATACTTTTTGGAAATTTTTGTATTCAAAATTGCTCTTTACGTATCTTTCTGACGGTCTTTCAGGCAGCCGGCCATAACTTTCGGTTGACAGCAGAGAGTATTAAGTGTATAGTGTGTATTATATACATACACACTTGGCAAACGGATTGCCGGAAAGGTACGTTCATGAAAATACTGATTTCCAACAGTTCCGACCAGCCGCTCTATCTGCAGATTAAGGAACAGTTGAAGGACGCCATCCTGCGGGCAGATCTGAAGGACGGGGACAGCATGCCCTCCATACGGCGTTTTGCCAATGATCTGGGGGTCAGCGTCCTGACCATCCGGCGCGTCTATGACGAACTGGAACAGGAAGGCTATCTGAATCAGCAGGTTGGCGTCGGCACTTTTGTCAGTGCGGCAAACACGGAACTGCTCCGGGACGCCAAACGTCATCTGGTAGAGCTGAAGATTCAGGATGCTCTCCAGGCGGCTTCCGCACTGGATATCCCTTTAAAAGAACTGCATGACATGCTGGACATTCTATATGACGATATCTATAAAGGAGGCAAATCAAATGGGTAATATCATTGAAGTCCGCGGGCTGACCAAACATTATCCGGAATTCACTCTCTCCCAGGCCGGTTTCTCGGTACCGGAAGGCTGTATTACCGGCTTTGTTGGGGCAAACGGCGCAGGCAAAACCACGACGCTCAGGGCTATTCTCGGACTGCTCCAGCCGGACGGCGGGGAAATACGTCTGTTCGGGGAACCCCTCTTCCCCTCCGGCGCACCTTCCTCTCATAAGGCCCTGCCGGATTCCATACGCAGCAGCCTAGCGGACCGCATCGGCGTGGTGCTCGGCTCCGGCGCCTTTTATGAAAACCTCACCATTTCCCGGATGAAACAAGTGGTGGCCGGCGCATACTCCCAGTGGCAGGAAAAGGAATTCCGGGAACTGGCCTCCCGTTTCGGTCTGAACCCATCCCATAAGATCAAAACCCTTTCCTCCGGCACCAAAATGAAGCTGGCCCTGGCTTTCGCCCTGTCCCACAAGGCGGAGCTGCTGATAATGGACGAACCCACGGGCGGGCTGGATCCTCTCATAAGGGACAAATTCCTGATCCTCATCCGGGAGTTTATGGAAAAAGGCGGAAAAGGCGTTCTGTTTTCCACCCACATTACCTCCGATCTGGATAAATGTGCGGATAACATTGTATTCCTCCACAAAGGGAGGATCCTTCTGGAAGAGGACAAAGATATCCTGCTGGATAAATGGCGGCTGGTAAAAGGAGCTTTATCTTCCCTCACAGAAGAAAAAAAAGAATTCCTGAGCTGCCTGAAAACAACAGACTACGGCTTCACCGCCCTAACCGATGAGCCGGAAAAAGCAAAAAAGCTGTTCCCGGAGGCCCTTCTGGAACGCGCCTCCATTGACGACATCATGATCGCCCTGTGCGAAGGACATGTCCCGTCTGTCCCCGCCGCCCAATAGTCATACTGAAAGGAGAACATATCCCTTATGAAACAGCTTGCCTGCCTTATGAAAAAAGATCTCTTCCTTATGGGAAATTACCTGTATTTCATTCCGGCCTTTACGCTGGCGCTCCCTTTCCTTTATTCCTGGCTGATTCCCGAGTATGCCACACAAAAAGGGACCGGACTTATCGTGCTCATTGTTTCCTCCGTATACAGCGAATTCCTTGCTTATGAACAGATATTCCTGAAAGATGCGGAATATCCCAGAGCCTTGTCCCTGCTCTGCGCCGCCCCCTACCGCAGAAGGGATATTATTGTCAGCCGGTATCTGCTTTTTTGTCTGGTATTCGCAGCAACCGCCTTCGTTTATACAATACCTGCCCTGTTCCTTCCCCCCTCCTTCCGCCTGTCTTTCATGGAATACGCGGCCGCCTTTTTCCTGAATGTACTGCTGTTCAGCCTTCTCACACCCCTCCAGCATCTGTTCGGCTTCGAGAATTCCAAGTTTGTGCCGGTGTTGGTGATTATGCCCTCCTGCTTCCTCCTTCCTCTCCTGCTGAAAACCGATCTGCTGGAGCTGCGTTGGCTGAACCATCTTCCTGTCCTGCTTGTTTTCCTGCTCCTGCTGGCTGTATGTGCATTCCTGCTGTTTGTCTCCGCAGAGATAACTATACGGATATTTCAAAGAAAAGAATTGATGTGAAAGGGGTATACGATGCGATATCCAGTTAACCAACTCTGCTACCTGGGCGGAATCCTGCTATTTTTTCTCGCCCTGGCAGAGCTAATCCGTCTCCTTGCCATACTGCCCCGTTCCCGGAAAACAATAGCTACGATTACCCGAATACGCCCCCTGTCCCCCGACGATCTGCATACAAAGGCATCTTCCGCCGCACATTCCGCAAAAAAGAAAGGGGATATGGCCTTCGTCACCTACCGCGTTGACGGCAGGAATTATTTTTCCAAAACAGAAATTCCTGTACCTGCCGGAAAAGAGGTGGGAAGCCGGATTCCCGTATGGTACGCCCGCCTTTTTCCGGATACGCTTCTGCCCAGGCCTTCCTGCGCAAAACTCCTGCTGCTGACGCTCCTTTCCCTGCTGCTGTTCCTTGCCGGCTTTCTCCTGTAACCCGGACGGAATCAGTATGCTTCGGACAGCAAGCCACCCATATGTTCCAATGACGGATGTACGGCGCACGCCATCCTTATACGCAAAAAGAATCCCGGCGGCAGCTGCCTGAAAGAGACAGTCTGCCGCCGGGATTCTTTTATGCTGCCCTTGTACCGGGCATGAATTTTACTGAGTCAGCGCCACCATAATGTCATTGGAACGGGTCACGAATTTTGTCATCGCTTCCGCATCCAGAGGCCCCTGCTGCAGTTTCGCCAAATCATACAGCTGTTCGCAGATAAGGTTTTCGTTCTTATTGTCCGCATCATCCTTATGATCCAGAACATACTGTACCAGCGGATGGCTTGCATTCAGCACCAGGGTCTCCCCTTCTCCGCCGAGCATGCCCATATCCATGCCGTTCATGGCATACATCTTCATCATATCCTGCATTCTCCTGCTCTGCTCGGAGATGGTGAGCACAGAAGACACTTTTTTGTTTTTCAGCTTTTCGATTTTGACCGTAAGCTTGTCGTTCTTCAAAGCCTTGCGTACCAGCTTCTGAATTTCTTCCGACTGGGCTTCCAGCTCCTCCTGGGCTTTTTTGGAGGTTTTTGCCTTGAAGGTATCCGTCAGATCGGCGTCGATCCTCTGGAACTTGATGCCCTCGTTCTTCATTTCCAGCTGATTGATAAACGGCTGGTCAATCTGATCCGGAAGCACAACAGCGTCCATCTTCGCCTGTTTGAACATATTTACATACTGGCTCTGCACCTTTAAATCGGTTGCGTAGTAGATGGTCTTTTCTTTCTTCTCTTCTTCCCCATTTTCTTCGCTGTTTTCAGCAGAAGACGGCTCTTCCACCACCTCGGCTTCCACCTTTTCGCCGTTTTCATCCACAGCGCTGTTTTCGGTTTCATCCGGATCCACCTTGTTTACTTCCAGGCAGTCGGGCAGGGTCATATACTTTCCGTCCAGGTTCTTGAACAGGATATAATCCGTCATCTTTTCGCAGAACTTATCATCCTTCAGGCAGCCGAATTTTACGAAGGGACTGATATCATCCCAGTATTTCTCATATTCTTCCCTGTCGGTCTTGCACATGCCGGCCAGCTTATCCGCTACCTTCTTGGTGATATAATCGGATATTTTCTTTACAAAACCGTCATTCTGCAGCGCACTTCTGGAAACATTCAGCGGCAGGTCCGGACAATCGATAACACCCTTAAGGAGCATCAGGAATTCCGGAATAACTTCTTTAATATTGTCGGCAATAAATACCTGGTTGTTATACAGCTTTATGGTTCCCTCAATGGACTCATATTCCATGTTGATTTTGGGGAAATACAGGATACCCTTCAGGTTAAAAGGATAATCCATATTCAGGTGGATCCAGAACAGAGGCTCCTTGTAATCCTGGAAAACCTTGCGGTAAAACTCTATATAATCCTCTTTGGTACACTCGCTGGGGCTCTTGCTCCAAAGGGGATGGATATCATTCATCATGGAAGGACGCTTTTTGATTTTCAGGCGTACGGGCTTTTCTCCGTCCTCCTCCTTATCGTCCTCCTTCTTTTCCGGCTGGATGGTTTCCAAAACCTCATCCGTATCCAGCTTCTCCGCTTCATCTATGGTCTGGGTTTCCGGTGTGTTTTCCCTGGACAGGAAAATTTCCACAGGCATGAAGGAGCAGTATTTCTGAATCACTTCGGAAGCCTTGTACTCATTACAGAACTGCAGGCAGTCCTCATTGAGGAACAATGTGATCTGGGTACCAACCTGATCCCAGGTGCCGTCTTCCATTTCAAATTCCGTACCGCCGTCACATTCCCAATGTACCGGTACCGCGCCGTCCTTAAAGGATAACGTATCAATATGCACCTCATCGGCCACCATGAATGCGGAATAAAAACCAAGTCCGAAATGACCGATAATCTGGTTATCATCGGATTTATCCTTATATTTTTCAATAAAATCAGTAGCGCCGGAGAACGCGATCTGATTGATGTATTCCTCCACCTCATCCGCGGTCATACCGATACCGTTATCAATAAATTTGAGGGTTTTCTCTTCGGGATTCACGATAACCCGGATTTCCGGCTTATAGCCTTCCGGAAGGGAATATTCTCCCATCACATCCAGCTTCTTTAATTTGGTAATTGCGTCGCAGCCGTTGGAAATCAGTTCCCTGTAAAAAATATCGTGGTCAGAATACAGCCATTTCTTAATAATAGGGAAAATATTTTCGCTGTTAATAGACAAGCTGCCATGTTTCTCTGCCATAATTCATCACATTCCTTTCTTTTTTTCCACGGACCCTTTTCTTTTGTTTGTCCGTTTTTCATTCTAGGAATAAGTGTACTTCCAACTTTCTGAAAAGTCAATAGAAAATTAGCACTCAATATAATTGAGTGCTAACAACAATGGGAAACCCCTGAATAACCGGGCATTTCCCATTTCTAAATTTTTTATAAATTCAAACTTCGCAGTTGCTGAATGGCCTTCCGCCGGCTGTCTGCATGGCGTTGCCGGGACTGAAAAGGAATTTTCGAAGGTACGTTTCAGTCTATGGAGATGAGACCAGTCAAGTGTGTCAGCCTCATCTGACACACTTGACGCCCCTGGGCTCATCGGAATGTTTAGGCTGACGGACCTGCGAAAATCCTTTTCAGTCCCGGCAACGCCATGCAGACAGCCGGCGGAAGGCCATTCAGCAACTGCGAAGTTTGAGTTATAAAATCACTATTCCACAAATATTTGGTTCACTCCATAATCCGGTACTGGAGAAGTTCGTATTTCAGCCGGGTGCCTTCCCCTGTTTCCGACGGAAGAAGCGCCCTTGCTACCAGCTTACATTCCCCGCTTTCCTCATCCGTCCGCCTTAAATTCGCATAATCCCCATCCAGGCTTTCCACGATATATTCAAAGGTTTTCATAGATATCCTCCTTTACTGCTGTCCGAAATATTCTTTATAAACAGCAAAAAACCGGTTTGTGGTTACCTCTTCATCATGGATCAGCTCCACGGAGTCCCACAAAGGCTCGTTCAGGTTCTTCGCCAGGGAATTCACAAAACTGTCATATTCCTGCCCGAACACCTCATCCTTACGCTTCTCCACTATTTTCAGCTTATTCCGGTCGGTTTCTTCCCGGTTAAAGGTGCTGATACATTTGATGATTTCATAGCCTCTGGAGGTTTCTATTATGCCGCTGATTTCATCATTGCCAAGCTCGAACGCAGCGCCCGCAAAAGCCTGTTCCTGCTCGCCCTTGCCAAAGGACAGGGTCCCCTGGGAATCATCGCTGTACTTCTCAATCAGGGCTTCAAATGCCTCCCCTTCTCTGGCAGCGCGCAACACCTCCTGGGCTCTCCGGTAGCATCTGGCCTTTTCCTCCTCCGAATACGGAGAAACCGTTCCGTCCGCATTTTCCGTTACCGTCTTTATCAGGATATGCTGGACAGTTATGGTTCTGGCCTCGTCATCGCTGATTTCCGGATTGATGTCGCTGATTATCTGGCGGTACACCTTATCCGCCAGGGCATAATCCCGGTACATCGCCCCGATCAGCTGCCGGTTCACTCCCATCGCCTCTATTTCCCGGTCATTCAGGGAAGAAAAATAATCCGCCGCCGCCTCAGCCACCGTTTCCTCCTCCTGGGGGGTCAGCTGGATTCCCCTCCGATCCGCCAGAAGAGTCATCGCCTTGATTTGGGAAATTTCCGCAAGCACCTTGCTCTTGAGCTTATCGGACAGGGTCTCCTCCCCCTCCCTGACCTCCCAGATCTGTGCGCCGTACACGGCTTCATAGGTATTCTGCTCCGTGGTCAGGTACACCATAAGCTCCGGAAGGGTACAGGAAGCATCCTCCAGACGGAATATTTCATTATGATAGAAGCCGGTGGTAAGCACCAGCTTCACCGGTTCTTCTGCGCTGCAGCCGCTTAAGGACAGCAGCAGACCGAAGGCAAGCAGGCAGCCTGCCAGTTTTGCCCATAAGGATGCCTTCCGAAACACGGCATCCGTTATTTTCCCACTCTTCATCCTTTACTTCCCATACTCCGTAAAATACTTCTTGCCACGCTGATGCCGTTGGCCGAAGCCTGCTGCAGGCCTCTGGTTACGCCTGCGCCGTCGCCGATAGCGCGAAGCCCTCTGATGCTGGTTTCAAAATCCTTATCCACCACCACTTTATTGGAATAAAACTTTACCTCCACCCCGTAAAGCAGGGTTTCATCGCTGGCGATACCGGGGGTTACCTTATCCAGCGCCTCTATCATTTCCGCAATATCCACCATAATCCGGTGCGGGAACACCAGGGACAGATCACCCGGAACCGCATCTTTGAGCGTAGGGATCAGATTGTTCCTGCAGAGCCTTTCCTCCGTGGTCCTTCTTCCCCTTTTGAAATCACCGAAGGTCTGTACCAGAATTCTGCCGCCGCAGAGCATATTGGAAAGCTCCGCAATTTTGCGTCCGTATTCGATAGGGGTGCTGAAGGGCTTTGTAAAATTCTTGGATACCAATAAAGCGAAATTCGTATTGCTTGTTTTATAATCCTGGGACTTGTATGCATGGCCGTTTACCACAGCCAGGCCGCCCTCGTAATATTCCGCAGCTACCTCTCCGGAAGGATTGGTACAGAAGGTACGCACCTTGTCGTCAAATGTGGGGGTATAGAAAATCAGCTTCGCTTCGTACAGGTTTTCATTCAGAAACTGCATCACTTCATCCCGCACTTCCACACGGACGCCTATATCCACCGTACCGGGCGTGGTGTCAATGCCGATCTGGGCGCATTTGTCCTTGAACCAGTCCGCCCCTTCCCGGCCCACCGCGGATACGATTTCATCCGCCAGATAGGTGTCTCCCTTGTCCGTGACAATCCCTGCGGCACGGCCGTCCTCCACCAGGATCTCTTCCACCATGGTGTTAAAGAGCATTTCCACACCTTTTTCCGCCAGCGCATCCTGCAGACGGGAATAAATCTTATAGCCTTCCTCTGTTCCCAGATGCCTTATAGGGCATTCCACCAGCTTCAGGTTGGCATTAATAGCTTCCCGGCGGATCTCACGGATTTCCTTTTCTTTATCCATACCGTATACCTGGGTATCCGCTCCGTATTTCAAATAGATAGCATCCGATTCCTGAATCAGTTCTTTTGTCTGTTCATAGCCGAGGATTTCAGGCAGGTTTCCGCCCACGTCCGGGGAAAGGGAAAGCTTCCCGTCGGAAAAAGCCCCCGCTCCTGCAAATCCGGTCGTAATGGAACAGGGCTTGCAGCCCACACATACCTTTGTTTTTCTTTTGGGGCAGGTCCGCTTCTCAATGGGGCGGCCTTTTTCCACCATAAGCACCTTCAGATCCTTCTTCTTTTCCATCAGCTCGTATGCGCAGAAAATGCCTCCCGGCCCTGCACCGATTATAATCACGTCGTATTTTAATTCCATAAAAACCCCCTGTTCCGCCCCGGTTCCCTCTTAGCCGGAGCACTGCATTTGCCGGGTTCATTATACCTATTTTTGAGGATAAAGTCAATTCACGCCAAAAACCGCGGGTCGTTACCGTATATGGCTTCCGGTATTCTTTTTTTCCACATAAATCTGGCTGCTTATCCGCTCCTGAAGCTCCGGCACATGGGAGATAATTCCTATCATACGGTCGCTCTCCACAAGGCCCATCAGGGCTGAACATGCCTGATCCAAGGATTCCGCATCCAGGGCGCCGAAGCCCTCATCGATGAACAGGGCTTCCACACGGATCCCTCCGCTTTCGGCCTGAATCACATCGCTCATCCCCAGGGCCAGGGCCAGGGAAGCTTTGAAGCTTTCCCCTCCGGAAAGGGTCTTTACGGAACGATATTTTCCGGTATAGTAGTCCATGACACGGATTTCCAGGCTGTCCTTGCTGCGGCCGTCCCCGGCCTCTTCCACTCTGGAAAGCTCATATCTGCCGCCGGTCATACGGCGGAGCCGCAGGTTTGCGGCTTCCAGGATATCCTCAAAATAACCGGAAAGTACATACTGCTCAAATACCAGTTTCTTTGCATTGTTGCCGGAAGCCATATTGTCCAGATCCCGGATGATTCCATAGTCTTTTTCTTTCTTTTCCCTAATTTTTTTCTTTTCCCGGAGAAGGCCATAGGTGCGGGCCGCATCGGACGCGCCGATACTCCATCGCGTGCGCATGCTTTCTTCCCCTTTCTTTTCCTCCAGAAGGCGGTTTCTTTTTTCCAGGAAAGGGGCGGTATCCGTTTCTTCTTTTCCCTCCAGTTCCGCTTCCATGTGTGAGCATAATTCAGCCGTGGAACCAAGTTCCAGCCTGTATCGGGCTATTGCATCCGAAAGGACTTTTCTGTCCGCTTCCTCCAGGACGGCCTCCCGATAGGCTTCCGGCCCTGTAAAACCGCCTTTTTTCAAAGCTTTTTCCCAGCTTTCCCTGGCCGCTGCAAGCTCTTTCTCCAGCCTGGCTTTATCCGCGGACAGGCGTTCTTTGTTCTGTCTGCGCACCTCAAGGCCTTTGATCAGACCGGTATAGCGTTCCGCCTGTTCCCGGATTTCCTCTCTGGTATGAAGAGAAGCAAAAGAAACGAGTTCTTCCGAAAATTCTCCCTTCCTGGCCAGCAGGGCATTTTCCTCATCGGCCAGCTGGCGGTTCTGTTCCGCCTGTCCCTCCGCTTCCGCCCTGGCTGCCGCCGCCTGCCCGTGAAGGACGGTAAGTCTGGCCGCACTCTGATCATAAGCCTCCTGAAGCCGTTTCAGCTGTTCTTCATCCGGCACATCCTCACCGGCGCCTGCCACGTGAGGATGCTCCCGCGAACCGCAGACCGGGCAGGGCTTTCCTTCTTCCACCAGCCGGGCCGCAAGTCCGATAACAGCACGGCGGTAACGGTTTTGGGCTTCCGTCAGCTCATGCTGTCTGTCTGCAGTCCATTTCTCCTGTTCCAGATAATACTGTTGATGCAGAAGAAGCTTTTTTTCCAGCTGTTTCTGTCTGCCCAGCCCTGCTGCCTTTCTTTTTTCCAATTCCCCAAGAGACTGGCTGATATCATAAAAGGCAAACAGAAGATCCCTTTTTTCATAGATGCCGCTGCATTCCTGAACAAGAGCAGCTTCCTTTCCAATCGCCCCTTCTTCTTCTTTTTCCTGTTTTTCCAACGCACGAAGCTGTTTTTCCACTCCATTTACCTGTTGGTATTCCGCCCGGATTTCGGCTGCATGCTCCCCCCGTTTCAGCCGCTCTTCCTTTAATGCCATATCCCCGGCCTGGCCTTTAAGAGCCGCAAGCTTTTCCTTCGTTTCCCTCAGCTTTTGGAATGCTTTCCGATCCGCTTCGGCCTGCTGGATTCTTTTTTCAAGCTCCACAATTTCCTGATCCAGCTTTTCTATCCGCCGGGACGCGTCTTTTTCTTCCCTGCGGCAGTCTTTTTCCAGCACTTGCAGCCTGTCCATAAGCTGTTCATAGGGATAAGCTTCCCCGGAGGTAAGCTCCTTCCATATTTCGTCCTCCGTATGGAACTGACGGACATCCTCATCCATACGATGTCTGTATTCCATAACCTCTTTATATAAGGTGCCGGCCTCCTCCCGGAGCACCGCAGCAAACCGGTCATAGAGGGCGGTATCGAAAATTTCCCGGAAAATCCTGGTTTTTTCTCCCGGCGATGCGGTAAGAAGCCGTGCGAATTCCCCCTGGGCTATCATGGAAATCTGCTTGAACTGCCGGTAATCCAGACGCAGTATTTCCTGGATTTTCCGCGTTACTTCTCCGCTGCCTTCCATAACGGAGCCGTCCGGAAGTGTCAGAACCGCTTTTTCCCGCTCCTTCGTCATGGCCTGCCCCCCTTTTTTACGTCTCTTGGGACGCAGGTATTCCGGATTCCGGTATATCTGATACATAAGGCCGTTATGTACCATAGTAAGCTCTGCATAGGTGGGGGTATCCGCATCCGCAAAATCGCTCCGCACGCTGTTTTTCTCCCGGATCTCCCCGCTCATGCTGCCGTACAGGGCATAGGTCAGCCCATCAAAAATTGTGGTTTTCCCTGCACCTGTCCGGCCGGTTATCAGAAAGATTCCTTTTTCCGACACTTCCGTAAAATCAACGGTCTGCTTGTCCCGGAAGGGCCCCCAGCCGCATAATGTCAACGTTATTGGTTTCATTCCCGTTCCACCTTTTTCACCGTTTCTTCCGTCACCTTTTTCCGGGCTTCATCCATTTCGGTTCCCCGCACCAGACCGTAAAAATCCGCAAACAGTTCCGCCGTACTTTTCCGGCGTATGGCGTGCCGCCCCTTCACCGTCTGCCTCGCTTCTTTTTCCTTTTTAGCGAGTACGATCTGGCAGATATTCGGGTAGACGCTGCGCAGTGTGCCGATTGGGTCCACCAGCTCCTCTTCATTTGTCAGGATCGCCTGGATATAATCCTCCGCCCGGCTGCCTTCCCCAACGCCTTTTTCAAGCAGTTCTTCCAGCGTTCCCTCCACTTTCCGGAGGGCATGCAGCGAAACCACCGGGCGCCGGTTCACGGTTACTTCTCCCTTTGCTCCCAGCTCCACAACATTTATGCTTTTCACATGGGTACATTCAGAAAAGCTGAAAGCCAGAGGTGCTCCTGCATACCATACATTTTCCGGCCCTATCTTCTGGGGTTTATGTATATGTCCCAAAGCGACGTAGTCAAAAGGAGCAAAACGCCCGGCGTCCACGTTATCGATCCCCCCCACATGAATCGTAGTTTCCGCATCGGAAAGCTCCGGCTCCTTATCCTGACAGGTCACAAAAAAGTGGCTGATCAGCACGTTCCGTTCCCCGGGATCAATTCTGCCAGCTTTCTTTTCCGCTTCCAATACCGCTCCCACCGCTTCATCCGCCGTCCTGGCTCCTGCCACGGCAGGGCGGACAAAAGGAAACAGAAAAAAATGTACCGGCCCGAAGGCATCCTGCAGCGTCACTTTTTTTAACGGGCTGCGGTAGGTTCCCGCGATATACAGCCCCTGCTTCTGCAGGATTTCTTCCCCGAAACCAAGCCGTTCCGGGGAATCATGATTGCCGCTGATTAAAAGCACGGGAATCCCTTCCTCCAGCAGGGAAGTCAGGAAACCGTCAAGAAGCTGCACCGCCTCTCCCGGAGGCACCGCCCGATCATACACATCGCCCGCAATGACAAAGGCGTCCGCTTTTTCTTCCCTCGCCGTCGTCAGCAGTTGATCCAGAATAAAACGCTGATCCGGTATCAGGGAAAAATCATTCATCGTTTTTCCAATATGGAGATCCCCTGTGTGTATCAGCTTCATTCCTCTTCTTCTCCCTCCTGCGCAGCAGTGCACAGCAGCTCCCCGTCTCTGGAGTACCAGCTCACTCCGTCCGTCAGCACATACTCTTCACCGCCCTGAATTGCCCGTATAAAATCCCTGCTGTCCGACAGCTTCCCCGCAAAAGCGGTACCGCCCCCGAAAACAGCGGTACTGTGTACATCTGATCCCGCCGTCATCACCAGCTTATGTTCCTTTGCATAAACCCGGGCCTGCCCGTCATAAACCGTACTCTTGTGGGATACGCTCAGAGGACTCGTATGTGTCGCATTCATTCCCTCAACCCCATCCACGAATGCGGGGAAAAGCCTGATTTCGGGAATGTACGCTTCCTCACGGAAGGGGTGGGCATGGATTACCATACCGCCGTCTGCTTTTACAAGACGGTACTGCTCCTCAACTTGCGCTTCCCGGATTTCCGGATGGGCAGCCAGCCATTCCGGGGACAGGCCAAAAATAAGGAACTCCGTCCCCTGAAAGCCGGCCTCCCAGCCAAAGAAAACATCCAGGCCAATCCGGTCCCCTTCCGCCTTTGCATCCAGGTATCCTTTTGCAAATTCCGACACCCATGTTTCCCAGGGAAGCGACCGATCCGCCGCCGTATTTCCTCCCCAATTGTGATCTGTCACAAAGATACCCGTATAACCCGCCTTTTTGCAGGCATCCGCCATCTGTCGTCCCTCCGCCCTGCCGCAGAGACTGCCCTGGGAGGTATGAAGATGTGTTTCATATAAATAAGGATAGGCTTCCTTTATTGCTGCAACAGTCCATTTTGCCATTCCTGTATTTCTCCTTTTTCAGCATTGTTTTTCAAACACGCTCTAAGTCAGTATAACATATCCGGGGGCATATTCCGAATAAAAATCGAAACAGCTTACATATAAAATACGCGCCTCCGGAGTTGGAAGGCGCGTATCATATATTTCCGCAGACTACACGTCAAACGCGGCTGCATCCAGTGCAGCAAGGAATCGAATTATGTTACAGAATAGTTCTTACCCAGCCTTCCGGTCCATCAACTCTTCCCATCTGAATTCCTGTGAGGGTATCATACAGCTTCTTGATAACCGGCCCCATCTCTTCCATACCGCTGGCAAAACAGATATCCCTGCCGTGATCCACAACTTTTCCTACAGGGCTGATAACAGCTGCCGTACCGCAGAGACCGCATTCTGCAAAGTCTTTCAGTTCTTCCAGCTTCACAGGTCGTTCCTGTACCTCTAACCCTAAGATATCTCTTGCCACCGTTACAAGGGAACGTCTTGTTATGGAAGGAAGAATACTGTCGGATTTGGGAGTGATGATCGTCCCGTTCTTGTCTACAAACAGAAAGTTGGCTCCGCCCGTTTCCTCTACATAGGTTCTTGTAGCAGGATCCAGGAACAGATTTTCATCAAATCCGTTGGCATGAGCGGTTACTCCTGCATGTAAACTCATGGCATAATTCAGGCCTGCCTTGATATGGCCGGTACCATGGGGCGCGGCTCTGTCAAAATCACTTACACACAGAGTTAAAGGCTTTGCGCCTCCCTTAAAATAAGGGCCTACCGGTGTAACAAATACGCGGAACTGATATTCCTCCGCAGGCTTAACCCCGATAACCGGTGAGCTTGCGAACATATAAGGACGGATATAAAGAGTGGCTCCGCTTCCATAAGGGGGAACCCATGCTGCGTTGGCTGTTACGACCTTATCGATGGCATCCAGAAATCTTTCCTTGGGGAAAGGGGGCATTTCCAGACGTCTTGCACTGTCTGCCATACGTTCGGCATTCAGGTCTGGGCGGAAAGTGACAATACGGCCGTCTTCTGTGGTATACGCCTTCAATCCTTCAAAGATTTCCTGGCAGTACTGCAGGATTCCCGCACATTCATTCAGCTGGATCGTGGCGTCCTCCGTCAATACCCCTTCATCCCATGCATCATTTCTGTAATTGGAAACGTAACGTACGTCAGTCACGCGATAACCGAACCCGAGATTGGCCCAATCAATATTTTTCTTTTCCATCGCAGCTCACTCCTTCGTTATAAACTTTACTGATTTAATCCATTGAAATTTATTATATCACTAAATCCTTATCAGTCAAAGATTTTTTTGTTTATAAGAATCCTGCTCAACTTCGCTGGCGTCAAATGGCCCTTTAAGCCCTGCGGCAGCACATTCTGGTATCGGTAGATGCTGAGTAAAATTCCGATTAAAGCATAAGAAACGATAGTACCGGTTCCACCATATGTAAACAGCGGAAGGAATACCGCAGTCGTAGGAAAAATAGTGAGATTTACCATTACATAAATAACAATCTGTACCGCAAATACCAGACTGCATCCGACTCCGATCACCGTTCCAAGCTGGTTTTTTTGATGAACACTGATCTTAAAGATTTTGAAAATAAAAAATCCCAATACTGCCAACAGCATAATTACAGCCAATATTCCATAATAATACATGACAAATGTCACAATATAATTACTTGTTATTGTCGGAAGGATACCATTGGGATTTACAGCTCCTTCACCGATCCATTTGCTGCCGCTTATCAGGTTTCTTGCCGTATTCATCTGATAATTACCTTCTCCTGCTGCATTAAAAACAGAAAACAAACGGGCTTTCTGATATTCTGTGCCAAACAAAAAATAATATAAGGCCGGCAGCCCAATCACGGATGAAACAACAATTATCATTTTTTTCTTCCATTCGCCAAACCATCCCTTTTTGGTAACGAAACAAATTTGAATCATCAAAATTATCATCAATGAACCTGCTGTGGATAAGTCGGGCAGTTTCAGAATGAGCATGGCAGGAAGCAAACCCCACACAATACTTTTGATAAATCCCTTCCTTCCCTGATTTTTGCAGGAAAATAAAATTCCTCCATAAAAAGGAATATACAGATATATTAATTGACGCAGACTGACGGATATGCCCCCTACACGCAGATAGCCCCGCTGTCCATTTATTGTCACGCCGCCAAAATAACTGTATAATAGAATCAGCAGCAATGCTGCGGCTCCTGCCTTTCCCCATAAGCCTATTCTTGTATAATCAAAAAAGCAGAAAAACATCATGACTGCCAGCCCAATTACCATATTCACACATTGGGAGTTGATATTATATGGATATGTTTCAGCCCCCATATCCTTTATCATTACATATTGGAAAAACAACCCCAAAACGCTTAAACCCAATACCAGCAAAATCATTTTCCATTCCATTTTCGGTCTATGTATACGATCCAAAGAAATGCCGACTTCAACGGGGTCCCCCATGTCTTCCATTGCTTTTTGATAGGATTGTGCTTCACTTATTCCATCAGACATAAATGCTTCTTTTTGATCTTCAATATGATTTTCTAATTCATCAGAAATCATTTCCCTCACTTTTCCGTATCGAATCTGCTCCGTAACTGTTTCAAGAAACTGCCTTTTATCCATCACACGCCCTCCGCCGAAAGAGTGAGAATTCCCGCAACAGCCTGGGAATACTCATTCCATTCCTTCTTTTTTTGGTTTAAATGCTTTTTCCCGGCATCCGTAATGGAATAATATTTTCGTGTTTTGCCGCCGATTTCTTTTTCGTAGCTTGTCAAAAAGCTCTTTTCTTCCAGGGCATGCAGCAGAGGATACAAGGTTCCTGCCTTTAATTCGAAAACATTATTGGAACGTGCACGAAGAGCTTCTATCATTTCATACCCATATAAATCTTTCTCTTCCAGCAGTTTTAACAAAAGCATTGATGTACTGCCTGATAACAGTGTTTTATCCACTGACATTTTAATCCCTCCTTATATCGATCATCTATATATAATATATATCGGGAATCTATATATGTCAATCCTAAAATAGCCATTGGGTGTAGATAAAAAAGTTTGGCGTCCCCCGGCCCGGATATAAAAAACGGCCGGGACGAAGGGTATCTTCTCCGCCCGGCAGTTAATATTTTCATTCCTTTCACTAAAGCATTTTCCGTTTCCGCAGGATCCGTATTACCAGGATGCACAATAGCAGGGTAAGCAGGCAGATAATCCCGAAACCAAAGGGTGTATCTGCCAGCGGCATCCATTTTTCATCCACATTCATCCCGTAGATTCCGGAAATTATCGTGGGAATAGCCATAACAATCGTGATGGATGCCAGGTATTTCATCGCCGTATTGAGCCGGTTGTCAATGACAGAGGAGAGCAGCTCTCTCGTACCCTTGATGATATCCCGGTATATCTGGGTCATCTCGATAGCCTGCTGGTTCTCTACCACCACATCCTCCAAAAGCTCCTGATCCTCCGGGTATTTCTTTATTTTGCTGTAGCGGACCAGCCGCTCCAGAACCATTTTATTAGCCCGCAGGGAGGTGTCGAAATATACGAGGTTGGATTCCAGCTCGTGAAGGTCGATGAGATCCACATCCTCCGTATCCCCGCCGATATGCTCCTCAATCTCCTTGCGCCTGCGGTCCACGATACGCAGATAGGACTGGTACAGCATACAGGTGCGCAGGATAATCTGATAAATAAAACGGATTTGTTTTTTGGTGCTGAACTCCTTAACCGCATTATCCGTAAAATACTTCAGGACGGGGGTTTCCTCCCCGCACACGGAAATCAGGGTATCCGCAACAAAAATAAGCCCCAGGGGGATTGTCGTATAGGCTTCTCTTTTATGACGGAATTCTATGGAAGGGATGTCGAACAGAATCAGGGTGTAATCATTGCTCACATCCACACGGGAACTTTCCTCATCATCCAGGGCCGCCCTGATGTCAGCGATATCCACCTGATATTCCTCGGCAACCAGGGTTCCTTCCTCCAGGGTGGGGTTCACCAGATTCACCCAGCTTCCCGGCCTGAAATCATCAATCTCGCGAAGGATATTATTCTCCGTAATATATCTTCTTACCATAATCCACTCTCCGCTTCTTGTTTTACTCCCATCTGTACCTGCATCGCCCGTGCCTGTGAAGCCGCAGGGACAATTCATGGGAAAATGGCGCCGCAGATTCATCATATCACAAGAGAATTTATTTTCCAATAAACTTTATTTTGTTTTCACCTATCCCAAACCGCCTTCGTATTTCCAGCCGCAGTCATCATGGTAGACCATCAGGCGGCTCATTCCGCCGTCTATACGAATGGTTTCCCCATTGATAAAATCATTTTTATCGTCACATAAAAACAGAACCGCCCGGGCTATATCCGCCGGCGTGCCCACCCTGCCGGAGGGATGCTGCGCCATATCCTGCCATGCATATTCCGGTTCCGGCAGGTCATGGGACTCCCATGTATCAATCCATCCGGGGGCAATGGCATTCACTCTCACCTTACCCGACAGGCTTACCGCCAGGGCATGGGTCAGCGCCGTAATCCCCCCTTTTGCGGCAGTATAACTTTCCGTATCCTTCTGGGACATAAAAGCCCTGGTGGAAGAAATATTCACAATGGATGCGTGCGGGGCAAAGTGCTCCTTCAGATACAGGGTGAGCAGATAGGGAGCCGTCACCCCCACCCGGAGCACATAGGTAAACGCTTCTCCGGTACAGCCGGAAAGCAGGCCTCCCGCACTGATACAGGCGTTATTGATCAAAGCATTCACCTTTCCGCATTTTTCTATAACATAATCTGCAAATTCTTTTACATCCGCTTCGTTTCCGATATCACCCACAAAGGCCTGTACATTCCGGTTTTCCGCCTGCAGCTCCTCCTGCGTCCGCAGCGCGGCCTCCCTGTCCCTGTCGATAAAAACCACTCTGCAGCCCGCCGCCGCAAACATTGTTACGATTTCTTTTCCGATTCCCCTGGCCCCGCCGGTAACCACACAATTCTTCATCCTGACCTCTTTCTCCGGCGGTTTCCGGGCGATGCCCCAGCCTTTACCCGCACGGCTTTCTACGCTTTGAACTGTTCCAAATCCACTCTGTAAATACAGGGCTTACCTTCCCTGTCTGATACAAATATAACATGCCTGTTGTCCTCCGTAAAGCAGGGATGAGGATGGGAATCCTGGGGATTTCCGTGGATCGCCCGCCAGGAGGTTCCATGGTAACACAGCCTGCGCTCTTCTCTCTTTTCCACATCCACAAGGTAAATGAAATCATTTTTGACTTCACATGAGGATGGACTGGCATCCGTTGTTTCCCCGCCCTGCGTTTCGTCCGTATCTTTGAGCATATGGATGGGGACGTCGCTCCCCTGGGCATCTCCCACCATGTAACGGTTCTGCTTGTCACAGATAAAATGGGCATAGGGGGAACAGGCCATGAAGATTTCCTCCTCCATGGTATCCGGATTGATCATACGGATATTTTCCACCTTTCTGCCGGTCGTCTCCCGGTAGACAAATGCCAGCTTTGAACCATCGGGAAGCCAGAATTCATGGGTCAGGATCAGATCCGACGGCTGTTCCCGGCAGCAGCGGTAATTGCTTCCGTCGCTCTGTACCAGCCACAGTCTGGCATCAATCAGGTCAAAGGGTCCTTCATGGCAGAACAGGATGGTATCGGGATCGCCGGGGCGGATCTGGGCATGCCCGAACCAACAGTCGTCCTCCAGCACCGTATGGCTGCTGCCGGTCTGCAAATCCACATACACAATCCGGCAATGAGGTTTTGCCTTGCAGGTCAGGGCGAAGAAATCCCAGTTTCCCCCTTTTTTCTGTTCCGGCAGGGAAGAGCGCAGCGTTTCCACTATGGCCAGATAGCGGTTATCCTGGCTCATCCCCCAATTTCCGCCGTTCCATCCTTCCGGAATCGAATACACACATTCCTTTTCCAGTGTTTCCAGGCACAGCTTCCAGATACCGCCCTTTTGCTGGTAAAAAATATGGGTATCCTCCGCGGAAATCAGGCCGCCGTAGTCGTCCAGCCCGTCGCCCTCCGTAAGCTGCACCGCATCTCCCGTATGCAGATCCATGAGATACAGCTGGCGTTCCCCCTCCGTCTGCGCACAGTATAAAAGCCGGGAGCCGTCGGCGGTGGTACAGCGGTTATAAAAATACATATGGTGGCTCACATGATCCGGTTCCGTAAGGCGTGTAACCCTCGTCCCCGTCCATTCGTCCGTAAATTCATGAAACTTGTTTTTGATGATTCTTCCTGCTGCCATATTCCTCTCTCCCGTAACTATTCATTCCCTTCATAGTTACCTCTTCCTTTCCTTTTATAAGTTTAGTTGCACGCCTGCTTCAGCGTTCTCCCCCGGGATACAGCGTGGACATAAAAAGCCTTTTCCCCTGGGGCAGGGGACGCCCGGAAGGCGCTTCCCCCAGGTCTGTCTGCGTCCCGCTGAATATCCGGGCCGTTTCTTTGGAGTAAACGATCACATCCTCTTTATTCCTTCCGAACAGATCCCCGTGAAGGACATAGCCGTCCGCCGGGAAGGATACCGCCGTATTTCCCATGCCGTCATACAGGGCAGGCATCACCCCGCCTCCCCGCCGGTAAGCCAGAATATAGTCCCTTCCTTCGCCGTTCCAATTGGAAAGGGAATCCACAATGGTCAGCCAGCCCTTGGTTTTCCGATCCTCTTTCCAAAGCTCCCGTCCGTTACCATCCAGTAAAAACATACCATCTTTTCCGTCCCACTGCCCCTTATAGCCGTCTCCCCTGCGGATCCGGTCCAGTCCGGCCACCTGCAGGCCCGGCAGTCCGGGCAGGAATTTTCCCAGAGCGATATGCTGGGATTCCACGGAACCCTCATACCGCCACAGCTCTTCTCCCTGCGCACTGTAGAGACAGGTTACGCTGCCCCCCACGGCAATTTCCGGCTTTCCGTCCCCATTCACATCCCCCACCCAGAGACAGTCCGCATGATCCTCCAAATCCCGGCAGGACCAAAGCAGCTTTCCGTTATGGTCCAGCAGGTCATAGCCCGCCATCACTTCCTCATAACCATCCCCGTTCACATCACTGCACCAGGGAAAATGCCCCAGGTTCCCCTCATGTGTCCATAACAGCTCAAACCGCCTGTTCATGGCCCACATATGCCGGTACCGATCCTTGAGTATGATGTCCTCCGGCCTCTCCTTCCCGCTGAGATTGGCAATCATAATACAGTCATGGGCATACCGCGAAGGGAGGGGATGGGATTCCTTTACCGCCCCGGTTGCTCCTTCCAGGATGAGGAACCTGTTATCCATCACACACAGGATTTCCAGGCAGCCGTCCCCGTCGATATCATAAATCTGTGCCGGGAAATCCGATCCGAAATTCCCCGGCCTGCCCGAGCTGTCCCCTTTCTGCCACAGCAGCTCACCGGTCAGCCGGTATGCGGTCACACAGGTGACCTGGTGGGGGACAAAACGGTCATCAATCCCGCTGTCCGCCTGTACAAATACTACCTCCATACGCCCGTCCCCGTCAATATCCCCCAGGAGTCCTTTTCCTCCTCCCGCCGCCTTAATATCAAAAGAATGGATCTGTTTTGCTTCCATAATTACCTGCTCCCCCTTTTTCATTTACTGTTTTCCTGCCCGCAGCCCTCTTCCTCTTCCGCCAGCCAGGGCAGGACATCTCTGAAATCACAGTCATTGCCATAATAAAATTTTGTATAGCAGGGCTGGTTGTAACAGTTGTTCTGCCAGGCCACCCCGCAGCGGTACATGGTATCGTGCATCAGCGTAAACAGCTTGTGCCCCGTGATTTCCGTATTCATATAGATACGGATGGCGCTGTCATCGTTCCTGCGCAGCAGAATTTCCTCCCGGAAATCCCCGAAAATATCCGCCACCAGACAGGGATTCCCCTTTGTCCCGTTATTCGTCATGGTATCCTCCGGTTCCAGCAGGACTCCATGGGTATTGTCGTTAATCACCCCCGGCTGCACCGTGCCGATATACTGGGCACGGTCAATGATCTGCGTACTCAGATCCCCTGCCCAGCGGATGTTCATATTGGTTCCCAAAACCGGTACCTCCAGCCGTCTGCCCGTACAGTCAAACACCTCGTTCACCCATACCTGAAGCCCTCTTGTGCCGGGATCGATTTTACCGATCATACAGCGGCCCAAATCCTCCGTGGCATATTCCCCAAATATTGCCTCCCCGGTCTGTGCATCGCGCAGGGCAAAGCCGTAGGGTACCGCCGCGCCGCCTTCAAACACATTAAATATCTGGTAGCCCGTTCGATCCGGATCGATCTTCGCCACATGCATGGCATCCCCGTGTCCCAGCTTGGCGCGCACACCGTCCGGTCTCCGGTCATAGCTGCTGTATAAAAGGGAACCGTCATGGTCGATCACCGCGGCGCCGTATATGATTTCCATGCAGCCGTCACCGTCCACATCCGCCGCGGAAAGACTGTGGTTTCCCTGCCCGGCCAGGCTTGCATAGATGGGATCCGTCCCTTCAAGCTCATGTATCCCCTCCCCCCGGAAGGGATTATCCATAAGGACATGACCACTGTCCGCACGGAAGTTTTCCCGGAACCGGTTTTCAAAAAAATCATAAGCGATTACAGCGGACCGTGTATAATAGCCCCTGGCAATAATCAGAAAAGGGCGTTCCCCATCCAGATAAGCCACCCCGGAAAGGAAACGATCCACACGGTTGCACGGTTCGATACGCGGCAGGGCATAATCGCCCCAGACAAGCCCGTCGTCCTCTCTTTCCACCGGGAAACGGATAGTCTCAAGCTCCCTGCCGTCCCCGGCGAACATGGTCAGATATTCCGGCCCGCTGTAAATAAAACCTTCGAATTTATCCAGTTCATTTTTTTCGCTTCGGGACGGCGCGTATACATGGATAAAATAATCGGCCAGTTCCAGGGCATCCGTCCGGTTCAGCGGATAATCGTATCTTTTTTCCGGCGCCGTATTCTTCCCTGTCCAGCATTCCTCCAGCGTCCCCGGCCACTGCCCCTGTATTACCTGCGGGTGCTCCTGCCAATGCATGAAAACCTCCGCCAGATGCTGCCGGTAATCCTGCGCCGAGCAAACATAAGTATCCTCCTGCCCCGCACCTGCGTCAATATCCTCCGGAAGCATTGTGATATAGCTTTCCGCCTCCACCGTTCCATCTGCCTTATACCGGATCATTTTGGTGCCCGGTGCGGTCTTGACCGCCATTTCGGCTTTTCCGTCCCCATTGAAATCATATACCATGAACTGGGTATAGTGGGCGCCCGCACGGATATTCACCCCCATGTCCAGACGCCAGAGCAGCCTTCCGTCCAGCTTTATGCAATCCAGATAGCATTTTCCCGTATACCCCTTTATGGAAACATCATGGGAGTTGGACGGATCCCATTTTACGATGTATTCATATTCCCCGTCTCCGTCCACATCGCCGATGCTCATATCGTTGGCATGGTACTCATAACGCTCTCCCGCCGGGGTTACGCCTCCTTCCGGCTTGTGCAGGGGGATATCCAGATATTCTTTTTCCCAGACAGCCGCCTCCCTGCAGGGTTCCCCTTCCTTTCCGTTTTGGATGGGGGCCACTGCGTACCTGTCTTTCTGCGTCCCCTGCGGGTCCAGGTAATTGGTGCTGTCCGTCACCTCTGCCAGCCGTTTTCCGTTACGGTATACGGCAAAATCCGTTCCTGTCATGCCGGTGCTGCAATATCCGCTTACCTCCTCCAGAAAAAGCCGCCAGCTTACAAATACCCCGTTTTCGGTTTTTACGGCCGCAAGCCCTCTGTCCAGCCGCTCCAGCTGTTCCCGGAACACTTTTTTTACCGGCGTCCGCACAACGGCGGTACGTTCCGTTTCTTTTCCGTCCTTTACGGCAGCCACCCATAGGAAATGGGGAATATGTGTGGCCCGCTCCAGCTGAAAGCGGCAGTCCTTTGTTTCCCCCATGATACGATATTTTACCGTGCTGCCCGCGCTGTCCGCCCAATATACCCGGTAGAGGTCGGCTTCCCCGGCCGGTTCCCAGGTTATGCATACGCTGCTGTCCGTTACCTGTTCCAATGTAATGCGCATTTTTGTGCTCCTTCCGCCTGATTAGAAAGGCTGCGGAGGCTATCCGTGCCTCCGCAGCCTCTTACTCTGCATGCCTGTTTCCACTACGCTTTCTCACGGTCTGCGCAGTAAATGCGCAGATTTGGCTGAACTATTTACCGTGCATTCCCGGTTACGTTATTTTTCCCTATTATTTGGACGTATCCGCCTGGTATAATTCATTCACTTCCGCAATCAGATCCGCGCCGCCTCTCTGTTCCCATACCTTAAACTGCTCCTGCAGCCCCTTTTCATCGATCTGTCCGCAGATATACTGTGTCCTTGCCCTGTCCAGGATATCCTTCAGATCCGTTCCCACCTCTGCGTTAATCTTGGAACTTACCAGATAACCGATGGCCGGGTTGAACACGGCGATATCGATATTTGCTTCTTTGATGGCTTCCTCTTCGATCTGGCGGTCACTCTTTTTCAGGGTGGTGGCATTCGGAAGGATTTCCGGCACATAGGGTACCGACTGGTTCAGGCCGATCTGGGGCTTCTCCTGGATTTCCTTATCTGTGAGAAGATCCACAAGGTATCCATCCCCGTCAATTTCGTGATCTCTGCCTTCCAGGCCGTAATCCGCAAGCACCCTCATCTGGTCGTCACACATTTTATCCAGATAGGTCAGACAGTTTTCCACATCCTGCTCCGTCTTTGCCCCTGCCTTGGTAATGAGCAGACAGCCTCCTGCCCCGGAGGTCGCCAGCGTACGGGGTTCTCCCCCTTCTTCCGCCGCAATGCCGCCGATGAGCTTCATGCTCGCGTTACCTTCTCCAGTTACGGAAGGGATCCCTTCTGTCTCAAAATAGTCCCAGATTCTCCTGGAATTGTCCAACACGTCCAGGAACATACCGCATTCCCCGTTCTTCACGCCGTCCGTCCAGGTATTGGTCTCACGGGTCGCCCAATCCCTGTATACAAGGCCGTCGTCATACATTTTCTTCATCCATTTCAGGGCTTCCATATATTCTTCGGTCTGATGGATCGGGACCAGCTTGCCGTCCACTTCCCTCCACTGGTTTCCGGCTCCGAACCAGGCCTGGATAATATCAAGCGGCCCCGTATATTTGCACAGGCACAGCCCGTAGGTATCGTCCACACCGTTTCCGTCCGGATCCCCGTAGGTGAACTGATACATCATGTTGTAGATATCCTCAATCGTCTCAGGCTCCTCCAGTCCCAGCTTCTCCGCCCAGTCGGCGCGGTAGCCGAGTCCGTTACGCCCGATGGGCCTGGAACGGTAGATACCTACCAGCTGTCCGTCCACCGTGAATCCTTTGGCGACATTTTCATTCATCTGGGACAGATTCGGGTATTTTTCCTTATCCCATACAAAATCATTCAGATCCCAGAAAGCCCCGTCCTTGGCCGCCTGTACAAGGTTTGCCTGCAGGTCGCTGCCATAGGTGATCACCATGGGCATATTCGCCTTATCCATCAGGGTTACCCCCAGGATATCTCCATAGGAGTCATTGGCAACCCAGTTGAAATCCACATTTATGCCCGTATATTCCTCCGCAGCCTTCAGCACATCCTCCGATCCCTCATTCCCCAGTGCGGTGCCGTAGATATCGATACACATGATGCTTATGGTGGGGTTTTCCCCATTTCCGGCATCGGCTGCAGGCGCTTGCGTGCCTGCCGTCTGACTCTCGGCTGCCGCCGCACTTGTGTCCCCGTTTGTTCCCGACGCGGGCTTGTTTCCGCAGCCGGCAAGCAAACCGGCTGCCAGAGCTGTCGTCAGCAATAAAGCCATTACTTTCTTACACTTCATCTTTTTTCCTCCCTTAAATACCATACATTTGTTTGGCTGTTTCTGTTTATGTCTAATCAGCCCTTTACGGCGCCGACCATAACACCTTTGGTAAAATACTTCTGGACAAACGGATAGATAATCAATATCGGAACCGTAGCCACCACCGTCGTGGCCATTTTCACCGCTTTTTCCGGCGGCTGGCCCATCGCGCCCCAATCAATGGGGGTTCCGTCGGTATTGATGCCGCCGGCAAGGAATATGATCCTCCTTAAAGCGATCTGCACCACTTCCTTGCTTCTGTCACTGATATACAGCATGGCGCTGAAATAGGAATTCCAGTGGCCTACCGCGTAAAACAGGGATACGGAAGCGATCGTGGGCTTGGACAGCGGAAGGATGATCTTCAGGAATATTCCCAGATCCGAACAGCCGTCCACCCGGGCCGCCTCCTCCAGTTCCTTGGGAATCCCCTGGAAATAGTTCTTGATAATGATCATATTGAACGCACTTATGGCGCCCGGCAGCCACAGGGACCAGTAGGTATTGGTCAGCCCCAGCCCGCTCACCACCAGATAGCTGGGAACCATACCGCCGGAAAACAGCATTGTAATGATTACCATATTGATAAAAAAGCTCCGCCCCCTCAGGTAGGCCCGGGAAAGGGGATAAGCCAGCGTGGTGGTAAACAGCATGTTTATCGCCGTTCCGATCACCGTTACCACGACGGAATTTTTCAGACCTTTAAAAACATCGCCGGTCCGGATTATGTATTTATAGGCGTTTAATGAAAATTCCGTGGGAATAATGAAAAACGCCCGTTCTGTCAGTTCCCTTTCCGTAGCGAAGGAGCCTGCCAGCACATAAAGGAAAGGCAGGACCGTAACCACCGCACACACGCCTACAAACAGGTAAATGAGAACCTGCACGGCCTGGTCGCCCGGACTTCTCTTGATCGTAGAGCCTTCACGCACTCTTGACATTTTATCCCTCCTATTAATAAAAACCGGATTCGCCGCACAGCTTGGCTATCTTATTGGCTGCCAGCACCATGATTAGGCTTACCACGGACTTAAACACGCCGGCTGCCGTTGCCATGGAATACTGGGCCAGCTTAATGCCCTTGTTGTAAATATACGTATCAAACACCTCTGACGCCGTATAGTTCAGGTCATTCTGCATCAGGAAAATCTGTTCATAGCCGGTGTTCAATATGGAACCCACCTTCAGGATCAGCATGATAACAATGGTTCCCCGGATAGCCGGCAGGGTAATATGCCACATCAGCCTCCAGCGTCCTGCCCCGTCGATCCGGGCCGCCTCATACAGCTCCATATCCACACCCGCAAGAGCCGCCAGGAAAATAATGGTTCCGTATCCTGTTTCCTTCCATATATTCTGTCCCACGATAAGACTGTAAAAATACTTGGGAGTCGCCAGGATATCCGGCGCGTTTCCCCGTCCCAAAATATTCTCCATGATCTTGTATACAATGCCGTCCGTAGTACTGAACAGCTGCTGGGTCAGCGTAGCCACAATAACAAGGGAAATAAAATGGGGAATGTAAACCAGCGTCTGCGTCACCCGCTTGTATCCCTGGCTCCTGATTTCATTTAACAAAAGCGCCAGCAGGATAGGTGCCGGGAAAAAGAAAACCAGACTCAGTATGGAAATAGAAAGCGTATTTTTAAGAAGCATGAAAAAATCATACCCGGTAAAAAACTTTCTGAAATTTGCCAGTCCCACCCATTCGCTGGTCAGATAGGCGCCGATGGCCGTGTCCGCACTGAAGGGTCTGAAATCCTGGAATGCAATCACAATACCAAACATAGGCAGGTAATTAAATACCAGCATATAAAGCACGCCCGGTAGTAACAAAATGTACAGCCACTTATGCGCCGCCACAAAATGCCAGAAGGATTCCTTCTTTCTCCCGGCGGCAGGAACGGCTGCTTTGCTTTTTAGTCCGCTCACGAAAAGCCCTCCTTATTTTACTATTCCGGCAGCGCTGCAAGGGGATCTCTCCGTATGCATATAAGCTCACCGCTGCCTGTTGTGGTCATAATAAGATACAAAAACACGATTTTCAATGAGGAATATCTTTCCAATCCCAAGACGCAAAAAAAAGAGCCGGAATCCCCGTATCCCGGGGCATTCCATGCCCTTTCCCCTCGTCAATAATCAATATGTTTCCGCCGCTTTTTCCAGGATAATCCAAATCTTTTTGCAGATTTTAAGAAAATGATTATTCCCGGCGGCCCAAGTTTTTATGCCGGTACGCAACTTCTCCCGCCTCTACTCCTGCCGATGCTCCTTTCGGAAACGGCCGGGCGTGGTATTTTCATATTTGCTGAAAAAGCGGATAAAATTCTGGGTGTTGGCATAGTTAAGCTGCTCCGCGATTTCCGAAATGGAACAGTCCGAATGCAGCAGCAGCTCTTTTGCGGCATTCAGCTTTTCCAGATTCACCAGATCCGTAAAGGTCATATTCCGTTCCGCCTTCAGCACCTTCCAGATATAGCTGGGATGGTAATTCAGCCTGTCCGCACACTCCGTCAGGGTGATATCCCCGCGCGTCTCCTCCACAATCTCCATTATGCTGCGCAGAATATCGGAGGATGCATGATAGCGGTACTGCCTGAGCGCTTCCACCGCCGGCTGGATAATGCGCCGGTTCAGATAGGATTTGAGCTTATCACTTTCACAGATATCATTTATTTTGGAAAAGACATCCTCTGACCGTTCCTTGAATACCTGGTTGGAGGACAGTCCCGCATCCGACAGCACCGACAGCACGGAAACCACCAGCCTGTGCAGGAAAAAGCTCCTGTCATGGCTGGCGATCTCCCTGTTATACAGGCTGTTTACAAATTTGTCCACCAGCTGGGCCGCTTCCTCCCCGTTTCCGTCATTCACCGCCTTCGTCATGGAATTTTCGATCACAAAATCGTACCCGCTGATAATACCGTCATTGCGGGTAATATCCTCATAAAAAGTGATATCGCTGTGATCCGTATGCTGCTTCCCGGTATTCCGCAGCGTTTCCATACATTCATTATAAGCGGTGCGCAGATATTTCAGCCTTGGGAAGGGCTGGCTTACCCCGGATATTATGGCACAACCGAATTCCTTTTCAAAAAATGCCGTCAGGCCGCTATGTATCTCACGCGTCCGCTCCTGCAGCTCCTCCTCACCGTCCGCACCGATCACAAGAAGTATCTGCCCGTTCATGCTGAATACAGGTGCCGTCAGCAGCGCATTTATTTCCTCCGGTATTTTCTTGGCCGCCGTTATGCTCAGGGCCTCGGTTTCCAGCTCGCTTTCTTCATTGGTTTCCCCCTCCAGCATACACATAACGGCCAGCAGACGGTACCATCTGGCCTTCGGGAGGCGGAACTGCTCCTGGAAGCTGCTCATCGCTTCCGGCGTCATCCCTCCCCGGATCGCCCGCAGTAAAAACTGCTCCACCAGCATTTTTTCCTGCTGCTGCACCATAAGCTGCAGGCTGTCCTTGGTATCCACCAGCTGCACCACATTTTCCCGGATCGCAGTGAACTCATCCTGCTCCTGTTCCCCGCCTCCGGTCACCTGGGTTACATATTCCTTCAGGTTCCTGACAGGCCGGTACAAAATAGCTGAAAAGATCCAGCTGAGCAGAAACAGCACCACCAGGATCCCCGTTATAATCAGGGAAACGGACAGGATCCTCCCCGCCCCTTCCCTCACATTGCCAAGGTCATAACCCAGGACATATATCATGCCGTTGGGGGATATCTCCCTCACCCGGATGCGGTAGTCCACATTTTTGGCAAGCGGTACACTGCGGATAGCATTTCCGCTCTGCAGCTGCTCCAAATTGGCGGAACAATAGGCTTCCAGGCCGTCGTCGGAAGCAAACAGAGGATTCCCGTCATAGTCAAGCACGCATAACTCATACCCGGCCAGGCTTTTATGGAGCTGCTGTTCCAGCTTGGTCAGATTCAGGCCCACCATCACCACCTGCTCCATCCGCCTTATGCTTCCCGGCAGCTTCATCACCAGCAAAAAGCCCGACACATCCAGCGTGTCGCTCTTGATTACCCCGTTGTTGTAGGGGGAAAGCTCCTCTATATTGTTGCACCAGAACAGGCTGGAGTAATTCTCACCGGTTTTCTCCAGAAAATCCTGCACCTGCCCTTCGTTTTTAACCGAATCCAGACGGTACATACCGTTGTTGGTAAGTATCCACCCTTTTTCGAGATTGATAAAGGCATATTTCCCCACATAATCATCGATATAAGTAGGCCCTTTCAGCAGCTTCTGCGCATCGTATAAATTGCTGTATTCCCTGTAGGGAATGCTGTCCGTCGTCATCAGCCATTCCATTTCCTCCGAGGAGGAGTTTTCCAGATAATACTGCCGGATAGAGGAAAGGACTACCTCCACATCGTTGTATATCTGCGTCTCGATAGCTTCCATGGACAAATCGGTCTGCTTGGTCACCTCATCCATATAAATTTTATAAGAGATAACCCCCGCGATCAGCAATGGCACCGACGCCATCAGCAATAAAAGGACGAATATACGGTTTTGATATTTTCCGCCGCGCCGTTCCCTGAAAGAGATTTTCATATGCCACCTTACTTCCCCTCATTATCTGTGGATGTACCCATTCCCGTTTATTTCCGCAGACAGAGAACCTTAAATTCTCTTATCCGCCCGGCTCCTGCCGGTATATATTTTACCATGTACCGGGATAAATGGCAATTTTATGACCCGCTATGCGCTCCCGTTTCCAACAGGATCCGACTTCCCGGCCCATCGGAAACCAGACGGTACACCAGAAAATCATTCTGCGGTTTTCCGGGAAGCAGCTCCGCCCCGGTACCGGAGGACCGCACCCCTTCAAACCTGGCCGGTATGCTCAGAAGCAGGCTTGTTTTTCTGCACATGGCAAGCTCTGCCCGCAGCGCTCCTTTTCCGGCATCCCACGCCATCGACAGAGTACCGTCCGGGAAACGGAAATTGTGGATCTCCCCTTTCTCCAGCCGCCTGGGAAGGGCCGGCAGCAGCTTCAGCAGATCCCCGGAGGCAAAAAGAAGCATTTCCTGTACCGCATTCACATACCCCTCCGCCGCATCCAGCTGTATGGGGGCCGGATCCATATCCATGGTAATCCCCATGCCCCGGTAATCGTTATGCAGGGTAAAAAAGTTGGGAAGCAGACAGGCTTTTGCCATGTTGTCCAGACATGCCGCCGCTTCCTCTCCCTGGTCAAACCTGGCATAAATGGCGGCCATATGCGCCATGGACCATCCGGTCTGGGCTTCGATCCGCCGCAGCGCCACCGCCTTCCGGAAAGCCCCCATCAGCTCCGGCTGCTGTACGGAATTGATTTCCTCCCCCGGAAAAACGGGATAAATATGGGATAAATGCCTGTGATCATACCGATCCTCGAACAACGCCTCCTGCCATTCCCGCACGGCGCCTTCCCCGTTGACGGCATACGGGGGAATGGCGTCCAGTATCCGTTTCCATGTTTTCTTTCGTTCCCCGCCGATCCCCTGATCCGGCAGCTCCTTTTTCTCCATGCGCTCCGCCAGCAAAAGCATATGGGTAAAAAATTCTCTGACAATAGCCAGATCAATGGTGGAATTGATGGTGGTAGGCATGGGATGGGGCACAATCCTGTCCGGCGGCGGCATGAAATTCTGCGGCGTATTTTCCGGAGAAACGCTGGGATAAAGCTTGATTCTTCCGTCCGGATAGAAAGTGATGAAATCCTCATAAAATCGGGCGGTTTCATCCAGGAACGGATAGATTTCTTCCGTAAAGGCCCGCACATCCTCTTTTTCATATTCCAGATATTTATAATAATGGGCGGCCAGCCAGCCGGCGGCACCCACCCAGTTCATAATGACCGGCACCACCTGGGTAGGGGACGCCACACCGGGAGTGGTCCCTGCCGTCATATAGATACCCCGGCAGCCGTACAGCCGTCCGGCATTCTGCCGGAAGCTTTCCAGCCTCTCATTATAATAACGGAATACGGAATGATGCATGGGCAGGAGATTGCCGGCAAAACAATGCCAGTAAATCATCTGCAGGTTTTCATTTGCCATATTATGAGGCCACATAGGTTCATAATCCCCGCACCAAAGGCCGTATAGCGGGAACGGATTGCTCTCCGGGTGTCCTCCGCAAAGGAACAGATACCTGCCGTATTTCCACAGCTTTTCCATCAGTTCCGCCGGCTGTTCCCCATCAAAGGCCTCCTCCAGAAGCGACTCGTTGCAGCGCCCAACGTATCCATCCGTACAAAAGCCCGCACTGTGATACAGCTTCGCGTGCAGTTCCTTATGCCGTTCCAGAAGCTGCTCATAATCCCCCGCAGTCTCCTCCAGCCGCGCAAGGGCCTCTGCCAGCCCCTCTTCCCTGCTTTTTTTCTTTGCAAAGGTCTTTACAAGAACCTGGATTTCCTCCGCCCCCGTTATCCGCAGACAGCCGTACCACTCTTCCAGCTTCCCCTCCTGCATTCTTTCTGTCCTGCTTACCTTTAATACGGCTCCGTAATAATTTCCTTCCTCATCCGCAGCCGAATAGAAAATCCGGTTGCCGTCTGTCCTGCTCTCCCTGGTTTCCACAATATGACGGCAGCTTTCCGGCAGCTCTTTTCCGGGCTGGACATGCATATCCATCCCCAGTTTTACGTCCAGTACCGGACCGGAAGCCCGATACCTGAGACAGATGACATCATCAGCCCTGGACACAAACCCGTCACACCGGAAAACCGTTTCTTTCGATGTCCACCGGCTGGAAACCTCTGCCCTGTCCATCTGCACCGCTCTCCGGTAGCCGGAAAAACTCCCCAGAGGCCGTATGGACACCCTGATATCCGCAAGGGGAAGCGGCGCCTCCAGCCGGGATTCGTATCCCTTCTCCTTCAGCCGGTCCGACAGCACCCAGCTGGCCTGCGTCCACCTGCCTTCCTCCATGTCCCGGCGGGTTTGTGCAAGCGCCTCATGCACATCCGGCAGTTCATCCTTCCGCCCTCCATGCCACAGATCGTGCCTGCCGAGCAACACGGTCTGTTCTCCGCTTCCTCCGTAGAAATTAGCGCCGTTGATGCCGTTCCCGCTCACCAGCCCTTCCCGGTACATATCATGCCACCAGGATGACGGCCTCTTCATCCATATGGTATCCCTGGTGATTTTGATGTCCAATCCCATCGCGTTTCCTCCTTCTTTCTCCCACCCGGGCTTACCCGGATCTCACCTGTCCTGCCTGCTTCTTCTGTCATGGTACCGCTTTTTATTGCAAAATTCTAAGCGCATTTTCCTGGAAACATTGCAATTTCTACCATTTATGCTATTTTCGAATGACAAATATTTCTCCAGGTGAATAGCAGCCCGGTGTATACGGATGGAAAAACGAAACAAAGCACGGGATCCTTTCCGATCGATTACGCAGAAAGGACCTCGTGCTTTTTATATTGCCTGCAGGGATGGTCCGCTATTCTATTCGCTGATGGCGGTAACAACGCCCTCTTCAAAATAAATATACCTATTGCCAGAATAAACCCACTGTTCAGTAATGCCCCATACATAAGTGGTTTTGTTAATTTCCTTCGGACTTCCCCAATTTGAACGTTTCACTTCATCTTTCGTCATACCAATGCTGGGTTCATTGGCCAGATACTCCCTTTCTTTTTGCCTTTCGCTTTCCTTTTCTTCACGTTCTCTGGCTTCTATTCTATCCAGATTTTCCAGTCCTAAAGCCGATACGTACTTCATAACGGTACCATTCTCATGGGTAATTGCAATTACCCCCACGTTTACTTCTTCAACTTCGGCACCATTATCCATGGATAATCTGCCTTCCACATAGTCAACACCTTCTAAAGGCTTTACTTTTTTATAGGAAAACATGGTTTTCTCATCATTTTCCTGAATCTCATATCCATCGATAACCACGCAGATATCACTGTCTGGTTTATCCAAAAGAACATATTCTCCCTGCATTTTCTTTACGAAATTATATTCCGACCTTTGTTCTTTATCTATTTCGAAAAAATTCATTAAAGTTTCTATCAGAAAATAATCTCTGTTCTCAAAGGCTGCGTCAACCTGGGTCGCAAAATATTCCTCATTTCCCCTTATAATCTCATTTCTCAAGGCAATTACTTTCGGTGATAATTCACCATCCTTATCCATATCCCGGACAGCCTTCACCGCTTCCAGATATTCACCATTTTCATTGCATTCTTTCATTTTCTGAAGAATTTCCAAATTATGGGTATCTTCTTTTTCTTCGGTTTCCATAACAGCGGCGGCAATGCCTGATTCTTCCGTCCCCGTTTCCGTTTCCATATTTGACGGCTGTTGTATGCTCTCTTCCACCGCTTCCGGTTCACTCACGTCAATGGATCCCTCTTTTTTGTCCGAATCCACACCGCATCCTGCAAGTAAGATAGCATTAACAAGAACTACACATAATCCGCATTTTAAAACATTCATACTTTTCCGCATTGCTGTCCCCCATTAAATTTTTCGTTACTTATACTATAATCCCTTTTCCAAATTATTACTATGTATAAGTAGAAAATGGATTTGGTAAGATATAGAATTACCATCACTTTATTCCATGAAAAAGGCGCCGGCCTGTTAAAAATAAGCCAACGCCTTTCTGAATCCTATCCCTCAGGAAGGAAAATACACATTATAGATTTCATTAATCCGTGAAGTTATCAAAATATCCCTGCACCAGAATAACGGGAGTCCCCTTATCACCGGATCCGCTGGTCAAATCGCACAGCGATCCGATTAAATCCGTAAGCCTTCTGGGTGTCGTTCCCTGGGACGCCATATCTCCCACCAGATTATCCTTCTTTCCTTTGATTCTGGAGGAAATCGCTTCCTTTAACGCCTCGCCGGACAGCTCCTTGAAATCATTGTCCGCCAGGTATTTCAGCTTCACTTCGTTAGGGGTTCCTTCCAGCCCTTCCGTATTTGCCACAGCAACACAGGGGTCGGCCAGCTCCCAGATCTTTCCTACCGGATCCTTGAAAGCGCCGTCGCCGTATACCATAACTTCCACATGTTTACCGGTCTTATCCAGAATCTGGGCCTGGATATCCAACACCAGCTCCGTACAATCCCTGGGGAACAGCTTAATGGTGTCCTCTGTGGATTTATTGGAACCAAGCAGCCCGTATTTCTCATTGCAGCCGCTTCCGTCCACGGATTCGTTAAGGATATCGTCCAGGCCGCATACCGCCTGTGCGCCGCTCTCCTTCAATATCCGCTTGGTACGTGCCCTGCTGTGGATATCACAGGTGAGCACATTCCTTGTATAATGCAAGATTTCTCTCGGGTTATTCGCAAAAATCACTTCCACTTCCGCACCGGATTCCCGGATTAAGCCGCTGTAATAAGCCACATAGTCCACACCGGTAAAAGGATGCTTATTCTCACCGAACAGCTCCCTGTATTTTTCCAGTGTCAGCACATCACTGTAAGGGTTCACTCCCGCCGCATCCAGCTGATCCAGGGAAACCAGTTCATTTCCCACCTCATCGCTGGGATAGCTCAGCATCAGCACCACCTTCTTCGCCCCCATGGCAATGCCGCGCAGGCAGATGGCAAAACGGTTTCTGGAAAGAATAGGGAAAATGACGCCTATCGTTTCTCCGCCCAGCTTATCCTTCACATCCTTTGCGATTGCTGTAACGGGTGCATAATTTCCCTGTGCCCTTGCGACGATAGATTCCGTTACGGAAATCACATCCCTGTCTCTGAGTTCAAATCCTTCACTTTCCGCCGCCTCCAGCACACTGGTTACCACGATGTCAGCCAGATTATCCCCTTCGCGGATGATAGGACAACGGATTCCTCTTGATATGGTTCCTACTTTTCTTTCCATACATATCCCTCTTTTGCTGTTTCCACTTTTTTCTCTTGTCCGGCGGGCACTTTACTGCCTCACCGCATCACCGGCCCGTTCTCTTTGTGCCGGCGCACAAAAACATTATAATATAAAGAGGGCTGTTAGGGAAGCGTTAATTTTCCTTTTTTATAATTGACAACATAACACCGGTAACAGCCGCCGCGCCGCTTAGAGATGATTTAGAGGCTCCTTGCGTATAATGCAGATAAAGCCCGGCGGAAAGCCAAATAACCTGCAGCAGACTAAAGTCCGCGGGTATTTGGTTTTCGCTCCGGTACACAGCACCCAAACGGCAGCCGCCGGATCTACGTGCAGGCGAATATATCCGGCTCATTGCCCGCGGGAATACAGATTATGACAGAAAAGAGAGGGAGTTGGAAATGAATAAGAAATTCATGTTGGCGGCAGCCGTTCTGGCACTTATGATGACAGCGGCAGCAGGATGCGGCAGTAAGCAGCCGGCGGAGAACAGCAGCACTGCTTCTTTACCGACGAGCCAGTCAGACGGAACCAATGCAGAGGACGCATCGCTGCCGGGCCAGGAAGGCGGTACGGATGGAACATTAAGCGAAAGGACCGGACTGGAAGCGCAGGGATACTTTGACGGGAAGGAGTTCCTGGCAGAGAAAGTGATCATTGAGATTTATGAGTGAAAAAAGGGATACAGGAACTCCTTGCCCGGCAAAAAAGCCTATGCAAGTGAAGTTCCCGTATCCCTTCTTACGGTCTGTGCATTTCCTGCGCAGACCTGTTATATAGTCCTCTTTTTTCGTATCTGTTCTATTCTGTCACATTGTCTTTTTTCTCTCATATTTTACAAAGTGATAGGTAGTATCGAAATAGGTCTGCTCTTCGCTGTCGGCCGTTATTTCCCACTCTCCGTCTTCCTCCAGGTTGGGGAAATATGCGTCTGCCTCATAGGCCCTGTCAATTCTGGTCACATGGGCCGTATCACAATAAGGAAGCAGCAGCCGGTATACGCTGTCCCCTCCGATCACATACACATCCCGGGAATCGTACTTTTTCACTTCTTCAAGAAGCTCCTCCACCGAATGTACCGCCACCGCATCCTTCACCCTGTAATCCGGATTCCGTGTGAGGACGATGTTTGTCCTGCCCTGGAGAGGCAGTCCCCCCGGGAAGGTATCCATAGTTTTCCTGCCCAGTACCACTACTTTTCCCAAAGTCTCGTTCCGGAACATTTTGTGATCCGCAGGTATCCGCACAAGCAGATCCCCTCTGCATCCGATAGCCCAGTTTTCATCCACAGCAACAATAATATTCATAATTTTGCTCCTCTCCATATCCGCATGCAACTGTCCGGGCAGACCTGTCCGGCCTGTTACCACCCCTTTCCGTCAGATGGCAATGGGAATATCCTTTATCTGTTCTCCCGTAACATAATCCTGCACCATAACATCATTTCTGGTAAACTGGTAAAAATCCTTCACATCCGGGTTCAGGCTGAATTTGGGAGCCGGATAGGGCTGCCTTGCAATCAGCTCCCGGATGATGGGAATATGCCTGTCGTAAATATGGGCATCCGCAATCACATGCACCAGTTCCCCCACCTGCATATCGCATACCTGGGCCAGCATATGGAGCAGAACCGAATACTGTACCACATTCCAGTTATTGGCTGCCAGCACATCCTGGGAACGCTGGTTGAGAACGGCGTTGAGAGTCAGCTTCTCCTCCCCTTTTTTCTGGGTCACATTAAAGGTCATGCTGTAGGCACAGGGATACAGGTTCATTTCATGCAGATCCTGATGCACATAAATATTGGTCATAATCCGTCTGCTGAAAGGATTGTTCTTTAAATCATAGATCACCCGATCCACCTGATCCATCATCCCTTCCTTATACTGATGCTTTACCCCCAGCTGATAGCCGTAGGCCTTTCCGATGGATCCGTCCCCGTCCGCCCATTCATCCCAGATATGGCTGTGCAGATCATGGATATTATTGGATTTTTGCTGCCATATCCACAGAATCTCATCCGCAGCCGATTTCAGTGCCGTCCTGCGCAGAGTCAGCAACGGGAATTCCCGGGAAAGATCGTAGCGGTTCACCACGCCGAATTTCTTTATCGTATAGGCCGGCGTACCGTCCGGCCATTTGGGACGCACTTTTTCCCCTTCCGTACTCGTTCCGTTTTCCAGTATATCCTTACACATCTGAATAAATGTCACATCAGCCAAACTCATATTGCTTTTTCTCTCCTGTTCTTATTCTCAGGAACCGCACCAAGAAGTTCCTTACTGCCACTTATCGCAAAGCGCGTTAATCTGATCCGCCAGCTTGCCCATATCCTTATTTGCCATCCCTTTTGCACCGCGGATAACCGCCAGCAGACGCTGTCCTGCTGCCTCCAGACGGGCATATACACTGTTCACCACAGCCGCTTTGGCTTTCTTTTCCTTCGCCCTGGGTGCGGCTTCGTATTCTAAGACATTGTTGATAAGGTCAAAACGGGTGCCGCTGAAGGGCGCATAAGTATCATACCCATGCTCCTGTTTCAGGCATTCCGCAAAAGAGGTGCAGACCGTATCCTCTCCATGCACAATAAAAACCTTGCGGGGCTTTTCCTGAAAGTTTTCCAGCCATTCAATCAGCCCGTTCTTATCCGCATGGCCGCTCAGTCCCTGGAAGGCCATGATCCGGGCGCGCACATCCACGGTTTCCCCGAAAAGCTTCACTTCCGCAGCGCCCTCCAGAATACTCCGCCCAAGAGTACCCACTGACTGGTAGCCCACAAAAAGAATCGTACATTCCTCCCGCCAAAGGTTGTGCTTCAGATGATGCTTGATACGCCCCGCCTCACACATGCCGGAAGCGGAAATAATTACCTTCGGCGTATCATCAAAATTAATTGCCTTCGATTCGTCGCTGGTAATGGACAGACGCAGCCCGGGGAAGGATATAGGATTGATTCCCCGGCGCACCAGATCCATCGCCTCCTCGTCAAAGCAGTCATGAATATTTTTTTCAAAAATTTCCGTGGCCTCCACGGCAAGAGGGCTATCCACATAAACCGGGAACCTGCCATGATTCACCACCAGGCCCTCTTCCTTGATCTTACGCAGGAAATACAGGATCTCCTGGGTTCTTCCCACGGCAAAGGAAGGAATCACCACATTGCCTCCCCTGTCAAAGGTTTCCTGGATCACCCCAGCCAGGCCGGCAATATAATCCGGCCTCTCCGTGCTGTGCAGCCGGTCTCCGTAGGTGGATTCCATAATAACATAGTCGGCCTGTGCCGTAGGCTGGGGATCCCGTATTAACGGCTGGTTCTTGTTTCCGATATCCCCGGAAAAGCATAATTTTCTCTGAAACCCCTTCTCCTTCGCCCATATTTCTATACTGGAAGATCCCAGCAAATGCCCGATATCCGTAAAACGGATCCGAATCCCCTCACAAACCTCTATCATTTCCCCGTACTCACAAGGTACCAGCAGCCCAATTGTCCCCTCGGCATCTTCCATCGTATAAGGCGGCTCGTGCTTTTGGGTCCCGGAATGCCTTTTGGCCTTACGGTTCTTCCATTCCGTCTCCTGCTGCTGGATATGCGCGCAGTCACGCAACATAATATCACACAGCTGTACGGTCGCCCGTGTGGCATAGATCTTTCCCCGGAAACCCCTGGCATACAGCTGGGGAAGCATGCCGGAATGATCCACATGGGCATGTGTCAGAAACACATAATCAAGCATCGCCTCCTGTACCGGAAGTTCTGCATTATCAAAGGGATTTATTCCCTGCTCCATACCTCTGTCCACCAGAATGTGCTTCTGCGCAGCTTCCAGATAATGGCAGCTGCCCGTCACTTCATGGTCCGCTCCGATAAAAGTTAATTTCATGCATACTCCTGTTCCGTGCCCCCGGCACATTAACCTTTTGGAACCAGGCGTAAAAAAAGCCCGACAAGGAACAGACGTCCCCGTCAGGCCTTTTGTGCCCGGCCTGCTATCTTTTAGTATAACATGATATGCAGCCACCGGCAATTTTATTTCAGAAAAACGGGTGTAGATAAAAAAGTCCGGCGTCACCTGCCCCTGCTTCCCTGTGCGGCCTGCTGTCCTGCAAGGTTCCTTACAGGGGACGCTTCCGCTCGGATAATCACGCAGCGGTACTAAGGCTGCAAAGGACGCAGCCTTAGTACCGGCGTGCTTATAACGCCCCTTCCAGGAATCCTTGCAGGACAGCAGGCCGCACAGGGAAGCAGGGGCAGGTGACGCCGGACTTTTTTATCTACACCCCAGAAAAACAAAACGTAGGCAGCTATTCAGCCGCCTGATCCACGATATTGGCGGATGTATATAACTGGTAATAAATCCCCCGCTTCTTCATCAGTGTATCATGGTTGCCTTCCTCCACTATACGGCTTCCGGAAAGCACCAGAATCCGGTCGGCCCCATGAATTGTGGTCAGCCTGTGGGCAATGGTAAGCGTCGTCCGTCCTGCCGCCAGTTTGTCCAGGGATTCGGAGACAAGGTGTTCGCTTTCGTTATCAAGAGCCGCCGTGGCCTCATCCAAAAGCAGGACCTTGGGTGATTTCAGGAATACGCGCGCTATGCTGATTCTCTGCTTCTGTCCGCCCGACAGCTTCACCCCCCGTTCTCCCACATAGGTTTCATAACCGTCCTTCAGCTCTTCAATAAAATCATGCGCCCCCGCCAGCTTTGCCGCTTTTATCACTTCTTCCCGGGATGCGCCCGGCTTCCCGTAGGCGATATTTTCATAAACGCTGCCGGAAAAAAGATACACATCCTGCTGGACCACGCCTACATTGCTGCGTAAGCTCTGCAGTGTCACCTTTCTGATATTCTGGTCGTCCAGCAGGATTTCCCCTTCCGTGGGATCATAAAAACGGGGAAGAAGATTGCACAGCGTTGTTTTCCCGCCTCCCGACGGGCCTACAAGCGCCACTTTTTCTCCCGGCCGGATGGTGATGTCAATGTCCGACAGAACCGGTGTATGGTCATCCGGATATTCGAAGGAAACATGCCTGAATGTAATTTTTCCATTCACATCCTGAAGAGGAACCGCCCCTTCCTCGTCAAAAATATCCACACTCGCATCCATCAGTTCCGTAAAACGTTCAATTCCCGTCATTCCCCTCTGGAACTGCTCCGCGAATTCAATAATACGGCGGATCGTCGCCAGCAGTGTCGTCACATACATCGTATACGCCACCAGGTCGGCCGGGGATATAAGCCCCTTAATCATAAAAATACCGCCCGCCACAATCACCACAACATACATCAGCCCGTCAAAAATACGGATTGTATTCTGGAAGGCTGCCATATATTTGTAGGTCTCGCGTTTTATTTTCAGGAACTCCTGATTATCCCGGTTGAATTTTCCAAGCTCCACATCTTCGTTGGCAAAAGCCCGGACCACCTTATTGCCCAGAAGGCTGTCTTCGATCCTGGCGTTCAGTTCACCGATATGGTTTCTCTGTTTTTTAAATGCTTTTCTTACCTGCAGATTAAAATAAGAACAGGATACTGCCATGACCGGAATCAGCACAAAAATGATTACGGTCAGCAACGGGTTGATCCCGGCAAGAATCACGAAGGATACCACCGCCTTTAGAAATGCGATGAAGAACTCTTCCGGGCAGTGATGCGCGAATTCCGTGACATCAAACAAATCACTGGTAATCCGGGACATGATCTGTCCCACCTTGGTATTGTTGAAATAATTGTCGGACAGCTTCTGCAAATGGGCAAAGGCATCTTCCCGCATATCCGTTTCTATGGACGCTCCCATGACATGGCCGGTATAAGCCATATAAAAACTTGCCATACCATCTATAATACGGAGCACAAAATACACCCCGCCGATAGTAACAATGGTACGTACCGTCAGCGACGCCAGATCATTCATGCCTATGTTGGTAATATAGCGCAGGATTAACGGCAGCACCAGCTCGCACACCGTGGTGAGGGCGGCACAGAACAGATCCATTACCATGATCCCCACATAGTTACGATAGTAGGGAACAAATCTTCTTAACAGTTTACTCGTTTTCATAGCTCTTATTTCTACGTCCTTTATGTTGTTTTACCCGCGCAGCACGGAACTTTCCTTCTGCTGCGCCATGTGACGTTTCTTAGTGTATCACAAATCCTTCTTTATTTCCACAAGAAAAGCATGGCTATATGAGCCATGCTTTCCCCGCGGGTATCCCCTGCTTACCGCCCCAGATCCGGTTCCGCCTGCAGGGAAATACTCCCCCCGCACTTGCCTTCCGTTTCAAACAGGATGATTTCGTTTTCTCCCTCCTTCAGAAGGGCTCCCGGCAGATACAGCCGTTTCTGCGGCCCGGCCTCCCAGAATCTTCCCAGGTGAAAACCGTTAACAAAGGCGCAGCCTTTTCCCCAGCCCCGGAAATCGAGAAACGTATCCCCTGTTTTTCCCGCAAGGAAGGTAAAACGGTAAAACGCGGGCATTCCCTCCTCCCAGCCTCTTGTGTAATCCAGCTTCTCCAGATTATCCAGGGGAAGACAGTATTGCTGCCATCCGTGCTGGGCAAACCGGTCATTGATCATCACACATCCGTCAATTCCCTTCCGCTGCCAATTTATTATGGGGCCATAATTCACCCTTCCCATATTTTCCATCAGAATATCCAGCCTGATATCCTCCGCCGTAACCGGATCTATCTCATGGCGCTCCAGAAGCTCCCTGTCCGCCGCGGTCAGAACCCGCTTCCTGTCCGCAAAAACAATCGCCCGATCCGCCGCCTGATAAAGCCGCAGACTGTGCAGCCTGCGCTCCGTATGAAGCACGGAGGAATACAGCATATAGCCATAGCCCTGCCCCAGGCGCTCCATGGATTTGGGACTGACCGTATCCACAGGCTCCGCCAGACAATCCAGCGCATGGAACAAATCCACCTTCTGGACAACGGAACAAGAACCGTAAGCCACCCTTTCAAAAGGCGGCTTTTTGCCATATGCAGGTGACTGCCCGTTTTCTGTCCTGCCGTACCCGGAAACCACCTCCCGGAAACGTCTGTATTTCTCCGTGATCTGTCCGTCCTCAGTAAGCAGCGCATCATAGTCATAGGAGGTGACATCCGCGGTCAGACGGCTGCCATAATTTGCCCCATTCATAAAACCGAAATTGGTACCGCCTTCAAACATATATATGTTTACGTTTCCCAGTTCCAGAATATCCTCCAGCTCCTTCGCTGCCGTTTCCGCATCTCCCTTATGGTGCGCCTCATCATGCCATGCATCAAACCAGCCGATCCAGAATTCCGTGCACATACAAGGACCCCCGTCCGTATATTCCTTCAGGATGGAAAATGCCTTTCTCGCGCCGGAACCGAAATTCGCCGTAGGAAACACACCCTCTGTTATAGCATTGGAAAGCATGTTGTGATCCGGGCCGTCCGATGCGAAAAGCGGCACCGTGATTCCTCTCTCACGCATCATATCCCTGAGACTTTCCAGATATTTTTTATCATTCCCGAAGGAGCCGTATTCATTTTCCACCTGAAGCATGAGCACCGGGCCGCCCTGATCGATCTGAAGCGGCGCCAGCAGAGGCATCAGCTTGTCGTAATAGTCTCTTACATGGCGCAGATACCGCTCGTCACTGGTCCTGATATCCATTTCTTCCCCGGCCAGCAGCCAGGAGGGCAGTCCTCCGAAGTCCCATTCCGCACAAATATAAGGCGAAGGGCGCAGTATCACCCACAGCCCCAGCCTCTGTGCCGTCCTGACAAAGGATACCACATCCAGCATCCCATGCACGTTTTCCCCGTAAAAATCAAATGTCCCCTTTACAGGCTCATGCATATTCCAGGGGATGTAGGTTTCCACCGTGTTGCAGCCCAGCTCCCTGAGCTTTTGCAGCCTGTCTTCCCAGTATTCAGGAAGGATCCTGAAATAATGGATCCCCCCTGAAATGATACGGAACGGCTCGTTGTTCAGATAAAATTGATCTCTGATTTCAAAGGTTCCTGTTTTTGTCGTCATAATAAATCCCCTTTTCAATACATGCGTAAAAAAAGCCTCCCGGCATCAGGTTTACCAGAGGCTTTTTCGCAATCATTTCCGGGAATATATTTCTCAATTCCCGCACATAATCCATATCCTACTCAGCTTTTCAGAGTACTGTCCTTCGTAACAACAACCTTCCCACTCTCATCCAAAAGCGGCGTCAGTCCGCCTGCCTCAGCTGCTTTATGCCACATATAGTTAATACCTGTTTCCGTATCAACCCAAATCTCAAGGACATCAACAATCCCCTGACTGTAAATCTTTTTAAACCGCTCCATAAAGTCGACCTCATCCTCACTCATTACAAACTATTATCAGCCAAGAAGAGAAGCCTTCTTCTCCAGTATCGCCTCTACCGCAGCACAGGCCGGACAATCACAGTACCTGGCTCCCGCAGCCTTGATATCCCTCGCATGGACCGCTACTTCTTTCGCTTTGTCCGCTCCAAACACCTGGCTTCCCTGTTCCGATTCGGCAAAACCGATCAGACCGTCTATCGGCATGATGTCCGCTTCCAGTTCTTCTATGTACTTCTTGGTTTCTGCGGCTTCCTCCTCCGTTCCGACAGCCTCCAGCCATGCCTGGGCCGCTGCCTTTGTTTCGCTGCTGCAGGTGGCAGCATTAATCAGTTCGTTGGTTTTTTCCACTACATAATCCAATACATCTTTACCCATAAGCGAGTCCCTTCTTTCTTTTAATTTACACACATAATATCACATTTTCCTGATATTTACAATTCTGTGTATCGTTTTTTTGCAATCACACTTTAAAACTCGTAACCATTGGCAAATAGGATACCGTGCCGCAAGTACACGGCACGGTCTAAACAGTACGTTTTATTCTCCCTTTTCCCCATAAAGCTGTTCCTGCAGATATGCCCTGTTTTTATCAAAATCCACCTGAAGGACATCCATACCTCTGATCTTGGCACTGGTATAGGTTCCCTCCAGAGGAATGCTTTCCTGGACAATATCATACGTGAGCAGCTTTCCTGCCATCAGGCTCAGGCGCAGGCATTCCGTCCGGGTCAGATTCGTTGTCAGGTTAGGGAACAGGCCATTCACCAGCTCTCCCGGATTCGTCACTGCCGCCAGAGGAAGCTTTTTCATCACAGCCGAAAGCACCTTCCTCTGCCTCTCCGTTCTTCCGAAATCCGTTCCGATATACCGGTTTCTGCTGTACGCCAGAGACTGCGCCCCATTCAAATGAATCATGCCGCTCAGGGAAGTATCCAGATAATCCGTCTCCATAGGCATCCCCCTGAGTTCATTATATTCGTTCAAATATGCATTAACCCATTGCACCTCTTCATTGGTAAGCTCCAGATCCACCCCATTCACCGCATCCACCAGATTCGCAAAGGCCTGGAAATTAACCACCGCATACCGGTTTACCTCAATCCCCAGATTCTGCTTTACCGTTTCCAGCAAAAGCTCCGGCCCGCCGAAGGCATAAGCCGCGTTCAGCCTGTTGCCGTCCCGTCCGGGGATGTCCACATACATGTCCCGCAGCAGAGACGTCATATGAATCGTCCTGGTCTTACTGCTCACAGACAGAAGAATCATAGCGTCCGACCGGCCGTCGTCCCCTTCCGTACGGGAATCACTGCCGATTAACAGGATATTCACAACACCGTTTTCCTTCAGCGGCTCTCCTGCAAGCGTTTCCACCCTGCTGTATCTCATTTTTCCATAGATACTGCCAATTGCCAGATACCAGACCGCCCCGAAAAGTACAAGCAGCACTGCCAAAATGGTTAAAAACTTCTTTCCCCGGGACTTCTTCTTTTTTCCGTTTTTCTTCTTATCCTTGCTCATTACGGCGTGTTTGTCCTCCTCCCGTTTCCGTTTTTCCTTCTTTGGTTTCTCCTTCCCAGCCTTTTGCTTCTTCGGTTTTTCCGTGTAATTATCCTTCCTGTTTCTGTTCCTTCTGTTTATATGTCTCGATTCCTCATATGATAAACGTCCTGCATGCCTGTCATAATCCCTTTCCTCTTCATATAAGCCGTCCTCTTCCTCCCCGTACATCTCCTCCTCATAATCCGTGCCATCTTCGTCGTATGAATCCCCGTAATCCGCTTCCTCATAGTCTGAATCCCTGTAATCCGCTTCCTCGTAGTCCGGTTCTTCGTAATCCGGTTCTTCCCCGAACGCCGTCTCTTCTTCATACCCTTCCCCGTCAGGTCCCTCCGCATTACTATAAGCAGCATCGCTTTTCTCATACTTTTCCACTTCTCTGTCCAGGAACTGTTCCAGGCTCCTCTGAATCTGCTCCATTTCATTTCTGTTTTCCCTGCCCATAGAAAGCCTCCTTTCTCCTATCAGGTAATCAATCGTAATTATACCGGCCGCCGGACATCCGCAATTTTCCATTTTCCCGAAAACACAGCCATGGCCTCCCAGGTCCGCCCGCTTTCTAAAAGCCGTTATTTTCCATATATATTAACAGTTAACCCACTTCTTTCGTATATGGGGATTAGTATAACACATTATAAGAGAAAAATAAAATACACTCTTCAGACCTGTCTGAACTGTTCCCTGATTTATAACCGGATATGAATTTTATACAAAAAAGGGATTGACAATTTTGAAAGGTTATTGTATAGTAATACTTGCCTGTTGGACAGATAGATTTACAGCTATCCGGTTCATCAAAATGCGATAGTGGCGTAGTTGGTAACGCGCGACCTTGCCAAGGTCGAGACCGCGGGTTCGAGCCCCGTCTATCGCTCTTATAAAAACAGCGGTTTCCGTCTATCGGATAACCGCTGTTTTTACATTATGGAAGCATAAAAAACAGAAGTATTAAAAATGCAAATAAAAAGCAGTGCTGCCGCCTTCTATAATAAGAAAAACGGCAGCACTGCTTTTTAGCGGCATCCGGCCTTAAAGGCCTCCTTTAAGGGTATCCGCATATTTTACCCGGTATACCCTTTTCAGGGAATCGTTAATCCGGTTTTCATCGATGGTTCCGTCTTTTACCGCATTAACGACACCTTCATATGCAGTGACAAAATCTTCCGGCATGAGAATCATATCTGCGCCGGCCTTCAGCGCCTTGACTGCCGCTTCATCAGCCGTGTAATACTCGGATATTGCCGACATATTCATGGCATCTGTAATGACAATCCCCTCATAACCAAGCTGGTTGCGCAGCACACCGGAAATAATTTTCTCATTTATGGATGCAGGAGTGGCATCTCCGTCCGCAAGGGCCGGGGCTGATATATGGCCTACCATAACCATTGCAGTTCCCGCGTCTATCCCGGCCTGGAAAGGCAGGAATTCAGTTCCCTGCATTTCTTCTGCCGTCCTGTCCGTCTCCACTGCACCTTCATGGGAATCCCCCGAGGTATCCCCGTGCCCGGGGAAATGCTTGATGCAGGCGCTTACCCCCGTATCCTGCAAGCCCTGTACAGCACTTGCCACCATCTGGGACACCACGGCCGCATCGCTGCCGAACGCCCTGTCTTTGATTACTTTATTGTCCGGATTAGTCAGCACATCCGCCACCGGCGCAAAATCCAGGTTAAAGCCGTAGCCTTTCAGATAACTGCCTATAGTCTGCCCTGCGGCGTATGCCGCATTCGGATCCCCTCCTGCCCCGATATCCGCCATAGGTCCCACATTGGCCAGCTTGAGCTGGTCGGCAACCCTGGCAACGGTACCGCCTTCCTCATCCACACCAAGAAAAAGAGGGTAGGTGGCATAACCCGTCGTTTTGGAAAGCATTTCCGTAAGCTGTTCTTCCGATTGTATATTCTTGGCAAAATAAACCAAACCGCCCACCGGATATTTTTTCAGGGCCTCCTGTGTCCCTTCTCCTGCCTGTATAGCAGTCCCCACACCGGTAAGCTGTTCCGGCGTTATAAAGAACAAACCGGCGACCTTATCTTCCAGGCTCATATTTGCCACACAGGATTCCACCAGTTCCTCCAGGATTTCTTCCTGTGTCTGAACGCTTTCGGTCTCCGTCGCCGCTTCCCCCGCCGTTTCTGTTTCGGTCCCGTTCTGCTCCTCGGCCTCCGCCTGGGCCTGGGATTCTTCCTGAGCGCGGGATTCCTCCTGCTGTTTTTTCTCTTCCATAGCGTTGGAAATGTGCCGGACACCAAAAAATCCGCCGGTCACTAACCCGGCCAGCAGCAAAACTGCCACAATATAGGAAATAATCTGGTTCCTTACCCGTCTCTTCCGTCTTCTGTCTCTCCGGTTCATACCAACACTCCTTCCGTTCTTACCATAACAGTACCACAAATAGAAGCGGGTATCAATCATTTTTCATCACTGATACCCGCTCCTAAACTATGCTATCCAATGGCCTCTTCCTCCATTTTTTCTCCTCAGCTTGCTTTCCACTCATCCTACTCCTTGTACTCATGTACTGCAACGGTATTCATCATAATTCTTTGATGATTCTTCGTCACTCAAGTAAGTGTACTCATCCTGCTTCGGTTTTTAGCATCGTCCTTAAAGTATATTGTTATTGTTCTTTAAAGATTCCATTCTCTTCTTTCCGGGATTTCTTTAGTATGACGGCTCTTGTTCTTATCTGGTCACCATCTATAATAAATTACTTCTTTCAACTAAGGATACTGTTTCCTTCGCTCTATAGAACCTTTTCTTTAAACTAAAGCTATCGGCTTCTGTCGTTACTTTAAACTAAAGATAATCTTCTCTGCTGTCAGAAATTTTCTCGTTCTTCAAAAGAATCTTTATTTACAGTTACCAGTTTACCAGATAGTTTCCGTTTCCTTCATTCTAAAGCGTTTCCTTCTGAAAGAAAATCCTTTCTTCTTTATGAACAATCTTTAAGGCTTCCTTATTAAGTTGTCTTGTACTGTTATTGTTTTTTCTCCTTTAATATTACTTTAAAGGGATTAACTTACGTTTTCGGTGGTCTGTACCTTCCTTTCCTCTGTTTTTTGTTTACTTCTTTGTTTGTGACTTCATTATATCTGTATAAATTAGAAATGTCAATATATTTTTAGACTTTTTTCTTAATTCTTTTAATTTTAACATTTTATATAATCATTTCCAATGTATTATATGTATTTTGCTTATTATTGTATGAATTATCTGACAATTTATTTTGATTCTTCTTTTCCACTTCTACATAAAGGAACCGTTCAGACGGCCCCTTGTGTCCTGCGGCATCCCCCTCCCCTTCTTTTCCCTGGGGCTGCGGTACTGCGGGGAATCCTGGAAGGGGCCGTCTGAATTGTTACTATATGTAAACCGGTCAAAAATAGCGGCAGATACAGATAAAGCGTCTGAAACAGCCCGTAAAGGCAGCTTCAGACGCTTTTATCCCGTATTCCGTATTTACCGCAGCAAACGGCGGCTTAAATCTGTACCAGCACAAAAATATTATAAATAGCGCGGATAGCGGCTTCAAAATCTTCATTTCTTACGCCGATGATAATATTCAGCTCGCTCGAGCCCTGATCGATCATTTTAACGTTGACATTGGCATGGGCCAGAGCGGAAAAAATTCTTCCCGCAGTACCTCTGGTGGATTTCATTCCCCGGCCAACTACCGCTATCAGCGCCAAATCGGATTCAATGTCAATCGTATCCGGATGCGCGAGACGGTGGATGGCGGAAACCACCTTCTGTTCCTTATCCATGAATTCATCCTGATGGACAAATACGGTCATGGTATCAATACCAGAAGGGACATGCTCAAAGGAAATGCCGCTGTCTTCAAAAGCCTGAAGAACCTTTCGGCCAAAACCTATCTCCGCATTCATCATATCCTTTTCAATATTTACGGAGCAGAAGCCTTTTTTACCGGCAATCCCGGTGATGACAAATTTGGATTTCTGGCAGGTGCTTTCCACGATCCAGGTTCCGTTATCCTCCGGTGCATTGGTGTTGCGGATATTAATCGGAATCCCTTCTTTTCTTACCGGGAAGATAGCGTCCTCGTGAAGGACGGTGGCCCCCATATAAGAAAGCTCCCGCAGTTCCTTGTAGGTAATGGTGTCGATACCCACCGGATTGGGGATAATACGGGGATCTGCAATCAAAAAGCCAGATACATCGGTCCAGTTCTCATAAACCTCCGCATGGACAGCCTTTGCCACGATGGAACCGGTAATGTCGGATCCTCCTCTGGAAAAGGTGCGGATGCTGCCGTCAGGCTGTGAGCCGTAGAACCCGGGGATAACGGCGTACTCTTCTTTTTCCAGACGTTCGGACATGACCTTATCGGTCTTGGCCGCATCGAAAACGCCCTCTTCATCAAAGAAAATCACTTCTGCGGCATCAATAAAGGTGAATTTCAGATAAGCGGCCATAACGATCCCATTTAGATATTCTCCTCGGGAAGCGGCATAATCCCTGCCTGCCTTCTTTTTAAAATTAGCAGAAATGGTTTTAAATTCTTCTTTGAGGGAGAGTTCCAGGCCCAGGCCCTTGATGATCTCTTCATATCTGTCTTCAATAGCCTTCAGCTGCTCCTGAAAGGGCTTATCTTCTTCCGCCGCCCCATAGCAGTCGTAAAGCATATCCGTCACCTTGGTATCTTTCTTGTTACGTTTTCCGGGTGCGGAGGGTATCACAAACCGTCTTTCCTCATCGGCTTTTATAATCCCGCCCACCTTCATGAACTGTTCTGCACTGGCGAGGGAGCTTCCACCGAATTTAACCACTTTTTTCATACTTACTTTTCCTCTGCCACCGGAAGACGGCGGCTTTTATCCTTTCCTTACTGATGATTTTTATGAGAAACGTCCAGACAGGCATTGTCTTTACTTTTTATGCTTGATCTGCAGGAATTGGTCCATGAGCTTATAGCCTTCCGGGATATAGTTTCCGCTTAAAATAGCTTCCGCTTCGTTATAATTCCAGTCGTTCTTCTGCGGTCTGGTGCTGTCATAAATAAGATAAGGCACGTTCTCCGCCGTGTGGGTACGAATCCGTATAGGAGTGGGATGATCCGGCATCACCAGCAGCCTGTAATCCACTCCGCTTCTGTCAAGAGCAGAAGTCAGGGGGCCAATTACCCTGGTATCCAGGTACTCAATGGCTTTCAGTTTCTTCTCAAGGCTTCCCTGATGTCCCATTTCATCCGGGGCTTCCACATGGATATAAGCAAAATCATAGCCGCCCTTTGTCAGCGCATCCACAGCCGCCTGGGTCTTTCCCTCATAATTGGTATGAAGTCCGCCGTTGGCGCCTTCCACCTCGGCCACATCCATTCCGGCCCCTACGGCAATACCCTTCAGCAAATCCACGGCGGATATCATAATGCCTTTTTTCCCCGTTTTTTCCTGGAAAGAGGGCAGGGCCGGACGGGTTCCGGCTCCCCAGAACCAGCAGCAGTTGGCCGGATTCAGGCCATTGCGTCGGCGCTCTTTGTTAATTGGATGACTTTTAAGCAGCTCATAGCTTCTTTCCATCATTTCATACAGCTTTTTATCCGAAGGCAGGTAGGGGGCAATTTCCCTTCCGAGCACATCATGGGGCGGGGTCAGTTCTTCCGCTTCCCCGTTTTTCCAAATCAGGCAGTGGCGGTAACTGGTTCCCACATAAAAATGATAAGGCTCTGCGTCCATTTCTTCCATTACCGCATGCAGAAGCACACTGCAGTCTTTTGTGCTGATTTCACCGGAGCTGTGATCCAGGATTCTTCTTTTGGAAAAGGGGATTCCCTCTTCTTCCGAAAGGGTCACGATATTACACCGCATGGCGATGTCTGTATCCTGCATAGGAACGCCTATGCTGAGGGCCTCCAGAGGGGAACGCCCGGAATAATACTTCCTTGGGTCATATCCCATGACAGAAAGGTTCGCTGTATCGGATCCCGGCTTCATTCCTTCGGGTATGGTGCTAACCATGCCTATTTCCGATTTTTTGCTTAACACATCCAGAGCCGGTGTCTTTGCATAAGAGAGAGGTGTTTTTCCATTCAGGCGGGATAACGGCTCATCCGCCATTCCATCCCCCAAAACAACCACATATTTCATTTCTTCCTCGATTCCGCCGAGCTGTACGGCTTTTCTTCAGAGCGTGTTTTAAATTGGATATGGAAACACACTCTAGTCTTCTTCCAGACGGATCCGGCTGATAAACCCGGGCAGTTCCGAGGTTTTTGCAGCAAATTCCCTTTCCGTCATTACAGGAGTTACAAAGCCGAATTCTCCGCTCACGCCATCTGCTTCTATTTTTTCCACTTCACCGAAGAGCTTCCTGACCGCTTCCTCCGATTTTTCGGAAACACGGACGAAGAACTTCCTGGAAGAATCCTCCATACTCTTAAGGGAAAGCTTTTCTTCCTCCCAGATACAGATGATATGCTTCCGGCCGTGTTTGGCACAGTCAATCACATCGGACACCACCGCGCTGGCCGTGGGCAGCTTTCCTGCGCCCCTTCCGTAATACATGGAATCCCCCAGTGTATTCCCTCTGATAAAAATAGCGTTAAAAACATCATTGACGCTGTGAAGCGGGTTCTTTTCCCCGATCATAAAAGGGGCTACCATGGCATAATATTCACCGCCGGCTTCTTTTGCTCCGGCTAACAGCTTAATGAATTTATTCATTTTTTTCGCATAGAGGAAATCCTCTTTCGTTATTTTCGTAATTCCTTCCGTGTAGATATCTTCGTAGCGGACGGTTTTTCCTGTCATCAGGGAAGACAGGATTGCAATTTTACGGCAGGCATCATAGCCCTCCACATCGGCTTCCGGATTACGCTCGGCATAGCCTTTTTCCTGGGCTTCCTTCAGGCAGGAATCGAAATCGCATCCTTCTTCCGCCATCTTGGTGAGAATGTAATTGGTGGTACCGTTGAGAATGCCGTTAATCAGTTCAATGCGTTCCGCGGTAAGAGCCACATTCAATGGACGGATAATGGGGATCCCGCCGCCCACACTGGCTTCAAACAGATAATTGCAGCAGTTTTCCCTGGCGGTGCGGATTAACTGTGCCCCATGGTTAGCCACCAGCTCTTTATTGGAAGTACATACGCTTTTTCCGGCTTTCAGGGCCTGCATGGAAAAGGTGAAGGCAGGCTCGTTGCCTCCCATCGTTTCACAGATAATGGATACCTCGGGATCGTTTAAGATAATGCTGTAATCATGAACCACCCTGTCTTCGTACGGATCCCCCGGAAAATCCCTTAAATCCAGTATGTATTTCACATGCAGTTCTTCTCCTGCCCGTTTGTCAATGACCTCTTTATTTGTCTCAATTACTTCAACAACTCCGCTTCCCACCGTGCCATATCCCAGTACCGCTACGTTTATCATATCTCTTCCTCCGTCTGCTTTTCTTTTGTAGAGCTTTATTCCTTCGCCAAAATCTTGACGTTACGGACACCTGTTTTCTCTTCCATGGTTTCCAGCATTCTGGATACATCTCCCGTAGTGCTGAGAACCTGGACACTGATGCTTAAGGATGCAACGCCGTTGATGGGGATACTCTGATGGATCGTCAGAATATTGGCGCCGAAGTCCGCGATCACCTTCAGCACATCGGACAAAAGCCCCGGCTCATCCTCAATTGACATGGCCAGTGTAATTGTGGTACCCTGGGCATTGTCATGAAAGGGAAATATATCATCCTTATATTTGTAAAAGGAACTGCGGCTGATGTCCACCTTCTCCACCGCATCCTGGATGGTGGCGGCTTTTCCTGAATCCAGCAGCCGTTTGGCCTCCACTACCTTAAGCAGGACCTCCGGAACCGCCTTCTGTTTCACTACATAATAATCCGTTTTTTTCTGCATATTTTTCATTTCGTATCCGAAGCCTCTTCCTCTGTAAAAGCCTTTATTTTAACATGTCTTTCCACTGCAAACATTTGTGTGTCACCGATGGATATTGTAGCATAGGGTTTCCGGGAAAGCAATAAAAACTTTCAGGCGGATTGTATTTTTAGGAATACAATCCGCCTGAATATGGCATTAATATAAGCGGTTCCAGTATTTACCACAGGAAAAGAAGGAGGTAACGGATACCCAGCAGAAGCAGCATGTGACCGGGATAAAAGAAATAGAAGAAATATTTGCCTTTTTTCATATATCTTTTACCATTGCCCGCATACAGGAATAAAAATGCAAAAATACAGAATACCTCTACGGACAGGGAGGAAACGATCCCCGCTGCCGTATGCAGCCCTAAAAGCACATCCAGGAAGAAGGAGGCCAAAAAGAAAAGGGGGGAAAGCAGGCACTGCCTCTTTCTGTCGCCGCGCAGCAGATAGAGGGCGGCAATCAAAACCACACCCTTATAATCATAATCCGTCCTCATTAGCAGGGCTGCCGTCATCCCGGCAGCAAGTATCACGATACTGCCTCCGACGGACCATGCTTTGCTTTCCCATTTCCCGGCCCGGCGAAGCCCCGTCAGCGTCAGAAGGCCGATGAGCAGCGTCCAGAATACATTCTGGTAATCCGGCGTGATGCCGCCGAATAAAAGCAAGTCAAAAGGCAGCTCGGAAAGCAGGGCAAACCCGAAAAGACGGAGGGCATATCTGGGGACGCTTCTTGTATGGAGGAAACCCTGTACCAAAAGGTAGCAGTATATGGGAAAAGCCAGCCTGCCCACACACCGCATCAGCTCATCCACTGTCAGACAGATCCGGAATGCCTGGCTGTCATAGGGAAAACTCTGTAAAAAAAAGGCCTCCATAATCCCTGCCCCGGTATGATCAATAAACATGGTTACCAAGGCAAGAAGCTTCAGCGCATCTAACGAAAATCTTCCGTTTTTATCCCTCAGATTACTGATTACGGTCTGCGCACCGTATCTTTTTTTTCCCATAAAATCCTCTCCGTCTCTATAATTGTCCTGCTGTCCTCATGTGTGCATGTAAAAATAACGGAGCCTGCGGCCCCGTTATCCGTTTTCTTACTTGTAACTGTGAAGGTACTAAACAGTTCTTTTCCTTATACGAGCGGATATTTATCAGTTAATGTCTGAACAATAGCCCTGGCCTCAGGAATCTTATCCTCGCCGCCTTTGATAACCAAAGAGATCGCTTCCGCTATCCTGTCCATATCCTCCGTGTTCATTCCTCTGGAGGTAACGGCAGGGGTTCCCAGACGGACACCGCTTGTCACAAACGGGGATTTCGGGTCATTGGGGATCGTATTTTTATTGCAGGTGATGTGAGCCGCATCCAGCAGCTTCTCCACCGCTTTTCCGGTAAGATCAAAATTGGTCAGATCCACAAGCATGAGATGGTTATCCGTACCGCCGGAAACAATCTTAATCCCGCGATCCATCAGGCCGCGGCAGAGCGCCTGTGCATTGTCGATAATTCCCTGCTGGTACACCTTGAAATCATCGCTCAGGGCTTCCTTGAAGCAAACAGCCTTTGCGGCGATAACATGCATGAGGGGACCGCCCTGGATTCCGGGGAAAATCGCTTTGTTAAAATTATATTTTTCTGCGGCTTCCTTATTGCAGAGGATCATACCGCCTCTGGGGCCGCGCAGAGTCTTATGGGTTGTGGTGGTCACCACATCCGCATACGGGATGGGGCTGGGATGCAGCCCTGCGGCAACCAGGCCGGCAATATGGGCCATATCCACCATCAGGCAGGCTCCCACCTCGTCGGCAGCTTCCCTGAAGGCTTTGAAATCTATCGTCCTTGCATAAGCGGATGCTCCTGCAATGATCATTTTAGGTTTGCATTCTCTGGCGGTTTGTTTTAACTGATCATAATCGATGAAACCCTCATCATTCACGCCGTAGGGAACGATGTTAAAATATTTGCCGGACATATTCACCGGGCTTCCGTGGGTAAGATGTCCGCCGTGATCCAGGTTCATCCCCATAATCGTATCACCGGGGTTCAATACGGCAAACTGTACCGCCATATTGGCCTGTGCTCCGGAATGGGGCTGCACGTTGGCATAATCACAGCCGAACAGCTCTTTGGCACGCTCAATAGCCAGATTTTCCACCACATCCACACAGCCGCATCCGCCATAATATCTCTTGCCCGGATAGCCTTCCGCATACTTGTTGGTCAGTACGCTTCCCATTGTGGCCATAACAGCCTTGCTGACCCAGTTTTCGGAAGCGATCAGCTCGATATGGCTGTTCTGTCTTTCCTGTTCGTCCACAATCGCCTGTGCGATTTCCGGATCCGTCTTCATCACATCGTCCAGAGAATACATCTTTCAACCTCCTGCATATTTCTATCAACGTCCGGTAATTTCACAGAGCACGGCCGCATTTTATGAAACCACATAACTTGGATCGATACCAGTGGGGGATACCGAATTATCTCTGCCCGCCACTGCCTTTATCTGAGGTTCGGCGCTTCAACCACCTCTAGTACTGGCAAAAAACGAAACGCTTATTATGTCAAATTATGATGATTATAGCATACATTAAGTTAATTGCAAATATAAATAAATCAAAAAATTATTCTTATTCTTTTCTTAAGTCCTGTCCGCGCCCCTTTACTTGCCATTTCTTTTCTGTTACAATACAACCTTAGAAAATTAAGTTTTATGGGGAAAGCCGGGGAGAAACATATGTATTCATTTTTGGTAAATCCTGCCTCCCGTTCCGGACGGGGACAGAAGTACTGGGAACGGATCAAGAGTATTCTTGAGGAAAGAAAGATACCATATCAGGTTTATTTTTCCCAGGGACCCGGCGATATTGTCAGGCTGGCTGAAATGCTCACCGGTTCTCTGCCGGCCGGCGGAGAGGACATCCATCTGATTATTTTAGGCGGGGACGGCACGGCGAATGAAGCCGTGCAGGGGATCCGGGACTTTAAAAGGACCCGGTTCAGCTACATCCCTACCGGTTCCAGCAATGATCTCGCACGGGATACCGGCATCAGCCGAGACCCTGCCGAAGCATTGGAACGCATACTATCTTCCGCCAGGGAACGGCCTATGGATGTAGGCTTTCTTCATTATAATAGTGTTTATAAATCCGACGGCAGGCCGCGTGAGGACAAACCGGTGCCTCACGACAGACGTTTTCTGGTAAGCTGCGGCATTGGTTTTGATGCCGGCGTATGCCAGGAAGCCATGCATTCGCACATAAAGGATTTCCTAAACAAGATAGGACTTGGCAAGCTGACCTATCTGGGAATCGCGTTAAAACAGCTGATCCGCTCCGGAAATGCGGCTGCTGAGCTGACTGTGGAGAAAGACGGGCTGTCTTCCGAAAAGGTGAATCTGTCCCGGCTGATGTTCATTGCCTGTATGTCCCACTGCTATGAGGGCGGCGGATTCTACTTCTGTCCCGGCGCCGACGCGTCGGACGGAATACTGGATTTATGTACGGTCAGCGGCGTGCCCAAGTGGAAGGTGCTTATGGTGCTCCCCACCGCTTTTACAGGAAAGCACTACCGTTATGACGGCGTGGAACGCTACAGCGGCCGTTCCGTCCGGATACATACCACAGTCCCTCTATGGGTACATACGGACGGCGAGGTATCCTGCCTTTCAGACGACATCACAGTAAGCTGTACCAGACAGCTGCTTCGTTTTTACTATTAATTTATCATGAGGCGATTATTATGAAAAATATCTATGAAAAGTATAAACACATATTGCCCTTTGCCTTATATTTCCTCGTCTACATGGTTTGGTTTTCCTGGCTGGAGCAGAGACATATCTGGAAATACCAAATCATCCATATGGCGGTTGATGATCATATTCCGTTTAATGAAATATTTATCATTCCTTATTTTTTGTGGTTTGTTTATGTACCGGCTGTTGTCCTGTACCTGGCCCTCAAGAATAAGGACGATTACTACAGGACGGCGATTTTCCTCTGCACCGGAATGACGGTCTTTCTGCTGGTGTCCACCTTTTTCCCGAACGGACATCGGTTAAGGCCGGCGGTTATGCCCCGAGACAATATCCTCACCCAGATGGTGGCATCGCTGTACCGTACCGATACTCCCACCAATCTGTGGCCGAGCATCCATGTATATAACTCCCTGGGCGCACATATCGCCTTGTCCCATTCCCAGCTGGGTAAAAAGAAATGGCTGCGCTTCGGTTCCGCTGCACTCTGTGTTTCCATCATACTGGCTACTGTTTTCCTGAAGCAGCATTCTGTTTTTGACATGCTGACAGCCTTCGTTATGGCAGCCGCCATGTACGGCGTGGTTTATCACTATGATGTCCTCGTATACCTGAAACAGCACCGCACGGCAAGACGGGCCGCCAAAGCTGCACACAACGAAATCAAATAACGGCATTTATCCCAATCACCCGCTTGTCTACCGACAGTCGGGTGATTTTTTCCTGCCTGTCCTATACAATAAAAGCAAATACAGGAGGTATCAGCTATGGATAACCAAGCAATCGGGCTGTTTATCAGACAGCTTCGCACAGAAAAGAATCTCACGCAAAAGGAGCTGGCGGATCGGCTTCACGTAACGGATAAAGCGGTATCAAAATGGGAACGCGGCCTTTCCCTTCCCGCTATTGATCTGCTCAGCCCCCTGTCCCGGGCCCTGGACATTTCCGTCGTGGAATTAATGGACGCCCAGCGCCACCAGGAAAACAGCATTGACCTGGAAAAAGCAAACGCCATACTGGAAGACACCACCCAGCGTCTTAAAAGAACCATCCGCTTCAAACGCCTCGCCCTTCTCCTGATCTTTATCCTCCTTTTCATCACCACCCGGATAAGCGGCCGGCTCCTCTGGAACCAGGGCCTTCTTCTGGACGAAAGGAACGTGAGCATACAGGACATCTATTACGTTCCCCTGGACAACACTCTTACCTGGATCGGTTTCGCCCTGCAGTTCCTTCTCCTCTGGATCACCTTCTTTGCGGCCCTCCGCAAGGAGTAACCGACCTGATGTTTCCTTTCATGGGCCGGGAACAAAAAAGTGCCGGGAAATCCGGCACTTTTTTCTGTATACATTGGTTAATTGAACTTAAAAAACCGCTGGCAGAGTTTATACCCTTCCACGGATATTTTTCTTCCTCCCTTACCCGGCAGATTGGTATAGCTTCCCAAAAGGCCGTAGCGGAGACGGAAGAACACCATCGGGTCCTTCTGCTTGATATATTTCCAAAGCTCGTTTTTCTTTTCCAGGTTCTCTTCGGTACCGGAATAAATCAGCATGATCGAAGAGACCGTGGTAATAATATCCAGATAGTTAAGCATATAATTACGCAGCTTTTTGTGGGTAGCCAGGAATTGCTTTTTGGACACCACATAGTCCACCATAATCTTGTTGACCTTGATCTGCTGGTCAATCCTGCCTATCATCACCTGCTCATTTACCGACTGATCCGCTCTTCCGATATAGTAGCGGTAAAAATTGACATCCATATAATACATCTTTTTCACAAAGGGAAGAGGCTCGAAAACAAACAGGTTGTCTACATAAAAAGTATGCTCCGGCAGCTTCAGACCGCAGTCTTTTAACAGCCTGGTCCTGAAAATCACGGAATGCATAAGGATATACTGCCCCTTATGGAACCGATGTACATCATTCCAGGAAAACAGCTCATCCTCCGGCAGTACATGATGGTAACGGATTACCTTTTTGCGCTTTTCGCCTTCTTTTTCATATACATAGTTGGCAATCAGCATGTCCAGCACTTCTTCACCGCCGGTAAGCTGTGTCAGCTTATCTAAAATTTCCCGGTAGGCCGTGTCCGACACCCAGTCGTCACTGTCCACCACTTTAAAATAAAGGCCGGAAGCATTCTCGATACCGGTATTTACAGCTGATCCATGACCTCCGTTTTCTTTATGGATCACGCGGACTACAGAAGGGTGTTTTTCCGCATATTCATCCGCAATTGCGGCTGTTCCATCGGTGGAACCGTCATCCACAATCAGTATTTCCACATCCTCCCCTCCCGGCAGGAGGGATTCGATGCACTTTCGCATGTACTTTTCAGAATTATAGCAGGGTATTGTTATTGACAGCAGTTTCATAGCTTCCTCCGTTTCGCGCCCCCGGCTTTCCTTTCCGTTTTGGCCCGGCGCATCCTTGCTGATTTGTAACTGTTCCGTATCACACAGCTGCTTCCATTTCAAATTTATCCCCGCATATCGCAGCCACGCCCGGGTACCGCATCAATCCGCCGTTTGATAAGAGTTTTCAAATTTCTCATTTCCCAGCCGGATTTGCAGATAGTCCGTATAAGCGGCATATGCGGAGGGAATCGGATATTCCTTCTCGGTACGTGAAGGCTCCACAAACAACAGTCCTTCCTTCGAACCTCCCACCGGCTCCAGTTCATCCACCCGGATACAATAGCCCACCATATCCCATTCCTTGTGTGAAAAAATATGTCTGGAGTCAGGAAGCCTGCTTATCCGTAAAGGATGCATTCCTTTTTCTTTCAGGAATGCCAGCACCTCCTCCCGGCTGAGATGTCCTTCCACAGAAGGGAACTCATACATTCCCGCCAGCAGCCCCTTTTCCGGGCGTTTCCGTATTGCCGTCCTCACGTCATCCTGTATCACCAGGATCGTTCTTTTCTCTATGGTACGCTCCTTTTTCGGGGATTTTTGCGGAAAATCCGTTTCCGCCGACAGCCTGTGGGCCTGGCAGCGGTCTTCCCATGGGCATTCTCCGCATTTGGGAATTCCGTTAGGTATACAAACCGTTGCACCCAGCTCCATCAACGCCTGGTTAAAATCACCGGGGCGCTCCCGGGGGATCACCGCCAGCAAATCCTCTTCCACGCTCTTTCTGACTTTTGCATTCAGCATATCCCGGTCATCCGCCCGGTACCGGGCAATCACCCGGAGTACATTTCCGTCCACCGCGGGTACCGGCTCCCCATAGGCGATGGAGGCCACCGCACCTGCCGTATAGCTGCCGATTCCCGGCAGTGTCAGAAGTTCTCCGGCCGTGGAAGGCATGACACCCGCATGTTCGGCCATAATAACCCCTGCCGCCTTCTTCAGGTTCCTGGCCCTGTTGTAATACCCCAGGCCCTCCCACAGCTTCAGAAGCCTGTCCTCGGGCGCGTCAGCCAGCGACGCTATATCGGGAAAGCTTTCCATAAACCGCTGGAAATAAGGCTTTACGGCCTCCACCCGCGTCTGCTGCAGCATGATTTCCGATATCCATACCCGATAGGGTGCCGGATCCTCTCTCCATGGAAGGATACGCCTGTTCCCATCATACCATTTAAGCAGCGGAGCCGCAATAGCTTCCAGATTGTCTCCTGCCTCTTTATCCGGATCCAGAACCACCGGTATTTTATAAGTGATTTCCATACTGTCACGGGCCACATGGCAGCCATAGGCATACAGCCCCACTCCGGCGGCCTCCGCCTTCTCCAGCGCCAGGGCAAAAGCCGGCTGTGTCTGTCTGTTAGGCGTGAAATACCGGACGCCTTCCATCTGTACCACAAAAAGGATCCCCGCATCGTATCCGTTTTTCTTAGCCTGTACCAGCTCCTCCACATGCTTAAGGGCACGCAAAGAAGGTGCATCCGGAAACAGAGCCGCTCCCTCCGTTTCCAGGGTTACACCTTTCACCTCCAGCCATATGTTATGCTCTTGCGTTTCAATATAAAAATCAAACCGGGAATTCCCATAGGTGCATTCCGGCCGGATCCGTTTTACCCCCGGGAACAGGCCTCCGGAGGCCAGCCACTCTCCCGCTGCCTTATTCGGCGCCGCGGAATCCACGTTTACCATGCGGCCCTCTTTTTCCACACCGATCAGATCATAAGCCGTCTTTCTTTCCGGATTTCCGCTTTTTTCCAGATATACACGGACACCTCTGTACAGAAGTTCTTTGCATCTTCCGGTATTTTTTACATGCACCTTCTCCTGCCTTCCCTCTATTTCCACATAGGCAATGAACCGGTTTGGCCTTTCAATAAAAATGCCTTCCTTTATATTTTCATATTTCATAAATTACCTGCTGCCTTTTTTCTATACTGTCCTTTTCTATGCGATACATTTTCTATACTGTCCCATTTTCTATTCTATACCGCCCTTAACGTCCGGATTTCCTTTCTCCGGCTTCTCCTCTTTCCGGCAACGGCATGGCACCCTGGCGGAGGGTACCACTGCAGCGGCATTTCCCGTATGCACCGCCTGATCGTCAAAAAAGATGTGGGCGCCGAAGGCAGCCAGAATCTCCTTTTTGGAAATGCCTCCCAGAAAAAAAGCTTCATCTATCCTGATATTCCATGCGCGCAGGGTCCTGATAACCCGTTCATGGGCCGGTGCGCTTCTGGAGGTGACAAGGGCCGTCCTGATAGGTGTCTGATCCGGCGGGAACTCCTGCTGCAGTACAGCAATGGTTTTGAGGAAGCGTGCAAAAGGCCCTTCCTCCAGGGGACTGCCGGCCTTGCGCCGTTCGTTTTCTTCAAAAGCGGCAAGCCCCTGCTCCTGGAAAATCCGTTCGGATTCATCCGTAAACAGGACAGCATCCCCGTCAAAGGCAATGCGGATCTGCCGGATTTCCTCCTCCCGGGCATATTCCCTCACACCGTCGCAGATTATGCCTGCCGCAATGCCGGAATCCACTGCCCGCTGCACGTCATCCTCACAGGCAGAAAGAAAAAGGTCCGTACGGAAGGCTTCCAGGTAAGGGGCAAGGGACGCGCCCCCTGCAAGAACCGCACGGGTGATATCCAGCCCATAATGCTCTATGGAACGGAAAACACGCAGCGAAGTATCCGCGCTGTTTCTTGACATCACGATGACTTCCACCCGGCCCTTCTGACCGGGCAGCCTATTGATGGCAAGAAGCGCCTTTATCAGAGGAAATCCGGGGCCGGGCTTCAGGATATCCGCCTCATGCTCCGTCTGATACTTCCGGTAGCTTTCCACACCTTCTTTTTCAAATATTTCATTTTCCAGGCACAGATCAAAAAGCGCCCTTGTGGAAACGCCTATAACCAGCCTGTTGTCCAAATCATATGCCATGAAGTCCTCCTCCTTCGGTGCAGGACAGAGTCTTCTTTATAGCCGGTACGCCGGATACAATACCGTACCGGAAGCTCCCGGCGTTATCTGCTGTTATCTGAGTCGGTTGCATTCATATTTTTCCAGTGTTATCAGACAATTTTTCAATGTCTGGTAACGCTCCTCCAGTTCCCCTTCTTCCAGCTCCAGGTCCAGGGATACGGCAATGGTATTCAGCATTTCATCCGTAATCCGGCTGTGCAGGCCAACCATGATATTCAGCTTATCCTCATAGGTATCCGCATCCAGAAACTGCAGCAGCAGCGGATCCAAAACCGCTTCCTCCTCTTCCGCTTCCTCAGTTGTCCGTTCCGGTCCGGGAAAAGCCTGTTCTGCGGCAAAAGCTTCATGTCCCGCAGCAGATATATCAGCGGCAGGATGTCCCTGCTCACCAGATGCCTTCCGCATAACCGTTTTATCCTCCGCCGGAGCAAAGGGCTGTGAAGCTTCCGTCTCCGGCATGCCACCCTGTCCCAGAATCTGAGGTACCAGGGTAAAACGGTATTCCGCCTTTGCTTCCGGATATTTATCATGATCAACCTGGCTCACAAACAGGTTAAGCGGCCTTACAAATACCGGAAAATCACCGTATAGCGCCTGATAAACCACCATGCTTTCCCCTGTTTCGGAATGGGTTGCAAGCGTGATAACTTTATAAAGATTTCCTTTGAAATGCTGATATATTTCGTTTGGCCTGGGGGTTCTTTCCATATTCTTCTCTCCCGTCCGCACGTAAGGTTCCGGCTCATATTATCCGTCGCTTTTCCGGTTCTCTCCCGGTCGTGCTTTTTTGCTTATTATACCCCCAAACGATATTTATGTCATTCCCCAAATCCAAAGTGCTCAAAGAAATTCCTGGTAAAGGCTGCAGCCTTCCACACCGAATTCCACTTTGCCCACGCGATCCAGAATGGCTTTTTTCTGCAGGCTGTCCAGTCTGTCAAAGCGTTTGTTATGGATTTTCAGGAAATAGCTGCGTTCCCCTGATACATCCCTGGTATAGGTAAGTGTCAGGCCGCAGTTGGAATATCCTTCCTGCTTCAGGGTATCCCTCACCCGATCCAGATATTCCTCTTCCAGCCGGATGTAATATTTCTCATCCAGCCTCACTCTGTCTTTTGTCTGGCTCATCACCGTCCCTGTAATAAAAAAAGCGCAAATGAGCATCAACACTGCGGTAACTGCCAGAAGGCCGGTTCTTTTTCTTACTATTTTCCTCATAAACATTTTCCTCCGCCCTGCACCTTTTTGCCTATTATGGCACTTATGCTGTACGATAATACGGACTCATCGGCTTGTCTGTCCTCTTATGACGGATACTATTCCGTCTCTCTTTCATTAGATGCAGATGGGAGGGGAAACGTTTCAAAAAATATGAATTTTTCCGGTAATTATCCAGCTGGTGTGTCCATTCACCGGACAGACCGTCAATTTCCAAATAAATTAACTGAACTGAAAACTCCGCCTGTGTCGGCGGTATAGGCGGAGTTCCAGTTAGTAATATAATCTTTGCAGATTTTTAAAAAAACTTTGCATTTTATTTTTAGTATTATCAAAGATTTCATAATTAATTTGCGGAAATTCCTCATTACCAAAATTCCTTGTATTTATATACGTCTTATAGTTCAATTCAATCTGTAATGCTTCACATGAATTAAGCCGCCCACCATGCTCCTGCACAATAAAGCCGCCTGGAAAAGGGGTATTATCCTGTATAATAAAATTCTCTTTTTTCAGTATTCTTTTAATAATACCGAAAAAATTTCCCGAAGCAGTTTTTCCAAACCTGTTTCCCAGAACTAAATCACAGTCAAGATTACATCCGAAGCTATGCAAATCCAGTAAAATAGCACTAGAAAAACATCTTTTCTTTTGGGAAAGTAAATCTCTGAGCCGCTCATGATAAGGTTCATAAATTACATGAATCCTGTTTTTTATTTCCGCATCGCTTATTTCCTCCTTATACATCTCATATCCCATCGTCGTTTGTTTATAAACAGGATGGTTTTCGTATGCTCCTGTCAAATTATTCCCGCACTTTCTGTTCAGATCAATTACATACCTGCTTACATCATTTATTATTACAGTAAACCCCATTTCCGGTAAAAAAGAATATAAATCAGATAGATACCAATCCATATTGGGTAATACTATATTATCATTAAGCTTTTCTTTCATAACCGGAGGAATAAACGTACCGCTATGGGGAAGGCTGACAACAACAGGGAAGCTATTATTATCGCAATTATAAATAGTATAATATTTATTTTCGTTTCTCAAAGTCCCATCCATTTTGTCACCTCTTATGGAGTAATTTTTCCAATTCTTCAAAACTATTAATTATCATTCCCTTATAAAGTACTTTGTCCCGGTCAAATAAAATGGGAACTATCCCCAATTCCGCTGCCGCATCTAAATTATTTATGTTGTTATCAATAAAAATACAATCCTGAGGCTTGCTTTTACTTCCTTCCAATGCAATATTGAATATTCTTTTATCCGGTTTTCTGCAGTTTACATCACCACTCACGATTTTACACCGAAAGTATTTATTAAGTCTGTAGTACTCAGTAAGATAGGCACTCCATTCGGATATATCATTAGATACCAAAACAAAGTTGTAATTTGCACTATATTTTTCTGCAAAAGTTATAAATTCCTCATCTAATGTCAGATATTTTTCCAGATAATTCTTCATATGGTATTGGGGATCTTTAAATCCTAATAATGTCAGAAAATGCTCTGAACTTATCTCTCCGTTTCCGGCTTTTGTAAATAACTGTTCTTCTTTTATTTGTCTTACCAATCTTTCATGTTCCTGCTTTGGAAAATACTGAAAAATATAAGGTATAAAATTACCCTTGCTTTCTTTTACTATAACGCCATACATATCGAAGAATATCGTTCGGATCATTTTCTCTCCTGCCTTGTCCTATTAATTCCGGCTGATAAAAGCAGGGCCTTTGCACCCCGCCGCCCTTTCCATCCGGAAAGAACCGCCGGGGCACAAAGGCCCTGCTTTTTTTCTTTTATTGTATCACTTCCCCGACAAGCTTATTTACCAGCGCTCCGTCGGCTTTTCCCTTCACACGGGGCATAAGCGCCTTCATGATTCTGCCTTTATCTTTTCCAGCAGGTGCTTCGAGTCCCAAAGAGGCAAGAACCTCCTGTATTTCTCTGCGGATCGCTTCTTCACTCATTTCTTCGGGGGCAAATTCCTTCAGGACGGCCAGTCGTTTTTCGCATTCCTCGATTATGTCCGTTCTGTCTGCAGGTGCCAGTTCCCTGGTTTCCTGGGTCTGCTTGATCTCTTTTTTGATAACTTCATTTTCTTCCGCTTCCGTCAAATCCGACCTTTTATCAATCGCTTTATTTTTGAGGGCGGCAAGGAGGGCGGAAAGGGTGTCCTTTCTTTCCTTATCCTTGTTCTTCATAGCTGCGACCATTTCTGCCCTTACTTCTTCTATTTTACCCATATTTACTCCTTTCCGTGCGCCGAAGCACACCAACAAAATCCAGATTCCCGCAAGAAGCGCCATGTGCCGGATGACGCCAAACTTTTTTATCTACACCCATGCCGGGATACACGCCTGACAGCAGGGTGTTTACTCCAATTCTTCCCTGCAAAAGTAGCAGGTATACTTTTGCCCGCTTCCCTGAGGAAGCAGATTATCGGCACCGCAATAGGAACAGGCCACCCGGCGCATTCCCTGAGGCACGCTGTCCCCTTCATAGAGCCTTTTTGCGGCGGGGAGTCCGCCGGTCTCCCATCTGTCGCGCCGGAATTCCTGCTGCTTTTCCTGGCGGTGATCCGCCTCGTCCAGATTGGCCTTCTGTCTGAGATAGTCGGTTGTTGACATATCCGCTTTGGCGCCCTTTTTCTGTGAGGGGGAATAGGCTGTATTTTTAGTACCCGCATGCCTGCTTTTATCGGGTACCGTACCCGCTGAATAATTGGTTGCTCCCGTATGTACCGGTGCTGTCCCGGATTGCATTTCCCGCATCCCGGGCTGGGGCGCCGGGGAAGGCGTATAAGCCGGGGGCGCCGGCGGCGTTTGGTTATAATAAGGATTCTGATCCCCGCTGCCGCCGCTGCTTTTCCGTTTCAAAACACCGGATACGGCCGCCATAATTATAATCCACAGAACTATGGATATCAATCCGCTCATATTTTCTCTCCTAACTGTTCCGTATTTCCCAGTTCCTGCAATGTGTGTGGCACCTCCTGCAAAAACCGCTTTCCAAGCACACGCTATGCCCGCCCCGGGGTCCTGCCTCCGGAGCTGTATCTGACAATAAGAAGCTCCACTCCCATGGTATCATTCAGTTTTCCGCTTTTTACCGCCTCATCCGTACCCACGCAGGCTTCCAGGGCTTCACGCAGTTCTTCCTTCCGGAAACGGGCTGCCTGGCTCACATATTTTCCCGCAATAAAGCTGTGCAGCCCTGTTTTTTCACCGATTTTCCTGTTGTCATAGCCCTTTGCCTTCAGTTCTTTTACCTGCAGCAGAAGATTAAACTGCCTTCCTATAAGAAACAGGATGCGCATAGCCGGTTCCTTCAGTGCCAGCAGATCATAATACAGCTTCAGTGCCTGCTGCTGCCTGCCCATGGCGATAGCTTCCACCATATCAAAAATCTGGCTGGTCACCTGATGGGTGCAGACAGCTTCTATATCCGCTTCCGTAATCGTATCCTTTTTCAGGGTATAGCAAAAAAGCTTTTCCATTTCCCGGCTTATATTTTCCATGTCCGAACCGGTCTTCTGCAGGAAAAAATCCAGGCCGGATGAAGAAATGGCTTTATTCTCCTTCTTTACCCTGCCCAATATCCACCGCTTCAGCGTAGTCTCATCCTGGGTGGCAAATTCCACGGCGCAGCCGTTGTCCTTTACCGCTTTAAACAGCCGGTTTCTCTTATCAACCTCGGATTCCGTAAAAAGAATGCATACGGTGGATGCCGGTTCCTTCAGATAATCCGCAAGCTGTTCGCCGCCTTTCTTAAAAAAACCGCTGTCTTCAATGAGAATAACCCTTCTTTCGGCGAGAAAGGGCATGGTTTCCGCCAGATCAATAATCTCGCCGGGGTTTATATTTTTACCCTTGAAAACAGTGAAATTCATGGTGTCACCATCCTGAACAAGAGCTTCTTTCAGCTTGTCCCGGTATTGATTCTTCAGATAGGCCTCCTGCCCATATAGTAGATAAACCTGCCTGAATTGCTTTTTTTTCATGTCTTCCAACAGCTGCTGCATTTCAGGCCTCCTTTCTTCCGCTGTGCTGCTCTGTGACCGTCCCGTCTGAACGGTTACGTCCGGCCGCCTTTCTGTTACTGTTCACTCCGTGACCAGTAACATCTTTCTTTCCTATCATGACACATTCCCGTCTCTCAGTCAACGTCTAAAAAAAGGGGATGCCGCAGGGCACAAAGGGCTGTCTTTCATCCTGATCCGTTACAAAAAGGTTCCACCCAAATTTTTTCATTTTTTGCCCTTATTGTAACGGCACCGCTGCCGCTGGTGATAAGCACGGGAATTCCTCGTTCCGCAAAGCGCTGGAGCACCTCTTTGTGCGGATGTCCGTAGGTATTGTTTTTCCCGCAGGAAATCAGGGCAAGGGAAGGGGAAGCCGCATCCAGAAACGCCTCTGCCGACGAGGTGGCGGAGCCGTGGTGGGCTGTTTTGAGGATATCACAGTTTTCCAGCAGCTCCCTGTCCTCTTCCAGCATCTGAAGTTCTCCTTCCTCCTCCACATCTCCGGTGAGAAGAGCGGTGAAGCCCGGCTTATTTTCCTGCCCATCAGGGGCCGTGGGGTATGTCAAACGTTGTTTTCCTTCCACACTAAGCTTCAGCACCAAAGAGGAGGCATTGCGATCCTTGTAAAAACCGCCCTCGCGGGGATGGAGACATAAAAAAGCGGTCCTTCCGTCCCCGTCAAAAAGCTGATCTCCTGCAAGCATGCGGTATACCGGAATCCCATAGGTTTGGGCGCATGCCAGAAGCGTTTCCGGTTCTTCTCCGTCCGGCCCGGCCCCCGGCAGAACCAGACCGCCTATGGAAACCCCGCTTTCGGCGGCCCATTGGAAAACGGCCTCCAGTCCATTGATATGGTCCTCATCCCAATGGCTCACGAATACGGCTTCCAGCCGATCCACCCCCTGGTACTTCAGGAAAGGTATCACCTGCCAGGTTCCGGTATCCTTTTTGGAAGTGCTGCCCGCATCGTACAAATAATGATTCCCCGCTTCCGTCCGGATATAGATACAGTCTCCCTGTCCCACATCCAGCATGGTCAGACGGGTCTCACCCCGTGGATTTACGGCAAAAACCAGGCACAGCAGGGCGGCAAGAGGCCAGCCCAATCTCCTGGGGATTTTCGCTGCAGTCAGAAGAAGAAGGGCAAGACCCGCATAAAAAAGAAGGATCTGCCAGGTCTGCGGCATCCCTGCATGCCAGATCCCCGGCAGTCCCTGTGCCAGCAGACACAGCTTTTCATACAGAAAGAAGATGCCCCGCACCGGCAGGGCGGCAAGAGAAAGAAAGGTGCCCGCAGGTATCCCCAGGCCGCTGCAGATGCCTCCTGCCAGCACCAGCATAAGGATTCCCCCCATCAGTACTCCCATAAGAGGAATTACCAGGACATTGAGCAAAACAGAAAGGAGATTCCATTCATAAAAAGAAGATAAGAGTACCGGAAGGGTTGCCAGGCTGATACAGAAGCTGGAGCACAGTCCCTCGCGGAGCCTGCCGGCAAGTATGCCGGTTTGCTGTGTGCGCCGGTACCGCTGTCTCTCACTGCCCATTCCGGCAAAACCCGGAATCACCACAGCCGCCCCTGCCGCTGCCGCAAAGGAAAGACGGAAGCCGCCATCCTGCAGCCAGGCGGGATTCTCCGCCAGGAGCAATACGGCAGCAGCGGAAAGGGCCGTGGGCATATCATAGGTCCTTCCCGCCAGCCGTGCCAGCATATAAAGGAAAAACATGAGGACCGCACGAACGGCGGACGGGGAAAACCCTGTCATGAGCAGATAGGAAAAAAGGACGAGGCAGGAAAGCAGACAGGCTGTTTTCCGGGACAGGCGCAAGGTGAGCAGCCGGTAAAGCCCCATGCCCAGCAGAGAGATATGAAGCCCGGAAATAGCCAGGATATGGGCAATTCCCGCCCCCTGATACAGACTTTTAAGTTCCCTGTCTATCCCTTTTTTTTCTCCGAGAAGCATAGCTTTTGCCACAGAGGCCTCTTTTTCCGGTAAAATGCCATCCAGGATATCCCCGGCGCGGCAGCGGATTTCATAAAGGAACTGCCGGAATCCGGAACAGCCGCGGCTCCTTCCGGTAAGCTGTGCGTCCGTCAGCTGCATACTGATTCCATAGCAGGCATAATAAGCCCTTTCATCAAATTCTCCCGGATTGGAAGCTTCTCTGAAATGACGTGCCTTCCCCTGGTAACGCACCCTGCTCCCTATTTCCGGAAGTATGCTTTCTTCTCCGGAAAGCCTGCATATCACCTGGGTTTCCTTATTGTATTCTGTTGTTGTACCGGATATTTGCTGCTTGAAATCAGCAGACAGATTAGAATCAGAATTGGGTTGTGAAATGGTATTGGCAGCAGGCGCTGCAGCCTTTATATAAACGAGCCGAACAGGCCGGCCGGTAGTTATATCCTTATAGCTTACGATATCCCGGACCGTACCCACGATGGTACAGCTTTGCCCGTCCTCCGCCGGAGGGGATGGGGCGGGCAGAGGCTTCACCCACGTTATAACCCGGACTGCCGCCACAAAGCCCAGCATAGCCAGGCATAAAGGACGTCTCATTCTTGGTTTTCTCCTGTCTTTATCAGTTCCAGATTTCTTTCGTACAGGTTCACCAGATTAAAGGTTTCACGGAATACAATATCGGTCTTTCCGTTCACCGCTATCTGGACTTTATTTACATTGGAAAGCTCTACCAGGGAATTGACTATGGAGTACACTGCCACATCCGCGGTGACATTATAAATCTGGGTCAGAAAATTCTCGTCCAGATTCACATAGCAGATCCCGTCCTTTACCGTTACCCCCAGTATTTTGGTGCCGGGATTGATCACCGGATAGACGTCCTCTGAATCAGGCCCCTTCACCAGGTACTCCACCACCAGCTTTTCCATGGAAATATTACTGTTGTATTCCACGGGTTTGATGACTTCCACCAGGCCGTCTCCCGTTTCGTTGGCAAAATACAGCTTCAGCCTCACTCCTTCATAGGTGTTCATCTCTTCTCCTGCATTATCTATAAACGCATCCGCGGTCATAGGGCCTACCGTTATGCCCGTATTATCCGTAAGAGGCTGCCCTCCCACCGTCATGAGCACATGATTGATTCCCTCCGCCTGGGACAGGGTCCGTACCAGCGCCGCGCGGACCAGGATTTCGGTAGTGGGGGGCTGTTTCTTATAGGCTTCGTCCACATCCAGATCGAGCTGTCCCCCTTCCTCTACCTGAAAACCGGTTATCCGGAAGGCGGTCCCCACCGGGGATTTTAATGCCACATCCTCCGGGGCTGCCTCCAGGGCTGAGATTAACTGGCGGATCTGGCTTTCCTGGTCCTGGGATTCGATATAAAAAACCTCTTTGACAATTTTGGTTTCTTCTCTGTTCAGATAATAAACGTCGAAGGCCGTTCCGCTCTGCTGATCCGCCGGTTTCCCGCACGCGGAAAGCAGCAGGCCCAAAGTGCCGCAAAGCAGCAGCATTGCCGCCAGCGTTTTTTTTCCAATAAAAGCTTCCTTCATCCGTTTATCCTCCTTCCTTCCGGACTATTCCCTTATCTTACATAGGTGAGGGGAATTTTCACCGTAAAGCAGGTGCCCTGCCCTTCCAGGCTGGATACCTTCACCGATCCTCTGTGAAGCAGCACGGCATTCCTTGTAATAGCCAGCCCCAGGCCGGTACCTCCGATTTCCCGGGAATGGGATTTGTCCACCCGGTAAAACCGTTCAAAAATATGATCATAATCCGATTCCGGGATACCGATTCCGGAATCGGAGATTTCCACGGTAAAAAACTGATGATCCGCATCCAGAAGGACCTTTACCCATCCATGCTCCTTATTATATTTAATGGCATTTTCCACCAGATTGGTAAATACCTGGGTGATTTTCACATCATCCAGCTCCGCCGTTACCGGCCGGATGCTTTCAAAAACCACTTCCACATCCCTGAGCCGGGCAATGGGGCGCAGACGCTTGAGTACGGACTCGATCAGCTCGTTTACGTCCACCGAGGAAATGTTCATCTGGGCGGCGGTCTTGTCCATCTTCACAAGAGAAAGCAAATCGTTGATGATCTTATTCTCCCTCTCGATTTCATCCGCAATGTCCTGCATGAATTCCTGGTAAAGCGCAAGCGGGGCATCCTGCTGCTGCATGAGGGAATCCGCGAGCACCTTCATGGAGGTCAGCGGCGTCTTCAGCTCGTGGGATACATTGGAAACAAATTCCTGACGGGAATCGTCAATTACCTTCATCTGGGTCAGCAGCTGGTTAAAGGCATTGATGATATGCTCTGTTTCGATATAATCAGGCACGGCTATAGGTTCATCGGTAAAACCGTCCTTTACCTCCGTTATAGCCTGGGTAACCCGGTTGAAGGGCTTCACCAGGATGGTGGAAAACCCTACCGCAACCCCGAAAATACAGATAATCATCACGATTTCTATGATCATCGCCTTGCGGTTCAGAATCTCCATCGTTGCGGCTATGCTGTCCGTGGATACACTGGCAAGCATGACGCCCTGCACCTGGCCTGCATTGTCCTTTTTCACCGTATCGGGGGAGGCCGTCTGGCTCTTGCCGGAGCTGGTTTCCTCGATGGGTATGGTCATTTCGATATAGCCGTTTTTCTTATCGTATTTTGTGCTGCCCTGCCCCTTGAAGCAGAGGATGACCTCTTCCGAAATCATGGTCTTGCCTTCACTGATACTATATGTATCTTTTACAACCCGGAAATTGTTATTGATAATGATAACGCGTCCGTCATACAGATTGGACATCTGCTCCAGCTCCGCATTGATAGCTTCTGAGGAGGTGTCCTGAAGATAATTATTATTCAGAAGATGGTTTGCAATAATCTTGAATTGGGTCTGTGTATCGGAGGTTCTCAGGTCAACCGCCCGTTCTTCATAGCTCTGGAGAATGCCCACCCGCATAAAAATGCTGGGAAGAATCCCCATGATCAGCATAAGCAGGAATATATAAACCTTCATGCTCCTGAGAGCAGGTATTTTGTGAAATAACTCTTTAAGCCTGGTAAGCATTTTGGCAGCTCCTACTATTCAGCCTGACATTGTTTACAGTCCAAAACCCCCGCACAGCAAGCACAGCGGATTACAGTCCGCAGGAATAAGAAGTGCGGCCCGGTACAAAAGCCCGGGCCGTCTCCGGATGGGGTTCAGGCGCGGAAAAAGTAGCCTACTCCCCATTTGGTATGCACAAATCTCGGTTCACTGGGATTGCTCTCGATCTTTTCACGAAGCCTTCTGATGTGCACATCCACGGTACGTACATCCCCGGGGTAATCGCTCCCCCAGACCAGCTTCAGAAGATTCTCACGGCTGTATACCTTATTGGGATTCAGCGCCAGAAGCTCCAGCACATCAAATTCCTTTGCGGTCAGGTTCACTTCTTTCCCCGCAATATAGACACGTCTGCTGTCACAATCCAGGCGCAGATCACCGTTCACTATCGTTTTGGGCGCATTGGATGCGTTATCCCTGACTGTCGTCCTTCTCATGATAGCCTTGATCCTGGCCTTTACCTCCAGGATGTTAAAGGGCTTGGTGATATAATCATCCGCCCCATATTCCAGCCCCATGATTTTATCCATATCATCATCCTTTGCCGTAAGCATGACTATGGGTACATTGGAAAACTCCCTGATCTGCTGGCAGACCTCCAGGCCCGTCAGCTTCGGCAGCATAATATCCAGCAAGATAATATCAAACTCCGTATTCCTCGCCATTTCCAGGGCTTCTTCCCCGTCATAGGCACAGGTGACTTCCATTCCGTCCTGCTCCAGGCTGAACCGGATCCCTTTCACAATCAGTTTTTCATCGTCTACAACCAAAACCCGCTTTGCCATAGTTCCTCCAAAGAAATTCCAGAAAATCCTGTTTCTTTACTATCCGACGGTAATCCTGGACTTAAGCTTTGCAAAGCTGCCTTCCTTGATCCCGTCCACTTTCATAATCTCCTCAATGGTACGAAAATTTCCATGCTGCCGGCGGTACGCCTCAATAGCTTCCGCCCTCGTCTGACCGATTCCGGGAAGTGTCATCAGCTGTGATACATCCGCGGTGTTAATATTCACCAGACCGTCTTCTGTGTTTCCTGCACTTTGTGCATTCCGCGCATAGCCGCCGCTTTGCGCTTCTTCCAGCGTAGGCACCACAACCTGCATACCATCGGTAACGGCAGCCGCCTGGTTCACATCTCTTTCCGACGCATCCTCCGTCAGGCCGCCGGCCGCCTGTATGGCATCCACCACCCGGCTGCCTTCCGGCAGGCTGTACACCCCCGGCTCCTTCACGGCGCCGCATATATGTACCAGGCAGTGGGAAGGCTGCCTATCCTCCCCGGCCTCTGTTGATGCGCCGGAAGCCTTCCCGGCTTCCTCCGCAGACACCTTACCGTCCTCTTGTGCAGGTTCTCCGCTGTTATCACGCACGGACTCCGGCTGCTGCGTCAGTTCCTGTAGTTCCATTCCCCTGCCGCAGCCGTTTAAAACGAAAAGAAAGACCAGTACTGTAATAAGTACTGGAGTAAATCTGCATTTTGACATGTTATCTCCTTTTCCAATGATTACGGAATTCCGTCAATCACACGAAAAGGCCCCCGTATGCCGCTGCTCTTTTATTGTAAGATAAAAACAATGGTTTTACAAGGGAAAGTTTGTTTTTGTCCGCCTTGTTTATTTCCATTTAAAAATCACGATCCCGGCTATGGCTACTGCCATCCCGATTGCTTTCCGCCATTCCCATCCGGTCTTTTCCACACCGAACATCCCGAAAAGCTCTATGACATATGCCACCAGCAGCTGGGCTACCACAATGAGCATTACCGCCCTGGCCGGCCCCAGCATATCCATGCTCTTAATGACGGTATAGGTAATAAAAGCACCGATAGCGCCGCCCAGAAGCATGTATTTGGGCTGTACCTGGAAAACACCCAGAAGGGAGCTTCGATCGGCAAACGCCCAGGCGATCAGGCACACCACCAGCGCTGTGAACTGGACAAAGCAGTTTGCCACCCAGATACTGGACGACTTGGTGACCTCCGTATTGAAAACTCCCTGGATACTCATCAGCGCACCGGAAATCAAAGCAATAATCAAACCAATCATATGGGCCTCCTGTCATGGGAGCGAACAATGCGCTCCGCTTTTTATACGTAGGAAACCGGTACAGCAGACGCTGCACCTGTCCTTTCCTACATTTTGCCCATGTGTCCGGCTGATTATTCGTCACGGTTCGGACAAGTTTGAACCGTGACAGTTATTCTTCATAACAGTTCAGAGAGGTCTGATCTGTTACTATTCTTCTTCGCCTGCATAATCTTCCCCTGCGGTTTCTTCTGCAGGCTCCTCGATAAATTCCTCTTCAAACGGTTCTCCGGTTACCTGCGTCATTATTTTTTCAGAGAGGGCCTTGAGGGTATCGGAGACCCCTTCCCCGGACCAGATCCGGGTAAAGGCGATTTCCATCTGCACCCAGTAATTGCTTGTGGCCATCATTTTCGGAATCGGCACGGAAAGCTCATATTCCCTGCCGAAAGCTTCTGCCTGGGGGGACTCAAAGGTCACTCCTTTTTTGGCCGGCATCCGCCCTGTCCGTTCATACAGGTTCTGCGCCCTGTCCACCGTCAGGTACGCGGCAAATTCATTGGCGATATCCTTTTTCTGGCTGTAGCCGTTTACCACCACCGCATTGGTAACCGACAGGCTCTTCGTCTGCAGCTCCTCATTGATATTCGGCACATTGGTAACCCCGTACTCATAAGGGAACTCCCCGTTTTTCTTCGCTTCCTCAATTTTCGCCACGATATCCGTGGTAGCTACGGTAAATACCAGCTTACCGTCGATAAATTCCCGGACGACGGAATCATAATCCACTTCATCGGGATCGATGGAAAAAAACTGGTTCAGTTCCTGGTAAGCCAGCAGGCATTTGATGGCGTCCAGGTTATAAATATCGATTTCCTGCGTATTATCCCCGGACGGGCCGCCTACGTCAATATAATTCCCGACAAAAAAATAATTATAGAAGATATCCGCAACATCCCATTTAAATACCGCTTCCACCTGTTCCGGGGCGTCATAGCTGTCCGCAAAGGTGAGGATATTGTCAATGGTGGAAGGGATCATGGAATCGATCCGTTCCTGAAGCCGGGCTTCATCCGCCGTAAAGCTTTCCTGTTCCGGGTTTTCCCCTTCCGCCACGTCCTCCAGAGGCTCTCCGTTTTCATCCAGCGCCTGCATAGCTTCCTCCCCGGCCAGGGCATCCGCTTCCGCCTCCAGGGAACGCAGGGCAAGGGCCTCCATATAGGTTTTGTTATATACCAGGGCGCTTGTCTCAAAATAAAAGGGATAACCAATCAGGTTTCCGTCATAGGTCACCGCTTCCAGGGCCGGCCGGGAAAAATTGCTTTCCGTCACCACCCCCGCCTCGTCCTGTATAGTGCCTGCCAGCCCGGAAAGGCTGGCCTTTTCCAGGCTGTCATTACTTATAATATATAAATCCGGATAGGTATTGGTCTGCAGGGAATCCTTGTTTATGTTTTCCAGATACTCCAGGCCGGAAACCAGCTTTGGAATAACACGGACATTTTTTTCTTCGGAAAAATCCAGGGCGACGCTTCCCAGATAATCCCCAAGCGCCTCATCCGTATACCACAGGTTAATTGTAGGTTTGCTGATCAGGGCATTGTCCGGAATTTCTGCCAGACCCGCCAGCCTGTTGCTGCCGATACCAAAATAGAGTAACACGCCGGCGGCAGCTGCCACCACAGCCACGGCCAGAATTCTTTTCCAAAGCTTCATTCATTTCTCCTTTTACTGTGAAAGCTTCTCTTCCACAGCCTTATGGCCATTCGGCCCGGCTGCTTTCATACATGGTGCCGCCCGGTGAACCGGGCATGGGGGTTCAGGATTTCTTTGTCTCATCCAGGCATTCGGTGAGAACAGCGAGCATTTCATCCACATGTTCCCTGGTAATAACAAGAGGCGGTACAAAGCGGATAATGTTCGTCCCGGCATTAATGAGGATCAGGCCTTTTTCCAGTGCCCGGGCGATAATGTCTCCCACCGGCACGCTGAAAACCAGTCCCTGCATCAGCCCCAGTCCTCTGTGCTCTTCTATAAAAGCATACTTATCCACAAGACCCTTAAGCTTTTCTTCCAGATATGCACCGACTTCTCTCACATGATCTATTATATGGTCCTTTTCGAATAAATCAAGCACTTTGCTCACAGCCGCACAGGCAAGGGGGTTTCCGCCATAGGTGGTGCCATGGTCCCCGCTGGTGAGGGAATGGGCCCCCACCTTCTCCGTCATCAGGAAGGCTCCCACAGGGACACCGCAGCCAAGCGCCTTGGCTGTTGTCATAATATCCGGTTTTACGCCGAAACGCTGCCAGGCGAACATCTCACCCGTGCGACCCATGCCGCACTGGATTTCATCCAGAATGAGAAGGATATCCTTTTCCTCACAGAGGGCGCGCACCTTTTTCAGGAATTCTCCGGAAGCGGGGTAAATCCCGCCCTCCCCCTGTACGGTTTCCATAATAATGGCACAGGTTTTGTCTGTCACCCGGGCCAGGACGCTGTCGTAATCGTTCAGATCCGCAAAACGGATGTGGCCTATCATAGGCTCAAAGGCTTCGCGGTAGCGGGGATTTCCGGTTACGGAAAGAGCGCCGAAGGTCCGTCCGTGAAAGGAGTGGTTCATGGCAATTATCTCATGATCCGTTTTTTGGTCCTTCAGGAAGGCATATTTGCGGGCGGCCTTCAGTGCGCCTTCCACCGCCTCCGCGCCGCTGTTGGTAAAGAAAACCCGATCCATACCGGATACTTTTTTCAACTTAACGGCGGCTTCCACAGCAGGTACATTATAGTAATAATTGGAGGTATGGATCACCTTGTCAATCTGGCTTTTCAGCGCATCGTTGTATTCCCGGTTATTATACCCCAGGGCAAAAACAGCGATTCCGGCGCAGAAATCCAGATATTTTTTCCCTTCGATATCCGTCAGGTAAACGCCGTCGCCTCTGTCGAGAACCACCTGATAGCGGTTGTAGGTATGAAGCAGGGCGGCTTCCGCCTCGTCTATATATTCTTTCATGCTCAAAGCTTTTTCATCCATTTCCCATTCTCCCTTCGTAACAGTTCAGACAGCTCGGAACTGTTTGCTTCCTAAAGTGCGTCATCATCCGAATAAATTGCCGTCCCCACGCCTTCATTGGTGAAAATCTCAAGAAGAAGGCAGTGAGGGACCCTGCCGTCCAGAATATGTACCCGGTTTACCCCGTTGCGGATGGCAAAGGTGCAGTTATTCAGCTTGGGAAGCATTCCCCCGCCTATAACGCCGCTGCCCGTCAGCTCCTCCGCCTGCGCGGCTGACAGCCTGGAAATGAACGAGGATTTATCGTTGATATCCTTGTACAGCCCTTCGATATCCGTCAGGAAAACCAGCTTATCCGCTCCCACAGCCCTGGCAATGGCACAGGCCGCGTCGTCCGCATTGATATTATAGGTATTGAAATCATCATCCAGCCCCACAGGTGCCACAATGGGAAGAAAATCCTTTTCCATAAGGTCATAAAGCACCTTGGGATCCACGGCCTTGATATCTCCCACGAAGCCGATATCTTCTCCGTCCGCATATTTTTTATCCACTCTCAGCAGACCGCCGTCCTTGCCGCTGATACCAACGGCCTTAACGCCCAGCTCTTCCACCATAGTTACCAGGTTTTTATTCACACGGCCCAGGACCATTTCCGCGATTTCCATGGTTTCCTCATCCGTCACACGAAGGCCGTTCACAAATCTGGCTTCCTTGCCTACCTTTCCCACCCACTTGCTGATGGCCTTTCCGCCGCCATGGACAATAATGGGCTTGAAACCAACCAGCTTAAGCAAGGTAACATCCTGAATGACATTCCTTTGCAGCTCTTCATTGCTCATAGCGCTTCCGCCGTATTTTACCACAATGATTTTACGGTTAAATTTCTGGATATAAGGCAGGGCCTCAATAAGCACCGACGCCTTCTGCATCACCTGATCCATTTCTTTTTGTTCCATTTGCTTTGTTCCTCCCTGATCACTTTCTTAAGAGCGGTAATCCGCATTAATTTTCACATAATCATAGGTCAAATCACAGCCCCAAGCAGTGGCCTGCTCTTCTCCCATTTTCATATCCACAACAACGGTAACCACCGGGCAGGAAAGGATTTTGGTAGCCTGCTCCTCACTGTAATCCGCCGCCTGTCCGTCCTTATAAATCTGGATCCGCCCTGCGCTGCTTTCAAAAAACAGCTCAAGAGCTTCCGGATCGAAGCTGGCGCCGCTGTATCCGAGGGCGCACAGGATCCGGCCCCAGTTGGCATCATGCCCGAAAATAGCCGCTTTGGTCAGGCTGGAGCAGATTACGGACTTTGCAAGCGTCCTTGCGTCCTCTTTGCTGGCCGCATGGATGACCTTTGTTTCAAACAGAGCGGTGGCCCCTTCCCCGTCTCCTGCCATCATCTTCGCAAGCGTCTCATTCACCTCATGAAGGGCTTCCACAAACTTGTCATAGTCCTCATTTTTTTCCGTTATTTCCGGGTTACCCGCACAGCCGTTTGCCAGCACCACCAGCGTATCATTGGTAGAAGTGTCGCCGTCCACGGAAATCATGTTAAAGGTGTCCGCCACATCTGCCCGGAGCGCTTCCTGGAGAAGCTCTTTGGAAATGGCGATATCCGTTGTGACAAACCCCAGCATGGTGCACATGTTGGGATGTATCATCCCGCTTCCTTTTGCCATGCCGCCAACGGTAACCGTTTTTCCGCCCGCCTCAAACTGCACCGCCGCCTGCTTGGAAACCGTGTCTGTAGTCATAATAGCTTCCGCCGCCTGTGTCCCTGCTTCCCTGGTATCCGAAAGGGCGCCGGCCAGCTTTTCCACACCGCCCGTAATCCTGTCCATGGGTAGCTGCATCCCGATAACCCCGGTGGAAGCAACCAGCACGGCATTTTCCGGAATCTGCAGCGCAGCGGCAGCGGCAGCGGCCGTTTCCTGGCAGTATGCATATCCCTGACGGCCCGTACAGGCGTTGGCAATCCCCGAATTCACCACAACAGCCTGGATATAAGGAGAATTATCAATCATTTCCCGGTCCCAGACCACCGGAGCCGCCTTCACCACATTACTGGTAAAAACGCCTGCCGCTTTACAGGGCACCCGGCTTATGATCATCGCCATGTCCTTCCTGTTCTTATATTTCACATTCGCTTCCACACCCGCTGCCTGAAATCCTTTTGCGGCAGTCACACCGCCTTTTATTTTTTCCATGGTATTCTTTGCTTCCATATGTACTCCTTTCCATCCGCTTGGCCACATGGGAATCCATCATTAAAACGTACGGTTCCATTCCTTCACAGTTACTGCAAAATCCATCCGAAATCGTCTTTGGTGTTGGGATTTTTGCACTCTTGAATCACTTTCTTACGGTCTGTGCACTAAATGCACAGACCTGCTAATAAGTAATAAAACGCTCTATATTCTCACCGTTTAACACAAAATCATAATAATTCAGGTCTTCCCTCTTTGTCCATCCGATACATCTCCAGAAGGTATTCCCCACATCGTTTTTCGTAAAAGCGATCAGCGATACCTTACTGATCCCCTCCTTCTTCAGCGCATTCATAGCAAAAACCACCATCGACTTTCCTATTCCGCGCATCCGGTACGCCGGATCCACGCAGACATGATACATGCATCCCCGCCTGCCGTCATGACCGCACAAAATAGCCCCCACCACCCGGGAATCCTCCACAGCCACCACGCTGGTATCCGGATTTCTCCGCAAAAAACGCGCCACTCCTTCTTTGGAATCATCAATGCTGCGGATAGAAAATCCCTTGATTTTATGCCACAGCAGGCTTACCTCCTCATAATCTCCGATTGTCATCGTCCGTACCATGTCTTAGCTCCTTCGCTTATTTTCTGTATACAGGTATTTGTAACAGTCCGGACCTGTCTGAGCTGTTACAGATATTTCTCCATCACACGCCAGGCCCTCGTAAGATCTTCCAGCTGCCACGCCGCATTTGCCGGACTGGTGGAAGGAAGCTTCACAATATCCATCCCCGCCTGTTCCCTGCAATACCTGCAATAGAGCTGATACGCCTTATCCCCATTCGCAAATACCGCTTTCACAGCGCTTTTTTCCAAAAGTCCCCCAATATCATTGGCCTTCACATTCCGGATAGAGCTGTCGCTGGACCCTTCTATCTCACAACTTTCTATCACATCCCAGACAGCAATGTGTCCTTCCAGCAGCATTTTTTTCTTTTCTTCAACCGTCTCCGGCACCCTGCATTTCAGTAATGCCGCCGTCACCTTCCAGAAACGGTTTCTCGGATGCCCGTAATAAAACCCCTGCTCCCTGGATTTTACCGAAGGAAACGTCCCCAGCACCAACACCCGGGAATCCCTGTTCCAGACAGGCGCAAACTCATGTGCTACATATTCCATTTTCTTTTCCTTTTTATGTTACTGTTGCGTGGAATCAATCCAAAAACCTATTGCAGTGTACGCCCATCCCCGGCTTCTGTCAAGCCGATTACCCGGCAGGGGCAGGTGATGCCGAACTTTTTTATCTGCACCCCCTGGCAGGTTCCGTAGCTTAGCTCCTGTTTACGGCCTCTATGTATCGATTCTGACCAGTTCCGCCAATGCCTTATTCCGATAGTTCAGATCTTCCCGGAGGGCAAATCCCTGCTTTTCCCAGAAAGCATCCCCCGTTTGGTTTTTGCGGAATACCACCAGCGCAACCTTCTTAATTCCTTCCCGCTTCAGGCCGGTTAATGCAGCGTCCACAAGCGCGCTGCCGATACCCTGCTTTCTTTCCGTCTGCTTCACCGCCGTATGATATATAAAACCTCTTCTGCCGTCGTGTCCGCTGAGAATAGCTCCCACCATCCGGCCTTCCTTCCGGGCCACAAAGCAGGTGGAGGGATTCCTCTTAAGATATGCAGTTATCCCTTCTTCCGAATCGTCTGTTTCGTTCAGCCCCATTCCCGGGGTGTCCACCCATAATTTTCGTACCTCTTCATAATCCTCCGGCTTCATGGTATCTATGACAGCCGCTTTTTCCGTGGAAAGCTCTTCTTCCATGGAAGGCTCTTCTTCTATAAAAGGCTCCGCATATACTACTTCGAATTCCTCACAGACACAGATCATGTCTTCCGTGAACTCTATTCCGTATTCTTCCCTGCATTCCCTTCCGAATGCCTGTCTGTGGGCTTCTTTCCAGTAAGCCAGGGATTTATCTCCTTCCCCCTCCGTCCGGGCATATTCTTCCGTGATATCCGAAAACCGCACCTGCGTCACCCGGCTGATACGGGTAATGCAGCGGGGCTGCTCCCTGCTGTCTAGAATGACGGAGTAGTCACCTTCCCGGGGCAGTTCCTCCCCCTCCAGCAGGTACGACTTCAGCAGGCCCGTGGTGGCTTTCTTTTCTCCCCGCAGCACCAGACTGCAGAGTTCATCCGCGATTTCCAGATAGCCATAATAATAGGCCTCATAACGGGTAAGGGAAGGATCGTACTTCTTTACAAATTCTTTAATCCGGTTCTGTTCCATTTTTTCTCCTGTAAATTCCCATGCCCGGTTCCCCGGGCGGCACCATGCTGCCTGAATTTTTACAATATCATGCCTTCTTTATAACAGGCCGCTATATAATCTCTTGGCTGATAGTAAAAATCAGTGTTATAATCCGACAAATGACTGTCTATCCAGGAATGATATATCTCCCAGATTCCTGTCTTTATCATATTATCGGAAAAACAATCTTCTATCAGCCTTTCATACACTTCACCAATGGTCCAGTAATCCGGCACCAGATACACGGGGCAGCTTCTGTTTGCGGCCTATAAACTCAAGCAGGCTGCATGTATAAAATAAATCACTGTTATTTTTTTCTGCCATAAATTTCATCGCTCCTTTGATAAGTAAGTGTATTAAGTGCGGAAATTGTATGAAAACTCATTTGATGTGTCGGATGACTAAATCTGGCCAGTTCCCGGAAAGCCGCTCATACCGGCAGCTTCAAAGCCATCTCCAGGGCGATATAAAAGTTCTTCAGCTGGTGGATTTTTTCTTCCTCGTCCCCCAGAATCCTGGCATCCCACTCCTCGCAGTCCAGCAAATCACCGCTTATCAGATAGGAATACAGCGCAAGCCCCCTGAAATCACAGACTGCCTGCACGCCGGCGCACTCCATTTCCACAGCAATACAGCCTTCCGCCTTCCGTTTATCCATATTGCCTTTTGTCTCGCGGTATATGGCATCGGTGGTCCAGGTGCGGCCTTCTGTATGGGGAATTCCCATTTCCTTCAGCCAGGCAGACACCTTTCCCGCATTTTTCATGGTAATGTAATCAGCGGGGGGTACATAGTGGTAGGAAAGCCCCTCATCCCGGTACGCGTGGGTGGGTACAATGATCTTTCCCGCGGTGATTTCCCGGTCAAGCGCTCCACAGGAACCGAACATAATATAACTGCCCGCCCCGGTAAGGCATCTGGCCTCCTCCAGGCAGGAACCTGCCGCCGAGGAGGAAACCATTGTCATGTAAAAAGCAATCTTTTTTCCTTTATAGGTCATAAGCCAGATCGGGCGGCCTCCGTTTACACTCCCTATATCCGCTATCCTGGTACAGGCAAATTTTGTTCTGACCGCCTCCACCACCACATCGGAAAAAGTAATAATACAGATATCGCATACCTTTTCCCTGACTCCGTAAAAAGCTTCCGGACTTATCAAAGGTTCCGTATTTATGTCAAACGTTTCTGTGAGCATTTTTGCTTCCTCCGCGAAGTATTGGTTCCGGCACTCCTGAATTACTTTCTTACGGCCATTTCCATTTGTAAATGCGCAGACTTAATTAACGGTTATTTCCATTTTGCATCTCCCCCATACTTCATCCCGGAAGGCAAAGCATTCCGGCGTTACGGCGGTTTCTTGAAAGCCGGTCTTTTTGTATAGGCCGATAGCGGGGGTATTGCAGTCAAACACATGCAGCGCCACCGACTGCAGGCCGGCGATTTCAAAGGCATATTTAACGGCCAGACGGAGCATTTGTTCTCCGTAACCCATTCCCCTTATGCCGGGATCCACCACCACAAAACCTAAAAAGCCGCTGTTCAGAACGGGATTGATCCCTATCTGGAAGAAACCCGCCGGGGTGCCGTCTGCCAGGGTGGCGGTGAAGCCGCTGCTGCCCCGCTGTTCCTCCATTTCCTCCAGATACCCGGTTAAGTCCTGTTCCGTAAAAGGAAAAGGCAGAAGGTTGGCGCACCACAGGGCATGGGTGCGTTCCTCCTTTATCCAGTTTACAACAGCACCGGCATCTCTTTTCCTGTAAGGCCTGAGTCTCATGGTGTCCTCCTTCTTATCTGCATCCGGTCACGTTGCCGTGATCAATCCTCCGTGAACCTGAAATTCGCTCTCTCCGGTACGTCCATTACCAGCTTATGGCAGTGGAAGCACAGCCAGGCGGCGGGACGTTCAAATTGATATGTATTCTTAATGGTGATGCTGTTTTCCGCTTTTTCCAGAAAGGATTCCTTATCCTCCGGGTACCATTCCATGTTTACCGGCTTTACCGTATCTATCCTGCCGGCTTTCATAGGCCTGCCGCAATAGGGACATTCCATCATATCGCTTTCCTCCCGTTCCTATGGGAACATCGGAACCAGCTCAAGGCCTTCCGCCTCAGGCATTCCGAACATCAGGTTCATATTCTGCACCGCCTGGCCGGCAGCGCCTTTTACCAGGTTATCCATCGCCCCCATCATAATAATGCGGCCGGTTCTTTCATCAATTTTAAAATTAACGTCCACGTAGTTGCTGCCTTCCACCCATTTGGTTTCGGGACATACATTTTTATCCAGGACACGGACAAATTTTTCCTTATCATAATATTTATCATAAGCCGCCTTCACCTTTTCATAGGAAGGGCAGACCTGAGTTCCGTCGGGCCGCTGTTCTTTTTTCAGGGACGCATAAGCCGTGATCAGGATGCCGCGGTTCATGGGTACCAGATGGGGCGTGAAATTAAGCAGCACCTCTTCGCCTGCCGCCAGGCCGAGCTGTTCTTCAATTTCCGGCGTATGTCTGTGACTTGCCACGCCATAGGCTTTGATATTTTCATTGACCTCACAGTATAGATTATCCACCTTGGCCCCGCGCCCGGCGCCGGATGTGCCGCTTTTGGCGTCAATAATAAGAGTAGAGGGCTCGATCAGGCCTTCCTTCAGCAGCGGATAAATGGACAAGGTGGAACAGGTGGGATAGCATCCCGGGTTTGCGATGAGGCGGGCGCCGCGCACCGCTTCCCGGTTGATTTCACATAAACCGTATACGGCTTCCTTTATAAACTGGGGGGATTTATGCGCTATACCATACCAGGCTTCATAGGTTTTTACGTCCTTGATCCTAAAATCCGCGCTTAAATCCACAATTTTTACTTTGGAGAGGATTTCCTCATTCACGAGGGAGGCGCACAGTCCCTGGGGAGTTGCCGTAAAAATCACATCCACCTGTTCCGCCAGTTCTTCCATATTATCATCCAGGCATTTGTCATCCACGATTTGGAACATGTTCCGGTAAACCTCATAATACTTCTTATCGATATAGCTTCTGGAGCCATACCAGGCGATTTCCGCCTCTGGGTGGGCGGTTAACAGCCTTACCAGTTCCCCTCCTGCATATCCTGTTGCTCCGATGATTCCTGCTTTTATCATTTTTTTAATCCTTTCTGTACTTTCTTTTTTCTGTACTGTTCCGGCCTTCCCGATTCCCCCATAGCTTTCCGTTCTTTTCGGCAGCTGCCGGCGCTATTCTCAGTATAATCAGATTCTTTCCGAAACTCAACCTTTTCTATATTATAATGGGACAAACCGGTTATTGTTCGTTACGGTTCACTCCGTGACCAGTAACAAGCATAAATCCATTAAAATCACCTGCGGTGATGGGATTTATGTACTCTTGAATCACTTTCTCACGTACTGTGCAGTAAATGCACAGTACTGAGTGAGCAGTAACTATTGTCCGTCACTGGACACGGAGCGAACCGTAACGGCTGCCCGGATTATCCGTACTGCGGAAACAAATATAACAGCAGCTTCGGTTTTCGCATAATTATACGTCCATTTTGCATAATATGCAATAGTTTTTTAAACTTTATGCACATTTTCTATAAAAACCAAGCAAAAATATGCATATTTTTTCACTTGCATTCTAAAAGGTTTTGTTGTATATTAATTCCAGAACAAATGAGCCGGCCTTTCCGGCGGAAGGCTCCTGTAATCTACATATACCAAATATGCCGGCATTCGCGGCAGGAAAGAGGAATCTTATGAAAGAAAAAGTAATCCTTGCCTACTCAGGCGGACTTGACACCACAGCTATCATTCCCTGGCTGAAAGAAAATTTTGATTATGAGGTAGTGTGTGTCTGCATCGACTGCGGACAGGCGGAAGAACTGGACGGCCTGGAAGAAAGAGCAAAATTCTGCGGCGCCGCCAAGCTGTATGTCCTGGATGTTATCGATGAATTCTGTGATGAATATGTAATGCCCTGTGTAAAGGCCGCGGCCGTATACGAAAACAAATATCTTCTGGGAACCTCCATGGCAAGGCCACTTATTGCCAAGAAGCTGGTGGAAATTGCCCGCAAGGAAGGGGCTACCGCTATCTGCCACGGCGCTACCGGAAAGGGTAATGACCAGATCCGTTTTGAGCTGGGGATCAAAGCGCTTGCTCCCGACCTGAAAATCATCGCTGCATGGAGAAATGACAAATGGACCATGGATTCCCGGGAATCTGAAATCGAATACTGCAAAGCCCATGGCATCGATCTTCCGTTCTCCGCAGACAGCAGCTACAGCCGTGACCGCAACCTGTGGCACATCAGCCATGAAGGACTGGAGCTGGAGGATCCCGCCAACGAGCCTAACTTCGAGCATCTGCTTGTCCTGGGAACCACTCCTGAAAAAGCGCCGGACGAACCGGAATATGTAACGATTGCCTTCGAAAAGGGAACGCCTGTCAGCATCAACGGAGAAAAAAGGAAGGTTTCTGATATTATCCGCAAACTGAATGAGCTTGGCGGCAAGCATGGCATCGGTATTGTGGACATCGTGGAAAACCGTGTGGTAGGCATGAAATCCCGCGGCGTATATGAGACTCCCGGAGGAACCATTCTGTATGAAGCCCACCAGCAGCTGGAAGAATTGATCCTTGACCGGGAAACCACTACCGTGAAGCTGGATATGGGTAACAAATTTGCACAGATTGTATACGAAGGCAAATGGTTCACCCCTCTTCGTGAAGCTGTCCAGGCTTTTGTGGAAAGCACCCAGGAATACGTAACCGGAGAAGTGAAATTCAAGCTTTACAAGGGTAATATCATCAAGGCAGGAACCACCTCCCCTTATTCCCTGTACAATGAATCCATCGCCTCCTTTACCACCGGCGACCTGTATGACCATCATGACGCGGAAGGTTTTATCAATCTGTTCGGCCTTTCCAGCAAAGTGCGCGCCATGAAGCAGCAGGAAACGGCAAAAAATTAGTCAAATACCCCGGCGGCAGTCGCCAAGCGGACGCATTCATGTGTCCGTTTGGCTCGTTGCCTGCGGAAATAAAGGTTTTCTTATGAATGTTATTTTAATTTTGTTTCTTTATGTTATAATAGTGAATATAGTGGGTTTTGCCGAAATGGGTATTGACAAGCGAAAGGCCAAAAGAGGTGCTTTCCGCATACCGGAAGCCAATCTTTTCCTGATCGCCCTGATAGGCGGCAGCATAGGCTGTATTACAGGTATGTATACCTTCCGCCATAAAACCAAGCACAAAAGCTTTGTTATCGGCATGCCTGTCATACTGCTCGTTCAGCTGGCGGCGATTCTCTATCTTTTGTTAGCGGCACCTGTACAGTTCACACTTATGTAGCAAAAGAATCCGGCCCGTCTGAAGCAGTGTTCAGACGGGCCTTTCCGTATGGGGATCTATCCAGGAAAAGCCAAATCCCCCGCAGCAGGCTGACGGGGCATCAAACTTGTTAAGCAGCGGGCGCATCCGTTTGTCTCGTTGCTCACGGGAATAACAGGAGGAAACATTATGCATCTAGCGGTATGTGACGACAATATTGCCGACAGAAAACAGACGGAGCGTCTTCTGGGGCGGGAATCGGATCGGAGGATCAACACGACCGGGGTCCTGTATGTGGACTCCTTCGGCAACAGGAATGCGGTTCTATCCACCCCCATGATCTATGACGGGTTGTTCATGGACATGGTGGAAGACGGCTGCAATGCGGCGGAAATAGCACGGGAGCTGCGCAAGGCAGGAAATAAGCTTCCGATCATCTTCTGCTGTTCCAAAATCAATTACAGGGAAGATCCGGATCTGCCGGAAAACTGCTATTTCCTGGACAAGCCCATCCAGGCCGACAAGCTTACCGAAATGGTGGAAATGCTTCTTACTATTAAAAACAGCCAGGAAAAACGGCTGGAATTCCGCACGGATACGGAAGCCTTTTATCTGACGGAAGAAGATATTATGTACGCATATCCCGATGACCGTTTTGTCCGCATCCATCTGGCAAACGGGGAAAACAGGGAATGTGTGGCTACCATGCTGAACTTCTGCGCCACCCTCGGCTTTGACATCGATTATTCCGCAAGAGGCACCACCAAGCTTGATATCGGATATATCCGGGTGAGCGAATCCGGACTTCTCGCCATGATTGGCTGCAGTGCGGTGATAAATCTGAAATATGCGGACAAGGTCTCTCTTTTCCAGCTTTCCATGACAGACGGGCACAAAATCAAGATTTCGCCCTCCAGCCGGAAAGCGCTGCGCACCATGGTGACGGAGGTCAGGCAGGATTTCTGAAAAAAGGCCATCCTGCGGATATCCCTGTCCGCAGATGGCCTTCTTTTTTATATTGGGTTAAACCTTCGTTATACTGCAATGATAATTCCGCCGTCATTGGCGTACATACTGCTGATTCCTGCGGTATCCAGGATTCTGGAATCGGCAAATTTTACTTTTTCCAATATCATCTGCCGAACGCTTTCCGCCTTGGCCGGATTGTTACAGTGTGTGATCATAAGACATTTTTTCTGGGGGTTTTTGGTTCCCTGGACAACGGTATCCGCCAGCTTCTGCAAAGCTTTTTTAAAACCGATGGCCTGTCCCAGCTGGACAATGGTCCCTTCCTCCGTCGCTCCCATGACCGGCTTGATATTCAGGGTGGATGCAACCAGCGCCTTTACGCCGGTAAGACGGCCGTTTTTGCGCAGGGTTTCCAGATTATTCAAAACAAAGTACGTGTTCATTTCATCCCTGAAAGCTTCCAGCTTTTTCACAATCTCTTCAAAGGACAATCCCTGTTCTTCCAGTTCCATGGCCTTAAGGGCAATCTGTGCTTCTCCGCAGGACGCGGATTTGGAATCCACCACATGGATTTTCCTGCCGCTGTGCTTTTCTTCATACAAATTCTTTCCAAGCATGGCGCTGTTATGGCTGCCGCTCAGATTTGCGGACAGCGTAACCACATAAATATGATCCGCATCGCAGTCAAAACTCTGTCTGTACCTATCGGGAGACGGACAGGAAGAACGGGGACATTCCGGACATTCTGCCACCTTTTTCAAAAATTCCGCCTGATTAAAGCCGGCATCATCCTGGATATGCCAATCTCCCACTTCTATACCCAGAGGGACAATCTCAAAGCGGGGATCTCCTTTTAATTCTTCAGGTAATTCACAACAGCTATCCACTACAATCTTATAACTCATTCGTTCCTCCGATTATTCACTACAATCACAAGTAGTTTTCATTACCACTTATAATAACACCCGCCTGTATCTATTGTAAAGAGAATTTCTGAAAGTTATTCAGTTTTTATCAGCTTACAAGTACTTTGTTAAAATATTACCATCAATGAAGAAAGAATAGCGGATCGTATTCTGCTGTGTTAAAATAAGAAAGATCAGCTGCTGTTCCTATCATGCGCGCAGCCGGCATACTGTTGCATTTGTCTGAGGAGGTTTGGAATGGAACTATCTGATATAAAGCTTTCCGACATACAGCCGTCGCAATTTTATGTATCCATGGAGAAACTGGCCCAGGTGGAACATTGGTTTCGCCCTGACGATCTATCAAACTTTGAGCCGGTTCCCGTGAAACGGCTGGACGGAAGGATTATCTTTACAGACGGACATACGAGGGCTTTGGCCGCCTGCCGGAATGGGCTGGATGGTGTGATACGCTGCATGAAAGATTGAGGTTGCTAAGAACCGATGCTTCCTTATGATGTAACTGTTCACCACCACGAGACAGCGGTACAGGGGGCGTGAACAGTAACCTTTTAATTAGTAATGGAGAAGAAACATGATTGCATTACAGATAAAAGAAGTAAAGAGTTTTATGGGAAAGCTGCTTGGGACGGAATGTTTTGATTCCTTCCTATTGGAAGAGGCGGTTATTACCACCTATAATACCTTTCATATTGACGGCCGCATTAACCGGGAGTTTTTCAGCAATGAGGAATGGGAAAACGCGGAAAATCATCCGGATGATTTTTCGGCATGGAAAACCATGCGGCATCTGTGTTTTGATTTGATAAAGGGCAAGAAAACGCCCGCGGGTTTTAAGTTTATTTTTCATCTGATGCCCCGGTATGTGCCGGGCATTTTAAAACCGGGAGAGACGCCGGTTTCCCCGGAGCAGATTAAGGCGCTGGTGCTCACCTGCAAGTATGACGGAGGTGGACTGAGCCTGGTAACGGGAACGGCTTTTCATACCTTTCTTCCCGACAAAACCGTGGATGTTCTCTGGGATAAGGCCGTAAAGACGTTTTTATCAAAAAAGGAGATCGGCTTTGAAGAATTATGAGCAGGTGCCCCCGGCTGAGGATGCCGCAGAACCGGTTCCTCTTCTCACCCTGAAGGGAGAGGACTGCGGCTTTCAGCATCAATTCAGTGTGGGGGAGACTTATCCGTTCCATACTCATACCTTTTATGAATTTTTTCTTATCAGCAAGGGAAAAGGGATCCACCGGATCAACGAGGCATCTATCCTGCTTTCGGAGGGTTCCTTTGTATTTGTGCGCCCTTCGGACAGGCATGGATATGACTTTCTGAACCAGTATGATCTGGAATTAATCAATGTCTCCTTCCTGCCCTCCATTTTTGATAAGATCTGCGGGCTTCTGGGCTGTCCCCAGTCTTTTTTTACCGGCTCCCCCTTAAGCCTCCATACGGAACTGGCGGAGCCTTTGCTTTCCGATATCCGGGATAAAATGCTTCAGGTGGGGAGGCTGGATCCGGGTGCAGGAAGAAGGCTGTACCTGAACTCGGTGCTGCCTTTTTTCCTTTACCAGTTCTGTCCGGGCCCGTCCCTGCGGGAAACGGCGCCGTTTCCCGCCTGGCTGTCGGAGCTTATCCGGAAAATGGAGGAACCGGAAAATTACATCGAAGGTCTTCCGCGGCTGCTGTCTCTCGCCAGTCTTTCCCAGGAATACCTGAACCGGTCCTTCCGCAGATTCCTGCACATGTCTCCCACGGAATTCATCAACATGAGACGGATGGATTATGCGGCGGGGCTGCTTCTTGAAAACAGGCTGGAGGTCATTGATATCTGCCAGGAATGCGGGATTCATAACCTGAGCTATTTTTACCGGGTGTTCCGGAAGCAGTATGGCTGCTCTCCCAGGGAATTTATCCGGATGAACCGGGGGAAAACAGAATGAATAGTTATTACCGGCTTTACCGCCCTATCACCGCCGCCCCGTTTCGGAACGACGGCACTTATACGGAAATTCCTCCCTGCGACGCCCTGAAGCCTTATATCAAATGCTTCTGGAGCAGTGAAAGGCCGGCGGACGGCGCCGGGACAGAAGGGGAGCTGATTATACCGGATACCTGCATGGATATTATTTTTGAAGTGAACCACACCCGGAACCGGATAGAAAACCGGTTTGTAGGTATTAATAACAAAGCTTTCCTCACAGCGGGCGGTATGAAAGGGACGGACCGCCGTTCCGTCTTCGGCATCCGTTTTTATGCATGGACCGCCGTCCTGTTTTCCCAGGATTCCATGGATGGGGTGCAAAACAATGTCTTTGATGCAGAGCAGCATTTCATGGCAATAAAAAACTGCCTGGAACCGTTGCTGTATGAAATAACCGCTTTCCCCAGCCGGGCAAAAGAAGCGGAAAAAATTCTTCTCCGCCGCCTGGAAACCAGACGGCAGAAGCCTGCCCTGGAAGCCGCCATAGCTGTCCTACTTACTCAAAAAGGGAACCTTCGCACAGCGGCTCTGGCAGATGAGGTATTCCTCAGCAGACGGCAGTTGGAACGGCTGTTCCGGGAATATACCGGTGTCTCCCCCAAACAGCTCTCTTCTTTGATCCGATACCAGTATCTGTGGCAGGATATCCTGCGGGAGGAATCGTTTGATGCAGCAAATGCAGTACACAAATACGGCTATACGGACCAGTCTCATCTCCTGCATGATTTTAAAAAATATCATACGCTTCTTCCCAAAGAGGCAAAAGCCTATGCACGGAAAATGGCCGGAAATCCTGTCGCAAATTTACAATACAAATAGCCGGGGATATACTATTATCCTTCAGTAAACGAGGAGGAGCATCTTCTGCCCGCCAGAGGGCAATTTTGCTCCATATAACCAAGGAGGATTCATATGCTGACAGAAAAACAATTTTCAGGAATCAAAGCATGGGTATATCGGAATGCCAGAGAAATTGATTTAAACGTATGGAAATTCTATTTTGAAAAAGGGCGGAAGGAAGACGTTGTTTCTGCGCTTTCTTATTATCAGAATGAGGACGGCGGTTTTGGAAATGCGCTGGAGCCGGATAACTGGAATCCCGATTCCACGCCCTATACGACGCTTTATGCGATAAACCTGCTGCGGGAAATCGGGATGACAGATACTGCACACCCCCTATATCAGGGGATTTTCAAATATTTATACAGTGAAAAGGATCTGACGGATTACGGCTGGCGCTTCTGTGTGCCGGGCAATGACAGCTGCCCGCGGGCTCCCTGGTGGACTTACAGGGAAGAAGCCAACAAAACAGAAAGCATCGGCCTCACCTGCGGACTTTGCGTCTTTGTGCTGCAAAATATGGAAAAAGGGTCTTCCCTTTATAAGAAGGCGGAAATGCTCGCCAAAAAGGCGCTGGATAAGCTGCTGTCAATCCAGGAGTTCGGTGATATGGGGATAGGCGGCTACCTCGGGCTTATACATGCCGCGCCTTCCCTCAACCTGGGAGAATACGACATGTCCGCTCTGTATTCGGCAGTCAATAACCTGGTTAACGCCTCCATTGAGCGGGATGTTTCCAAATGGCAGTACTACGGCGTCCTCCCTTCCAACTATATCCGCAGCCCCCAAAGCCCTTTCTACCCGGCCAATAAGGAAAATTTGTGGAAAAAGAGATCCGGTACCTTCTGGAAACCCTGCCGGAAAATGGAGTCTGGGAGATTCCATGGACCTGGTTTGATCACATGGAACCGTATGGCAGAGAATTTGCCGTCAGTGAAAACTGGTGGAAATCCATTAAAGCTATTGAAAAACTCTGCTTCCTGCGAAATTTTAATGCAGTTTCCTTCTGAAAAGGGTGCGGCTTCGTGAAAAAATCAGGAAGCCGTTGTCTGTCCCGTGGAGATGGTTCTCAGTCCGTAACAGTTCAGGCAGTCCTGAACTGTTACCTCAATCCACCAGTATTTCATGTACCTTTTCCGCTGTAATCAGGCAGACCCGGGCTATTTCTTCTTCCTCCATTCCCCCTGCCGACAGCTTCATCACTTTTTTGGTAAGAAGTATTCCTTGTTCCAGGCCTCGTTCCAGGCCCTTCTCCTCAATCGCTTCACTCAGATTACACATTTGTCTCAGCTCCTCTCTTAATTCATATTCCATTTTCATCCCATAATCCTGTGTCAGAAGCTTCTCCTTATCTGCCGCGGCTAACACGGGGGACAATAGTACATTCAGAAAGCCGTGAAGGGTTCCTGCACAGTCTGCCCCGCCGGTTTCATGCAGACAGATAATGACTACCGACAGCTTATCATAGCTCTCTCTTTGCTCCGTGATGTTTCCGACAAGATCCTCTTTCGTTATACGGTATTCCGCCATGGCATTTCCGATATATGCCGGCGCGTTCATGCAGATCCAGATACTGTATACCTTCTTCAGCCCGTCATAATCGGAATCTGTAAATTCTTTGTCCTGCTGCTCTGACAGCATACGCGCCCCATAGAAGATCCCGCGGGTCACGATCCTGTATTTCAGATAAAATTCTTTCTGGGCCTCTACATTGATCAGCAGCTTGATTTCTGAAGCGTCATCCTCTCCGGGCAGGAAGGCACGGAACCGGACATCATAGGTAATGGTCCCTTCCCCGGGAATTTTACTTTCGGTGCTATCCCCTGTAATACTCCGGTCTTTTTCCTCTTCCCCACCAGGACGAAGGGGGACATTGGCGATGGAAATATCCGGTTCGATCCATGATATAATTTCTCCGATGGAACAGCTGCCGTATTCCCGGACAGCCCCTTTCAGTATACGGGCCAGAACCTGCCGGCTTCCCAGAATACGTTTCACATACCCGTCATACTGCGCTTTGTCCCCGGCAGCACAAAGCTCCCGGGTCAGCCATGATTTTGCTTTTTTCTTCATCGGTTCCTCCTTGGATTACTGTTCACTCAGTACTGTGCAATTACTGCACAGTGCGTGAGAAAGTGACTCAAGAGTGCATAAACACAAACGCCACTGGCGATTTTAAATGGATTTATGCATGTTACTGGTCACGGAGTGAACAGTAACCTCCTTGGAGAGCGGGAACCGATAACGATGTGCCTCAGCGCCTGTTCTGGTTCCTGCCCTGTTAATACGTGTGATTTTTCGGCAGAAACTGCCAGAATGTGCGAATGCACGAGTTAAAATTTACCTCTGACTGTGAGGTATAAAATAGGTAAGAATATAATTATGATACTTTAGTATTGGTAGAAAGTCAACTCCTCTTTTCCGGTATCATCATGCCCGGTACCGTCATGTCATTGGTTATTATTCTACGTTCCCCCGTATAGTATTATCTGTTTTACATAATATCTTCTTTTTAAAAATAAATATTATTTTCACTATTGACTTTAATACCCGTCTTTAGAAGTTAACACCATATTCTTTGGGAGCAAAAACAACATATATTCCTCACAAACGCCTTGAAATAAGGTCAATATTTAAACTAACATCCACATTCTGAAATTAACATCCACTTTGCGTAAAGAAAACTTCAAAAAGTGGATGCTTTTTTCCCTCAATGAGTGTAAAATTAAGATAGAACCGTTAAAAACAGCT